>WBZS01000119.1_pt1 | contig 156179 bp, 158 predicted proteins | sample 5204201 | NCBI WGS metagenome assembly WBZS01 (sample SAMN12344357, study PRJNA552823) | activated sludge metagenome | biome: Activated sludge suspended growth; feature: Nitrification reactor; material: Wastewater; isolation source: activated sludge from nitrification reactor of wastewater... | reverse complement strand
CCTACCGACAACGCAACCGACCCGGCCGGCTTGACCCAGACCACCCCAACAGCCATCCTCAATAACGCGCCACGGTGGTCCCATCCCCCTGGCAATCAGGTGGTCCCATCCCCGTGGCAAGCGACACAATTCCAAAGCGATCCAACAAACCTCGCTGAACCCACCCGTGAGCGGCGACGGATCATCCGTGAACTTCGAACTCCCGACCGCGCTGCACGTCAACATCGCTGACGGGCTCGGATCGATCCAGGCCTTTGCCGATCCACCGCGCAACCGTTCGGTTGTCCTCGTCACGACGACCACCGACTGGGGGTTGGTCGACCGGCTGTTCAGTTACATTGACGGGTCTGTCAGCGACTGGGGGCAGCAGACGGGCGACGTGCTCGCGGCAGGCGCGGGGGGGACCCCGGTCAGCGTGGCGATCCGGCCACCCGGCGACGTCTTCCTGCCACCAGGTTCGGCCGTTGCTGCTTCGTGGATGAAAGCCGCTGTCGTGGCGGGTGCAGTCGCGACCTTCGCGGTGATAGCGGGAGCGCTTTACTTCGGTCGGCGAAGAGCCCGTCGAAACCCCGCACCGCTCGCCGACCAGCGCACCGACGATTCGTAAATCGGTGAGATCGCCCGCTGCCCGCCTACTCGAGGGGTCATCTCATGTCCGCTCCTGCTTTTGTTAGCCCCCACGCCGAGGCTTTGTTCCACCGACTCGCCACGCGTACGGCTCGGACCGGCGTCATCGGCCTCGGCTACGTCGGGTTGCCCCTGGCCGTCGAGTTCGGCCATGCGGGGTTCTCCGTCGTCGGTATCGACCTCGACAGCAGCAAATGCGATGCGATAAACGCCGGAAACTCCTACATCGCGGACGTGCCCAGTTCCGAAGTGGCCGCACTGGTTAATGCCGACCGACTCCGCGCAGTCCCGGACTTAGCGGCGGCGGACAGCCTCGACACGATCAACATCTGCGTCCCGACACCGCTGCGCAAGACCAGGGATCCCGATATGACGTACGTGCTGTCCGCCGCACAGTGGGTGAAGGAGCATCTACGCCCCGGCATGCTCGTCATCCTCGAGTCGACCACCTACCCGGGTACGACGGAAGAGGTGGTGCGAAGCATCCTCGAGGAAACCGGTCTGCGGGCGGGATACGACTTCTTCCTGGCGTATTCGCCGGAGCGGGTCGATCCGGGCAATGAGAAGTGGACCACCAAGAATGTGCCGAAGGTGGTAGGGGGCCTCACGCCGGACTGCTCGGCGCTTGCCGCTGAGCTTTACGGGGCGTCCATTGATCGCGTGGTGGAGGTTAGTTCTCCACGTGCAGCCGAGATGGTCAAGTTGTTGGAGAACACATTTCGCGCCATCAACATCGGACTCGTCAACGAGATGGCACTGATGTGTGACCGTATCGGTATCGACATCTGGGAGGTAATCGATGCCGCCGCGACGAAGCCGTTCGGCTTCATGCCCTTCTATCCCGGTCCGGGCCTTGGCGGACACTGCATTCCGATCGATCCGTTTTATCTCTCTTGGAAGGTCAAGGAAGTGGGGTTCGAAGCTCGCTTCATCGAACTGGCCGGCCAGGTCAACGCCGCCATGCCGCGGTATGTCGTCGACAAGGTTGCCGACGCGCTCAATGACCAGGGCAAGTCGATCAAGGGCGCGAACATTCTGGTGATGGGCGTTGCCTACAAGCCCAACGTCGACGATGTTCGCGAGTCGCCCGCGTTGGACGTGATCACGCTTCTGGTGAAGAAAGGCGCAAACGTCACCTACCACGACCCCTTCGTGCCTCATGTGGGTGCGGACACCTGGGCCGCCGGTCGGAGTATGGATTCGGTGCCTTATAGCCGCGCCACCGTCGCGGCAGCCGACTGCGTGGTGGTGGCCACGAATCACCAAGCATTCGACTATGCCGAACTCGTGGAGGCGGCGCGTGTCATCGTCGACACCCGAAACGCCTTCAAGGGCTCGGCGCGGAATGTGTTCAAACTAGGCGCGCCGAACCCCGGCGCTTGACGGTTCGCGTTCCGCACCCGCGAAGAAGATTTGAGGTCTCGGACCATGGATTTGCAGAACGCAGTACTGGTGGCAGCTCATCCCGATGACGAGATTCTCTGGTTCAGCTCCATCTTCGATGCCTGCAAGCGGGTCGTCGTCTGCTACGGCGCATCCGCCACCGCCGATGAGAGCTGGGACAGCGGTCGCGCTCGACTGATGGACGAGTATCCGATCGCCAAGGTGGAATTCCTGAAGGTTCGGCAGTCCGGCGGGTTCGACAGCGCCGACTGGTATCGCCCCGAAGAGGCCGAATCCGGGCTGCGCCTGCACGGCCGCGGGGCGACGGCATATGAGAACAACGCGGAACACCTTCTCCAGATTCTTGGATCTGACTTGGCGCAGGAAAGTGTCGTTATCACGCACAACCCGTGGGGCGAATACGGCCATGAAGAACACGTCCAAGTATTCCGAGTGCTGCAGCGGCTCCAAAAGCGAATTGGTTTCGGCCTCTTCGTCGATGGATACGTCAGTGACCGCAGCGCCGCACTGATGACGCAGAGCCTGAATCTGCTACAGGGTGCCCCCGTGGTGCGCGAGACCGACCGAGCGTTGGCCCTCAAACTGAAGAACTTGTACATCGAGTACGACTGCTGGACCTTCTACAACGATTTCGAGTGGCCGGAATTCGAGTTGTTCTATCGGGTGGGCGAACCCGATGGTCGGTATGTGGAGGCCTCGGTCAGCGTACCGCTCAATGTCATCAACCGAAGTTTCTACGTGAGCCCGATCAGGAAGGCGGCAAAGAGGCTCCTGCCCAGATCAGTGGTGTCGTTGCTCAAAAAGGCTTTGAGGAGGAGTTGATCTCGGGTGAGGGGATGTCGATGCCGTCGGTAGCAATCATCGGGACGCGCGGTTACCCAAGCTATTACGGGGGTTTCGAGACGGCGGTCCGGAAAATTGCGCCGTACTTGGTGGACGCGGGCTGGGACGTCACGGTGTACGGGCGCCGTGGGGCCACGCGGCCTGACGATGAAAGCGCCGACCCCGGTGTCGCGACACGGATCACCCCTGGGCTTGAGACCAAGAGTTTGAGCACGCTCTCGTACGGCATGACATCGACTCTTGATGCCGCTGCGCGGCGCCCCGACGCCGCCCTCGTAATGAACGTTGCGAATGGCTACTTCCTGCCCTTCCTCAACGCCCGTCGTATTCCGACGCTGGTGAACGTGGACGGTATCGAGTGGGAGAGGGGCAAATGGAGCCCGCTTGCCCAACGCGTTTTTCGTATCGGCGCCGGGCTTACCGCGAGGCACGCGGATGGTCTCGTCTTCGACTCACGGGCAATCGAAACATACTGGCGGCAAGCGTTCGGCGTGGGGGGAACGTACATCCCCTATGGCGGCGACGTGCCAGACCCGCTTCCCATCCCGGACGGGTTGACACACCGAGGATATGTGCTGTTCGTCGCGAGATTCGTCGCCGAGAACAGCGTGCCGGAGTTCTTCGGAGCCGTGCCGTCTATTGCCGCCAAATACCCGGTGGTGATCGTCGGGAGTTCTGGCTATGGGGGGGAGTGGGACGATGCCGCGAAGACCCTGGCGGAAGGCCACCCAGACGTCTCGTGGCTCGGCCACGTCAGTAACGACTCACTCCTGCTTGCACTTTGGCAGCACGCCGGCCTGTATTTCCATGGTCACAGCGTCGGAGGTACGAATCCGGCACTGGTGCAGGCGATGGCCGCTGGGGCGCCGATTTTGGCGAGAGACACGGTCTACAACCGCGAGGTTCTGGGAGCAACAGCCAACTTGGTGACGCCTGATTCGGGGGCGATCTCCAGATCGGTACTCGCATTGATGGGAGGCAATGTCGAGGAGCGTGAGGAAGCCGGTCAGGCGAACCTGGAGCGAGCCGAGTACAACTATTCCTGGGAACAGGTTTGCGCCGACTATGAGCGCACATTGCGTCGGCTTGTCCGTTCGTAGTCCTCGAACACATGTCCTCAGCCTGTCGAGGTGACTTGTATTAGTCTCTGCGGCATAACGATACGACGAAGAAATACACCGCCCACCAGGCTCAGTCAAACGAGCGCGCCGCGTTAGAGCGTGGTTAGGAGAGCGCAAAGATGTTGTCATCAGGGAACTCTCACCGACGATGCCAGGAGGAATCCAATGAATCGAGCATCTCGCTACCGCACTGCCTCCTCGGGACCGGGCTTCGGCCATCAGCCGCTTTGCCGCCGGCCAGGGCCCGTGTCCGGGTCCAAAATGGATTGCGAGGTCGGGTGCTTTGGATCCCCCAGGCGCGCGGTCGGTGATACGCTCCGTGGTCATTGGTCGGCCGTCATGGCAGGGTGAACGTTGACTGAGCACTTGTTACTTGATCTGGCGGCGAATGTATACGTGCCGTTGATTGACCGCCAGTGCGTGTCCACACCGGTTGGGTTGGTGTCGTGGTGACCGCCGCTGACGACGACGCGGTGATGGTAACCGGTAGTGCCGGATTCATCGGCACCGCTCTGGTACCACGCCTTCGTGAAATGGGTCGTTATGTCGTCGGGCTCGACCGTGTTGCAGAGCCGGCCTCAGATTCACTGCGCCTTGACCTGACCACCCTGACAGAGGAGGGCTTCGGTAGCGGACCGTGGCCGCCGACCATTATCCACCTCGCCGCCGTCTCCAAGGAGCCCGGTTCTCCCTGGCGGGACTACTACGCCAATAACGCCGAGGCGACTCGCCTCCTCTGCCGGGCAGCCGATAAGGCGGGTGTGCGGAACATTGTCTTCACCAGTTCGATGATGGTGTTCGCCCCGGGTCCCTGGCGTCGCGCGGAGAGTGATTTCGGCGATGCCGATACGGCGTACGGATGCAGCAAGCTGCAGGCCGAGGACATACTGCGGGCTTGGCAGGTCGCGAAGCCGGGTCGCCGGCTGCGCATTGTGCGCCCAGGCGTGGTGTTCGGCCCCGGCGATCAGGGCAACATGCGGCGCTTGATCCACGGATTGAACCGGCGGCGGTTCGCGTACATCGGCGACCACGACACGGTGAAGAGTTGTATCTACCTCAAGGACATCCTGCGGCTGCTGGTCCGTCTCATCGATGATGATGGTCCGCACGAGCTATACCACGCCGTCTATCCTCAACCGACCACCATCCGGGACGTCGTCGCTGCCATCAACTCGGCCTGGGGTTTGGACTTCCGGCCGCCGACGGTTCCATATCGCCTCGCGCTGGCGGGCGCCGCGCCGTTTGCGTTCGTCGATCCGCCGGGGACCCGTTTCGGACTCCATCCCAGGCGGATCCAGAAACTGCACTTCGACACCAACATCAGCTCCGACCGTCTCGCCGACATCGGATTCACCGCGGAGTACTCCCTCTCCGAAGCGTTCGCCGACTGGCGAAGGGAATGCGCTGGGGGTCTGCCCCAGTAGCATTCACTTGCCTTTTGCCAGTTGCATCGGCGTTGGGCAGTTATCGCTGTGAGACAAGTCACAGCACTTCCTCCCATTTCAGTGGGTGCGGAATGCTGACCGTGTGACCGCAGCGCGCACCGCCACCTCGATCTACATCGCCTCGCCGGAGGGTGACACCGGTAAGTCAACGGTCGCGTTGGGAATCCTGCACCGGCTGACCGCGATGGTGCCCCGGGCCGGGGTGTTCCGCCCGATCACCCGGCGCGAGGACCGCGACTACATCCTGGAACTGCTGCTGGCCCATAGCAACGCGGGTCTGACCTACGACGACTGCGTGGGCGTCAGCTACCAGCAGCTGCACGAGGATCCCGAAGCCGCGATCGCCGACATCGTCGACCGCTATCACGCGATGGCGGCCCGCTGCGACGCGGTGGTGATCGTCGGCTCGGACTACACCGACGTCGCCACCCCCACCGAGCTGAGCGTGAACGCGCGCATCGCGGTCAACCTCGGGGCGCCGGTGGTGCTCTCGGTGCGGGCCCGCGACCGCACGCCGGCGGAGGTGGCTCAGGTCATCGGGCTCTGCCTGGCCGAGCTGGCCGCCCAGCACGCCCACACCGCCGCCGTGGTGGCCAACCGGTGCGATCCGGCGCAGATGTCGGCGGTCGAGGGCGCCTGCGCGGACCTCGGCCCGCACGTCTACGTGCTGCCCGAGGAGCCGCTGCTGGTGGCACCGACGGTCGGGGACCTGTGCGGTGCGGTCGCCGGCACGCTGGTGCACGGGGACGAGTCGCTGCTGGCCCGCGAGGTGATGGGGGTGCTGGTCGCCGGCATGACCGCCGAGCATGTCGTCGAGCGGCTGACCGAGGGAGCGGCGGTGATCACCCCCGGGGACCGCTCCGACGTGGTGCTCGCGGTGGCCAGCGCCCATGCGGCAGAGGGGTTTCCGTCGCTGTCGGCGATCATCCTCAACGGCGGAATGGCCCTGCATCGGTCGATCGCGAAGCTGGTCACCGGCCTGGGGCTGCGGCTGCCGATCGTCGCCACCGATCTGGGGACGTTCGAGACCGCCAGCGCGGTGGCGGAGGCCCGGGGGCGGGTGACGGCCACTTCACAGCGCAAGATCGACACCGCCATCGCGCTGATGGACCGCCACGTCGACATCGCCGACCTGCTGGAGCGGTTGGCCATTCCGATCCCGACGGTGACCACCCCGCAGATGTTCACCTACCAGCTGATGGAACGCGCCCGCGCCGATCGCAAGCGAATCGTGCTGCCCGAGGGTGACGACGACCGCATCCTGCGCGCCGCCGGGCGGCTGCTGCGCCGGGGGGTTGCCGAGTTGACGATCCTGGGTGAGGAGTCCGCGGTGCGTTCCCGCGCAGCCGAACTCGGTGTCGACCTGTCGGCGGCGACGGTGCTCAACCCGCGCACCAGCGAGCTGTGCGATAAATTCGCCGACCAGTACGCCGAGTTGCGCAAGAAGAAGGGCGTCAGCCTCGAGCAGGCCCGGGAGATCATTCACGATGTGTCGTACTTCGGCACGATGCTGGTGCACAACGGCATCGTCGACGGGATGGTCTCCGGTGCGGCGCACACCACCGCGCACACCGTGCGCCCGGCCTTCGAGATCATCAAGACCCAGCCCGACGTGTCGACGGTCTCGTCGATCTTCTTGATGTGTCTGGTGGACCGGGTGCTGGCCTACGGTGACTGCGCGATCGTGCCGGACCCCACCGCCGAGCAACTCGCCGACATCGCGATCAGCTCGGCGCGCACGGCGGCGCAGTTCGGCATCGAGCCGCGGGTCGCGATGCTGTCGTATTCCACCGGCACCTCCGGCAGCGGGTCGGGGGTGGAGAAGGTGCGCACCGCAACCGAACTGGTGCGGCAACGCGATCCCGAGCTCATGGTGGAGGGGCCGATCCAGTACGACGCCGCCGTCGACCCGACGGTGGCGGCCGCGAAGATGCCCGACTCCGAGGTGGCCGGACGGGCGACCGTGCTGATCTTCCCCGACCTCAACACCGGCAACAACACCTACAAGGCCGTGCAGCGCAGCGCCGGTGCGGTCGCGATCGGCCCGGTGCTGCAGGGGCTCAACAAACCGGTCAACGACCTGTCCCGGGGTGCGCTCGTCGAGGACATCGTCAACACCGTCGCGATCACCGCGATCCAGGCGCAGGGGGAGTGATGCCGAGTAACAATACCGTCCTCGTCCTCAACTCCGGCTCGTCGTCGCTGAAATACCAACTCGTGCAACCGGACACCGGGGTGTCGCTGGCCCACGGCATCGTCGAACGGATCGGTCAGGACGGCGGCGTGCCCGACCACGAGGCGGCGCTGCGGCTGGCTTTCGACCAGTTGACCGAGGGCGGCCATGGGCTGGACAGCCTCGCTCTGGTGGCCGTCGGCCACCGGGTGGTGCACGGCGGACAGACCCTCTACCGGCCGACTGTGGTCGACGATGCGGTGCTCGAACAGTTGCGGGAACTCTCGGCGCTGGCGCCACTGCACAACCCGCCCGCGATCCTCGGCATCGAGGTCGCCCGCCGGTTGCTGCCCGACCTGCCCCACGTCGCGGTGTTCGACACCGCGTTCTTCCACGACCTGCCCGCCGCGTCGGCGACCTACGCGATCGACCGAAATCTGGCCGACCGGCACCAGATCCGCCGCTACGGCTTCCACGGCACGTCGCACCAGTACGTCAGCGCCCGCGCCGCGGAGTTCCTCGGCGTGCCCCTGGAGTCGCTGAACCAGATCGTGCTGCACCTGGGCAACGGCGCCTCGGCATCGGCGATCGCCGGGGGCCGCCCCGTCGACACCTCGATGGGACTGACCCCGATGGAGGGCCTGGTGATGGGCACCCGCTCGGGTGACATCGATCCCGGCATCATCAGCTACCTGTCCCGGGTCGCCGACATGGATGTCGACGCTATCGAAGCCATGCTCAACCGCCGGTCCGGGATGTTCGGCCTGGGCGGCGAGATCGACTTCCGGCTGCTGCACCAGCGCATCGAATCCGGCGACGAGGCAGCCGGATTGGCCTACGAGGTGTACATCCACCGGTTGCGCAAGTACATCGGCGCCTACCTCGCGGTGCTCGGCCACACCGACGTGATCACCTTCACCGCCGGGGTCGGTGAGCATGACGATCGGGTTCGCCGCGACGCGCTGAGTGGGCTGGCCCCACTCGGCATCGAACTCGACGAACATCTCAACGACAGCCCGGCGACCGGGGCGCGGCGCATCTCCGCCGACAGGTCACCCACCACCGTTCTGGTCATCCCCACCAACGAGGAGTTGGCGATCGCGCGGGCCTGCCTGACGGTGGTCTGATGGCGTCGAGAGTGCCTGCAGGGCGGTATCTTTCGCGAATCTCCGCCCGCAACGCACAGTCGAAGCCACGGAAGCACCTCCGGTGTGCGGGCGCTGTGGAGAATGGACGTCGCCCGTGTGGTCGGCGTGCGACCCTACGACCATGGATGATCGCCAGGCTGGTCAGCCTTTCCTTGGCAGTGAAGCGCTGGCCTGCGGCCTTTTGAACCGCCATCAGCTGCGGACGCGATTCCGGGCGGTGCTCCCGAACTTCTACCTCCCGCGCGGCCGTGAGCCGTCCCTGCAGGATCGCACTACGGCCGCCTGGCTGTGGTCGCGCGGCAGCGGCACCATTGCGGGGTTGTCCGCCGCGGCGATGCACGGCTCGAAGTGGATTCCCGCTGACATCCCGGTGGAGTTGGTTCACGTCAACCCGAGGCCACCGCGCGGCGTAGTGACCCGGCGGTGGCTCCTACACGCCGACGAGGTGCAGATGATGGAGGGGCGGCGGGTGACGTCGCCGGCGCGGACAGCCTTTGACCTGGGCCGCCGTGACACCTTCCCGGCCGCTGTCGCACGGCTCGATGCCCTCGCCAGAGCGACCAAGCTCAAGGTCGGCGACGTGCTGACCGTTGCGGCACGCCACCCGGGCACCCGGGGGCTGCGCCGCTTGGAATCGGTCTTGGAACTTGTCGATTGCGGAGCCGAGTCGCCGCAGGAAACCTATCTGCGGCTGGCGCTCGTCCGGGCCGGACTGCCGCCGCCGCGGACGCAGGTCCCGGTCTACGCCGAGACTGGCGCGCCGATCGCCTACCTTGACATGGGGTGGCGGGAGCTGATGATCGGTGTCGAGTACGACGGTGACCAGCACCGAACCGACCGTCGGCAATATGTCCGCGACATGCGTCGCCGAGAGTTGCTCGAGGAGCTCGGCTGGTTGGTGATTCGCGTCGTGGCCGAGGACCACCCGTCTGACGTTCTGCTCCGGGTGCGGCGGGCACTCGCCGAGCGGCAATCGAGCGTGCCTTGACGGCTCCGAGTGTGCCTACAGGGCGGCTTTTTCCACCAACCGACGCCCTCAGCGCACAATTGACGCCGTCAGGCCACACTCGATGTGTGACCACCCCGCCGCGGACCGCCGAGCTAGAACGTGCTGGTGGGCCGGACGTTGTTGGCCATGTCGACCAGCGCATAGCGGTGAGCCTGGCTGGTGGCGACCCGGGCCAGGCTGCGCAGTGAGGCCTCCACCCCGAGTCGCAGACCGTGCTCGGTGAACGGGAAGCCGAGGATGTGGTTGGTGCTGGCGGTGTGCTCGCCGATCCAGTCCATCGCCGTTCCCAGCACCAGCGCCCGGATCTGCAGCACCCGCGGTTCGGTGTCCGGCAGCGCCTCGACCCGGCGGGCGGCGTCGCGGATCTGATCCTCGGTGAGTTCGTGGGCGGAACGGCCCGACAGCAGCGTCACCGCGCTGGTCAGCCGGGCGGTGGTGAAATGCCGGGAACTCGCCGGCACCTCGTCGAGGGTGTTGACCGCACCCTCCCGGTCGCCCTCGACCGACTGCGCCCTGGCCAGACCGAAACCCGCCGAGATCACGTTGTTGTCGGTGTGCCACACCGTCTTGTAGAACGGGCGCTCGTCGGAGGTGCCGGCCAACTCGGCGGTGGCGGCCAGCGCCAACTTCGGCGCCAATTCGCCGGGGAAGGTGTCCAGCACCTCGGTGAAATGCTTTGTCGCCGAATCGTAGTCGCCGACCAGCAGCTCCGACACGGCCTTGAACCAGATCAGCCGCCAGCGCCAGCCGACCCGCTCGGCGAGATCCTCAAGCTTGCGGTTGGCCTTCGCGACGTCGCCGAGGTCCAGCAGGGCGCGCACCTCCATCAGCGGAAGTTCGACCGACTCCTTGAGATCCACCCCCTCGGAGTCCAGACCGCCGTGCCGGGCGGCCCGCAGCGAGTCCAGCGTTTGCACCGGCTGGGACAGCACCGTCGCCGACAGCACCGTCGCCGCCACGTCGGTGGGATCGACCAGGGGCACCGGCAGGGCGGTGACGATCTCGGTGGCGGTGAGCTTCTCGGCGTGCGCGAACCCGTCGAGGTAGACGTCGGTGTGCGCGAGCAGCAGTTCCACCCCGAAGGTGGATCGGGTGCGGGTGAACACGTTGGACAGGCCGGGGCGCGGCGTGCCGGTGTCCTCGGCGACCACCTCGCGCAGCACACCGAGCAGCTGCGACGACATCTCCTCCGCGCTGGCGAAGCGGCGCCGCGGGTCGGGGTCGATGGCCCGGCGCAGCAGCCGGCCGAACGAGTCGTACTTGGCCAGCACCGGGTCCTCTTCGGGCAGGCCGTCGACGTAACGCCCGTTGCGGGTGCGCAGGTTCAGGGTCAGCGCCGCCAGCGTGCGCCCCACCGTGTAGATGTCGCTGGCGACGGTGGGACCGGTGCGCACGATCTCCGGCGCCTGATACCCCGGGGTGCCGTACAGATAGCCGAACGAGTTGATCCGCGACACCGCGCCGAGGTCGATCAGCTTGAGCTGTTCCTCGGTGACCATGATGTTCTCCGGCTTGAGGTCGTTGTAGCACAAGCCGATCGAGTGCAGATACCCCATGGCGGGCAGGATCTCCAGCATGTAGGCGATCGCCTCGGAGACCGAGAACCTCTGGCCTGGAACGGGTTTGAGTGACGTACCGCCGACATACTCCATCACGATGTAACCGATGGGCTCGCCGTGCTTGTCGGGATGCTCGACGAAGTTGAAGATCTTCACGATCGAGGGGTGCCCGACCTCGGCCAGGAACTGACGCTCGGCCATGGCGATGGCCTGGGCCTCGGCGTCACCGGAATGCACCAGGCCCTTCAGTACCACCGGCCGTTCGTTGACATTGTGGTCGACGGCCAGGTACACCCAGCCCAGACCACCGTGCGCAATGCAGCCCTTGATCTCGTACTGGTCGGCGACCATCTCGCCGGGGCTGAGCTGCGGCACGAAGGAGTACGCGCTGCCGCAGTGCGGGCACCAGCCCTCGGACTGGGCCTCGCCCTCTTCGGAGGACCGGCCCACCGGGCGCCCGCAGTTCCAGCAGAACCTCTTCGCCTCGGCGACAACCGGATTGGTCATCAGGGCGGCGAGCGGATCGATCTCGGGTACTCGCGGGATCTCCACCAGGCCGCCACCGAGCCGGCGGGTCGGTGAGAGCTTCCGCGCCACCGTGGGGTGGTGCAGCTCATCGGGTTCGGTGGTCGCCGTCCCGCCGGAGGGCTCGTCGTCCTCGTCGTCGAAGTTCGGCCGGAAGATGGCCTGCGTCGCCATCGGTCGCACCGTCGACGTCGAGTCCATGCCGAGTTCGTCGGGCCGCGCCGGCTGGGTGCCGACGTCGGCGTCCGGGGTCTCCGCGCCGCTCATCAGTCCAGATACCTCGGGGTGGGGGGCGGCGGCGCCGGGCCCAACACCGTCAACCATTTGCGGTACAAGGTGTTCCACGTCCCGTCCCGGCGAATCCGGTCCAGGGTGCCGTTGACGAATCGCACTAGCGGTGTGTTGGTGAGATTGATGCCGATGCCGTATGGCTCCTGCCCCATGCTCGGGCCGATGATGTGCAGGTAGGGATCCTGGGCCACCAGGCCCGCCAGGATCGAGTCGTCGGTGGTGACCGCGTCGACCTCCCGCTGCTGCAACGCCACCAGGCAGTCGGCCCAGGTCACCACGGTCACGATGATCGGCGGTGGGGTGATCTGCTGCACCCGTTCCAGCGAGGTGGTGCCGCGGGCCACGCACACCCGCCTCCCGGACAGGTCCGAGGAATCCGCGATCGGTGACTCCCGCGGGGCCAGAATGCGTTGGTAGGCATTGAAGTACACCGTGGAGAAGTTCACCAGCTGGCGGCGCTCACAGGTGATCGTCATCGTCTTGACCACGATGTCGACGGTGTTCTGCTGCAGGGCGGTGATGCGGTCGGCCGACGACAGGATGCGGTACTCCACCTGCGACGGGGTGCCGAAGATGTCTCGCGCGACCTCACCGGCTATGTCGACGTCGAAGCCGGTGATCTCACCGGTGATCGGGTCGCGGAACGAGAACAGGTTGCTGCCGATGTCCAGTCCGACGATCAACCGGCCGCGGGCGCGGATGGCGGCCACCGCGGCGTCGGCCTGGGCCTTGTCGCCGAACGGCCGCAGGCTGGCCGTGCGGTCGCAGTCGTTCTTGTCGAGATCCGGCGGCTTCACCGGAGTGGGGGACAGCTCCTCCATCCCGGCCGGTGTCGGGGGAGCCAGGGTGGGTGCCGTTGGCGGGGCGAGGGTTTGGCTGCTGCCGCAGCCGGTGAGCACCGCCACCGCCACGGCGGCGATGCACGTGAACTTGCGAACGCTCATCACCGGTACTCACTCAACCGCGGCCACAGACCCAGCGCCACCGCCAAGGCCGCGCCCACCGAAAGCACGACGCCGCCGACGGTCGCCCCGGACAGCACCCGTCGGGCGCTGAGGATGTCGTTGCGCAACTGGTTGCGGCTCTCCTGGATGCCGTTGGACAGCGCCTCGTCGAGCTTGTCGAACGCCGGGGTGGAGTCGTCCTCACCGGTGCCCAACGCCACCTGGGTGGCGGCCTGGTAGTTGCCCACCGCGATGTAGGCGTTGATCCGCTCGTCGGCCGCCCGCCACTTCATCAACAGCTTGTCCGCGTCGGCCAGGTCGGACTTGTCGATGGCATCCCGGCGCGCCAGGTATTCGGTTAGCTGCTGGTGCATGGTGTCGACGCGCTGGTAGTACGAACGCTTGCGGACGTCCTCGTCACCGCGCCGGATCAGCGACAGGGTTTCGTCGGCGCGCGCCTGCTGCGCCGTGATCGCCAGGTTGGTCACCGTCTTCAGTGACTCGGCCGCGGTGTTCTTGGCCGAGCGGCTGCCGGCGGTGGAAATGGTCAGCGCGGTGCCCACCCAGATGATCATGACCACGATGGCGAACCCGCCGACGACCAGGCCGACGTTGACCCGGCGCCGGGTGCGTCCGGCCAGCCAGCGGTGCGCGAACGCCCCGAACGCCAGGGTGGTGATCACCACCACGATCACCGGGGCCGGGATCTTGGTCGAGGCCGTGGTCTCGGCGTCCACCCGGGCCGATGTCTCCTCGTAAAGCCGTTGCGCCTCGGGCAGGATCGACTGCTGCATCAGCGCGGACGCCTCGGACAGATACGACGAGCCGACCGGGTTACCCATCCGGTTGTTGGTGCGGGCGGTCTCGATCAGGCCGGTGTACACCGCCAGCTGGGCGTTGATCCGGCCCAGCAGCTCCACCAGGGGCTCGTCGGTCAACCCGCTGGAGGCCCTGGTGACGGCGACGGCGGCGTCGGTGATGGCCTGCTCGTAGCGCTGGCGCACCGGACGGGGCTCGGATCCGGCGATGAATGCTGTGGCGGCCGCGGCGTCGGCCACTGACAGCGTCGTGTACAGCTGGCCGGCCGCGAACGCCAACGGCTCGGTGTGGTTCAGCACGGTGTTGAGCTGCTGCTGGCGGTCGTTGATCGTCGTCGAGGTGGCGAACGCGCTGAGGATGCCGAGGGTTGCCAGGATCACCCCGATCGTCAGGATGCGCCCCGGTGTGGTTCTGGCGAACCACCAGCGGGGGTGAGCGGGCTCGACCGGCGACCGGGACGGCGACGGCTCGGTCGACGGATGTGCCAGCTCAACGGTCACCTCGCGCGGACCTCATTCCCTTCGCCGGGATCCCCTTCGCAATGTATGAGTGAATTCTAAGAGCAGCTGTGACGGATGGGGCAGGATCGACCGACGAACCGGCGCGTGGCGTGCTTATCCTGAACGCGTGCGAGGCGACGGCGACGGCTGGGTGGTATCCCACACCGGCACGCCGTACTGGGGCCGGCACGGCGCGGCCGGACTGCTGCTGCGCGCGCCACAGCCCGACGGAACACCCGCGGTCCTGCTGCAACACCGCGCCCCGTGGAGCCATCAGGGCGGGACCTGGGCGCTGCCGGGGGGTGCCCGCGACAGCCACGAGACGGCCGAACAGGCCGCGGTGCGCGAGGCCCACGAGGAGGCCGGCCTGCCCGCCGAGGTGGTGCATGTGCGGGCCACCGTCGTCACCGCCGAGGTCTCCGGGCCCGGCGGGGCGGTCTGGACCTACACGACCGTGGTGGCCGACGCGCCGCACCTGCTGGACACCGTGCCCAACCGGGAGAGTTCGGAGTTGCGCTGGGTGGCCGAGGACGAGGTGATCGGGTTGCCGCTGCACCCCGGGTTCGCCGACAGCTGGGACAGCCTGCGCATCACGAGCACCCTGAGCCCGGACGACCACGACGACTGCCTACAGCCGTTGCCGCACACCGTCGAGATCACCAGCGGGGTCTTCGCCTGGTGCCGCGCCGAGATCAGCCGGCAGCAGCCAGCGCCGCACTGAGCCGGCCGGCGGCCGCGCCCGGATCCTGGGCGGCGGTGATCGCCCGGACCACCACGATCCGGCGGGCCCCGGCGTCGAGCAACTCGGCCAGCCGCCGCTCGTCGATACCGCCGATCGCGAACCACGGCTTGTCGGGCCGCATCCCCGCCACCGCACGCACCAACTCCAGCCCGGGTGCCGGTCGGCCCGGCTTGGTCGGGGTGGGCCAGCACGGGCCGACGCAGAAGTAGTCGACGTCCTCCATCAGCGCCCGGGACGCCTCGCCGGTCTCGTGGGTGGACCGGCCGATCAGCGTCGTTGGCCCGACGATGTCGCGGGCCACCGCCAGTGGCAGGTCGTCCTGCCCCAGGTGCAGCACGTCGGCGCCGGCCGCGCGGGCGATGTCGGCGCGGTCGTTGACGGCGAGCAGCGCGCCATGCCTGCGGGCGGCGTCGGCGAGGATCTCGCACGCGGCCAGCTCGCCGCGGGCCTCCAGCGGGCCGAACCGCTGCTCGCCGGGTGATCCCTTGTCGCGCAGCTGGATGATGTCCACGCCGCCGGCCAGGGCCGCATCGGCGAACTCGGCCAGGTCCCCGCGCTCCCGGCGGGCGTCGGTACACAGGTACAGCCGGGCCGCCGAAAGCCTCGACGAGAGCATGGAGCGAGGTTCGTGCACACCGCGACGGTAGCGGCTAGCGTGGAGGTTCGGCACGGGAGTCCCGGGAGCGGGGCTGAGAGTGGGCGTCTTTCCCGCCCAGACCGTCACACACCTGATCCGGGTCATGCCGGCGAAGGAAGCGAAGGGGACATGTCAGAGGAATCGCTCGCCGTCATCGGCGGCGGTGTCATCGGTCTCGCGGTGGCCCGCCGGGCGGCGCTGGCCGGCTGGTCGGTGCGGGTGCACCGGACCGGTCCCTGGGGGCAGGAGCGAAGCGAACCGGGGGAGACATCCGCGACACCGGGCGCGTCCTGGGTGGCCGGCGGGATGCTGGCGCCGCACAGCGAGGGCTGGCCCGGCGAGGAGAGGCTGCTGCAGATCGGTCTCGAGTCGCTGCGACTGTGGCACACCGGGTTCCTCGACGGGCTGCCGGACGAGGTGGTCACCGCCCGGGAGTCGCTGGTGGTGGCCGTCGATCGCGCCGACACCGCCGATCTGCGCACCGTCGGGGAGTGGCTGGCCGCCCAGGGGCATCCGGTGACCGTGACGAACGCCGCGCGTGACGTGGAACCACTACTGGCGCAAGGTATCCGGCACGGTTTTCGCGCCACCGACGAGCTGGCCGTGGACAACCGGCTGCTCGTCGAGGCGCTGCAGACCCACTGCGAGGAACTCGGGGTGCGCTGGGCCGGACCGGTCGAGGCACTCGAGGAGGCCCGCGACGGTGTGCACACCGTGGTGATCGCCAACGGTATCGACGCCCCGGCGCTGTGGCCCGGGCTGGCCGTCCGCCCGGTCAAGGGCGAGGTGCTGCGGTTGCGCTGGCGGCGCGGCTGTATGCCTTTGCCGCGGCGGGTGGTTCGCGCCCGGGTGCACGGGCGGCAGGTGTACCTCGTGCCGCGAGCCGACGGTGTGGTGGTCGGGGCGACGCAGTACGAGCACGGCCGAGACACCGCACCCTCGGTGACCGGTGCCCGCGAACTGCTCGATGACGCCTGCGCGGTGATGCCCGCGCTGGGCGAGTACGAGCTTGCCGAATGCGCGGCCGGGTTGCGCCCGATGACGCCGGACAACATGCCCATCGTCGGCCGGCTCGACGACCGGACGCTGGTGGCCACCGGGCACGGCCGCTCCGGATTCCTGCTGGCGCCGTGGACCGCCGAACGCATCGCCGCCGAGCTTCTGGTGGGGGCACGGGCGTGAAAGTGATCGTCAATGAAGAGGACGTCGAGGTCGACGACGGCACCACGGTCGCCGCGCTGCTGGAGCGTCTCGGCTTCGGGCCGAAAGGTATTGCGGTCGCTGTCAATTGGTCGGTGCTGCCGCGCTCGGAGTGGAGCTCGGCCCTGCCCGCAGATGCGCGGGTCGAGGTCGTGACGGCGGTGCAGGGTGGGTGACGCGCTGCAGCCCCTGACGATCGCGGACCGAACCTTCTCGTCCCGTCTGATCCTGGGAACCGGCGGGGCGCCCAGCCTCGCGGTCCTCGAGGAGGCGCTGGTGGCCTCCGGCACCGAACTGACCACCGTCGCAATGCGCCGGGTGGACGCCGAGGGCGGCACCGGTGTCCTCGACCTGCTGACCAAGCTGGGCATCGCGCCGCTGCCCAACACCGCGGGCTGCCGCGGTGCCGCCGAGGCGGTGCTGACCGCCCAGCTCGCCCGCGAGGCGCTGGGCACCGACTGGATCAAGCTCGAGGTGATCGCCGACGAGCGGACCCTGCTACCCGACGCGGTTGAATTGGTGTGCGCCGCAGAACAATTGGTGGATGACGGCTTCGTTGTGCTGCCGTACACCAACGATGACCCGGTGCTGGCCCGCCGCCTGGAGGACACCGGATGCGCGGCGGTGATGCCGCTGGGCTCACCGATCGGCACCGGGCTGGGCATCTCCAACCCGCACAACATCGAGATGATCGTGGCCGCGGCCGGTGTGCCGGTGATCCTGGACGCCGGCATCGGCACGGCCAGCGACGCCGCGCTGGCGATGGAACTGGGTTGCGCGGCGGTGCTGCTGGCCAGCGCGGTCACCCGGGCCGCGGATCCGGCCGCGATGGCCGCCGCGATGGCGGCCGCGGTCACCGCCGGGCATCTGGCCCGTCACGCCGGGCGCATCCCGAAGCGGTTCTGGGCGCAGGCATCCAGCCCCGCCGTGCCGTGGCGAGACGCGTGAAACGCTATGTCGCGCTGGGCAGCTCGATGGCGGCCGGTCCGGGCATCAGACCCCGGGCCGCGGGATCGCCGGTACGCGCGGGACGCTCGGCGCGCAACTACCCGCACCTGGTCGCCGAGCGCGCCGGCCTGGACCTGGTCGACGTCACCTATTCGGGTGCGACGACCGCGAACATCCTGTGCGAGCCGCAGCACGGCACACCGCCGCAGATCGACGCGCTGGACGGCAGCGAGCACCTGATCACGGTCACCGTCGGCGGTAACGACGCCGGCTATGTGCCACTGCTGTTCGCCGCGACCGTGCCGTCACTGATCCGGATGCTGCCCGTACTCGGCGGCGCGATCGGTGACCTGCTGGACCCGGCGGCGCGCGACCGGGCGCTCGACGGCGTGGGTGCATCGTTGCGCGAGGTCGGCACCGCACTGCGCGCCCGGGCTCCGCAGGCCCGCATCCTGTTCGTCGACTACCTCACCCTGCTGCCACCGGTGGGCACACCCGCACCCCCACTGCCCGACGAGGTCGCGGATCTCGGCCGGCACGTCGCGGCGCGCCTTGCCGGCCTGACCGCCGAGGCGGCGCAGACAACCGGCTGCGAGGTGGTGCCCGCCGCGGCGGCCAGCGCCGGCCACCACGCCTGGTCGGCCGAACCGTGGACCGTCGGGGCGGGGTCGCTGCTGCCGTGGCGGCCCAAGCCGTTTCATCCCAACGCCGCCGGCATGCGGGCCGTCGCCGGGATGATCGCGGCGCTGCTTCAGGACCCGTAGGTGTTGGCCGGCGGGTCGGTCCGCACCACGTTCGACACTTCCAGCATCGGCACCGAGTCGGTCCCCGAGTACCGCTGCCCCGGTGGGACCACACCCTCGACCCGCGCCCAGGTGTTCTCCGGTAGCGCCGCGGCCACCGGCGACGCCGGTCCGGTCAGCTGCAGCCGGGACAGTTGGGCGTCGGCAGCGCAGCAGAAGATGACGATCTTGGCCAGATAAACCCGGTCGCCGTCGCGCATCGTGAAGCCGGTGGTCGTGATCCGCTTACCGTCGACGCCCCCGACCGGGCCCACTGCGATCCGCATCAACACCTCGGGTAGCGACAACATCGGCGAGGGACCGGGCGGCAGGGGCGGGAATGACTGTGCCTCAGTGACAGTCACCGTCGCGGGTGGCGTCGCCTTGGCGCTCAACGCCGGTGGCACGATGAAGATCAGCAGCACCACGGGGATCACCAACAGCCAGACGATGCCACTGCGATGGGCGTGCCCGGAGTGTTCGTGCTCGCCCCCGCCCCGGATGTCGCGCGCGATCACTGTCAGTGCCAGCCCGATCAGAAGCACCGCCGACACCGCCAGCCACGGCAGCATTCCGGGTTTGACGTACCGGGTGTAGGCACCCGTCACGGTGACCATCGCCACGGCGACGCCAACGATGAGCAACACGACGTTCTCGGTCTCGCGCCTCACAGCAGCACCAACCCCACCGCTGTGGCCAGCACGGTGGCGACCACCAACGTCACCGGGGCGAATCGGATGGCGAACGATCGCCCGAACAGACCTGCCTGCATCGCAACGAGTTTCACGTCGACAGCCGGGCCGACCACCAGGAACACCAGCCTGGGCACCAGGGGGAGCATGGTCAGGCTCGCAGCGACGAACGCGTCGGCCTCCGAGCACAGGGCCAGCACGAAGGCGAGCAGCGCCATCGTCACGACGCCGATCAGCAGGTTGCCGGCCACATGCTGGAAAACCCACGGCGGTACCAGGACCCGCAACGTCGCGGCCGCGGCGGCGCCGATCACCAGATACGATCCGGCCTGCAGGAAGTCATGGCGCCCGGCCTCGGTGAACACCGTCCAGCGTGACTGGTCTGTATCGGTCGTGCGCGGCAGTCGGCGGCTGATCCAGCCGGGGCGACCCCACCGTGACCACAGTGCCCCCATCACCACAGCGGTCGCCAATGAGGCGAGGCAGCGCGCCAGTACCATCTCCGGCTGTCCGGGGAACGCCACCGCGGTAGCCACCAGCACCACCGGGTTGATCGCGGGCGCGCTGAGCATGAACGTCAATGCCGCAGCGCCCACCGACCCCTCGCCGTAGAGCCGTCGGGCCACCGGCACGGATCCACATTCGCACCCTGGCAGCGCCGCCCCGGCCACACCTGCGGTCATGACCGCCGCCGCGGTGTTGTCGGGCAGCCACCGAGCCAGGCGTTGCGGCGAGACGAACGCGGCGATCAGCCCGCTGATCACAACGCCGAGGACCAGGAACGGCACCGCCTGCAGGAACACCCCGCTGAAGACGGTGCCGGCGGTGGCCAGCCGTTCATTGCCCGCCACCCCGTCGCGCATCCAGGTGCCCGCCAGCGCGCACACCACCAGACCGGCGACCAGCACCTCGGTCGAGGTCACCAGCGGACGGCGCGGAACGGCGACGGTCATCAGCCCACTTTCGCATTGTGAGCCGTCGAACGCGGGCATGGGCGCGGGGTCAAACGAGAGTCACCGAGATCGGTCCCGCATCCCGCTTCGCTTTGTCGCTCGAACCTTCGAGGTTCTCCAGGGTCACGTACTTCATGTTGTCGGGCTCGAGGCCGAGCGCGACAGAGTTCTCCGGACCAAGCCGCTCGACCACTTGCTTCGACGCCAACGCGGTCCCCCCTTTGGCTGCGCTCTCGATGCGGGCAGCTTCGTTCATCTCGTCGCCGAGTGCGGTCACCTCGAGTCGTCCCCCGGTCGCCACCTGCCCCACCATGAGCGTGGCACCCCAGTGCACGCCGACGTTCACCTTCACGTCTACGTCGGGCGGCCCCAGACGTGAGCCGCCGTCGCGGATCGAGCGAGCAGAGGCGATCGCCGCGGCGGCGGTGTCGGCCTCCGAGTTGCCGAGTTGCTCGACCAGGAACAGGGCCGACGCCCCGTCGCCGGCATGTTTGCCGACGATACCGCCGTGCCTGATGACCTCCGAGTCGATCAGATCGGTGAGGCTCCTGACCAGTTCGAAGTAGGCTCGCGACGATAGGCGTCTCGACAACACCCCCGAGGCCTCCAGGTCGGCGAACAGGATGCTGGCAGGTCTTCGCGCCGGCCGCATCACCGCGTGCATCCGCTCATACATACCGCGGTCGCCGCGCGCCATCCGTGCAAGCAGGCTTGCCGGTGCGTCGGGTGCAGCGAGCCTGAGTACACCGATGAATTCACCGGAGTCGGCGTTGATTCGGACGTCGAGGAACGTCAGGTCGCCCAGCCAGGCATTGCGCAGGCCTTCCTGATCGCCGAACGACAGCGTCGAGGCCCATGCACGCACCGGCACTGCGGGTTCCACCCGTGCGCCGGCTTCCGCCAAAGCGCCGAATACCGCGTCGAAGGCTTCGTCGGAGGGTTCCAGCGTGGCACGCATCATCGGCACGTTGGTTCGCCACCACTGGCGTCCGCTGGACAGCGTGGCCGCCCAGAACTCGCCGTCTTCGGCCTGGCGCCGGGGGAGTCCCTTGCCGTAGAACCGGCCCACCTCCGAGGGTGCGACACCGATCACCCGCGCCTCCTCGCTGGAGATGAACACGATGCGCCAACGCGAATCGAGAATCTCGCCGGCGAGCTTTGCGCTCTCCAGTGCCGCGGCGAGCACGCGCAGTTCAGGGTGCTCGGGAAGGGGCGGGCCCGTCTCCATGATCCGGACGATATCGCCCCCGAAGTGGGCCTGACTAGCGGATTTTCCCGGTGCCGCGGTGGGGTCCGCGCGAACGTCTACCCTGGGCGCGGTGAAATGCACATACCGGGCCCCGGCGGCGTGGCTGGCCGTGATCGCCGCCACCGTCGCCCTGACGGGGTGCGGTCGGTCTCCCGTCACCGCCGAGCCGGTCAAGGCTGCAACGCCCGCCGCCGACTTCGCCGAGACGTTGAGCAAGAGGGTCACGATCGACGCGATGGTCGCCCACCTGACCAAGCTGCAGGACATCGCCGACGCCAACAACGGGACCAGGGCCGTCGGCACCCCGGGCTACGACGCCAGCGTCGACTACGTCGTCGGCGTGCTGCGCGCCAAGGGTTTCGACGTGCAGACCCCGGAGTTCCAGACCAAGGTCTTCAAATCGGAGAAGCCGGTCCTGACCGTGGGCGGTACCACCGTCGAGGCGCGGGCTCTTCAGTACAGCATCGCCACCCCGGTCGAGGGCGTCAGCGGGCCACTGGTTGCCGCGCCGGTCAGCGAGGCGCCGGGCTGCGTGCCCGCCGACTATGACGGCCTGCCGGTCAAGGGTGCGGTGGTGCTCGTCGACCGGGGCGCCTGCCCCTTCTCCGAGAAGCAGGCCATCGCCGCGGCGAAGGGTGCCGTCGCGCTGATCGTCGCGAACAACGTCGACGGGGAGCTGTCGGGCTCAACCCTCGGGGAGACCACCGACGTCAAGATCCCGGTGGTCGGCGTCACCAAGAGCGACGGCGCGCTGCTGCGCTCCAAGCCTGGACCCACCACCCTCAAGCTGGACGCCAAGACCTCGGTCTTCAACGCCCGCAACGTGATCGCCCAGACCAAGACCGGCGCCACCTCGGATGTGGTGGTGGTCGGGGCGCACCTCGACAGCGTTCCGGACGGGCCGGGCATCAACGACAACGGCTCCGGGGTGGCGGCGGTGCTGGAAACCGCTGTGCAGCTGGGCAGTTCACCCGAGGTGAAGAACGCAGTGCGCTTCGCGCTCTGGGGTGCCGAGGAATTGGGCACCGTGGGCTCGACGAAGTACATCGAGTCCCTCGATGTCGACCAGCTCAAGGACATCGCCCTGTACCTGAACTTCGACATGATCGGCTCACCGAATCCCGGTTACTTCACCTACGACGGTGACCAGTCCACCGCCCCCGAGAGCGGCCAGAACGTGCCGCGGGTGCCCGAGGGTTCGCCGGGTATCGAACGGACGCTCATGGCCTACCTGAAATCGGCCGGGAAGACTCCGCAGGACACCTTCTTCGACGGCCGCTCCGACTACGACGCGTTCACCAAGGCCGGGATCCCGGCCGGTGGGCTGTTCTCCGGGGCGGAGGAGAACAAGACCGAAGAGCAGGCGAAACTCTGGGGCGGCACACCCAATGCACCGTTCGACCCGAACTACCACAAGGCCACCGACACCCTGGATCAGGTCGACCGGACCTCGCTGGGCATCCAGGGTGCCGGGGTGGGGTATGCGGTCGGCATCTACGCTCAGGACATCACCGGCCGCAATGGTATGCCGCTCCGCGAGGACCGGACCAGACACCTGATCAAGCCGTAGCGCAGACGCTCCACAACTCGTAGGCGCCGTCGCAGCCGGCGTTGCGGAGCCGCTCGCCGATCATCGGCCGGCGCAGCCACTCGGTGATGACCGGCTTGACTGCGGGCTCCTCAGGTTCGCCTATGGTGTACACGTAGTCCACCAGGTCGGCCAGATGCTCTGCTGCGGGCCGGGTTTCGAGCCGCTGCCATTGCTGAAGGTACTCCGGAACCGGTGCATCGCACCAGTAGGTGAAGTCGATCAGCGTGGGGGCGTCGGAGAAGTAGCCGAGCTGCGCGGGGAAGTTGCCGAGCAATTCGGTCCACAGCGTGTCGACGAGGCGACGCACCAGCGCGGCCTCGGCGTCGGGCCACTGTGGCGTTCGGCCCCGCAGGCTCGCCAGCGAGAAGGCGAACACCGGACCGAACTCGCTGAGCAGCGCCTCGATCATGCGGGGGAAGAAGTGCCGGAAGTCGTTGTCGTCCAGCGACATCACGTGCAGGGCCTCCAACTGCAGCAGCGAGATCTCCCGCGGCGGTGTGCGCCGGATTTCCTCCGTGGTCCATTCGGGGCCGCACTGCTCGCAGACCTCGATGCGGGCCGGGAACGGATAGCGGGCGAAATGTCGGTACAGCTCCGCGACGATCGCGTCCATCAGGCCCGCCCCAACCGATCGCGCAGGGCCGTCAGTCCCCGCATGCCGTGGAAAATCACCAGCGCCGCGATCGAGCCCAGCGCGATGCCGGTGAAGGTGAGACTGCCGATGTGCCAGGTGAAGTCGGCGATGCCGACGATCAGGGCCACCGCGGCCGTCATCTGGTTGACCGGCTTGCCGAAATCGACCTGATTCGTCAGCCAGATCCGCACGCCCAGCACACCGACCAGGCCGTAGAGCACCACCGTGGCACCGCCCAGGACGCCCGGCGGGATGGCCGAGATCGCCGCACCCACCTTGGGGCACAACGACAATACGATCGCCGCCGTGCCCGCCACCCAGTACGCCGCGGTGGAGTACACCCGGGTCGCCGCCATCACACCGATGTTCTCGGCGTAGGTCGTGGTGGCCGACCCGCCGCCGAGCCCGGCCAGCACCGTCGCGACACCGTCGGCGGCCAGCGCCCGGCCGGTGAGCGGGTCGGTGTCGACGCCGGTCATCTGGCCGACCGACTTGACGTGCCCGATGTTCTCGGCCACCAGGGCGATCACGGCGGGCAGGAACATCGGCAGCACCGCCACGGTCAACGACGGTGTCTGGAACGTCGGCAGACCCAGCCAGCCCGCCGCCGCGATGCCCGCGGTGTCGACCTCGCCGAGTGCCAGGGCCAGCAGATAGCCGGCCGCCACCGCCAGGAAGATTGCCAGCCGGCCGATCAGGCCGCGGAAGAAGGCCAGCGCCGCCACCAGCAGCACCAGGGTAACGATGCCGACCAGTGGGCCCTTCTCGAAGTTCGTGTTGGCGGCCGGGGCGAGGTTGAACCCGATCAGGGCAACGATCGCCCCGGTGACCACCGGCGGCAGCGTCACCTCGATCCAGTGCGTGCCGACCAGTTGCACGGTCAGGCCGATGCCGATCAGCAGCACACCGACCGCGACCAACCCGCCGAGCGCGCTGCCGGCCCCGTGCGAGGCCACCGCGGCGGTGACCGGCGCGATCACCGAGAAGCTGGAGCCCAGATAGCTCGGCAGCCGGTTGCCGGTGATCAGCAGGAACAGGAGCGTGCCGATACCGGAGAACAGCAGGGTGGTCGCCGGCGGAAAGCCGGTCAGCACCGGCACCAGGAACGTCGCCCCGAACATCGCGACCACGTGCTGCGCCCCGATGCCCAGCGTGCGGGGCCAGCTCAGCCGTTCGTCGGGCGCGACGACGAAGTCGTGCCCACCGCGGGTCTCGACCGGCCGCCAGGTCAGGGGAATCACGGTTGGCAACTCAACCCGATCTCGGGGCGGTGTGCACCCGGAACCGCTACCGCAATCGCCGCCCCGCATAGATCAGCGCACCCACCGCCAGCAACCCCGCCCCGACCACCACCGAGGCGAGCGGCAACGCCACCGCCAGCACCACACAGCCGACCAGGCCGACCGCCGGAATCAGCCGACGGCCCAGCGTCCACGCCGATGCGTTGGCGACGGCGTAGTACCCCAGCACCGCGAAGGAGGAGAACCCGATCACGCCACGGACATCGGCCACCGCGGCCAGCACGGCGACGAGCGCGCCGACCGCGACCTCGGCCCGATGCGGCACCGCGAATCGCGGGTGCACCGCCGCCAGCGGCGCGGGCAGGTGGCGATCGCGCGCCATCGCCAGGGTCGTCCTCGAGACCCCCAATATCAGCGACAGCAGTGAACCCAGTGCCGCCACCGCCGCCCCGGCCCGGACCACCGGCTCGAACCAGGGCGCCCCCGCTGCGCGCACCGCATCCGCCAAAGGCGCTGGGGCCGAGGCCAATCCGGCGGTACCGAGCACCGCGATGAGGGTGGCCGCCAGCGCCGTGTACACGAGCAGCGTGAGCGCCAGCGCGATCGGGATCGCCCGCGGGATGGTCCGGGCCGGCTCGCGCACCTCTTCACCCAGCGTCGCGATGCGGGCATAGCCGGCGAAGGCGAAGAACAGCAGGCCCGCCGCCTGCAGCACCCCCGGGACGCTCCCACCGGTCAGCCGCACGAGGCCGGCGTCGGCATGCCCGGAGCACCACCCGATCACGACCACCGCGGCCAGCACCGCGAGCACGGTGGCGACGATGAGCCGGGTCAGCAGCGCCGACTTCTGGATGCCGCGGTAGTTGACCGCGGTCAGCCCCACCACCGCGCCGACGGCGACCGCATGGGCCTGCGCCGGCCAGGCGTAGAACCCGACGGTCAGCGCCATCGCCGCGCACGACGCGGTCTTGCCGACGATGAAGCTCCAGCCCGCGAGGTAGCCCCAGAACTCGCCGAGTCGCTCGCGGCCGTAGACGTAGGTGCCGCCGGACTGCGGGTAGCGCGCGGCCAGTCGCGCCGAGGACGTCGCGTTGCAGTAGGCGACCACCGCGGCGGCGCCCAGCCCGATCAGCAGGCCGCCGCCCGCCGCGGCGGCGGCCGGGCCGAGGGCCACGAAGATGCCGGCCCCGATCATCGAACCCAGCCCGATGACGACGGCGTCGAACGTGCCCAGGCGTCGCTGGAGCCCCGGGCGATCCGCCATGGCCCCAAAACTAATGCGGACCGGCGATGGGTGCGCTGTTGCGTACCCATGCCGGTCCGGCACGGTATCCCCGACCCAGTTCAGCGTGGCATCCTCGCCAACGACCTACGTCGCCGTGCCCACTCAGGGTAAGCGAAAGATCTGACGCTGGCGTAAACCGTTCTGGATTTGTGACCTGGGCGGTCAGCGGTTGCGGGCGACGCTGATCCCCAGGTACGCGCCGTAGGCCAGCAGGCCGGCCACCGCCAGCTTGCGGGTCTTCGGCGCGATCAGACCCACCCCGATCGCGGTCTCGATGGCTCCGTCGATGTAGGTGTGCTGCAGCGTGTTGTCGGGGAACGCCGAGGCGGTGACCGACTCGAACAGTTCCGGGCGGACGAAATGGGACAGCCCGGTGGCCGCCACCCCCAGTCCGGCGATCTGGATCAAACGGTGCGCTGCAGACATCGACGCCCTTCCTGGCTCAACTGATGTGGTAGTCGCTCAAGGGGTACTCGGACGCCTCTCGCACTGCGGCCCGCATCGACATCGGTCGCAGCAGGGTCGCTTCACCACGGGGATTGAAATAATACGACCGGGCCGAAGCGCAGTTGCCGAGGGTGAATATTGAATCGCCGAGCAACTCGGTCATCCGGTCCAGGTAGCGGGTGTTGGCCTCCTCGGCGACCTCGAAGGTGCTCGCCCCGCGGCGCTTTACCTCACCGAACAGCCGATCCATGTGCCGCATCTGGTACTCCATCGTGTTGAAGAAGTTCAGGCCGATGAAGGCGTAGGGGCTGGCCAGGCTGAGGAAGTTGGGGAAGTACGGTACGGCGACACCCTGGTAGGCCTGGAATCGTGTCTCCCGCCACCACTTTCCGAGGTTGCGGCCGTCGCGGCCGACGACCTCGATGGCCGGGAAGTTGGCCTCCCACAGATCGAATCCCGTTGCCAGCACCAGGGTGTCGATGACGGCCTTGGTGCCGTCGTTGGCGACGATGCCGTCCGGTTCGATCCGGTCGATGCCGCTGTCCTGCAGGTGCACCGTGGACTTGTTGAACGACTGGTAGTAGCTGTTGGAGAACGTCGGCCGCTTGCACCCGAAGTCGTAGTCGGGGGTGAGCCTGCGCCGCAGGTCCTTGTCGCGGATCGTGACGAACCGGTACATCTTGGCCAAATCGCTTGCGGCGATGTTGAACCGGCCGCGGAAGGTTCGGCGGTGCACCACGGCGACGTAGACCATGAACTCGTACAGCGCGTCGGTGACGACCCGGATGGCGCGCTGGGCGAGCGGCAGCCGGGCGAACAGCCGCTTGGCCCGTGCGGAGAACGGCACGTCGACCTTGGGCACCACCCAGATCGGGGTGCGCTGGTACACCGTGAGGTCGGCCGCCGCCCTGGCCAGTTCGGGGATGAGCTGGACGGCCGTCGCGCCGGTGCCGATGATGCCGATGCGGCGGTTGGTCGGGTCGTAGCTGTCGTCCCAGTCGGCGGTGTGGATGATCGTGCCCTCGAAGCCGGTGATGCCCGGGATCTCCGGGGTCAGCGGCTGGGACAGGAAGCCGGTGGCGGTGATCAGATATCGCGCGGTGAGCGTCTCGCCGCCGGCCAGCGCGACCCGCCACATGCTGGCGTCCTCGTCCCACCTGGCGCCCTCGACCGTTGTGTTGAACCGGATGTGGCGGCGCACGTCGTACTTGTCGGCGACGTCGTCGGCGTACTGCTTGATCTCCGTGCCGGTGGAGAACAGTCGCGACCAGTTGGGGTTGGGCTCGAAGAAGTACGAGTAGCTGGTGGTGGGCACATCGACCGCCAGCCCCGGGTAGTGGTTGACGTACCACGTTCCGCCCAGGTCGTCCTCGCGCTCGAGAAGCACGAAATCGTCGAAACCCAGCCGCTTGAGCTGGATCGCCGCCCCGATTCCACCGAATCCGGCCCCGACGATGATTGCGTCGAACTGATGCTCGGCCATGTTTCGACGGTACCGGAGCAGGTCAGCGCATCCGAATCGCCGCGTCGACGGCCATCCTGGGGACGTCCAGGGTCTTGGAGCCCAGGTCGTGCCGCGCGCCGGTGATCTCGACGATCTCGGTGGGCGCCGCGATGAGTTCCACGGCCGTGCGCAGTTCCTCGATGGTGCCGAACGGGTCGGCGGTGCCCTGGGTGAACACCGTGGGTGCGGTGATGGCGGCGAAGTGCTCGGTGCGCAGCCGGTCCGGCTTGCCCGGCGGGTGCAGCGGATAGGAGAACGGCGTCAGGACGTCGACCAGTCCGGGATGCTCGGCGACCACCATGGAGGTCTGCCGGCCGCCGTAGGAATGCCCACCGGCGATCACCGGCCCGTCCGCCAGCCCGCGGACCACATCGATGGCCTCGAGAACGCCGGCGCGGTCGGCGGTGGCCGATCCCGACGGCGGGCCCTTCGGGCGGCGCCGGCGATAGGGCAGGTTGTAGCGCACCGCGAGCCACCCGCGTTGCGCCCACTCGTCGCAGATGCGGATCAGCAGGGCCGATTCGCGGCTGCCGCCGGCACCGTGGGTGAGGACCACCACGCCGGCCGGGGTGCCCGCGGGTGCGTGCGCGACACCGGCGATGCCGTCAAGATCGGGGGTCGTCACGCCTGCAGCCGCCACAGCGCCGACACCGGGCCGTGCCCGCCGCCCAGCGGATACGCCGACTTCAGGCATTCGGTGACCCAGGCCTTGCCGAAGGCCACCGCGTCGGGCATCGGAAAGCCGTGGGCCAGCGCACACGCGGTGGCCGCGCCCAGGGTGTCGCCGGCGCCGTGGTCGTGCACGGTGTCGATGCGTGGGGCGTCGTACTCGTGGAACTCGGTGCCGTCGTACAACAGGTCCGGACTGTGCTCCGCGCCGCGCAGGTGGCCACCCTTGACCAGGGCCCACCGCGGACCCAGCGCGTGCAGGGCCTTGGCGGCGTCGCGCTGGGTCGCATCGTCGACCACATCTATCCCCACCAGCAGGCGCACCTCGTCGAGGTTGGGTGTGACCAGGCTGGCCAGCGGAAACAGCTCGGTGCGAAGGGTGTCCAGCGCCGAGGGATGCAGCAGCGGGTCGCCGTGCATGGAGGCGCACACCGGGTCGACGACGAACGGCACGGTGCCGGCCAGCCCCAGATCGCGCCAGCTGCCCGCGACGGTCTCGATGATCGCCGAGGAGGCCAGCATGCCGGTCTTGGCGGCCTGGACTCCGATGTCGGTGGCCACCGCCTTGATCTGGCCGGCGATCACATCGGTGGGAATCTCGTGAAAACCATTGACGCCCAACGAGTTTTGGATGGTCACCGCGGTGACGGCCACCAGCGAGTGCACCCCGAGCAGGGCGAAGGTCCGCATGTCGGCCTGGATGCCGGCGCCGCCGCCGGAATCCGAGCCGGCGATAGTCAGCACCCGCACCGGGGTCTCCCGGGGTGGGGTCAGGGGCAGGTAGTTCACGGCTGCGAGTTTTCCAGAGGCCGGCCGTGAAGATGCGGATCGCGCGGTCATCGCTCACTCCCTACGCCGGCATTACCCGGTCAGGTTCGTACGGTCGACGGCTCGCCAGCCGTCCTCTCAGCGCACTGGCAGTGCGCTCCCGTGTGGGTGGTCCTGCAGTACCCAACGTAGCGCGGGAATAGCGATTGGTCTTTCGATGATTTGTATAGCTAACATATGCGTTTGCGCCTTCCGCCCGCCTGTGCATGCCCGTAACTGATTGCATACGAAACGAGAGTGCTCCGTGACGACCGAAGCCGAGATGACGAACCCCGACATCGCGCCCGCCGCCGACGCGGCCCTGGCCGAGACCGACCGCCGTCGCCGCCGGATGGACGCTGCTTTTCTGGCTGACCACCCGCACTACAAGTGGGTGGTGCTGTCCAACACCACGCTGGGCATCCTGCTGGCAGCCGTCAACGCCTCGATCGTGCTGATCTCCCTGCCCGCCATCTTCCGCGGCATCGGGCTGAACCCGCTGGCCCCCGGCAATGTCAGCTACCTGCTGTGGATGCTGATGGGCTACCTGGTGGTGACCGCCGTGCTGGTGGTGCCGTTCGGCCGGCTCGGCGACATGTTCGGCCGCGTCAAGATCTACAACATCGGCTTCGTCGTTTTCACGGTGGCCGCGATCGCGCTGTCCTTCGACCCCTTCCACCTCGACGGTGGGGCGATCTGGCTGATCGGGTGGCGGGTGGTCCAGGGCGTCGGCGGCGCGATGCTGATGTCGTCGTCGTCGGCCATCCTCACCGACGCGTTCCCGTCCAACCAGCGCGGCATGGCGCTCGGCGTGAACATGGTCGCGGCGGTCTCCGGATCGTTCCTCGGCCTGCTGATCGGCGGGGTGCTCTCCGAGATCCACTGGCAGGCCATCTTCTGGGTCGGCGTGCCGATCGGCGTCATCGGCACCCTGTGGAGCGTGCGCTCGCTCAAGGAACTCGGTGTGCGCAGCCCCGGCCGCATGGACTGGGCGGGCACGCTGACCTTCGGCGTCGGCCTGACCGTTCTGCTCATCGGTATCACCTACGGGATCCAGCCCTACGGTGAGTCGACGACCGGGTGGACCAACCCGAAGGTGCTCGCCGCGATCATCGGCGGCCTGGCGCTGCTGGTGGTGTTCTGCCTCGTCGAACTCCGGGTGCCGCAACCCATGGTCGACGTCCGGCTGTTCCGGTCGGCGGCGTTCGGGATGGGCAACCTGGCCGGGTTGATGTCGTCCGTGGGCCGCGGCGGATTGCAGTTCATGCTCATCATCTGGCTGCAGGGCATCTGGCTTCCGTTGCACGGCTACAGCTTTGAGTCCACCCCCCTGTGGGCGGGCATCTACCTGCTGCCCGCCACCTTCGGCTTCCTGGCGGCGGCGCCCATCGCCGGCTCGCTGGCCGACCGGTTCGGCGCGCGGCCGTTCACCGTCGGCGGCATGGCACTGATGGCGGTGACGTTCGTGGCGCTGCTGCTGATCCCGGTGAACTTCAACTACTGGGTGTTCGCGGTGCTGGTGTTCCTCAACGGACTCGGCGGCGGCATCTTCACCGCGCCCAACACCGCGGCGATCATGTCCAGCGTCCCGGCCTCGCAGCGCGGTGCGGCCTCCGGTGTCCGGGCCACGTTCTTCAACGCCGGCTCGTCGCTGTCGATCGGCATCTTCTTCTCGCTGATGATCCTCGGGCTGGCGGCCACCCTGCCGGACGCGATGAGCCGCGGGCTGCAGCAGCAGGGCGTGTCGGCCGCGGTGGCCAACGAGGTGGCCAACACGCCACCGGTGGGCAGCCTGTTCGCGGCATTCCTCGGCTACAACCCGATCGCCGAATTGCTGGCACCGCACAACGCGCTGCAGCAGCCCGGCGTCAACGCCGAAGTGCTGACCGGCAAGACGTTCTTCCCGAACCTGATCATCGAGCCGTTCCACAGCGGTCTGGTGGTGGTGTTCGGCGCCGCCGCACTCATGATGGTGATCGGCGCGATCGCCTCGATGTTCAACCCCGGTCGATACGGCGGCACCGACACCGACGAGTAGCCGCCGGTCGCGGATGAGCCTGCGGCCCTTGCTGATCGGTCACTCGTGGGCCCTCGATCACCGGCCTGCGTACGATCAGGAGGCTCGGACGGACTTCCGGGTGATCGGTCTGGCGGTCTGACGGGCGGGGGTGGCCATGGATTGGCAGCAGATCCAGCCTTTCCTGGTCGCGCTGGCCATCGGGCTGCTCCTCGGCTTCGAGCGCGAACGCAGCCATCACCGCGAGCTTCCCGCCGGTTCCCGATCATTCGCATTGCTGGCCCTAGTCGGGGCCGTCGCCGCCAGTTTCGGGACCTGGACCGTCGTGGTCGGGCTGGCCGGGGTGGTGGCGATGCTGGCGCTGGCCTACTTCCGCACCAGCGCGGACGATCCCGGCACCACCACCGAGATCGCCGCGGTGGTCGCCTACCTGCTCGGGGCCCTGGCCTACACCCGGCCGGGGTTGGCGGTCGCGCTCGCCGTCGTCGTCGCCGTCCTGCTGGTGTCCAAGGGCCGCATCCACAGATTCGCCCGCGAGATCGTCAGCGAGATCGAACTCGAGGACGCCATCAAGTTCTTCGTCGTGGCGTTCGTGATCCTGCCGTTGCTGCCCGACCAGGGGGTCGGGCCCTACGGTGTGCTCAACCCGGCGAAGATCTGGCTGCTGGTGGTGCTGCTCACCGGTATCGGCTGGGTCGGCTACATCGGCGTGCGCGCACTCGGCCCGCAGCGCGGGCTGCTGGTGACCGGCCTGGCGGGCGGTTTCGTGTCGGCCACCGCGACCACTGCGTCGATGGGCCGGGTCAGCCGGACGGTCGCCGGTGTGCGGGCGCCGCTCGCCGGCGCGTTGCTCGCCAGCCTGGCCACCTTCGTGCAACTGCTTGTGGTGATCGGACTCGTCGATGTCGAGGTGCTGCGCCGGCTGTGGCTGCCGGTCCTCGCCGGGCTGCTGGTGCTCCTGGTGGTCGCGGCGCTGGTCTATCGGGGCGCATCGATAGTGCCGGACCAGGATGCCGCCGAGCCCGATGAGCCGCACCCGATACCCGGTCGGCCCTTCGCACTGCGCCCCGCGCTGATCCTGGCCGCCGTGCTGACCGGCGCCCTGCTGGTCGGCCGGTGGGGCGCCGAGGTGCTCGGGCCGCGCGGCGCCGTGCTGGCCGCCTTCGCGGCGGGCCTGGCCGATGCCCACGCCGGCTCGGTCGCGGCGGCCAGCCTCGCCGCGAAGGGCGATATCACCGTCGACACCGCGCTCATCTCGGTCGCCGCCGCGCTCGGCTCCAACCTGATCGTCAAGACCGTGCTGGCCTTCACCGCGGGCGGCCGCCGCTTTGGGATCGGGTTCCTCGCGGCGATGGCGGTTCCGTCGCTGGTTTTCGGCGCCGCGCTCACCGCTGCCGTCGTCTACGGCTGAACCCGCAACCGCCCACGAAACCGCCGCTGCGTTGGGTAGTTTCACTGACCGTGCCCGCTTTGCAGAACCGCCAGATCCTGCTGCGCCGCCGCCCGACCGGACTGGTGCAACCCGAGGACACCGAGTTGGTGTCCACCCCGGCGCCGGCACCGGCCGAGGGGGAGGCGCTGCTGCGCACCACCTACGTCGGCCTCGACGCCGCGGCGCGCACCTGGCTCAACGACCAGCCCGGCTACCTGCCGCCGGTGCAGATCGGTGAGGTCATCCGCGCCGCGGGGATCGGCGAGGTCGTCGAGACCCGCTGCGATGCGTTCAAGGTCGGCGACGTGGTCACCACGCTGACCGGCTTCCAGGACTACAGCATCATCCGCGACGATGTCTTCGCCACCCCGGTGACGCCGGGCAGCGACCAGCTGGCGGTCATGAGCATGTACGGACCCACCGGCGCGACCGCCTACATGGGCATGACCGACATCGGCCGGCCGCAGGCGGACGAGACCGTCGTCGTCTCCGCGGCGGCCGGGGCCACCGGCTCGGTGGCCGGGCAGATCGCCAAGATCGCCGGCGCGCGGGTCGTCGGCATCGCCGGTGGGCCGGAGAAGTGCAATGCCGTCGTCGAGAACTTCGGCTTCGACGCCTGCATCGACTACAAGAACGAAGACGTGCGGGCGGCGCTCAAGCGGCACTGCCCCAAGGGCGTCGACGTCTACTTCGACAACGTCGGCGGGCCGATCCTCGATGCCGTTCTCGGCCGGCTCGCGATGAAGGCGCGGGTGGTGCTGTGCGGGGTGATCTCCAGTTACCTCACCGGCGAGCATCCCGGCCCGGCCAATTACGTCAACCTGCTGTCCAAATCGGCCTCGATGCAGGGCTTCAACGCCCTGGACATGTGGGAGCGCTTCGAGGACGCCTACGCCGACCTTCGCCGCTGGGAGGCCGAGGGCCTGCTGGTGCACCGCGAGACCGTGCTGGATGGCCTGGAGAGCTGCGTCGAGGCGCTCAACGGTCTGTTCACCGGGGCCAACATCGGCAAGATGCTGGTGAAGGTGAACTGACTCTGTGTCGAGTCAGACGTCACGCACACCCGCACTCGCACAACGTGTACCTGAATTCTGAATCAACGTCGCAGATCGACCAGCCCGCACCGGCACCTGAGGACCGCGGGCTGTAGCAAATTGTCGACTAGATGCGGGTTTACCTCCCCATCCCCCCGCCGCCCGATAGGCTGCCGATCCATCCGCCGTTAGCTGACGCAACGATGCAAGGGGGGTGGCGGGCATGTCCGAGGCTGCTGCCTGGAAATCTGCCCGGCTAGCGGCCTTGACCCTGGCTCTCGGCGTCGGAGCAGCATTAGCGACCACACCCGCCATCGCCCAGGCCGACGAGGCTGGTGCATCCTCGGATCCTTCCGGTCCCGGGGCGGGGACGAGCGAGTCGCCATCATCATCCGCAAACTCTCGTTCCGGCGCCGGGACCGGTCATGGCGCGACCGAAAGGATTGGGGCAGCACGGCGGAATCCGGACAGCCCGATCGGGAAGCGGGATTCGCCGACCGCCGGTGTCGTTTCCCAGGCCGCGGACTCGAGTGCCGGAACCGACGCCCCCGCGGATCACCCCAGCACCGGTCGCGGCGGGACCGAACGAGCCGGGACCGCGCGGCGGAATCCGGACGACCCGGCTGGGAGGCGCACGCCGACGGCCGGCATAGTGTCGCCGGCGGCAGACTCGCGTGACGAAGCCGACGCCCCCGCGGATCACCCCGGCACCGGTCGCGGCGGGACCGAACGAACTGAGACCGCACCACGAAATTCGAACAGCCCGGTCCGGGAGCGGGATGCGCCCATCGCCGGCATCGTCCCTCCGGCCGCCGACTCGCAGGACGAAGCCGATGCACCCGCGGATCACCGGGTTCCGGGGCCCGGGCCGGCTGAGGTTCCCCCATCGTCCGCTAACTCGCGTAACGGCACCGGTCACCCCGCGACAGGACGAACTGAAACGCCGCGGCCGTATTCGGACAACCCGGCCGGGAAGGCTGCTGCGGCGACCGTCCGCATAATGTCCCCGGACGTGACGCCCGCGGCATCGCGTGACGAATCCGATGCCGCTGCGGATCACGCTGAGCCTGGGCCTGCCGAGGCGATCCATTCTGTGCCCCGAGTGCTGGCGGTGGCGCCGGTAACGCTCGCGGCACCCCCCGAGGTGCATCCACCGGTGCCTGCCCCGGCACCCGGCGGCGCGTTGCACAGCGTCCTGATTGCCAGCACGTCAGACACCGCCCCCGGGCCCGCGCCTCCTGTCGACCAGTTGGCAGGCTGGGCGGTGTTGGGTTGGACACGCCGGCGATTCGACGTTGTCGAGATCGACCAGACGCCCCAGGCGACCTCGCTGGCTGCGACCGCGTTCTCGTTCGCCGCCGCCGACTCAGGACTGGATCCGGTTGCCACGGTTGGTCTTCCGAACGAATACGGGGTCGTCGAGGGTGTGGTGACGGCTAACTCGATCTCCGACTATCCGCTGGTGTACTCAGGTTCCGGACCCACCACGAGCGGCTACGCGGTGGTCAATCCTGACGACGGCACCTTCGTATACGTGCCGAGCAGCGCGGCACGCTATGCGGCCGCCCATGATGGGCCCACGCAGGATTCGTTCACCGTCACCGTCGATGATCTCAACGGTGACACGGCCGGGGTGGTTGTCCAGGTGCCGATCGCCCCGAACGCCGATCCGTTGGGATTCGCCCCAACCGCGACCGTCGGCGCTCCCGACAGCGCCGGGGTGGTCACCGGAAGGGTGAGCGCCGATCCGATGTTGGACATCCCGGTGACCTACGTGGGCAGCACCACAACCGGCAAGGGCACTGTGGTGGTCAATCCGGACGGCACCTTTACCTACACCCCAACCGCGCAGGCCCGCCAGGCCGCCGCCGCTCCGCGTGCCGCCGCCACTGGCGCCAACGTGGACTCGTTCGTCGTCACCCTCATCGTCCCGGAACAGGGTGAGGTGGCCTCGACGGTGGTCATCGTGCCGGTCGGCCCCACGGACCAGGCGGCACCTACGCAGCCGAGCGGTGGCGTCAGACCGGTGGTCACGGAGCCCGTAGCCGTGGTACCCGTCGTGGCGGTAGCGCCGGTGGTCGAGCCGGCGGCCGTCACGACCGATGCGGTACCCAGCGGCGGCGACCCCAATGGCACGTCGGCGGGCGTCGACGCGGCCGCCGGGCGATCGGGCGCCGGTCCGCATCCGCGATCCCACAAGGCCGAGGCGGTGGCCGCCAGCCCGACCGCCGTACCCCTGGCGAACTGGCTCAGCGGCCGGGGACCGGCGGCGGCCACCACCCCCAAGGACTCAGGACCCCTGCCGTTCGCCTCGGTGCTTCCCCCAGCTGTCGTGGTGAACCTCCAGGTCGCGCTGTTCGCCCTGGTGTCGATGCTCGGCGGCGAGGCGATGCTGCGCGGCGTGGGGGGCCTCACGGTGCCCGCGAACGCGGGCGAGCCCAGTGGGGGTCGGCTGGCGGCGGTCCGGGCGGGCAAGTTTCAGCGCGCGACGGTCGACGCCGCACTCGGCGACCGTTCGAGGACATGGCGGTGGCCGGGCACCCAACGCGTCGACGTGGCGCTGCGGACACTGGCCGGCCGGCTGGCGCCGCACTCACCGCTGCTGGCCCGCGTCGTGGTCGACGGCTCGGCGGCGCGGGCGATCTTCGGCTCTGCCGCCGTGTCGCTGCCATTGGTCGGCGTCATCCTTGCCGTCCTGACGCTTCGCGAGACCGGCGGGATGTCGACCCCGCCGTCGGCGTGGCTGCTGACCGCTATCGCGGCACTCGGTGTGTTCGATGCGCTCGCAGGCTTTTTCGCGGTGACGGTGTTCATCACTGGGGTGCTCGTGTCGGGCCACCTCGGGTCGGCCGCCGACATCCGCACGCTGCTGGGCCTGTCGGTGATCTGGTTCGCGGTGCCGATTATCGCCGGCGCCGCCCGTCCGCTACGGCGCTCCGCGGCGCGTAGCATCGCAGACTGGCGAGCCTGGTTGGGCGACCTGGTGATCGCGTCATTGATCGGCGCCTGGGCCATTCAGAAGATGATCACCGCGCTGCCGGGACTCGCCGGAACGCCGCTTCCGATCGCGAACCAGGCAACTCTGGTCGCCCTGGTTATCCTCGGCGCCTGCGCGCTGCGGATCGTGGTGGAGGCGGCCGCCGCGCGGTGGTACCCCGGCCGCCTCGGCGAGGTCCAGTCGGGGTCACTGGCGACGCCCGGGGTGGCGCAGCGGATCGCGGCGGCCGGTGGACGCACCGCCCTGCTGATGTTCATCGCGTCCGCCTTCCTCGGAATGAGCTGGCAGTTGTGGGTCGGCGGCATGCTGTTCCTGGTGCCGCAACTCATTTCGGTGTACGAAGCCAGGCTGCCTAACTTCCCCAGGCTTTACCGGGTTTATCCGCGCGGCATCGTCAAGGTCGTCATCATGCTGGTCGTCGGCCTCGGCATCGCCGCACTGGTGCACCGCGTCGTCGAACATTCTGCTCATCCGGCCCTGGACACGTTCGTGCTGCTGTCCATCCCCGCTGCGATCCTGTCGATCGTCGAGGTGTTCGGCCGCGAAGGAACGGCGCCCGAGGAGACCTGGCCTCGCTGGATGGCGGGGGCCGGCTTCGTCGCTGCAGGAGTCTGGCTGGTTCTCTTCGTCATGTAGCGCCGGCTGCAGCGGGACTCTGCGTCGAGTCAGACGTCACGCACACCCGCACTCGCACAACGTGTGCCTGGGTTCTGAATCAACGCCGCAGATCGACCTCAGCGCCGGAGATCGACCAGCACGGGCGCGTGATCGCTGGGCGACGGATCGCCCTTCTTGCCGGGGCGGCGTTCGTCCTTGACGATCTCGGCGTGCACCACCCGTCGCGCCAGCCCCGGTGAGCCGAGGATGAAGTCGATGCGCATTCCGCGGCGCTTCTGGAACGCCAGCTGGGTGTAGTCCCAGTAGGTGTACACCCCCGGCCCGGGGGTGTACGGGCGCACCACATCGGTGAACCGGGTGTCGATGATCGCGTTGAACGCCTTGCGCTCCGGCTCGGAGACGTGGGTGGCGCCGTCGAAAGCCGCCATGTCCCAGACGTCTTCGTCGGCGGGCGCGATGTTCCAGTCGCCGACCAGCGCCACCGGCGCGTCGGGATCGTCGTGCAGCCAGGTCTCCGCGGTATCCCGCAGCGCGGCAAGCCATTCCAGCTTGTACCGGTAGTGCGGATCGTCCAGGGTGCGGCCGTTCGGCACGTACAGGCTCCACACCCGAACGCCCGCGCAGGTGGCGCCCAACGCGCGGGCCTCCGCCGCGGGATCGGCGCCGTCCTTGCTCCAGGTCGGCTGGCCCTCGAAACCCGCCTGCACGTCGTCGAGGCCGACCCGCGAGGCGATCGCCACCCCGTTCCACTGATTGAACCCGCAGTGCACCACCTCGTAGCCGGCCGCCACGAACGGCATGGCCGGGAACTGGTCATCGGAGCACTTGGTCTCCTGCATCGCCAGCACGTCGACGTCGCCGCGTTGCAGCCAGTCGACGACGCGGTCCACCCGGGCGCGAATCGAATTCACGTTCCAGGTGGCCAGGCGCAGGACGTCGGCGGGCATGTCCTACACCCTACGGGTGGTCAGGTCGCGGGCATCGACGTAGCGATGATGATGGTGCAGGCCGAAGCCCAGCGAGGCGTACAGCGCGATGGCGGCGGCGTTGTCGGTCAGCACCTGCACGTACACCCGCTCGGCACCGCGGTCGGCGCCCCACGCCAGTAGGGCCCGGCACAGCGCCCGGGCGTGGCCGCGCCTGCGGTGCTCGCCCGGGACGTGAACAGCCGAAATGCCAAGCCAGCGCGTGCCATCCGGGGCCGTCGTCACCGCGCCGCGTCCGACCGCCGCGTCCGCGGCGGTGGCGAACACCACCTCCCCGTCGATCACCGCGGTGAGCACCGCGGGTGGGACGTCGCGGCCGTAGCGGGCCAGCCACGCCGCGTCCGGCCGGTCCAGCAGGACCGCCCCGGCGACGGTGGTGGTCTCGGGCAGGTCGGCGACCATCACCCGGGTGTGCTTGACGCCCGCGCCACCGCCGAGCCCGCGCACCGGGAGCAACCGGTCCGGCAGCGCCAGCCACGGCGGCAGACCGCGCCGGGCATACCAGTCGACGATCGCCGGCAGGGTGGCGACCGTGGCCGCAAAGTCGAGCGGCACAGCGGAATTCGCGCGGCTGGTGTAGCCGCCCGCGGCGCGCAGCAGCCAGCCGTCCTGCCAGTGCTGTTCGGTGCCCGGCCAGGCCAGTGCGGCGGCGTGCTCCAGCGCGCGGATCTCCGAGGCGCGCACCGGCCGATGGCTCAGCTCCCGCATCGCCACCACATCGTCGCGTGAGATCTCGGCCAGTTCACCGGACTTCGTACGCACAACCACGTTCGGGGTCAACGCCAGCAGGTGCCCGATGACGTCGGTGAACTCTCCGGTGGGCAGGCGGTGGCGAATGCTGACCCGGCTGCCGACCGACGGGATCATCGGCTCAGTGGCCGAACGGGTCGGGCACCTCGCCCGGCGTCCACGACAGCCCCGGCACCCCCCAGCCGTGCGACTTCACGGACCGCCTCGCGGCGCGGGCGTGCCGGCCGATCAGCTTGTCCACGTAGAGGAAACCGTCGAGATGTCCGGTCTCGTGCTGCAACATCCGGGCGAACAACCCGTGACCTTCGAGCGTGATCGCCACCCCGTCGGCGTCCAGGCCGGTCACCCGCGCCCACGACGCCCGTCCGCAGGGGAACGACTCGCCCGGCACCGACAGACAACCCTCGTCGTCGTTGTCCGGGTCGGGCATCGTCTCCGGGATCTCGGAGGTCTCGAGCACCGGATTGACCACGACGCCGCGCCGGCGCGAGGACATGCCGCGGTCGTCGGCGCAATCGAAGACGAACACCCGGAGGCCCACCCCGATCTGGTTGGCCGCCAAGCCCACTCCGTTGGCGGCGTCCATGGTGTCGTACATGTCCTTGATCAGCTCAGCCAGATCGGTGGGCAGGGCCCCGTCCGGCCCGACCGGCACCGGGCTGGTCGGGCTGTGCAGAACGGGGTCACCCAGGATCACAATCGGTCGGACGGCCATGAACGGCAAGCTTAAGTCAGCCGACGCGCGGGGTCGGGTGCCGTCCCAACGCTGGACGACGTGATTGAATGAGCGCCGAACCACTCCGGATGTCAGTGCAGATCGTGGAAAGGGCCCACAGGTCGAAATGGACGGCGCCATCGCACGGGCCGAGCGGTCGAATGACGACGCCGAGCTGCCCGATGGTCTGACCCGCCGCGAATACGACATCCTGGCGTTCGAGCGGCAGTGGTGGAAGTACGCCGGTGCCAAGGAAGAGGCGATCCGCGAGCTGTTCTCGATGTCGGCGACGCGCTACTACCAGGTGCTCAACGCGCTCGTGGACCGTCCCGAGGCGCTCGCGGCGGACCCGATGCTGGTCAAGCGGCTGCGCCGGCTGCGGGCCAGTAGGCAAAAGGCTCGCGCCGCACGTCGGCTGGGCTTCGAGGTTCCCTGATTCCGTCGGATCCGCGATGAGCGCTTTCGCGGGGGGCGACCGACCGCAGTTACAGTGGGCCCGATGAACGAGCGCGTTCCCGACTCTTCCGGGCTGCCCCTGCGCGCCATGGTGATGGTGCTGCTGTTCCTGGGAGTGATCTTCCTGCTGGTCGGATTCCAGGCGATGGGCTCGGGCAACGACTCGAGCGACGACTCGTCGGCCCCCACCGTGACCACCACGACCTCGAAGACGACCCCGGCCCCGGCGCCCAAGGCTGACGTGCGGGTTTTCAACGTCAGCAGCGATGAGGGGGTGGCCGCGCGCACCGGTGACCGGTTGCGCGAGGCGGGCTGGAACGTCACCGAGACCGGGAACCTCACCGCGTCGGAGGTGACGGCGACGACGGTCTACTACGGCACCACCGCCGGCGAGCAGGCCGCCGCCGAGGCGGTTGCCAAGGTCCTCGACGTACCGGTGCAGCCACGAATTCCGGAAATCGCCGAGCAGCCTCCGGGCGTGATCGTTCTGGTGACCGGATAGAGTGCCTCCCATGGTTAAGCCGCTCAGCCAGCTGAAAACTGCCGCCGCCGTCCTGTTCGTCGCGCCCGTCGCGCTGCTCGCCGCCTGCTCGCCCAACGAGCCCGTCGCGACGCAGCCCGGCACCACCCCGCCGATCTGGACCGGTTCGCCCGACCCGTCCGCGGAGGCTATGCCCGAGAACGAGCAGGTGACGGTCGAGAAGAAGACCATCCACGCCATCATCGCCGGCCCGGACGGCGGCCAGCTCGCGGCGGCGACCATCGACTTCAGCGAGAAGGTCGCCACGGTCACCGTGGAGACCACCGGCGCCGGCAAGCTCGCCCCGGGCCTTCACAACCTGCAGCTGACCTCCGTCGGCAAGTGCGAGGGCGACTTCGCGTCCGCCGGTGACCCGGTCGCGCCGAACAGCCAGCTGGTGCCCCTGCAGATCGGCGCGGACGGCACCGGCATGCTCGTCACCACCAGCGACGTCCTGAAGGAGGACGAGCTGCTCGACGGGAACAAGTCGGCGCTGGTGATCTACGACAAGTCCGAGACGGTCGCCGACCAGACCACGCAGGCCACCGGCGGCGCCGCCAAGCGCGTGGCGTGCGGTGTCCTCACCTCCGGCTAGCAAGCCCTCCGGAAAGCGGTCGGCCGCGCGCATCGACTTCGCCGGGTCACCCCGGCAGACCCTGGGCGTGGAGTGGGAGTTCGCGCTGGTCGACAAGGCCACCGGGGACCTGATCAACGAGGCGACGGCGGTGATCGCCGAGGTCGGCGAGAGCCCGCATGTGCACAAGGAACTGCTGCGCAACACCATCGAGGTGGTCACCGGCATCTGCGACACGGTGCCCGAGGCGATGGCCGACCTGCACTCCACCCTGGTCTCGACGCACGACATCGTCAGCGACCGCGGCATGGAGTTGTTCTGCGCGGGCACCCACCCGTTCGCCCAGTGGTCGGCGCAGAAACTCACCGACGCCCCGCGCTACGCCGAACTGATCAAGCGCACCCAGTGGTGGGGACGCCAGATGCTGATCTGGGGCGTGCACGTCCACGTCGGCATCTCCTCGGCGCACAAGGTGATGCCGATCATCTCCTCGCTGCTCAACCACTACCCGCACCTGCTGGCGCTGTCGGCGTCGTCGCCGTTCTGGGCCGGCGAGGACACCGGGTACGCCAGCAACCGGTCGATGATGTTCCAGCAGCTGCCCACCGCCGGTTTGCCGTTCCAGTTCCAGACCTGGCGCGAGTTCGAGCGGTTCGTGCACGATCAGAAGACGACGGGCATCATCGATCATGTCAACGAAATCCGCTGGGACATCCGGCCTTCGCCGCATCTGGGCACCGTCGAGGTGCGCATCTTCGACGGGGTGTCCAACCTGCGCGAGCTGTCCGCCCTGGTGGCGCTGACGCACTGCCTGATCGTCGACCTCGACCGTCGGCTCGACGCCGGCGAGGAGTTGCCGGTGATGCCGCCCTGGCATGTGCAGGAGAACAAGTGGCGCGCGGCCCGCTACGGCCTGGACGCGATCATCATCCTCGATGCCGACAGCAACGAGCGGCTGGTCACCGAGGACCTCGACGACCTGCTGACCCGGCTCGAGCCGGTGGCCCGGTCGCTGGACTGCGCCGCGGAACTGGCGGCCGTCGCGGACATCCCGCGGCGTGGCGCGTCGTATCAGCGGCAGCGGCGGGTAGCCGAGGAGAACGACGGCGACCTGCGCGCGGTGGTCGATGCGCTGGTCGGCGAGTTGGAACTCTAGAGCGGCAGCTGGGAGGCAGTGTGAGCACGCATCGGACCAGGCGAGCCGCCGTCGTCCTGATGGTGGCCGCCCTCATCACGGCCGGCTGCGCCAAGGAGATCGACGGCACCCCGGTGGCCACCCCGGGTCAGGCCGGCAAGGGTCTGGGGCCCGCCGACTTGCTCAGCACGACCTGTCGGCAGTTCCTCCAGATGGACGAGCCCGGCCGCCGCGAGGTGATCACCGCGATCGGCGAGAGCGGCAACAAGTTCATTGCCGGAAACCCCGAACTGTGGGCCGGAGTCGCGGGCGCGCTCTGCGGGTTCGTCGATCCGAGCGCACCGGTGAAGGACATCATCCTGGGGATGCGGTAGCCGATGACTTCGCCTGTGCCGCAGCCGATGTTCCCGCTGCAGTCCGCGCTGCTGCCGGGCGAGGTGCTGCCGCTGCGGATCTTCGAGCCGCGGTACGCCCAATTGGTGCAGGACTGCCTGGCGATGCCCGAGCCGGCGTTCGGCGTCGTCCTCATCACCCGGGGCCGGGAGGTGGGCGGCGGGGACGTCCGCGGCGATGTCGGTGTGCTGGCGCACATCGCGGAGTACGCCGAGCTCGGCATGGGCCTCTATCAACTGCAGGCGCTCAGCGGCGAGCGGATCCGGGTCTCCGAGTGGCTGCCCGACGAACCCTACCCCCGTGCCGCCGTCGAGCCCTGGCCCGACGAGCCGGGGCCGCCGGTCACCCATGAACGCATCGGCGAGGTGGTCGACCGGATCCTGGCGCTGTATCAGATGGTCACCACGGCCCGCGGGGCCACGCTGCGCGCCGACGCGTTAGCGGTGGAGCCGGAGGTCGCCGACGACCCGTCGCGGCACCTCTACGCGCTGGCCGCCCGGGTGCCGATGGGCCAGGCCGACCGGTATGCGGTGCTGTGCGCACCAACCCTCGCCGGGCGGGTGGACGTGTTGACCGACGCGATCGAAACCGTCTCGGCCATGGTCGAATTCCAGCTGGCCGCCGAGGAGGATTAGAGCGGGCTCAACCCGCCGCCCACTGCTTGGCCTGCTCGAGTTGATCGAGGCCGAACAGGGCGAGTTCGCCGGGGACCATCCAGGCCAGGGCGTGCAGAGTGTGGACGACCCATTCCTTGTCCGACACCACCGCGACCCGCTTGAACGCTGAATGATGCCGGAAGAGCGCACCGAAGCCCTGCCGCATGTCCTCCAGCAGGCCGCCCGGCCCGAAGCCCTCGTAGTCGTCGGCGATCACCTCGACCATCCTGATCTCGGGCGAGTCGAGCATCGTCCGCATCGTCGGCGTGAACTCCTTGATGTCGTCCCGGCGCAGCCGGCCCGACACCCGGATGCCGGTCACCCCTTCCGGCATGTCCTGCAGTACCTCGATCATCGGATCTCCCCTTCCCGGGCCCGCGCCGGGGCCCCCTGCACCTCCGGTCCCATTGTGCGCGGCGTCGTCTATGTTGGTCGTCGGTCGGATGTCAGAGGGAAGGGATGACGACATGCGAATGCTGAAGGTGAGCGTGCTGGCGGCCGCGCTCGTTGCGCTCGGATCGCCGGCCCATGCCGCCGCGGCGCCGAAGAACTACTGCGCCGACCTCAACGGCGCCCAGGTCGGCTCGACCTGCCAGATCAAGGTCTCCGACCCCGGCTACGAGATCAGCATCAGCTTCCCCACCGACTATCCCGACCAGAAGTCGATCGCCGAGTACGTCTCGCAGACCCGCGACCAGTTCCTCGGCGTGGCCAAGTCCTCGACACCCAGGGACTTGCCCTACGAGCTGGACATCACCGCCAACAGGTACGGCTCGGCGATACCGCCGCGCGGTACCACGTCGGTGGTGCTGACCGTCTACCAGAGCACCGGCGCCGCCCACCCCGTAACCTCGTTCAAGTCGTTCAACTGGGATCAGGCCTACCGCAAGGCGATCACCTACGACACGCTGTGGCAGGCCGACACCGACCCGCTGAAGGTCGTCTTCCCGATCGTGCAGGCCGACCTGCAGAAGCAGGCCGCGGAAACGGGGCCGATCGCCCCGTCTGTCGGCCTGGACCCGACGTACTACCAGCAGTTCGCCGTCACCAATGACGGGGTGATCTTCTTCTTCGGTCAGGGTCAGCTGCTGCCCGAGGTGGCCGGTCCCGTGCAGGTGCTGGTGCCGCGCTCGGCGATCGACCCGATGCTGGCCTGAGCCCGTTCGGTCAGAGCTTCTGCGCCTCGACGAAGGTGGTGTCGGGCACCAGTTCCTCGAGGTCCTCGGGTGCCTGCCGCTCGTAGTGCTCCATCAGGTCGACGGCGGTGATGGTGCTGACCTCCCAGCCGCGCTCGGTCAGCCACTGCGCGACGTCGGTCCGGGGTTCGAGGTACCACAGTCGGCTCGGGTCGGGCACCTCCGGACGCCCGGCGGCGCGGGCGGCCTCGCGCGCCTGCTCGATGCGTGCGCGCCGTCGGGCCAGTCCTTCTGCGGAGTAGAAGTCGGGGCCGAACGCCTCGACGTCGAGGCGGCTGCCCACCGCACTGAGACGGTCGATGTGTTCGAACAGCGCGTCCTGGTCGGCCGCCGACAAGTAGGGCAACAGACCCTCGGCCGACCATGCGGTGGGCCGTGAAGCGTCGAAACCGGCCTGCCGCAGCGCCTTCGGCCAGTCCTTGCGCAGATCGATGGGGACCGCCACGTAACCGGTGGCCGGCCGCGCGGCGTGCGCGGCCAGCACCCGCTTCTTGAACTCCAGCACCTTGGGCTGGTCGAGTTCGTAGACGACCGTCCCGGAGATCCACGGCAGCCGCCAAGCGCGGGTGTCCAGCCCGGCCGCGAGGATCACCACCTGATCCAGTCCGTTGGCGCCGGCCGTGGTGAAGAAGTCGTCGATCTGCTTGGTGCGGCAGGCGATGTAGGCCGACATCATCCGGGTGGCCCCGGCATCGTCGAGGAAGGGCGACCGCCAGCCCGCCTCGACGGCCGCGTCGATGAAGAAGTGGGCGAACGGATCGGTGTAGAGCGGGCGCTCGGCATCGGTCTCGTCGGCGCGGGCCCGGGCCACGCTCAGCGCCGTCGCGCCCACCCCCTCGGTGATGTCCCAGGTGTCGTCGTCGGTCCGGCTCACGCGTTCCTGTCCGCCCCTCCGCTGAAGTCGTCCATCTCGCGCATCTCGTCCCGGGTCAGCAGGTCGTTGCGGATGTTCTCTTCACGGTAGGCCAACTGCCCGACCCGGTGTGCCACCACCGGTGCGGTGATCAGGGTGAACATCGCCGTCAAGATGATCATCCCGATGTCGGCGTTGCCGCGCAGCCGGATCGCCGCGCCGCCGAGTACCAGCAGCAGGCCCAGCACCTGGGGTTTGGTGGCGGCGTGCATGCGGGTCAGGGTGTCCGGGAAGCGCACGACGCCGATGGCGGCGGTCAGCGCCAGCGCCGAGCCGCCCAGCACCAGCACGGCGGTCACGATGTCCAGAACGTTCATCACGGATCCCCCCGGTCGATGTCGGGCACCCGGAAGCGCGCCACGCTGACCGAGCCGACGAAGCTGATCAGCGCCAGCGCGGCCAGGCTGTAGGTCACCGTGGTGTCGAGTGTGAAGGCGGCCCAGGTGCCGATGCTGCACATCGTCACCGCGACCAGGGTGTCCACCGCGACCAGCCGGTCCAGCGTGCTCGGCCCGGCCAGCAGACGGATCATCGTCACCGCCGCCGCCGCGGTCAACATCACGCCGGCCAGCACCCAAACGACCGTCATGCGCGATCGGCCCCCTCGGATTCGCTTGTCTCGGGACGCCATTCGGACTCCCGCTCGAACGCCGCCACCAGCATCCGTTCCAGCTTCGCCGCCTGGCGGTAGAACCGGTCCACCGACCGCCGCGACCCGACGTCGAGCACGTGGACGTACACCAGCCGGCGGGCCTGGTCGATCTCCAGCACGATCGTGCCCGGGGTCAGGTTCATGATGTTGACCGCCAGGGCCAGCACCAGATCGGACTTCAGCGCCAGCCGGGCCCGCAGCACCGCCGACAGCGGTGGCGGCCCGGGCCGCAACGCCAGCCAGGCCACCTGGGTGGAGGACACCACCAACCACCACGCGACGGTGATCGCCAGCCACAGCAGCGACAGCGGGTGCAGCCTGCCCTGCACCGGAACCGCGGGCAACGGCAGCAGCAGGGTGACCAGCAACGCGACCGCCAGCCCGGAGACGATGTTGGCCACGGTTATGTTGCCCCACAACAACAACCACACCAGGGTCAGCCAGACCAGCACCCAGATCCGAAGCGCCCATGCCTTCATAGCCGCGTTCCCAACACCGCACTGATGTACTGGCCACGGTCGAGTACCTCGTCGGCGGCACGGTCGCTGAAACCGAAGATCGGGCCCGCCGCGACCGTGAGCGCCAACCCGACCGCGATGAGACCCATTGTCGGGGCGACCATTCCGATCGGCATCCGCCCGACGTCGCCGCGGTCGTCGAACGCCACGTCCTGGGAATAGTCGGCCAGCAGCGCCGATGGTGCCGAATCGGCCATTGCCCCGTCGGGCGCGTCGGCGCGGGCCCGCCAGAACGCCTTGGTCCACACCCGGGCCACCACGTACAGCGTGAGCAGGCTGGTCACCACCGAACCGCCGACCAGCAGCCACGCCAGCACCGAACCGTCCTGGGATCCGGCCTCGAGCAGCGCCACCTTGCCGATGAAGCCCGAAAACGGCGGTATGCCACCGAGATTGAGTGCCGGAACCATGAACACGAACGCCAGCAGCGGACTGGCGGCGGCCAGCCCCCCGAGCCGGCGCAGGGTGGACGCGCCGGCCTGCCGTTCGATCAGCCCGACGACCAGGAACAGGGTGGTCTGCACGACGATGTGATGGGCCACGTAGTAGATGGCGCCCGACATGCCGAGCCGGCTGGACAGGGCGATCCCGAACACCATGTAACCGATGTGGCTGACCAGAGTGAACGACAGCAGCCGTTTGATGTCGCTCTGCGCGATCGCACCCAGGATGCCGACGAGCATGGTCAGCAGCGCGGCGACCAGCAGCACCTCGTTCAGGCCGGCCGCCGGGAACAGCAGCGAGTGGGCCCGGATGATGGCGTACACACCGACTTTGGTCAGCAGCCCGGCGAACACCGCGGTCACCGGGGCGGGTGCGGTGGGGTAGGAGTCCGGTAGCCACGCCGACAACGGGAAGACCGCAGCCTTGATCCCGAAGGCCACCAGCAGGACCGCGAACAACGCACCGCGGGTGCCCCCGCTGATGTCGTGCAGGCGCAGCGAGAGCTCGGCCATGTTGAGGGTGCCGGTGGCGGCGTAGATCAGCGCCAAGCCGATCAGGAAGATCAGCGACGACACCATCGACACCATCACGTAGGAGATGCCGGCCCGCACCCGTTCCTCGCTGGCGCCGATGGTCAGCAGCACGAAGCTCGCCGACAGCAGCACCTCGAAGCCGACGTAGAGGTTGAACAGGTCACCGGCCAGGAACGCCGTACACACCCCTGCGGACAGCACCAGGTAGGTGGGCAGGAAGATTGACACCGGCTGACGGTCGTCGCCGTCCCGGATGCCCTGGCCGATGGCGTAGAACACCACCGCCAGCAGCACGATCGCCGATACCACCAGCATCAGCGCCGAAAGTCGGTCGGCCACCAGCGTGATGCCCAGCGGCCCGAGCCCGGCGCCGGTCGGCCCCCAGCCGCCGACATGCAGCGCCTGGGTGCCGTCGCGGTCGGTCAGATACACCAGCACACCGCACACCGCCAGCACGGCGCCGAGCGCGACCACCGTGATCAGCCGTTGCAGCCGCGGGCGACGCCCCGCGATTAGGGTCAGGGCGGCGGCGGTCAGCGGGATCAACACCGGCAGCGGCATCAGGACACCGGCGGGGCTCATCGCGACCCCTCATGCCCGGGCAGCGCGTCGAGTTCATCCGGCTCGTCGGTGTCGCGATGCGGCGCGTGCACCGGTGCGTCCTCGTCGATCCAGGACGCCTCCTCGTCGGAAAGCCTCGAGACCCGGGTGTCCTCGGGGTCGTTGCCGACCTCCTCCTCGGTGGTCAACCGGAACGACCGGTAGGTCAGGGCCAACACGAACGCCGCGATGCCCATCGCGATCACGATCGCGGTCAGGATCATGCCCTGCGCCAACGGGTCGGCGGTCGTGGTCTCCGAGCCGCTGGTCCGGCCGCGCACCGGCGGATTGCCGGACGGCCCGCCTACGGTGAGGATCAGTAGGTTGACGGCGTTGCCGACCAGCAAGAGTCCCAACAGCATTCGGGTCAGGTTGCGCGAAAGCAGCAGGTACACCCCGCAGCTGGTGAGACCGCCGATGATGACGAGCGGGACGAGGTAGGCGGTCACGAGACCCTCGCCTTCCCGACGACGGGTGCCTCGGCCATCTCGACGTCGATCCGCGCGCCGAGGCTGCGCAGCACGTCGAGCACCAGGCCGACCACGATCAGGTACACCCCGAGGTCGAAGAACAGCGCGGTGACGATCTTGACGGTACCGAGCAGCGGCAACTGCAGCGAGATCACCGCCGACGACAGCGCGGGCGCACCGAGCAGCATGGAACCCACGGCGGTGCCCGCCGACAGCGCCAGCCCGGCGCCCAGGATCTTGCCCGCGTCCAGCGGCAGCGTCTCGCCGAGTTCGTAACGGCCGCCGGCCAGGTAGCGCAGCACCAGCGCCAGCCCGGCGGTCAGCCCGCCGGCGAAGCCGCCGCCGGGGGTGTTGTGCCCGGTGAAGAAGAAGTACACCGAGAGCACCATGATGAGCGGGAAGATCATCCTGGTCGCGACCTCGAGCACCAGCGAGCGGTAGCGCGGGTCGCGCAGTTCGCTGCCGCGCAGCCAGGTGGTGTCGCTGACCGACGGGCTGTAGCGGGCCGGGGGCAGCGTGCCGATGTCCGGCTGGCCGGTACCGGCATCGGAAACCCTTGGCGCCGAACCGAACCGGCGGTTGCGGAACACCAGCGAGGCCACCCCGGTGGCGGCGACCACCAGCACCGAGATCTCGCCCAGGGTGTCCCAGGCGCGGATGTCGACCAGCAGCACGTTGACGGTGTTGGCGCCGTGGCCGCGGTAGTAGGCGGCATCGGGCAGCAGTTCGGCGATCGGGGTGGTGCTGCGGGCGGCCTTGGCGAACACCGCCAGGGTGGTGACGGTGGCGCCGACCGCCAGCGACAGCAGCACCTTGGGCAGCCGGTGCCGCCTGGCGCCGGGATCCTCGGCCTCGGCGGGCAGGGTCCGCAGCACCAGGACGAAGATCACCAGGGTCAGCGTCTCCACCAGGAACTGCGTCAGCGCCAGATCGGGCGCGCCGTGGAAGGCGAAGACGACACCGCAGCCGTAGCCGGTGATGCCGACGAGCAGCACCGCTGCCAACCGGTTGCGCATCACCGTCGCCGCGACCGCCGCGCCCAGCATCAGCAGGCCCACCACCGGTTGGACCAGCGAGTCCCACAGCCGGAAGTCGGGATGGTCGCGGGCGCCGAGGGTCAGCACCACCACCGGCAACAGCACCAGCGTCGACAAGATCACCGCCTGGGTGGCCGGAATCGAGCCGCGCTGGGTGACGGCGGTCAGCCGCACCGAGGCCACGTCGGCGCCCCGGACGACGGCGTCGTAGATGCGGTCGGCGTTGCCCAGCGGCAGCCAGGTCGAGTCCCGCACCCGGTGCAGCCGGTTGCGTCCGAAGAACAAGCCGGCGCCGAGCGCGAGCACCAGCACCGACAGCAGCAGCGGCAGGTTGAACCCGTGCCACAGCGTCAACGTGTAGTGGCCGTCGGCGGCACCGGCGGCGGGCAGAGTCTCGGCGTAGTCGTCCAGGGTGTCGTCCAGGCGGCCCGGCGCCAGACCGAACAACAGGCCCGCCGCGGCCAGTATCGCCGGGGCGACCAGGAACGTGGCCTTCGGGCGGTGCAGGTTGGTCACCAGGATGGTCGGACTGGGAAAACCCTTGCGCGCGAACGCCCCCCACAGGAATCGCAGGCTGTAGATCGTGGTGAACACCGACCCGGTGACCACGCCGGCCAGCACCACCGGGGCCCAGAAGCCCAGCGAGGCGCTGTGCGCGATCGCCTCGAAGTCGGCCTCCTTGGCGATGAAGCCCAGGAACGGCGGCAGCGCGGCCATGCTCGCGGTCGCCGCGGCCGCGATGACGAACAGTCCCGGCAGCCGGCTGCCCAGCCAGGCCAGCCTGCGGATGTCCCGGGTGCCGGTGGCGTGGTCGATGACGCCGACCACCATGAACAGCGTGGCCTTGAACAGCGCGTGCGCACACAGCATGGCCAGCCCGGCCAGCATCATGTCCTGCCCGCCGCCGCCGACCATGATGGTGATGAAGCCGAGTTGGCTGACGGTGCCGAAGGCCAGGATCAGTTTGAGGTCGTATTCGCGCACCGCGCGCCAGCCGGCCAGCAGCATGGTGGCCAGGCCGAGGGTGATCACCGTGGGGTGCCAGCCGGGGGAGTGGGCGAAGCCCGGCGCCAGCCGGGCGATCAGGTAGACGCCGGCCTTGACCATCGCCGCGGCGTGCAGGTAGGCGCTCACCGGGGTCGGGGCGGCCATGGCGCCGGGTAGCCAGAAGTGGAACGGCACGATCGCCGACTTCGACAGTGCGCCCACGAGCACCAGGACGATCGCGACCGCGACCGCGGTGCCGTGGGGCGGCGCGGCCACCAGTTCGGAGAGCAGGAAGGTGCCCGCGGCGTGCCCGAGGATGACGATGCCGGCCAGCATCGCCAGTCCGCCCGCGGTGGTGACCAGCAGGGCCTGCATGGCGGCCCGGCGGCTGGTCGCGCGCTCGGCGTAGTGGCCGACGAGCAGGAATGACAGCACCGTGGTCAGTTCCCAGAACGTGTAGAGCAGCAGCATGTTGTCGCTGATCACCAGGCCGAACATCGCCCCGGAGAACGCCACCAGTTCGGCGGCGAAGCTGGGCAGCCGGTTCTCGGTGTGCCCGTCGCGATGGTCGAAGTACCCGGCGCAGTAGAACAGCACCAGGGCGCCGATGCCGAGCACGAGCACGCTCATGATCGCGGCCAGGGTGTCGAAGCGCAGGTCGATGTCCATCGACAGCTCCGGCACCCACGGGATCCGCACCGTTTCGGCGGCGTGGCCGTCCGGGGGCCAGTTCAAGGCCACCCAGCCCAGCGACGCCGCGGGCACCAGCGCCAGGGGATAGAAGGCCAGCCGACCCCACCGCATCACAAGGACCGGCGCCACGGCGGCGGCGATCGCATGCGCGAGCAGGACGACGAGCATGGCACTCCGATCTCTAGGACGGTGGGCGCGTCGTGATCCGGTGGGCGCGCCGGCGCGTCGGTGATCTACCGGTCGGTCGGGGTGTCAGCCTTGTTTCGGGCTTGGTCTTAGCGCCACTCTACGTGGTTGACGCGGAGGTGAAATGCCCAGCCCACCGGGCGGTGCCGCTCAGGTGGTCGGTCCCGGATGTGAGTATGACTGTGCGGCAATGCTTCTCAGCTTCCGGCGAACGGCGATCCGGCGGGATTCCACCGGGGCGGGCCGTCGACCGGGCCCACGTGGCTCCCGCACCGCCGGGCGCCCAGCAGTCGCAGCGGCACCGCGTGTCCGACCAGGCCCAGCCCGGCGCCGAGGATCGGCCAGATCGGCCAGAAGTACCACGTGCCCGCCGTCAGTCCGACGGCCAGCCAGACCGTGAGGACGATGACGACCATGGTCAGGTACGCGGCGAGGTGCAGGCGCACCGACATCCGGGCGGCGTTGCGGCGGGCCGCGACCCGGCGGGGGTCGGTGCGGCGCAACCGGGCCACCGGCAGATCGGCGGCGAGCCGGCGCAACTCGTCGGCGGTATGGGTGGCGAAGGTGGCCTGCAGCCGGCGCTCGTATTCGGTCATGTCGAGGTAACCCTGCGCCAGCGCCTGGCCCAGGATGTTCGCGGTGTCCTCGCGGTCGCGGTCGCCGACCCGGACGGTTGGGATGGGAGCAACGGGAAGAGTCATATTCCAACTGTGACATGTCACTCATGGACCGTCAAGACGGTAGTTGAATCGGGGCATGGCCGATCCACAGCCGGTCGACCGGGTCGTCAGGGCCACCCGGCTGATCGCCGCGCCCGCCGCGACCATCTTCGAATTGATCGCCGACCCGGCCCGCCAGCCCGAGTGGGACGGCAACGACAACCTCGGCCTGGCAGAACCCGGCCAGCGGGTGCACGCCGTGGGCGAGGTGTTCACGATGACGCTCAACCACGGCGCGGTGCGGGAGAATCACGTCGTGGAGTTCGACGAGGGCGGTCTGATCGCCTGGTGTCCCGCCGAGCCGGCGGCCGAACCGCCGGGTCACCTGTGGCGCTGGGAACTCGAACCGGTCGACGCGGGCCACACGCGGGTCACCCACACCTACGACTGGAGCCGGCTGACCGACCCAAAGCGGCTGGTGCGGGCCCGCGCCACCACGGCCGAGCGGCTGCGCGCGTCGATGGACCGGCTGGCCGCGGTCGCCGAGCGGTCCTGAGCCGGTCGCTGAGGTGGCTCAGCGGCCTTCGGCGAACGCGCGCAGCGACTCCACCTGAACCGGGTCCAGCGACGGCCGCACCGTCTCGCGGGCCTTGGTGACGTCGGCGGCGGTGACGTCCGCCGCGTCGATCGACCGCCGCATCGCGGTCAGCGCCGCCTCCCGCAGCAGGGCCACGCAGTCGGCGGCGCTGTAGCCGTCCAGTTCGGTGGCCAGCTTGTCCAGGTCGACGTCCGCACTCAGCGGCACCGATTTGCCTGCGGTGCGCAGGATCTCGCGGCGGGCATCGGCGTCGGGCGGTTCGACGAACACCAGCTTCTCCAGCCGGCCGGGACGCAAGAGGGCCGGATCGATGAGGTCCGGACGGTTGGTGGCGCCGAGGACGACCACGTCGCGCAGGGGCTCGATACCGTCGAGTTCGGTGAGCAGTGACGCCACCACCCGGTCGGTCACACCCGAGTCGAAGCTCTGCCCGCGGCGCGGCGCCATCGCGTCGATCTCGTCTAGGAAAACCAGTGATGGCGCGGAATCCCTTGCCCGGCGGAACAATTCGCGGACGGCCTTTTCCGAGGAGCCGACCCACTTGTCCATCAACTCGGCACCCTTGACGGAATGCACGCTCAACCGGCCGGAACTGGCCAGCGCGCGCACCACGAACGTCTTGCCGCAGCCCGGCGGGCCATAGAGCAGCACACCCTTCGGCGGGTCCACGCCCAGGCGGGCGAAGGTGTCCGGATGCTGCAGCGGCCACAACACGGCCTCGGTCAGCGCCGCCTTGGTGTCGGCCATGTCGCCGACGTCCTCCAGCGTCACCGAGCCGACCGACACCTCCTCGGTGGCCGACCGTGACAACGGCCGGATCACCGTCAGCGCGCCCTTGAAGTCTTCCTGGGTGAGCGACGGCGGCTTGCCGTCCTCACTGGCGCGCGCCGCCGCCCGCAGTGCCGCCTCGCGCACCAGCGCGGCCAGGTCGGCGCGCACAAAACCCGGTGTGCGGTCGGCGATCTCGGACAGCTCCAGATCCTGGGCCGGAACGTCCCGAAGCAGCACCTCCAGCAGCGCCTTCCGGGTGGCGGCATCGGGCAGGCTCAGGCCGAGTTCGCGGTCGCACAGATCCGGGGCACGCAACCGCGGGTCGAGCGCATCGGGCTGCTGCGAGGTGGCGATGAACACCACCCCGGGGGTGGCCACCGCCTTGCGTAGCTCGCTCAGAATCATCGTGGCCACCGGCTCGGGTGGGGTGGGCAGCAGCGCGTCGATGTCGGTGATCAGCAGCACGCCGCCGCCGTTGCCCACGGTCGCGACCGCGTTGGCGACGGCCTGCTGGCGGTCCTGGGCCGCCAGCGCGCCGACGTCGGGCCCGTCGAGTTCGACCAGCCGGCGCCCGGCGCACACCGCCCGCACCAGGGTGGCCTTGCCGACCCCGGCGGGCCCGGTGATGAGAACGCCGAGATTCGGCTTGGCGCCCAGCTTCTCGAGCAACGCGGGCTCGTCGAGGGCGAGCTTGAGCCACTCGGTGAGCCGGCCCGCCTGCACGTGCTGCCCCTTGAGGTCGTCGATGGACACCGGCGGCGCCTCGGGCCAGTGCATCGGCGGGCTCACCGCCGCCGCGGCCGCGTCACCGGTCGCGGGCGTGACCCCGTCCCCCCAGTTGACTGACGAATTCGGTTGCACGCTCACCGGTCCCGCCGGATCGGTGCCGGTGACCGTCAGCAACTCCGAGGTCCAGGTGATGCCCACCGACGAGGCGAGCGCCGCGCTGGCCTCCGACGTCGAGGTGCCCGGACCGAGGTCGCGCGGCAAGAGTGACACCGTGTCTCCGACGCTGAGCACCTTGCCGAGCAGCGCCTGGCGCAGCGTCGCCGAGGACACCGACTTGGTGGCCAGCGTCGAACCGCTCAACGTCACCGACCGCGCGCCGTACACCGTCACCGGCGACACCAGCACCGTGGTGTCCTCCCGCAGCCCGGCATTGGACAGCGTCACGTCGTCGAGCAGTGCGGTGCCCGCCGGGGTGCCCGCCGGCGCCACCCCGGCCACCGCCGCGGTGGTCCGTGAACCGGTGAGCGAGATCGCGTCCCACTCCCGGATGCCGAGCGCGGCGATGGCCTCCGGGTGCAGCCGCACCACACCGCGGCGGGAGTCCAGGGCCGAAGTGTTCAAGCGCGCGGTCAGCGTCAGCCGCGACACCGGCGCGGGGGAGTCGGCGAACGTGGAGTTGGACACCGCTCAGCGCCCCGGTTTACGCAGGCCGAGCCGGGCCACCGAGCGGCGCCGCGGGTGCTGGGAGCGGCGGATCGCCCGGCGCGCGGCGCGCTGCTGGCGCGGCCGATCGTTCCAGGCCTCCGGGTGCGCGGCGACCCAGCGCTGCGAGCGCACCGCGAACGGGATGTGGATGACGTAGGCGGCGATGATCAGCAGGATCACCAGGTACGGGAAGACGAACGCGGCGGCGGTGCCGATCGCCAGCATCGCCAGCAGCGGGGCGACCATGTTCGGCTTGACCGCGAAGGTGTGCACCTTGCGCATCGGGATGCGGCTGACGACCAGCAGGGACACCCCCACCATCCAGGCGATGATGATGCTCTCTGCCGTCTGCGTGGTCCACCACTCGCCCGGCCACTGCATCCTGGCGGCGAGCGGGCCGATGGCGCCGATCGCACCCGCCGGTGCCGGCATCCCGACGAAGTACTCCTTGGTATAGGCGGGCAGGTCGGCGTCCAGCAGCGCGTTGAAGCGGGCCAGGCGCAGCACAATGCACACCGCGTAGAGCAGCACCACGATCCAGCCGATGCGGGAATGCGACAGCAGCAGCGAGTACACGATGAACGCCGGGGCCACCCCGAAGTTCACGGCGTCGGCCAGCGAGTCGATCTCCTCGCCCATCCGTGAGGTGGCCTTGAGCAACCGGGCGATACGGCCGTCGAGCGCGTCGAGGATCGCGGCCGCGGCCAGCAGCGCCATCGACTCCGTCGGCCGTTGGTCGAGCGCGAACTTCACCGCGGTCAGGCCCAGGCACATGGCCAGCACCGTCACGGCGCTGGGCACCAGCCGCGTGCTGATCAGCCGCGGGGGACGGGGTTTGATCACGGCAGCGTCGCCAATACCGTCTCGCCGGCGAGCGTCCGCTGACCCGGCTCGACCAGGATCTGCGAGCCCGCGGGCAGGTAGGTGTCCAGCCGCGATCCGTACCGGATCAACCCGTAGGTGTCGCCGATCGCGACGGTGTCACCGGCTTTCACGTCGCAGACGATGCGGCGCGCGACCAGCCCCGCGATCTGTACGGCCACCACTTCTTGTCCTTCCGGCGTGCGGATCAGCACACTGTTGCGTTCATTGTCCGCACTTGCCGCCGCCAGATCCGCGGAATGGAAACGACCGGTCCGGTACCTCACGGCGACCACATCGCCGCCGATCGGGGCGCGCTGCACATGGGCGTCCAGGATCGATAGGAAGATGCTGACCCGGGGCAGCGGGCCGGTGTTCAGGCCCAGTTCGGCCGGCGGTTCGGCCTCCTCGACCAGGCAGACCAGCCCGTCGGCCGGGGCCACCACCACACCGGGGCGGCTCGGCGGGGTGCGCGGCGGATGCCGGAAGAACGCCGCGTTGGCGCCCGCCGCGACCAGCCCGGCGCGGCGCAGCCAGCGATTCCGGCGGCCCAGCGCGGCGACCGCGAGGCCGGCCGAGACGAACGGCAGACCGGCGGGATGCATGGGCGGAACCGACGAGCGCACCAGCGCGACCAGCCGCTGAGGGCCGGACTTGTTGGCGTCGTCCGCGGAGCGGGGGGGTCTGGCCATCGGCGTGATTCTACGGGTGGCCACCCGAGGACAGGTCCCACAACGAGACCTGTTCACCGGCGGCGATCGCGGTGACGTCCTCGGGTATCTCCAGCAGGCAGTTTGCCGATGCCAGCCAGCGCAGATGGTGCGACGCCGGGGGGCCGTAGGTGGTGACGGTGCCCGCGGCGGCGTCGAAGACCCCGCGGCGGAACTGCCGCTTGCCGCCCGGTGAGGTCAGGTCCTCGGTGAGCACCGCGGTGCGCCGCGGGCGCAGCGGCGAGGGCAGGCCCATCGCCGCGCGCAGTGCGGGCCGGACGAACACCTCGAAGGAGACCAGCGCGCTGACCGGGTTGCCAGGCAGCGTGACGATGGGCGTGCCTGGGCTGGATGTCGCCGGCCCGGCGGCTCCGGTCACCCGTCCCGCACCCTGCGGCATCCCGGGCTGCATGGCCACCTTGACGAAGTCCACCGCACCCGCACCGAAGGCGTCCTTGACCACCTCGTAGGCGCCGGCGCTGACCCCGCCGGTGGTGATGATGAGGTCGGCCTGCCCGGAGTAGCCCTCCAGCACCGCACTGAACTGGGTGACGTCGTCGCTGGAGGTGGGGGTGGCGACGACCTCGCCGCCGGCTTCGCGCACCGCCGCGGCGAGCATGATCGCATTCGACTCGTAGATCTGCCCGGCCTTCAGTTCGGTGCCGGCCGACACCAGCTCCGAGCCGGTGGACATCACCAGCACGCGCTGCCGCGGGATGACCGTCAGCTCGCCGAGGCCCAGCGCGGCCGCCAGCCCCAACGCCGCCGGGGTGACCGGTTGGCCCGCGCGCAGCACCGTCGTACCCACGGTCACGTCCTCACCGGCCCGCCGGACGTGCTGGCCCGAGCGGGACGCGGCGCGGATCTCCACCGTCTCGGTGCCGGCATCGGTCGCCTCCACCGGGACGATCGCGTCGGCCCCGGCCGGCAGCGGGGCGCCGGTCATGATCCGGTGCGTCGTGCCCGGCGCCAGGGTGAGCTGATCGGTGCGGCCCGCCGGGATGTCCTCGGCCACCGGCAATCGCACTGGATGGTCGGCGTCGGCGCTGGCGACGTCCTCGGCGCGCACCGCGTACCCGTCCATCGCCGAGTTGTCGAACACCGGCAGCGACAGCGGCGCGTCGACGTCGGCGGCCAGCACGAGCCCCTCCGCCTCGGCCAGGCCGACCCGCACCGGCGGCCGGGCCGCGATCAACCCGGCGACGACCTGTTGGTGTTCGGAGACGCTGCGCATCAGACCGGGAACGTCACGCCGGTCAACTCCTCGGACACCGCCCACAGCCGCTGCTGGATCTCGCGGTCGTGCGACTGCCTGCTCGAGTCCACCAGCTTCGGGTAGCCACGCAACTCCCGGAAACCATCGGGTCCGTAGTACTGCCCGCCGAGGACCGTCGGGTCGGTGGCGGCCCGCAGGGTGGGCAGCGCGCCAAGTTCCGAGGTGTTGAACAGCAGGCCGTAGATCGTGTTGGCCCCGGGCAGTGACGAGCCGGGCACGTGGCGGACCAGCTCGGTGGCCGAAATGCCCGGATGTGCGGCCACGGCAATGGTTTTCGCCTTGGCGGCCGCGAGCCGGCGCTGCAACTCGTAGCCGAACATCAGGTTCGCGAGCTTCGACTGGCCGTAGGAGGCGACCCGTTCGTAGCGCCGGCGCTCCCACTGCAGGTCGTCGAAGTCGATCTTGGCCCGGATGGTGTGGGCGATGCTGGCGACCACCACCACCCGCGAGCCGTCCACCGGCAGCAGGTTGTTCAGCAGCAACCCGGTGAGCGCGAAGTGGCCCAGATGGTTTGTGCCGAACTGCAATTCGAACCCGTCCGCGGTGGTCTGCTTGGGCGGGTACATCACCCCGGCGTTGTTGATCAACAGGTCGATGCGCGGGTAGGCGCCGGCCAGCTCGGCGCCGGCCGCGCGCACCGAGTCCAGCGAGCCAAGGTCCAGCCGGTGGACCGTCACGTCGGCGGCCGGTGTCGCCGTCCGGATCTGCGCGGCCGCCGCGTCGCCCTTGGCGGTGTCGCGGACGGCCATCACCACCTTGGCCCCGCGCTGGGCCAGCACGCGGGCGGTGTCGAAGCCCAGCCCGGTGTTGGAGCCGGTGACGATCGCGATGCGTCCGCTCTGATCGGGGACGTCTGCCTCGGTCCACTTGTGTGCGCTCACGGGTCAGACGATACGTGCGCGCAGGCGAGCGAAGCGAGGCAAGCCGTGTCGCTTGAACTTGCACACCGCGCGGGGCCGTTTACTGTCGCAGCATGGCTATCGGTGGGGTGCTCTTCGACATCGATGGCGTGCTGGTGACCTCCTGGCAGCCCATCCCCGGCGCCGCCGACGCGCTGCGGGTGCTGGCCGACAACCGGATCGCCGCCGCGTATCTGACCAACACCACCACCCGCACCCGCGGGCAGATCGCCGCGGCGCTGACCACCGCCGGGATGACCGTGCGGCCCGACGAGGTGATCACCGCGGCAGCCCTGACCGCCGACTACGTGCGCACCACCTACCCCGACGCCCGCTGCTTCCTGGTCAACAACGGTGACATCACCGACGACATGCCCGGCATCGACATCGTCGACTCGCTGGCCTTCACCGACGGCCGGGTGCCGGAGACCCCGGACGTTGTGCTGCTCGGCGGGGCCGGGCCCGAGTACAGCCACCTCACGCTGAGCCGGGTCTACGAGTGGATGGCCCAAGGGGTGCCGGTGGTGGCGATGCACCGCAGCACCGCCTGGACCACCACCGAGGGACTGCGCATCGACACCGGCATGTACCTGATCGGCATGGAGGAGACCTCGGGGCGCAACGCCACCGCCGTGGGCAAGCCGGCACCGGCCGGATTCCTAACCGCCGCCGCGCGACTCGGCGTCGAACCCGAGGACGTGTACATGGTCGGCGACGACCTCAACAACGACGTGCTGGCCGCCCAGGTCGTCGGCATGACCGGGGTGCTGGTGCGCACCGGAAAGTTCCGCCAGGACACCCTGGACCGCTGGGCCGCCGACGAATTCGCGATGCAGCCCAACCACGTGCTCGACTCCGTCGCCGACCTGCCGGGTTTGCTGGGTCTGTAGCGATGAATTCTGTGGCGCGCCGCGGTCGGGCCGCCGTCAGGACGTGAGGCCGCGCACCGCCTCGATGCGTGCGCTGAGCTGATCACGGGTCGCCGCCGCCACCGGCGGCCCGCCGCAGATCCGGCGCAGCTCGTTGTGGATCCAGCCGTGCGAGCGCCCGGTGCGGTGATGGGCCACCGACACCAGCGCGTTGAGCTGGCTGCGCAACTCGCGCAGCTGGCCGTGCGTCGAGATCCGCGGCGTCTCGCCGGAGGCGGTGCGCTTGGTGAGCTGCTCCTCCTGCCGGCGGCGCAGCAGGTCGCGCATCGACGCCGCGTCCAGCAGCCCCGGGATTCCGAGGTAGTCGGCCTCCTCGTCACTGCCCGCCGGCGTCGCGGTGCCGAACGAGGCGCCGTCGAAGATCACCTGATCCAGCTCGGCGTCGGCGCCCAGGTATTCGATCTTGTTCTCCAGGTCGTCGGGCTCGTCCCGGTTCTGCTTGGCGAGCTCGGCCTCGAGCGGATCGTCCAGGGTCTCCCGGTGCGGCTTGCCCAGCACGTGGTTGCGCTGCGCCTCCATCTCGCTGGCCAGCAGCAGCAGGTTGGGCACCGACGGCAGGAAGATGCTCGCCGTCTCGCCGGGCCGCCGGGACCGCACGAAACGGCCGATCGCCTGGGCGAAGAACAGCGGCGTCGACGCGCTGGTGGCGTACACCCCGACGGCCAGGCGCGGCACGTCGACGCCTTCGGAGACCATCCGCACCGCCACCAGCCAGCGCGAGGTGCCCGCGGCGAACTTCGAGATGCGCTCCGAGGAGCCCTTGTCGTCGGAGAGCACCACGGTCGGCGCCTCGCCGGTGATCGTGCGCAGCAGCTCGGCGTACGCGCGGGCGACGGTCTGGTCGGAGGCGATGATCATGCCGCCGGCATCGGGGACGTGTTCGCGCAGCCCGCGCAGCCGGGTGTCGGCGGCGGCGATCACCGCGGGCATCCACTCGCCGGCCGGGTCCAGCGCCGTCTTCCACGCCCGCGCGGTCTGCTCGGCGGTCAGCGGCTCGCCGAGGCGGGCCGCGTGTTCCTCGCCGGCGCTGTCCCGCCAGCGGGCCTCACCGGAATAGGCCATGAACATCACCGGGCGCACCACCCCGTCGGCCAGCGCCTCGGCGTAGCCGTAGGTGTGGTCGGCCCGGGACCGGGCGAAACCGTCCGGACCGGTCTCGTAGGTCACGAACGGGATGGCGCTGTCGTCGCTTCGGAACGGGGTCCCGGTTAAAGCCAGGCGTCGCGTTGCATCATCAAACGCCTCGCGGATGGCGTCGCCCCAGCTCTTGGCGTCCCCGCCGTGGTGGATCTCGTCGAACACGACAAGTGTCTTGCGGTTCTCGGTGCGCACCCGGTGCCGGGTCGGGTGGCTGGCCACCTGGGCGTAGGTGACGACGACGCCGTGGTACTCCCTCGACGTCCGGGAGTTGGAGTTGGAGAACTTCGGGTCCAGCGCGATGCCGAGCCGGGCCGCGGCCTGCGCCCACTGGTTCTTCAGGTGCTCGGTGGGCACCACGACGGTGATGGTCTCGACGGTGCCCTCAGCGAGCAGTTCGGCGACGATGCGCAGGGCGAACGCCGTCTTGCCCGCCCCGGGGGTCGCGACGGCCAGGAAATCCCGTGGCTTGGCGGTCAGGTAGCGGACCAGCGCCCGTCGCTGCCAGCCCCGCAATGCCTGGGTGCTGGGCGCATCTGATGCCCGCACCCGTGGGACTCCTCTCTGACCGGAATGGACTCTAGCGCAAGCGGATCCGCGCGGGCACTTCGAGGCGGCGTGTCGTCGGACCCGGAATCAGACGAAGAAATTGTCGTTGCGGATGAAGAACTCGCGCTGCTCGTGGTCGGACAATTCGGCGAGCTTGGCCAGGCCCTCGAAGTAGTACTCCCGCGGCGCGCCGGGGGCGAAGAGCATCAGGATCGACGCCGGCTCGTCGGCCTCGTTGCGGAAGCCGTGGATGCCGCCGGGCGGCACGTAGAGAAAGTCGTTCGGATTTCCGTCGACCCAGTCGGTGCCGTTGTACAGCGAGATCGTGCCGGACAACACGAAGAACGCCTCGGACATGGCGCGGTGGAAATGCGGGCCCGGCCCGCCGCCGTGCGGCGCGATCTCGACGCGGTACAAGCCGTAGTCGCCGTCGGTGCTCTGCTGGTCGGCGAGGTAGTGGTACTTCACCAGACCGAACGCGTCGTAGTCGGGCGGATCGTCGCCGCGCTTGAGCCGGGCGCTGACCTCCGGTTCGGCCGCGGTGTAGCGGGGCGGTGGGTAGGGCGGCACGATCAGTGACACCCCACCCAGTCTGCCGTCGTCACAGCGGATAGACCAACCCCGGGTCAGCTCCTCCGAGATCGCCCACAGCCGGCGCTGCGCGGCCGTGTCGTGCGACACCGCGCCGGACGGCCTTCGCGCTGCGTGAACAACCGGAGACAATCTTGCACTCGCCATGGCCGAGTGCTAAGAATGACGTTGGCACTCGCGACCGGTGAGTGCTAGGTCGGGACGGTGAGATCGCAGCCGAACACAGCAGCGGTCGTCCGTCGCGGGCACTGCGTCCGACCAGAAGCGTGTAACCCCCAACCGGAGGATTCACTTCGCAATGTCCAAGATCATTGCTTACGACGAAGAGGCCCGCCGTGGCCTCGAGCGGGGCCTGAACGCCCTCGCCGACGCCGTCAAGGTCACGTTGGGCCCCAAGGGCCGCAACGTCGTTCTGGAGAAGAAGTGGGGCGCCCCCACGATCACCAACGATGGTGTGTCCATCGCCAAGGAGATCGAGCTGGAGGACCCCTACGAGAAGATCGGCGCTGAGCTGGTCAAGGAAGTCGCCAAGAAGACCGACGACGTCGCTGGCGACGGCACCACCACCGCCACCGTTCTGGCCCAGGCTCTGGTTCGCGAGGGTCTGCGCAACGTCGCGGCCGGCGCCAACCCGCTCGGCCTCAAGCGCGGCATCGAGAAGGCCGTCGACAAGATCACCGAGACGCTGCTGAAGAGCGCCAAGGAGGTCGAGACCAAGGAGCAGATCGCGGCCACGGCCGGGATTTCCGCCGGCGACCAGACCATCGGCGACCTGATCGCCGAGGCCATGGACAAGGTCGGCAACGAGGGTGTCATCACCGTCGAGGAGTCCAACACCTTCGGCCTGCAGCTCGAGCTCACCGAGGGTATGCGCTTCGACAAGGGCTACATCTCGGGTTACTTCGTGACCGACGCCGAGCGCCAGGAAGCCGTCCTGGAGGATCCCTACATCCTTCTGGTCAGCTCGAAGATCTCGACCGTCAAGGATCTGTTGCCGCTGCTGGAGAAGGTCATCCAGTCCGGCAAGCCGCTGCTGATCATCGCCGAGGACGTCGAGGGCGAGGCCCTGTCGACCCTGGTGGTCAACAAGATCCGCGGCACCTTCAAGTCCGTCGCCGTCAAGGCCCCGGGCTTCGGCGACCGCCGCAAGGCGATGCTGCAGGACATGGCCATCCTCACCGGCGGCCAGGTCATCAGCGAAGAGGTCGGCCTGTCCCTGGAGACCGCCGACGTCTCGCTGCTCGGCCAGGCCCGCAAGGTCGTGGTGACCAAGGACGAGACCACCATCGTCGAGGGCGCCGGTGACTCCGACGCCATCGCCGGCCGGGTGGCCCAGATCCGCAGCGAGATCGAGAACAGCGACTCCGACTACGACCGCGAGAAGCTGCAGGAGCGCCTGGCCAAGCTGGCCGGCGGTGTTGCGGTGATCAAGGCCGGAGCCGCCACCGAGGTGGAGCTCAAGGAGCGCAAGCACCGCATCGAGGATGCCGTGCGCAACGCCAAGGCCGCGGTCGAGGAGGGCATCGTCGCCGGCGGTGGCGTGGCCCTGCTGCAGGCGGCCCCGGCGCTCGACGAGCTGAAGCTCGAGGGTGACGAGGCCACCGGTGCCAACATCGTGCGCGTCGCGCTCGAGGCCCCGCTGAAGCAGATCGCCTTCAATGCCGGCCTGGAGCCGGGCGTTGTCGCCGAGAAGGTTCGCAACTCCGCCGGTGGCACCGGGCTCAACGCCGCCACCAACGAGTACGAGGACCTGCTCAAGGCCGGCGTCGCCGACCCGGTCAAGGTCACCCGCTCGGCGCTGCAGAACGCGGCGTCCATCGCGGCGCTGTTCCTGACGACCGAGGCCGTCGTCGCCGACAAGCCGGAGAAGGCCGCCGCACCCGCGGGCGACCCGACCGGTGGCATGGGCGGCATGGACTTCTAAGTCTGTCCAACGGGAAAGCCCGGCTCCTATGGGAGCCGGGCTTTTTCGTTATCCGTCATACCCCCGCCGAGTGTGCGATTTCATCCGCAACACGCCGCCGAAGGCGTATGGAGGTGCACATTCGCGGACGCGCTGGGGATGACGGAAGCGGGCGGCCGGACTTCGATGCCAGTGTTCGGGCATGCGCACCATCCCGTGGCCGTTCCTGGCGGCCGAGGCGTTGGACGCGCACGCGCTGACATTTCGCGAACTCAGGCGGTTCCACACTGCCGTCTTCCCGGGGGTGTGGGCGCCTCGCGGCGTGGAGATCGGAGCCGCGGAGCGTGCGTGGGCGGCTTGGCTGTGGTCCGGCCGGCGTGGTGTGATCGCGGGCCTATCGGCTTCAGCGGTGCTGGGCGCCAAGTGGATCGACCGCGAGACGCCCGCCGAATTGGTGTACGCCAGCCGTCGGCCACCACCCCGGATCGTCGTCCACATCGACAAGCTGGTGCCGGGTGAAGTGCAACCGGTAGGCGGCATGCCGGTCACCACGCCGGCCCGAACCGCATTCGACCTCGGCCGCCGGCTCGACTTCACGTCGGCGGTGCAACGCGTCGACGCGCTGATGAACGCGACTGAAGTCAAGGTGCAGGATGTCCACGCGGTCGCGTCGAGCCACCCCGGGGTCCGCGGACTCCGACAACTGCGCAAAGTACTCGCCGTAGTCGACGGCGGGTCCGAGTCTCCCTACGAATCGCTCACCCGACTGCTGTTTGTCCGCAATGGATTTCCCCGGCCGCAGACGCAGATACGGGTGATCGATGAGGACGGTCTGGTAGTCGCCAGGTTGGACATGGGCTGGCCCCAGTGGCGGGTCGGCGTCGACTTCGACGGTGCCCATCATTGGACCGATCCGAGACAGCGGACCAGGGACATCGAGCGTTATGCCCGACTTCCCGAGCTCGGATGGGTAGACGTCCGCGTCAGCGCCGAAATGCTGCACCACAGCCCGCGCATCGTTCTCGAGCGTGCCGGGGCGGCACTTATGGCTCGCGGCTGTCCACGGACGTGGTGAGTGTGCAACTGGATACGCCTTCGGCGGCGTGTTGCGTATGAAACCCCACACTCGGCGGGTGGGCGGAGGCCTGAGCGCGGCGGCGCCCGGTGTCAGAGCGGCTGGCAGTCGTCCGCGCAGCCGGTGCGCGACGGCGGGGAGTCCGGCGTCGCCTTGCGGTGCAACACCGCGCGGGCGGGCACCACGACCAGCGGCGCATCGTCGGACGCCGACGAAACGCTGCCGTCGACGATCAGCGAGTAGCCGCCGGGCTCGGCCGGTGGCCAAACCAGCGTGACGCCGGAGTGTGCGCCCGCATTGCGCCGGGTGCTGCGCCCCACCCCGCCGACCTCGAATCGGCCGCCAGCAAGCACCGGATCGACCGCGACCGTATGCGCGTGGAAGTCGTCGCCCACCGTGATCAGGTAGGCGAAGGTGAAGTCGGACAACGCTTCCGCGAGTTGCCCGACGTCGACGGGAACGCTCACGACGCGGGCGCGGGCCGGCGGCCGCGGATCAACCGGCCCGGCCGGGCCGCGGTCGGCGCCCCGTTCTCGGCGATCACCTCACCGGAGACGATCGTCGCGACGTACCCGTCGGCCGTCTGGTCGAGCCGGCGCCCGCCGCCGGGCAGGTCGTGCACGATCACCGGCTTGTGCAGCGTCAGTCCCGCATGGTCGATGACGTTCACATCGGCCTTGTAGCCCAAGGCGATTCGACCGCGGTCGGACAGCCCGGCCACCCGGGCCGGGACCGAGGTCAGCATCCGGATCGCCTCCGGAACGCTCAGCCGCGCACCGGCGCGGTCGCGGGCCCAGTGCGCCAGCATGAACGTGGGATAGCTTGCGTCGCAGATCATTCCGTAGTGCGCGCCGCCGTCGCCCAGTCCCAGCACCACGTCGTCACGGCGGATCAGGTCGCCGATGGTGTCCAGCGAGTTGTTCGCGAAATTGCTCAAAGCCACGAACATCATCGCGCGCCCGTCGTCATCGAGCAGTCGGTCGTAGGCCTCCTCCGCCGGGCTCACCCCGCGGGCCTGCGCGCGCGCCAGCAGGCTGTCGCTCGCGGCGGGCTCGTAGTTCGGCGGGTCGTTCAGCGGAAAGATCCACTGCCAGGCCTGGGCCAGGTACATGAACGGATGCCCCTCACCCGGGGTATCGGCGAGGATCCGGGCCCGCACCTCCGGCTTGCGCATCTCGGCAACCCGTTGCGCCAGCGGTAGATCCGCGATCTCCTGGTAGCTCGGGTACAGCACGAACGGGTTGGCGGTCAGCTCCAGGCCGATCACCAGACCGATCGGGCGCGGATAGACCTGCGCGGTGATGTCCCCGCCCGCCGAGTTGAACTTCTCGATGAGGTTGATCGCGCTGGTCCACACCGCGTCGCCGCCGTTGCCGGGGGTCAGCGAGAAGGTGACCGGCAGGCCCGCGTCGGTGGCCGCCTCGAACACCTTCTGCAGCACGTTCTCATACCCGCCCGCCGGGATGTCGGGGATGAACTGCATCAGTCCGCCACCGGCGTCGGCCACCCCGGCGGCGATCGCGGCGATCTCGTCGTAGCCGGCGTCGTAGCTCGGGATCGGCGCCCCGCTGCCGGTCTTGTGGAAGGCGAACCGGGAGGACGCCACGCCCAGCGCGCCGACCTCGATGGCCTCGGCGGCCAGCTTGCGCATCAGCGCCAGGTCCTCGGGGGTGGCCGCCTCGCGGTCGGCGCCGCGCCGGCCCATCACGTACACCCGCAGCGGCGAGTGCGGCAGGTAGGCCGCGACGTCGATATCCCGCCGGCGCGACTCCAGCGCGTCGAGGTACTCCGGGAAGGTCTCCCAGTCCCAGGGCAGCCCGTCGGTCATGACGACGCCCGGGATGTCCTCCACCCCGGCCATCACGTCGACCAGCACGTCGTGGTCCTCGGCCCGGCACGGCGCGAAGCCCACGCCGCAGTTGCCCATCAGTGCGGTGGTGACCCCGTGCGACGACGACGGCGACAGCCGGTCCGACCAGATGGCCTGACCGTCGTAGTGGGTGTGCAGGTCGACGAACCCCGGGGTGACGAGCAGCCCCGTGGCTTCGATCTCCCGCGCGCCGGCCCCCTCGACCGTGCCGAGCGCGACGATGACGCCGTCGGCGATGGCGATGTCGCCCACGTAGGGTTCGCCGCCCAGGCCGTCGACGATGGTGCCGTTGCGGATGACCAGGTCATAGCTCATGGAACGAGATTACGTCGGAAACCCTGCCACGATGGAGGCTGTGATCGATCACTTCGGAATCAACTGCGCCGACTACGCCCGATCGCGGGAGTTCTACGACCGGGTGCTCGGTGTCCTGGGCTATCCGCGGGTCATGGACGTGGGCCCGGCGATCGGCTACGGCCGCGACGGGCATCCGGAGTTCTGGATCGCCGACGGCGCCGGGATGGGACCCAACCGGGAGATCCACGTCGCCTTCGAGGCCGCCGACGCCGGTGCCGTCGATGCCTTCTACGACACCGCGCTGGGGCTCGGCGCCGAATCGCTGCACGCGCCGCGGCTGTGGCCCGAGTATCACCCCGGCTACTACGGCGCGTTCGTGCGCGATCCCGACGGCAACAACGTCGAGGCCGTCTTCCACGGCGCCCAGCCCGCGGCCCAGACGCCCACCAACTCCGCGTAGCGTCACCTCCATGGCCGACTCAGATGCAACCGCCGCCCGCGAGCTGCTGCGCGATGCGTTCACCCGCCTCATCGAGCACGTCGACGACCTCACCGACGACCTGACCGAGGAGGTGTCGCTGTTCCGGCCCACCCCGACGGCCAACAGCATCGACTGGCTGATCTGGCACAGCGCCCGCATCCAGGACGCCCAGGTGGCCCATATCGCGGGCACCGAGCAGGTGTGGTTCAGCGGTGGCTGGGTGGACAGCTTCAACCTGGATCTGCCCCGGGACGCGCACGGCTACGGCATGTCGGCCGAGGATGTCGGCAAGGTGCGCGCCCCCGCCGATCTGCTGGCCGGCTACTACCACGCCGTGCACAAGGCCACGCTGGAGTACCTCGCCGGGGTCACCCCGGAGGAGTTGGCGCGCGTCGTCGACACCAACTGGGACCCGCCGGTCACGGCGAGTGCCCGGCTGGTCAGCATCTTCGACGACTGCGCCCAGCATCTCGGGCAGGCGGCCTACATCCGGGGCATCGCGCTCTGACCGACAAGGCGATCCGGTGGTGGCCCGTGGTGGCCCTGCCGTTGCTGCTGCTGCTCGGCTGGGCCGTCGGCGACGGTTCCACGCCGGTCGACGACTGGTTCCAGCGTGGCCGCGGCAGCGCCGCCCGCTGGCTGTTGTTCTTCACCGACTACCGCACGGTCGTGGTCATCTTGGCGGCCGCGGTGGCGTACGCGCTGTACCGCCGGCGGTGGCCGGCGGCGCTGCTGGCGGTGGTGACCCCGGTGCTGGCCGTTGAGTTGGCGAGGTGGGCCAAGCGCTTCTTCGGCCGCTCGAAGGGCGATGCCCTGGCCTACCCGAGCGGGCACACCACCTTGATGGTGGTGGTGCTGGGCATGGTCATTCTCGTCGTCGGCGCGCGGGTATGGCTCGTGCTCGCCGCCGCCGGGTGGGCGGTGCTGGGGGTGCTCGGCCAGGCCGTCACCTACCACTACTTCACCGACACCGTCGGTGGAGTACTGCTGGGCACCGCGCTGGTGTGCATCGCGGCCGAGGTGGGCAACCGGCTGGTCCGACGACGCCCGGATCACCGCGATGCGGCATGTCATGGGTAAGTTCGACTAGGTCAACCGAGGAGGACGCGTGCGGTTCGTGGCGACGATGCTGCTGTGGCTCGTCACCACCGTGCTGTTGGCCGCCGCCGTTCCCGCCGCCTGGGCCCAGCAGCACCTCGTCGACGAGGGCGGGTTCGCGGCCCTGGCACAGAAGGCCGCCGGTACGACGCAGTTGCAGGACGCCATGGCCAACGAGATCGGCGCCCAGCTGAAGGCGGTGGTCGCCGGCTCCGGGTATGACCTGGCCACCGGCCAGCTCGTCGGCGCGGCGTCGATCTACACCGGCAGCTCGTCGTTCCCCGGCCAGTTCGCCCAGGCGAACCGGCTGGCGCACCGCTGGCTGTTCACCAACGCGGTGCAGGGCACCGACCCATCCGGCCGGTGGCAGCTCGACCTGTCCCCGATGCTGGCCGATTCGTCATTCCGCAACACCTTCAAGGCATTCGGCATCGAGCCGCCGTCGACCCTGGCGATCCCGTTGACCGACAACGCCCCGCAGGGCCTGCGTCCTGGCCGGCTACGGGCGTTGGCGACCTGGGGGCCGTGGGTCAGTGTCGGCTTGGCCGTGCTGGCTGGCGTGTTCGCGGTGCTGACGCTGTTCGTCGCCCGCAGTCGCGGCAAGACCATTGCGGCCCTGGGGATTTCGGGGCTGCTGGTGGGTGCGGCCGGCTGGGCCGGCATCGAGTTCGCCCGGCGCTACGTCAACGACGCCCTGATCAACACCAGCGGTGAGGTTCGGCGGATCGCCGGCGCGATGGTGGGTACGGCCGAGGCCAGCATGCATCAGTGGCTCAACATCACCCTGATCGTCGGCGGCGGCCTGGTGATCATCGGGGTGATCGTGTCGCTGCTGGCCGGCCTGGCGAAGTCGCCGCAGGGCTAAGGCTCGCTGACGTGCGTGGGGTCGGGCCACTGGTTCACCCCGCGGACCGATCCAGCATGCGGTGCAGGAACGAATAGCTCAGCGCCGACTTGAACGCGGTCTGCGCGTTGTCCGCCGCGCCCGCGTGGCCGCCCTCGATGTTCTCGTAGTACCAGACCGGCTGCCCCGCGGCCTCCAGTGCGGCCGTCATCTTGCGGGCGTGGCCGGGATGCACCCGGTCGTCGCGCGTCGACGTGGTGATCAACACCGGCGGATAGGCCCGCTCCCCCGAGACATTTTGGTAGGGCGAGTATTCGGCGATGAACTCCCAGTCCTCGGGGTCATCCGGGTCGCCGTACTCGGCCACCCAGGACGCCCCGGCGAGCAGCAGATGGAAGCGCTTCATGTCCAGCAGTGGCACCTGGCACACCAGCGCGCCGAAGCGGTCCGGGTACTTCGTCAGCATGATGCCCATCAGCAGGCCGCCGTTGCTGCCGCCCTGCGCGCCCAGTTGGGGCACCGTCGTGATGCCCCGGTCCACCAGGTCGCGGGCCACCGCGGCGAAATCCTCGGCCACCTTGTGCCGGCCCGCCCGCACTGCCTGGGTGTGCCAGCCCGGGCCGTACTCGCCGCCGCCGCGGATGTTGGCCAGCACGTAGGCGCCGCCACGCGAGAGCCACAGCCGGCCTAGCACCCCGTCGTAGCCCGGTGTCCGGGACACCTCGAAGCCGCCGTAGCCGCCCAGCAGGGCCGGCCGCGGTGACCGGTCGTGGCGGTGCCGCACCACGAAGTACGGCACGGCGGTCCCGTCGTCGGAGGTGGCGAAGTGCTGGGCCACCTCCAGATCCGCGGCGTCGAAGAAGGACGGCGCCCGCTTGATCTCGGTGAGCGTCCCACCCGCGACGCCGTGCAGCAGTCGCGACGGGGTCAGGAAGCCGCTGGAGTCGAGGAAGATTTCGTCGCCGGTGTCGTCGGCCGCGGCGATGACGGTGCTGTCGGTGCCCCGCGGCAGGTCCGGCACCGGCTCGCGGGTCCAGTCGCCGGGGGTGACGACCTCGACCCTGCTCGCGACGTCGACGAGCGTGACCATCAGCAACTTGTCCCGCGTCCAGGCGTACTGATGCAGGCAGGTGTGCGCGTCGGGCTCGAAGACGACGGTGAGATCCGCTGTGCCGTCGAGGAATCTCTCGTAGTCGGCGGCCAGCAGCGAGCCGGCGCGGTACTGCGCCGAGCCGGTGTACCAGTCGGTGCGGAGCTCGATCAGCAGCCACTCCCGGTGCACCGACAGCGACGCGTCGGTGGGTGCGTCGATCCGCACCAGTTCGCCGCCGCGTAACTCGAAGACCTGATCGTTGAAGAAGTCGACCGCGCGATGCACCAGCGTGCGCTCGTATCCGGGGATGCGGTCCACCGATGCCGACACGATCACGTCGGTGACCGGTCCGGAGAACAACGTCTCCGCCTGCGACAGCGGCCGGCCGCGTCGCCAGCGCTTGACCACCCGCGGGTAGCCGGACTCGGTCATCGAGTCGGGGCCGAAATCGGTTCCCACCAGCAGGGTGTCGGGGTCCTCCCATGCGATCTGGGACTTGGCCTCCGGAAGCTCGAAGCCGTCGGCGACGAATGTCCGTGTGGCCATGTCGAATTCGCGCACGATCGCGGCATCCGAGCCGCCGCGCGACAGGCTGATCAGCGCGCGGGTGTGGTCGGGCTCGATCACGTCGGCGCCGGCCCACACCCAGTTGGCGCCGTCGGTGCGGGCGAGCTCGTCGACGTCGATCAGGACGTCCCACTCCGGTTCCTCGGATCGGTAGTGCGCCAGCGTGGTCCGCCGCCACAGGCCGCGCGGGTTGTCGGCATCGCGCCAGAAGTTGTACAGGTATTCGCCGCGCCGCCGCACGTAGGGGATGCGGGTATCGGTGTCGAGCACCTCGAGGGCCTCGGCCCGCAGCTGCTCGAAGCGATCGTCGCGAAACTCGTCGATGGTCGGCTCGTTGTGCCGGCGCACCCAGTCCAGGGCGTCGTCGCCGGCGATGTCCTCCAGCCACAGATAGGGGTCGTCCGCCATGGCTGCCATTGTGGTCGCGCCGGTACTGTGAGCTGGGTTACACCGCCCTGAACGCACAGGAGTCCCGATGGCCATGACGAGCGCCCCACCGCGGGCCCTCATCACCGCGGCGGCCGCCGAACTCCTGCACGACCTGCAGCGGCGGCACGGGCCGGTGATGTTCCACCAGTCCGGTGGCTGCTGCGACGGCTCGTCGCCGATGTGCTACCCGGACGGGGAGTTCATCGTCGGCGACCGCGACGTCCTGCTCGGCATCCTCGAGGGGGCGCCGGTGTGGATCTCCGGTTCCCAGTTCGAGACGTGGAAGCACACCCAGCTGGTCATCGACGTGGTGCCGGGCCGCGGCGGCGGATTCAGCCTCGAGACGCCGCACGGCCTTCGGTTCCTCAGCCGTGGCCGGGCCTTCACGGCTGCCGAGAACGAGTTGCTGGCTACCGCTGCACCGCTGACCGGGGCGGACTACGAGCGGGGCGTGCGGCCACCGGAACGGGCCGGTCTGGTGGTCGCGCAGGCGGCGGACGCCTGCACAATCCCTGGTCGGCGCGCCGAGGTCGTTGAGCCGTAGTCCGGCCGCGGCGACGTATCGTCAGATGCGTGATACCCCTGCCTCGGGCATGGCTGCTCACAAGTGCATTGCTGATCGGTTGCGCGACCGGTCAAGTGGCCGCGCTGTTGGCCACCGTCGCCGTCACCGCGAAAGTCCGCCCGGATCTGGTGGTCGGCCTGGTCGTGGGGGTGCCCAGCGCGATCGGAATGCTGGTCATCCTGCTGTCGCGCCGGAGTTGGGCCACCGCACTCGGGGCGTTCATCCTGGCCATCGCCCCCGGGTGGCTGGGTGTGCTGCTCGTGATCCAGGTGGCCTCCGGTGGCTGAGCGGACCTCGCTACCCTCGACGGAGCCGCATCCGGCGCCGATCTTCGACACCGGCCCGCACCCCGGTCCGCTGCGCCCGCTGGGCTTCACCGCGCTGGACACCCTCGACCCCGGCGCGTTTCTGCACCCGGTCAACGGCCACGCCGAACCGGTCGCGGTGCCGGCCAAGCCCGCCGCGGCGCCCGCCCCGTTCGCGCACGTCCGGCGCTGGCAGTTCGTCTTCATCGTCGCCGCGGTGTGGGTGCTGGCGGCGGCGGCCGGGCTGGGCTTCTACTTCTGGTGGTACACGTCGCTGCACAAGACCGCGCCGTTGTTCGCCGTGCTGATGTACCTGATCGTGTGCACGCTGGCGGCGATGCTGACCTCGATGGTCCGGCGCAGACCGCCGGTGACGGCGCTGGCGATTGCGCTGATGTCGGCACCGCTGCCCTCGATGCTCGCCGCCGCCGTGCTGCACGGCGCGTATTACTTCGAATGGATCGCGCGCCCGGCCGTCGGCTGAAGCTAGGGTAGCGGGCGTGACTCACTATGACGTCGTCGTTCTCGGAGCCGGCCCCGGCGGGTACGTCGCGGCCATCCGCGCGGCCCAGCTGGGCCTGAACACCGCCATCATCGAACCCAAGTACTGGGGCGGGGTGTGCCTGAACGTGGGCTGTATCCCGTCGAAGGCGTTGCTGCGCAATGCCGAACTCGTCCACATCTTCACCAAGGACGCCCAGACGTTCGGGATCAGCGGCGAGGCCAGCTTCGACTACGGGGCCGCCTTCGACCGCAGCCGCAAGGTCGCCGAGGGCCGGGTGGCCGGCGTGCACTTCCTGATGAAGAAGAACAAGATCACCGAGATCCACGGCTACGGCGTCTTCACCGACGACCACACCGTCTCGGTCCGGCTCAACGACGGCGGAACCGAGACCGTCACCTTCGACAACGCCATCATCGCCACCGGCAGCAGCACCCGGCTGGTGCCCGGCACCGGGCTGTCGAAGAACGTCGTGACCTACGAGGAGCAGATCCTCTCGCGGGACCTGCCGAGCTCGATCGTCATCGCCGGCGCAGGCGCCATCGGCATGGAGTTCGCGTACGTGATGAAGAACTACGGGGTCGACGTCACCATCGTCGAGTTCCTGCCGCGCGCGCTGCCGAACGAGGACGCCGAGGTCTCCAAGGAGATCGAGAAGCAGTACAAGAAGCTGGGCGTCAAGATCCTCACCGGCACCAAGGTCGAGTCCATCGACGATGACGGTGGCCAGGTCACCGTGACCGTCAGCAAGGACGGCAAGACCGAGCAGATCAAGGCCGACAAGGTGATGCAGGCCATCGGGTTCGCCCCCAACGTCGACGGCTACGGCCTGGACGCGGCGGGCGTGCAGCTGACCGAACGGCGGGCCATCGGCATCGACGACTACATGCGCACCAACGTGCCGCACATCTACGCCATCGGCGACGTCACCGGCAAGCTGCAGCTCGCCCACGTCGCCGAGGCGATGGGTGTGGTGGCCGCCGAGACCATCGCCGGCGCGGAGACGCTGGCACTGGGCGACTACCGGATGATGCCCCGCGCGACGTTCTGCCAGCCGCAGGTGGCCAGCTTCGGGCTGACCGAGGAGCAGGCCCGTGACGAGGGCTACGACGTCAAGGTGGCCAAGTTCCCGTTCACCGCCAACGGCAAGGCGCACGGGCTGGCCGACCCGACCGGCTTCGTCAAGGTGATCGCCGACGGCAAGTACGGCGAACTGCTCGGCGCCCACCTGATCGGGCCCGACGTCTCCGAACTGCTGCCGGAACTGACGCTGGCGCAGAAGTGGGACCTCACCGTCAACGAGCTGACCCGCAACGTGCACACCCACCCGACGCTGTCGGAGGCGCTCCAGGAATGCTTCCACGGCCTCGCCGGCCACATGATCAACTTTTGAGCCCCGCCAGAGTCACCGAGGCCGTCGTCGCGGGTATCGGCGGTTTCGTGATCGGCCACATCCTGTGGTTGATCGGCATCTCGATCGCGACCTCGGCCTATCGGGTCAATTTCTGGGTTCTGGTGCTGTCGGTGCTGATCTTCCTGGCCGCGGCCGCGGTGGGGTATCGGGCCAGGCAGATGTATCAGCGCAAGCGCCTGGTGTGGGCGGCTTTCCTTGGCTGCCTGCCGATCTCGCCGGTGATCTTTACGCTGATCGTGCTGGGCGTGACCTACCTGTAGAGCGCCGCGCGGGGATGGCGGTCCCCGCTGTCGAGGCCGGGCGGTACCCGCAACAATTCCCGCCGTGACCGGTGATCAATGGATCTAGGATCGCGGCTCATGAACATCCGCAGTGCGGTCGTGGTAGCCGCTGCCGTCCCGCTCGCGCTCGTCGGGTGCAATCACCAAGCCGGCACGGCGGCGTCCACCGCGTCCCCTTCCGCTACCCGGGCCGTGGCCGCCACGACGTCGGCGTCACCGCCCGCCACGACCGCCACGGCTCAGTCCGTCAGGGAATGCCCGGTCCAGGACGCCGCCCAGATCAAGATCCTCAGCGGGGACGTCTCCTGCGCGGATGCGCACTCGATCGCGGCGCAGTATGACCTTCAGGGCGACAAGTACCAGCAGATCGACACCTGGACCTGCTACAGCGAGATCACCGCCACCTCTCCGCTGATGCTGACATGTGCTTCCGACCAGAACGCCGAATTCGCGGTCTACAGCACCCTATGACGCCGCGCCGGCCCGCTAGTCCGGGTAGTCCATCGGTACCCGCAGCGCTGCCAGGATGCCCGCGATCGCGTCGTAATTGCCCGCCAGAGCGCAGAATTCGATGACCTGCTGACGGCTCAGGTGACGGGACAGGGCGGCGAAAGTGGTGTCGGACAGGTCGCGGTCGCCGATGAACTCGTCGACCGCCATCAGCAGTGTGCGCTGCCGGTCGGTCAGCCCCTCGGCCGCCGGCCCGGTGAAGATCTTGTCCTGCAGCACATTATCGACGCCACGGGTGCGCGCGAGCCTGCGGTGTTGCTGCAACTCGTACTCCGAGTTGCGCAGCTGGCCCACCCGCAGGATCACCAACTCCTTGTCCTGCTTGGACAGCTTGCCGCGATACAGCAGGAATGCCCCGTAGACCAGGAACGGCGGCAGCAGCGCCTTGTGCTGGCCCAGCGTGGTCATCAGATGAAATTCCGGCACCCGCAGAGTGCGCGCCGCAACCTTGGCCGTGATCCAGTTGACCAACCCCAGTTCACGGCGGGTGGCCGGCGGGATGCGTTGCGCCATCAGGACTCCTTGACCAGGTAGGGCGACACCGTGCTGCGGTGTTCGTCGATGTCCAGCGCGCGGCCCAGCGCCGGGAAGGCGCGCTGCGGGCAGTTGTCGCGTTCACACACCCGGCACCCGGCGCCGATCGGCGTCGCACTGTCCGACGAGAGGTCCAGGCCCTCCGAGTACACCAGCCGGTTGGCGTGCCTGATTTCGCAGCCCAGCCCGATGGCGAAGGTCTTGCCCGGCTGTCCGTACCGGGACGCCCGGCGCTCGATGGTGCGCGCCACCCACATGTAGTTGCGCCCGTCGGGCATCTGGGCGATCTGCACCAGAATCTTGCCCGGGTTGGCGAACGTCTCGTAGACGTTCCACAGCGGGCAGGTGCCGCCCGAGGACGAGAAGTGAAAACCGGTGGCGGACTGGCGCTTCGACATGTTGCCGGCCCGGTCCACCCGGACGAAGGAGAACGGCACGCCGCGCATCGACGGGCGCTGCAGCGTCGAGAGGCGGTGGCAGATGGTCTCGTAGCTCACCTGGTAGAAGGCCGAGAGGCGTTCGATGTCGTAGCGGAAGTTCTCGCTCACATCGTGGAATTGCCGGTAGGGCAGCACGGTGGCGGCGGCGAAGTAGCCGGCCAGGCCCAGCCGGGCCAGCCGCCGGGCGGCCTCGCTGGTGAACTTGCCCTCCTGCACCTGCGCGTCGATCAGCTCGCCGAACTCCAGATAGGCCAGTTCGGTGGCCATCTTGAAGACCTGTTGGCCCGAGGACAGCTGGTTGCTGATCTCCAGGGTCCGCGTCGTCGGGTCGTAGCGGTGCAGCACGGTGTCGCCCAGATCGGCCCGCCGGATGATGTGCACCCCGTGCACCATGGTCAGCCGGTCGGACAGTTCGCGGGCCAACTCGGCGCGGTGCATCCGCATCCGGACTGTCAGGTCCTCGGCGGCGGTGTCGAGTTCGTGCAGATAGTTCTGCCGCTGGTAGAAGAAGTCCCGGACCTCCTCGTGCGGCATGGTGATCGCGCCGGTGCCGCTGCCGTCACTGAACCGGTCCTCGGTCGCCTCGGCCAGCCGGGCGGTGGTCATCCGATAGCGCCGGTGCAGGTTGACCAGCGCCCGTGCGACGGCGGGATGGGCGCTGACCACCTCGGCCACCTCCGCCATGTCGACGTCGAGGTCGAGGTCGCGGTCCATCGTCACCTCGCGCAACTCGGCGACCAGCCGGGTGTCGTCCTGGGAGGCGAAGAACGTGGCGTCCACCCCGAACACCTCGGTGATCCGCAGCAGCACGGCGACGGTCAGCGGTCGGGCGTCGTGCTCGATCTGGTTGAGGTAGCTGGGCGAGATCTCCAGCATCTGCGCCAGCGCGGCCTGGCTGAAGCCGCGTTCGCTGCGAAGCTGCCGCACCCGGGAGCCGACGAACGTCTTGGCCACCCGTCCAGCCTACGACCATCTGCGAAGGTCCACTTCGCACCCTTGGCAAGCCTTGGGGCGGTTGGCATTCACATGGGCCTTTGGCATGATCGCTTCCAGGGTCAGGGTGCACGGGAGAGGTATGAGCAGGGAAATAGGCGGCGCCGGCAGCGGTTTGGCAAAGGCGTTGATGCCGGTCCCCGATCCGCACCCAGATGTTTTCGATCGGGAATGGCCGCTGCGGGTTGGCGACATCGATCGCGACGGGCGACTGCGCCTCGACGCCGCCTGCCGCCACATCCAGGACATCGGGCAGGACCAGCTCCGCGAGATGGGCCACGAGGAGACGCACCCGCTGTGGATCGTGCGCCGCACGATGGTCGACCTGATCCGGCCGATCGAGTTCCAGGACATGCTGCGGATGCGACGCTGGTGCTCGGGCACCTCGAACCGGTGGTGCGAGATGCGGGTGCGGATCGACGGGCGCAAGGGCGGCCTGATCGAATCCGAGGCGTTCTGGATCAACATCAACCGGGAGACCCAGGGCCCGGCCCGCATCTCCGACGACTTCATGGAGGCCCTGCAGCGCACCACCGATGTCGACCGGCTGCGCTGGAAGGCCTACCTGACCGCCGGCTCCCGCTCGGACGCCAACGAGATCCGGGACTTCCCGATCCGGGTCAGCGACATCGACCTGTTCGACCACGTCAACAACTCGGTGTACTGGAAGGTCGTCGAGGAGTTCCTGGCCGACTACCCCGAGCTTTTCGAGGCGCCACTGCGGGTGACCATCGAACACGATCTGCCGGTGGCGTTCGGCGACAAGCTGGAGATCCTGCTGCACGTGTACCTGCCGGGAACGACCGACAAGTTCGGTCGGGAACTGGCCGATCGCACTGTTAGAACGCTCACATACGTGGTCGGCGACGAGGTCAAGGCCGTCGCATCGATCTTTCCGCTCTGAAACAGACCGGTTAACAGTACGAGCGTACTGACCAGCGGAAAGTCGCTACCGCCCGGTAACTTCTGAACCGGTCAAGCCGCCGGGCTTCTTCGCAAACTTTGCAAAATCTCCGCCCCGATTGGCGAAAATTGGCAGCTACGGCGGCTTGAACTGCACTGATGCTGCGAGGCATGCTCAAAGAAGCACATCGCTGAAACCGCGTCGACGTTAGCAACATAGTTGTCGTCGACGGCTGAGGACGACAGAAGGAGCAGCCGGTATGTCCAACGTTGGCAAGCCGAAGACCCCCGAACAGATCCAGCGCGACTGGGACACCAGCCCCCGCTGGAAGGGCATCACCCGCACCTACACCCCGGCCGACGTCGTCGCGCTGCAGGGCAGCGTCGTCGAGGAGCACACCCTGGCCCGCCGCGGCGCCGAGGTGCTGTGGAACCAGCTGCACGACATGGAGTTCGTCAACGCACTCGGCGCGCTGACCGGCAACATGGCCGTCCAGCAGGTGCGTGCCGGCCTGAAGGCCATCTACCTGTCCGGCTGGCAGGTCGCCGGCGACGCCAACCTGTCCGGCCACACCTACCCGGACCAGAGCCTCTACCCGGCCAACTCGGTGCCGCAGGTGGTGCGCCGCATCAACAACGCGCTGCTGCGCGCCGACGAGATCGCCAAGGTCGAGGGTGACACCTCGGTGGAGAACTGGCTGGCCCCGATCGTCGCCGACGGCGAGGCCGGCTTCGGTGGCGCGCTGAACGTCTACGAGCTGCAGAAGGCCATGATCGGGGCCGGTGTCGCGGGCTCGCACTGGGAGGACCAGCTGGCCTCGGAGAAGAAGTGCGGCCACCTCGGTGGCAAGGTGCTGATCCCGACCCAACAGCACATCCGCACCCTGACCTCGGCCCGCCTGGCGGCCGACGTCGCCGACGTCCCGACCGTCGTCATCGCCCGCACCGACGCCGAGGCGGCGACCCTGATCACCTCCGACGTCGACGATCGCGACCGCCCGTTCATCACCGGTGAGCGCACCGCCGAGGGCTTCTACCGGGTGCGCAACGGTCTCGAGCCGTGCATCGCCCGCGCCAAGGCCTACGCGCCGTACTCGGATCTGATCTGGATGGAGACCGGCACCCCGGATCTCGACCTGGCCCGCCGCTTCGCCGAGGGCGTCAAGAGCGAGTTCCCGGATCAGATGCTGGCCTACAACTGCTCGCCGTCGTTCAACTGGCGCAAGCACCTGGACGACTCGACCATCGCCCGCTTCCAGAAGGAACTCGGCGCGATGGGCTTCAAGTTCCAGTTCATCACCCTGGCCGGCTTCCACGCACTGAACTACTCGATGTTCGATCTGGCCTACGGCTACGCCCGCAACCAGATGACCGCCTACGTCGAGTTGCAGGAGCGCGAGTTCGCCGCCGAGGATCGTGGCTACACCGCGACCAAGCACCAGCGCGAGGTCGGCGCCGGCTACTTCGACCGGATCGCCACCACGGTGGACCCGACCAGCTCGACCACCGCGCTCGCGGGTTCGACCGAAGAGGGTCAGTTCCACTGAGCCACTAGCCACCGATGGCGAGCGTGCGTGTCGGCACGGTGACACGCCGGTCGGCGTGTGGCTACGCGCACGCTCGCGGAGGTGGCCCATCAGAGATGCCATCTGGCCCCGTCCTTATATTGGGCGGGGCCTGATGCGTGAGGAGACGAAGTGAGCAGCAGCATTGAACGGGTCGGCGTCGTCGGCGCCGGGCAGATGGGATCGGGTATCGCCGAGGTGGCGGCCAAGGCCGGCGCGGACGTCGTCGTCTTCGAGCCCACCGAAGCGCTCCTGGGCGCCGGACGCGACCGCATCACCGGGTCGCTCGAGCGCGCGGCCAGCCGGGGCAAGCTCTCCGAGGCCGACCGGGACGCCACCCTGGCCCGATTCAGCTTCACCACCAACCTCGCGGACCTGTCCGACCGCCAGCTCGTCATCGAGGCGGTCGTGGAGGACGAGACCGTCAAGGGCAAGATCTTCGCCCAGCTCGACGAGCTCATCACCGATCCCGACGCGGTGCTGGCGTCGAACACCTCCAGCATCCCGATCATGAAAATCGCTGCGGCGACCAAGAATCCGAGCCGGGTGCTCGGTCTGCACTTCTTCAACCCGGTGCCGGTGCTGCCGCTGGTCGAACTTGTCAGCACGCTGGTCACCGCACCGGAGGCCGCCGCGCGCGTCGAGCGTTTCGCCGCCGAGGGGCTCGGCAAGCAGGTCGTGCGCTGCGGAGACCGCTCGGGCTTCGTCGTCAACGCGCTGCTGGTGCCCTACCTGCTGGCGGCCATCCGGATGGCCGAGGCCGGCGTCGCCACGGTCGAGGACATCGACACCGCGGTGGTCGCGGGCCTGTCCCATCCGATGGGCCCGCTGCGGCTGTCCGACCTGATCGGCCTGGACACGATGAAGCTCATCGCCGACTCGATGTACGACGAATACAAGGACCCGCACTACGCCCCGCCGCCGCTGCTGTTGCGCATGGTCGAGGCCGGTCAGTTGGGCAAGAAATCGGGCCGGGGGTTTTACACCTACTGAGCCGTGCCGCGTGTGCAATTAACAAGGCCGTTAGATACCCTGGTTGTCGGTAGTGACCCCGCGGGGGGTGTGGTCGAAGGGTAGAGACGATGTCGGGCGTGGATTCGGATTTGACTCCTTACTACGAGGAGTCACAGTCCATCTACGACGTGTCGAACGACTTCTTCGCGCTGTTCCTGGGCCCGACGATGGGCTACACCTGCGGCTATTACGAGCGCGACGACATGACCCTGGACGAGTCCCAGATCGCGAAGTTCGACCTGGCGCTCGGCAAGCTGGACCTCGAGCCCGGCATGACGCTGCTCGACGTCGGCTGCGGATGGGGCGGCGCGCTCGAACTCGCCGTGCAGAAGTATGACGTGAACGTCATCGGCATCACGCTGAGCAAGGCCCAGTCGGAGTTCGCGCGTGAACGGCTGGCCAAGCTGGATACCAACCGCTCGATTGAGGTGCGGCTGCAGGGCTGGGAGGAGTTCGACGAGCCCGTCGACCGCATCGTCAGCATCGGCGCCTTCGAGGCGTTCAAGGTCGAGCGGTACCCGCTGTTCTTCGACAAGGCCTACAAGCTGCTGCCCGACGGCGGTCGCATGCTGCTGCACACCATCCTGGCGCACACCCAGAAGTTCTTCCGCGACAACGGGATCAAGGTCACCATCAGCGACCTGAAGTTCATGCAGTTCATCGAGGCTGAGATCTTCCCCGGCGGCCGGCTGCCCGCGGTCGAGGACATCGAGCAGCTCGCGGCGGACTCCGGCTTCGTGCTCGAGCGCGTCCACCTGCTCCGCGAGCACTATGCCCGCACCCTGGACATGTGGGCGGCCAACCTGCTGGCCACCCGCGACGAGGCGATCGCGATCACCTCACCCGAGGTGTACGAGCGCTACATGAAATACCTGACCGGCTGCGCGGACTTCTTCCGCCGCGGCATCACCAACATCGGTCAGTTCACCCTCGTCAAGCCCTGACCCTCAGGCCTGCGCGAGCTTCTTCTTCTCCGCCTCCACGTCGAAGTCGGGCGGCGGCCAGTCCAGCTTCATCCCCTTGAGCGCCTCGATGAGCAGTTCTGTGATCGCAAGCCGGGAGTACCACTTCTTGTCGCAGGGGATGACGTACCACGGGGCATGCTCGGTCGAGGTGCGGTCGAGCACCGCCTGGTACGCCTCCTGATACGCGGGCCACAGCTTGCGCTCGTCGAGGTCGCCCGGGTTGTACTTCCAGTACTTGTCGGGCCGGTCCAGGCGCTCGGCCAGCCGGCGCTTCTGCTCGTCGAGGGAGACGAACAGCGCGCACTTGACCAGCGTGGTGCCGGAGTCGACGAGTTCCTTCTCGAAGGCGTTGATCTCGTCGTAGCGGGCTTCCCACACGTCGCGGGGGACCAGTTCGTGCACCCGCACCACCAGGACGTCCTCGTAGTGCGAGCGGTCGAACACCCCGACATGGCCGCCGGCGGGCAGGGCCTTGCGGATCCGCCACAGATAGTGGTGGGCGCGCTCCTCCTCGGTGGGCACCCCGAAGCCGGTGTAGTGGATGCCCATCGGATTGCCGGCTCCGACGACGTGCGTGACGATGCCGCCCTTGCCCGCGGTGTCCATGCCCTGCAGCACCAGCAGCAGCGCGCGGTTGTCGCCGGCCTTGCCGTTGGCGTACAGCATCTCCTGCAGACCGGCGAATCGTTCGTTGCGCTCGGCCTGCACTTCGGGCGATCCGTCCTTGCCGCCGGCGTAGCCGGGGCTGGAGTCGGTGTCGAGGTCGGCGATCTGGAAGCCCGGGCGGAACTGCAGGATCGTGTGCGGGGTGTGGGTCCACTCGGACGGCAGATCGGCCATAGCCGAAGACCCTATTACCGCAGGCGCGGCGGCACGGGCGAAGGGTGCGGCGCGGCGTTGAACCGTTCCAGGGAGCCGCCGACCTCCACGATGCCGCACAGCGCGCTCCAGCACAGCATCGTCAGGTAGTCGATCAGTTCGGCGGAGGTCATGTGGGGATTCGACATCCAGGAGTGGGTGGCCAGCTGAACCCCGCCGACGATCAGGTACGCCCACGGCTCCACCCCGTGGGTGTCCAATCCCGCCACCTGCATGCGTCGGCGCAGCATCACCGCGAGCATCCGGGCGATGATTCGTTCCGAGTCCGCGACGACCTTGTTTTTGCTGGCCGAGCTGTTCGCCATCACGAATCGGTAGGGCTCGGGCTCGCTGGCGACGGTCTCGACGTAGACCCGGACGAGCTCGCGGGTCATGGCGAAACCGTCCAGGTTCGACGACAGCGCGGCGGCCATGTTGGGGATCAGCGTGGTCTGCGTGAAGCGCATCATCACCGCGGTCGTCAGGTCGTTCTTGTCGACGAAATAGCGGTACAGCACGGTCTTCGAGACGCCGATCTCCGCAGCTATCTCGTCCATGCTGACGTCGCGGCCCCGGGTGCGGATAGCCTCCAGCGCGCCGTCGACCAACTCGGTGCGTCGTTCCACCTTGTGCTGGTGCCAGCGGCGTTTCCGGCCGTCGGTCTTGGCCAGGCCCGGGCTGATCTGCTGTGCCACTATCGCGGAGTCCGTTCCCCTTTCCCGCCGATTCTACGGCCCGCCCCCCGCGATCCACGGCAGGAGCCAGCGACCTGTTTTGACGTCGAGGTCACATTAACTAGGCCGCGGGATAGCGGATGATGGTGGAGTGGCAGCAAAACATCGCCTCCCGGAGTTGCCGACGGGGGTAGTCCGCCCGGGCCCATCCCTCGCGGAGTCGTTCGCCGGCGCCGACCCGGAAGCCGACGCCGAGCGCCGCCGGTCGCTGCGCCGGATGAAGGCGGTGGCGCTGAGTTTCCTGATCGGTGCGACCGTGATCTTCCTGGCCTGCCGGTGGGGCCAGGCCCAGGGTGGGCCGGCCTGGATCGGTTACGTCGGGGCGTCCGCCGAGGCCGGCATGGTGGGCGCGCTGGCGGACTGGTTCGCCGTCACCGCGCTGTTCCGCCATCCGCTGGGACTGAAGATCCCGCACACCGCCATCATCAAGCGCAAGAAGGACCAGCTCGGTGAGGGCCTGGGCACGTTCGTGCGGGAGAACTTCCTGTCCCCGGCCGTGGTGGAGACCAAGCTGCGCGACGCGCAGGTGGCCGGGCGGCTGGGCAAGTGGCTCTCCGAGCCGGCACATGCCGACCGGGTGGCCGGGGAGACCGGCACGGTGCTGCGGGTCGTGGTGGAGCTGCTCAACGACGAGGACATCCAGCAGGTCATCGACCGGACCATCGTCAAACGGATCGCCGAGCCGCAGTGGGGGCCGCCGGTCGGCCGGGTGCTGGCCCAACTGCTCGCCGAGAACCGGCAGGAGGCCCTTATCCAGCTGCTGTGCGACCGGGCCTTCGAGTGGTCGCTGAACGCCGGGGAGACCATCGAGCGGGTGATCGCCCGGGACTCGCCGAGCTGGTCGCCGCGGTTCGTCGATCAACTCGTCGGCGACCGCATCCACCGCGAGCTGATGGACTTCACCGACAAGGTGCGCCGCAACCCGAATCATGAACTGCGGCAATCGGCCACCCGATTCCTCTTCGAGTTCGCCGACGATCTGCAGAACGACGACGCCACCATCGCGCGGGCCGAGACGGTCAAGGAACAACTGATGGCCCGCGACGAGGTCACCCGCGCCGCGGAGTCGGCGTGGAAGACCCTCAAGCGGCTGGTGCTCGAGGCCGTCGACGACCCGGAGAGCACGCTGCGCGCCCGCATCGCGGATTCGGTTGTGCACATCGGGGAATCGCTGCGCGACGACGAGGAACTCCGCGACAAGGTGGACAACTGGATCGTGCGCGGCGCCCAGCATCTGGTCGGCCAGTACGGCGCCGAGATCACCACGATCATCACCGACACCATCGAGCGCTGGGACGCCGAGGAGGCCAGCCAGCGGATCGAACTCCACGTCGGGCGCGATCTCCAGTTCATCCGGATCAACGGCACCGTGGTGGGCGCCCTGGCCGGCCTGGTGATTTATACAGTGGCGCAAATCATATTCTGACCTGCGCTAACTAGTGCTTGCAAAAGTTAGCACTCCCGCGTAATGTGGCATCCGTACGCACCGGACGACCATTGCGAAGGAGGCAAGCCATGGCACAGGACGCAGACCTGGCCGCTGTGGTGAGCAACGCCGCACTGGACATCGGCAGCTTCATCAGAGCGCAGCGGGAAGCCGCGCAGGTATCGGTGCGACAACTGGCCGAGAAGGCCGGCGTCAGCAACCCGTATCTGAGTCAGATCGAACGCGGGTTGCGCAAACCGTCGGCGGAAGTGCTGAGCCAGATCGCCAAGGCGCTGCGCATGTCAGCCGAGGTGCTCTACGTCCGCGCCGGAATTCTCGAACCGGGGGAGGCGAGCCAGGTGCATCACGCCATCATCGCCGACACCGCGATCAGCGAGCGCCAGAAGCAGGTCCTGCTCGACATCTACACGTCGTTTTGTCAGCAGAACGAGGCCGCCCGGGAGGGGTCGCCGACTGAGTAAGCCCGTACCCCAACCCCTTTCAACCCAGCAGACCAAGAACAAAATCAGTAATTGAGAAAGGAGCCATTTGTCATGGCTGAGAACACCAACATCGAGGATCTGAAGGCCCCCCTGCTTGCCGCCGTCGGCGCTGCCGACCTGGCCCTGGCGACCGTCAACGAGATCCTGGTCAACCTCCGCGACCGCGCCGAGGATGCCCGCACCGAGGCCGCCGAGCGCGTCGAAGGGCGTCGCGCCGCGCTGACCAAGCTGCAGGAAGACCTGCCCAAGCGCACCGAGGAACTGCGCGGCAAGCTCACCACCGAGGAGCTGCGCAAGGCCGCCGAGGGCTTCGTCGAGGACGCCACCGCGACCTACAACAGCCTCGTCGAGCGTGGCGAGGCCGCGCTGGAGCGGCTGCGCAACCAGCCCGACTTCAAGGACGCTGCCGCGCAGGTCGAGGGCTACGTCGACCAGGCGGTCGAGCTGACCCAGGAGGCGCTGGGCAACGTGTCGTCGCAGACCCGCGCCGTCGGTGAGCGCGCCGCCAAGCTGGTCGGCGTCGAGCTGCCGAAGAAGGCCCAGAAGGCCGCCAAGAAGGCCCCGGCCAAGAAGGCGCCGGCCAAGAAGGCTGCCGTCAAGAAGGCTCCGGCCAAGGCTGCTGCCAAGAAGACCCCGGCCAAGAAGGCTCCGGCCAAGAAGGTCACCCAGAAGTAATCCGACTCGGGAGTGATCCCGGTCGACCAGGGGACGGTGCCCGCATAGGCTGCTCATTGTGAGCCAGCTTGTGGGTACCGTCCTCTTCGTCGTTTCGGTCGCGGTTTTCGCGATGAACGTCTACGCATTCGTCCACGCCGCCATGCAGCGGCCCGATGCCTACACCGCTGCGGAAAAGCTGACGAAGCCGGTCTGGCTGGTCATCCTCGGGGCGGCCGCCCTGCTGTCCTGGGTGCTGGGCATCACCGGCGTCGCCATCTCGGCCGTCGCCGCCGGGGTGTACCTCGTCGACGTGCGACCCAAGCTGCTCGAGATCCAGGGAAAGTCACGCTGAAGACCGCGCGGCCGTTGGCGGCTCTTGCCGCGGTCCCCGTCGCGCTGGCCCTGGCGGTTCCCGCGTCCGCCGACGCCGACCCGGCTCCACCGTTCATCGACCACGCAACCTGGGTGAGCTACGGCGGCCTGGCCAGCCTGCGGGTGTATCCCACCAAGGCCGGCCGCGCGGCCTCCACCGAGCTGGGCCAGCCACCCTGGGATGCCGACGAGGCCTGGGCTGAGGTGCTGGCCGCGGCCCCCGACGCCGACACCGCCGGCATGCGCGCCCAGTTCCTCTGTCACTGGCGCTTCGCCGAGCTCGTCGTGCCGGGCAAGACCAGCTGGAATCTGGAGCCCTGGCGACCGGTGGTCGACGACGAGACGATGGCCGACGCCGGCTGCAATCCCGGCGGATCGGTGGCGGGGTTCTGATGGCCCCGACCCGGCAGCGGGTGGCGGCGCTCGTAGACCACACCCTGCTCAAGCCGGAGGCCACCGACGCCGACGTCGTCGCCCTGGTCGACGAGGCCGCCGACCTGGGGGTGTTCGCGGTCTGCGTGTCACCGTCGATGGTGGCGACCGCCGTCCGCGCCGCGCTGGCCCGCCCCGCGGAGCTGACCGTCGCCACCGTGGCGGGATTCCCCTCCGGCAAGCACCTGCCGGTGGTCAAGGCTCAGGAGGCGGCGCTGGCCGTCGAGGCCGGGGCGCGCGAGGTCGACATGGTGATCGACGTCGGCGCCGCGCTGGCCGGTGACCTCGCCGCGGTGGCCGCCGACATCGCCACCGTGCGCGCGGCGGTGCCGGACGCGCTGCTGAAGGTGATCGTCGAGTCCGCCGCGCTGCTCACCCTCGGTGACGACCGCCACCTGGTCGCGGCCTGCCAGGCCGCGGCGGATTCCGGCGCCGACTTCGTCAAGACCTCCACCGGCTTCCACCCCGCGGGCGGGGCGTCGGTGCACGCGGTCGCGTTGATGGCCGCCACCGTCGGCGGCCGGCTCGGGGTCAAGGCCAGCGGCGGCATCCGCACCGCCGGGGACGCCGCCGCGATGCTCGAGGCGGGTGCGACCCGGCTCGGGCTGTCCGGCACCCGCGCGGTGCTCGACGGCCTGGGCTGACTCAGATCCCGGCGAAGCAGGGGTCCTGCTGGCCGTTCGGGATCGTCGCGTTGCGGGTGATGAACTTCGCCGTCACCCCGGTGTCGGTCACCTGCACGCTGTCGGCGTGGATGCCCATCGGCAGGTTCTTGGTCAGGGTGGAGGTGAAGGCGTCCAGCGCCGGCTGCACGGTCTCGCGCGGCAGCGTGAAGCCCAGCCCGGTCAGCTCCACCACCTGCAGTGTCAGCCCCCCGTCGGCGACCTGCGGTCTGGCCGTCACCGTGCCGACGGCGCCCTTGATCTCGATGGTGCCGTCGGCGGGCCTGGTGGTGACGCCGCTGACCAGGCCGCCGAGGAACGGGATGGCGTCCTGCACGGTCTGCTTGATGCCATCGCTGGACCAGGTGATGGTCGCGTCCAGCGCGCCCATGGTGCCCGCGGAGTCCGCGGTCTTGTTCAGCTGGATGTCGTCGAGCAGCAGGTTGAGCTTCATGCCCTTGGCTTCGCGGATCTGGTTGCCCGCGGTCTCGACCGAGATGTTGTCGTAGTGACGGGTCAGGTGCTGCAACAGAAACGGCCGCATGCCGAACGACACCGAGGCCTGATCCTGCACCACGCAGGAGACCGCCCTGGCCACCACCGAGTCGGCCCGGTGCCGCACGTAGAGCTCGGCGCCCAGCAGGCCGGCCGCGACCAGGGCGACCACGATGACGAACACCAGCACCATCGACAGCGGGTCGCGCAGGAAGCCCAACCGGGACCGCTTGGGTTCCCCGGGCTCGGGTGCGCCCGGCACCGCGGCGGGTTCCGGCCGCGGCAGGTGCTGGGTGGCGGCGTCCATCGGGCTGCCCGGGCGGGTGATCTGCTGGGTCGGCTGGTCGGAGCCGCGCGGCGGAACCGCCGGACGGGCCCACTCGGTCGGTTCGTCGGGTCCGATCTGACCGGGGCCCGGTGGCGGATTCGTCACCTGGGCGATTCTGCCCTATCAATATGTGCGAACTCTGAGCGGTTACGCAGCACCGCGAGTGTCTCCCGCACCGAGGCGACGCGGTCGATGTCGAGGTCGGTCACCACCAATTGCGGATCGGCGCCCGCCGACGCCACGATCTCGCCCAGCGGTGAGGCCACCAGGCTGCCACCCACCCCGGTCGGGGCCTTGGAGGCGTTGGCCAGCGCGTCGCCGGGATAGGCCTGCCCGGCCGCGGCGATGAAGCAGGTGGAGTCCAGCGCCCGGGCGCGGGCCAGCAGGGTCCACTGCTCGAGCTTGCCGGGGCCCGCGCCCCACGAGGCGCTGACGGTGATCAGCCGCGCGCCGCGATCGGCCAACTCGGTGTACAGGCTCGGGAAGCGGATGTCGTAGCACAGCGTCAGCCCGACCCCGACGCCGTCGACGGTGACCACCACCGGCTGCCGGCCCGCGGCGACGTTGTCGGACTCGGTGAAGCCGAATGCGTCGTAGAGGTGGATCTTGTCGTAGTGGGTGTCCACGCCGGACCCCACCGCGAGCAGCGTGTTGGTGACGCGGCCGTCGGTAGCCGGGGTGAACATCCCGGCCAGCACGGTGATCCCGGTGTCGGCCGCGATCCGGCGCACCCCGTCGGCCCACGGGCCGTCGAGGGGCTCGGCGACCGGCGCCAGCGGCACCCCGAAGCGGGACATGGTGCCCTCGGGGAACACCACCAGCGTCGCCCCGGCGTCGGCGGCCCGGCGGGTGTAGTCCTCGACCAGCGCCAGATTGGCGGCAGGCTCGGTGCCCGCCAGGATCTGCGCCAACGCGATTCGCATGGGTTCCAGCCTAGAGGTCGGGGCGCGGCGCCACCGTGGCCCACGGCACCGTCAGCAACCCGTCGCGGATGCTGCGGCGTTGCGGCTGCACCGGCACCCCCGCGTCGGCCAGCGCGGTCAGCATCGCCCGCCACCGCGCCCGCGGGCCGAACACCGACTGCCCGGCTGCCGCGGCCCAGGCGTGGTCGGCGGCGGTCAGCAGGGCGTGCACCGGTTCACCCGAAACATTGTGGTGGATGAGGACTTTCGGCAACCGCTCGGCCAGGTCGGATGGCTTCTCGATGTGCCGGGGGTCGCAGGCCAGGGTCAGGCTCACCGGCCCGTCGGTATCCAGCAGCACCCAGCAGCTGCGCCTGCCGAGCTCGTCGCAGGTGCCGTCGACGATGAATCCGCCCGGCGCGAGCAGCGATTGCATCTGCCGCCAGGCCGCTGCCACGGCGTCCTCGGGGTATTGGCGCAAGACATTGAAGGCCCGCACCAGCACCGGGTGCAGCCCGGCGAGTTCGAAGCCGCCGAGGAGGAACTCGACGGTGCCGCTCTTCGCCGTCTGCGCCGCGTTGACCCGATCCGGGTCGATCTCCAGCCCGACGACGCGAAGGTCGGGGCGCACCGGGCGCAGCCGCTGCGCCAGTTCCAGGGTCGTCACCGGCAGCCGGCCGTAGCCCAGGTCGACGACCACCGGTTCGGCGGCGGACTGCAGTGCGGACCGGATCGGCGCTGACTGCACCAGCCAGCGGTCGGCGCGGCGCAGCCGGTTGGCGCCGGTGGTTCCCCGGGTCGGGATGCCGACCGGGCGCCCTGCACCCGGGAAGCCGTCAGGAATGGGTGGCGACCCATTCGGTGGTGTGGTTGCCCTCGGTGGTGAACAGGTTCTTCACGGCGGTGGCCAGCAGCCCCTCGATCTTGCCGCCGATGAGCGGCACCTTGACCTTGCAGTTGCTGCTCAGCTCCAACTGGCTGCCGGCGCCGTTGGCCGCCACGCCCAGCTGCCCGGCGATGTCGACCGGCGCGTGGGTGATCCGTGCGGTGTACCGGCCGCCGGCGCGCTGCTTGGCCGGGTCGAACGGGTCGAAGTGCTGTTCGCGCATCACGATGAACTGCCCGGGCACCACCGGGCGGGCGATCGCGGGCAGATCCTGGGCGGTCATGATGTGGGCGAAATGGACCTCGGTGCCGCCGGCGTCGGTGGAGAGATGCTTGAGCTCGGAGTTGAGGTTGCACGACTTCCAGAAGCCGACGAGGTCCTCCCAGTACTCCTGGGAGGTCAGCAGCCGGTAGAGCACCTCGGCGGGCACGTCCGCGCTGACGGTGTGGTCCACTTTGCGGGTCATGGCAAAAGGGTACCTGTGCGGCTCAGGAGCGCTCGGCGATCCACTCCGTGGTGAACCGCTGCTCGGCGATCAGCAGCTCTACCAGCTGGTTTCCGATGAAGTTCTCCACCTTGGCGCCGACCAGCGGGATCCGGACCTCGACCGTGGCACGCAGCGCGAGGCGGGCCTTGGCAAACGACGGGGCCAGTTCGGCGTCACCGCTGAGCGCGACCGGTGCGCCGGTGATGGCGCCGTTGACCGTGCCGTTGGCCTTGCCGTCGACCAGGGCGCTCCAGCTCTCTTCCCGATGTATCCGCAGGTCGCCCCGGTGGAACTGGGTGACCAGCGCGGGCAGCCGGTCGACCCGCAGGATCTGGGTGGTCACGACCTGGACACCGCCGTCGTCGCCGACCTGCATCGAGTCCAGGGTCGCGTCGTCGGCGCCGGAGTCGGCCAGCCGGGCCAGCCAGTACCCCTCATCGCAAAACGCCTGGTGAACCTGTTCGACGCTGCCCTCGTACTCGGTGGCCATGTCGAATGAGCGGGGCATAGCTGGTGAGGCTACCGTTACCGGGCGTGGGATCCGCTGGTGATGACTTCGGTGGTGCGGCGGTGGCGTACGGGGTGCCGCTGGCGCCGCTGACCACCCTGCGGGTCGGCCCGGTCGCCCGCCGCCTGATCACCTGCACCACCACCGAGCAGATCGTGGCGACGCTGTCCGCGCTGGATCGGGCGGGTGACGGGCCGGTACTGGTGCTCGCCGGCGGCTCCAATGTGGTGATCGCCGACGACCTGCGCGATCTCACCGTGGTCCGGCTGGCGAATGACGCGGTGCACATCGACGGTCCGCTGCTGCGGGCGGAGGCCGGTGCCGGCTGGGACGACGTGGTGCGGGCCGCGGTGTCGGCTGGGCTGGGCGGGCTGGAATGCCTGTCCGGGATTCCGGGCTCGGCCGGGGCGACCCCGGTGCAGAACGTCGGGGCCTACGGCGTCGAGGTCGCCGACTACCTGACCCGGGTGCGGCTGCTGGACCGGCGCAGCTCCGAGGTGCGCTGGGTGGCCGCCGCCGAACTGGGCTTCGGCTACCGGCACAGCGTGCTGAAGAACTCCTCCGAAGCGGTCGCGCTGGAGGTGGAGTTCGCCCTCGATGACTCCGGCCGCTCGGCCCCGCTGCGGTATGGCGAGCTGGCCGCCGCGCTCGGCGTCGCGGTCGGCGACCGGGCCGACCCGGCCCAGGTGCGGGCCACTGTGCTCGCGCTGCGCGCCGGCAAGGGCATGGTGCTCGACGACGCCGACCACGACACCTGGAGCGTCGGGTCCTTCTTCACCAACCCGGTAGTGCCGGTCGAGCAGTTCGACCGGCTGCAGGCCGGGCGGGAAATCCCGGTGCCGCACTACCCGGCCCCCGACGGGGTGAAGCTGGCCGCCGGCTGGCTGGTGGAGCAGGCCGGCTTCGGCAAGGGCTATCCGGGTGCGGTCGGAGCGGCCTGCCGGTTGTCCACCAAGCACGCGCTGGCGCTGACGAACCGTGGCTCGGCCGGCACCGCGGACGTGCTGGCGCTCGCGCGGACGGTGCGGGACGGCGTCCGCGACGTGTTCGGCATCACCCTGGTACCCGAACCTGTGCTCGTCGGCTGCGTGCTTTAGGGCCCAGTGCTGCGGGCCCGCTCAGACGGGTCGGCCGGGCGGTGGACATGTCTCCGGAATCCGCTATCACCGGCGATATCAGCTATCACCGGTGATAGCGGATTCCGGCAGGGGGTACCGGCTCCCCAGTCGGGCGGAAGTGGCCAATGTTGCCTGGCGACCGACTCGGGCGCGAACGCTGCGCCAGCGGTCCCTCCCAGCGGTTTCGCAGTTGACCGCGTGTTTCGCCTATCTTGGATTGACGTGAGCCCCGCCAACGATCCGCCGTCGGTCAACCGGCGACGTGCGTTGGCGGCGCTCGGGCTCGGAGTGGTGGCGCCCGGCGCGCTCGCCGCCTGCTTCGGCGGGCCGGGCGGACAATCCCGGGCCAAGCAGGCCCCGCCCAAGCCGGCGCTGACCTTCGCGCCGGAAGACGCCGCCAAGGACGTGCTGCCGACCGTTCCGGTCAGCGTGACCGTCAAGGACGGGTGGTTTCAGCGGATCGCGCTGACCAACGCCGAAGGTACGCCCGTCGCGGGCGTCCTGAACCGCGACCGCACCGCGTTCACCGCCACCGAACCGCTGGGCTACGGCGGCACCTACACGTGGACCGGGTCGGTGGTCGGCCGCGACGGCAAGGCCTCCGCGGTGACCGCCGGCTTCACCACCATCGCCCCGACCAAACAGGTCAACGGGCAGTTCCAGCTCTCCGACGGTCAGAACGTCGGGGTCGCAGCGCCGATCATCCTGCAGTTCGATGCCGCCATCGACGACGAGTACAAGCCCGCCGTCGAGAAGGCGGTGACGGTCACCACCAATCCGCCGACCGAGGGCAGCTGGGCGTGGCTGCCCGACGAGGCCCAGGGCTCCCGGCTGCACTGGCGCACCCGGGAGTACTACCAGCCGGGGACCACCGTGCACGTCGACGCGAAGCACTACGGCGTGCAGTTCGCCGAAGACGCTTACGGCGCAACGGATTCCACGCTGGACTTCAACATCGCGCGCCGTCAGGTGGTCAAGGCCGACGCCACCTCGCACCGCATTCAGGTCATCACCGACGCCGGGGTCATCATGGATTTCCCGTGCAGCTACGGCGAGGCCGACAAACCGCGCAACGTGACCCGCAGCGGCATCCACGTGGTCAGCGAGAAGTACGCCGACTTCTACATGACCAACCAGGCCGCCGGATACAGCAACGTGCATGAGCGGTGGGCGGTGCGGATCTCCAACAACGGCGAGTTCATCCACGCCAACCCGGCCAGTTCCGGTGCGCAGGGCAACACCAATGTCACCAACGGCTGCATCAACCTGTCCACCGGGGACGCCGAGCAGTACTTCAACACCGCCGTCTACGGCGATCCGGTCGAGGTGACCGGGACGTCGATCCAGCTGTCCTACGCCGACGGCGACATCTGGGACTGGGCGGTGGACTGGGACGAGTGGAAGTCCATGTCGGCGCTGTCCGGTGAAGAGTCGCCGTCGAACATCCCGAGCACCGCCCCTATCACCCCGACCGACGCCCCGACGCTGTCCGGCACCCCCACCACCACGACGACGACGAGCACGCCACCCACCACGAGCACGAACCCCAGCACGACGACGACCTCGACTACGGCGCCGTCGGCCATCCCCGGCTAGGTCCGGCGGTTGTACCGGCTGGCGCTGGCCTGATCGCGCGGCCGGATGACGATCTGGTCGAGGTTGACGTGCGGCGGCCGCGAGGCGACGAACCCGATGACCTCGGCGACGTCGGTGGCCGTCAACGGCGTGATCCCGGCGTAGACGGCGTCCGCGCGCTGCTGGTCACCGCCGAAGCGAACCAGGGAGAACTCGGTTTCGACTGCGCCGGGCGCGATTTCGGTGAGCCGCACCGGCTTGCCCAGCAGTTCGCCGCGCAGCGTGCGATGCAGCGCACCCTGCGCGTGCTTGGCCGCGGTGTAGCCGCTGCCGCCGTCGTAGACCTCCATCGCCGCGATCGACGTCACGGTCACGATCAGGCCGTTGCCCGACTCGATGAGCTTGGGCAGCAGCGCGCGGGTGACCCGCAGCGTGCCGATGACGTTGGTCTCCCACATCCAGCGCCAGTTCTCCAGGTTCGCCTCGGCGACGGGCTCGAGCCCCCTGGCCCCGCCGGCGTTGTTGACCAGCACATCGACCCGACTCAGGCCGGCCGCCAGCGCCTCGACCGCGGCGCCGTCTGTGACGTCGGCCACAACAGCGGTGCCGCCGATCTCATCGGCGAGCCGCTGGATGCGGTCGGCGCGACGCGCCACCGCGATCACGTGGAAGCCCTGGGCGGCAAGGGTTTTCGCCGTTGCCTCGCCGATGCCGGCGCTGGCTCCGGTGACCACCGCCACCCGGGAGTGGGCGTCAGGAGTTGTCATCACACCAACTGTAGGTAAGCGTGCTAAATTCTTCCCCGTGTTCCGGACCGCTCTGACCAGCACCCTGGTCGCGCAGCGCGCGTGTTGTTGTCACGCGTTCCGCTGCGCCTGACCCGATCCGGACCTTCCTCCAGTCCCGCTCCCGTCGCCGGCGTGGCCCAGCCCCCGCCCCGACCCGAGAAGGACATTCCCAATGCGTACCACCGCACTCGCTTCACACAACCCGGCCCGCGCCGCCCGCCCGCATCCGCTGCGGACCCGTCACCACATCGTTGCCCCGGCGCTGCAGATCCCCGAGGCCGCGACGGCCGCGGTGTTCGCCGCGGTCCGCCAGCGCGGACCCATCGCCCGCGACGTGATCGCCCAGGTCACCAAGCTCTCCATCGCGACGGTCAACCGTCAGGTCACCACCCTGCTCGACGCCGGGCTGCTGCGGGAACGCGGCGACCTGGCGGTATCCGGCGCCATCGGCCGGCCCCGCGTGCCGGTCGAGGTCAACCATGAGCCGTATCTGACGCTGGGCATCCACCTGGGCGCGCGCACCACGAGCATCGTGGCCACCGACCTGTTCGGGCGCACCCTGGACGCGGTCGAGACGCCCACGCCGCGCGGGGGCCAGGCCGCCGCGCTGGCCTCGCTGGCCGGTAGCGCCCGTCGCTACCTGAGCCGGTGGCACCGGCGCCGCCCGCTGTGGGTCGGCGTGGCGACCGGCGGCGTGGTGGACGGCTCGGCCGGTGTGGTCGACCACGCCCGGCTGGGCTGGACGCAGGCCCCGGTCGGGCCGGTGCTGGCCGATCAGCTGGGGCTGCCGGTCTCGGTGGCCTCGCACGTGGATGCGATGGCCGGCGCCGAGTTGCTGCTCGGCATGCGCCGCACCCCGGCACCCGGATCCTCCAGCCTGTACCTGTACGCCCGGGAGACGGTCGGCTTCGCCCTGGTGATCGGCGGACGGGTGCACAGCCCGGCCAGCGGCCCGGGCACCATCGCCGGGCTGCCGGTGAGCTCTGAACTGCTCGGCGGCAGCGGTCGGCTGGAGTCGACGGTCAGCGACGAGGCCGTGCTGGCCGCCGCCCGCACCCGGCGCATCCTGCCCGACTCCGGCCCGGGCGCCTCGATGCAGGCGCTGCTGCGCATCGCCCGCCAAGACGACCAGCCCGCGGCGGTCAGCGCCCGGGAACTGCTCACCGAACGGGCCCGCGTCCTCGGCGGCGCCGTCGCCCTGCTGCGCGACATGCTCAACCCCGACGATCTGGTGGTCGGCGGTCAGGCGTTCACCGAGTATCCCGAGGGGATGCGGCATGTGGAGGCGGCCTTCGCCGACCGGTCCGTCCTGCCGCCGCGCGACCTGCGGGTGACCACGTTCGGCAACCGGGTGCAGGAGGCCGGCGCGGGGGTCGTCTCGCTGGGCGGGCTGTACGCCAACCCGATCAGCGCACTGCGCCGGACGCAGGTCGGGGGACCCGCCGCCGCGGTGTAAAGATGGAGGCGTGCGGCGCGACCGGGAACTGATCGACGGAGCGACCGATGTCGTGCCCCGGCGGGTCGCGGTGCTCTCCGTGCACACCTCCCCGCTGGCGCAGCCGGGCACCGGTGACGCCGGCGGGATGAACGTCTACGTGTTGCAGACCGCGCTGCACCTGGCCCGGCGCGGGGTCGAGGTGGAGATCTTCACCAGGGCCACCGCCTCGGCGGATCCGCCGCTGGTGCGGGTGGCCCCCGGGGTGCTGGTGCGCAACGTGGTGGCCGGCCCCTTCGAAGGCCTGGACAAGAACGACCTGCCCACCCAGCTGTGCGCGTTCACCGCGGGCGTGCTGCGCGCCGAGGCCAACCACGAGCCGGGCCACTACGACGTCGTGCACTCCCACTACTGGCTGTCCGGTCAGGTCGGCTGGCTGGCCCGCGATCGGTGGGCGGTGCCACTGGTGCACACCGCCCACACCCTGGCCGCGGTGAAGAACGCCGCGCTGGCCGAGGGAGACGCCCCGGAGCCGCCGCTGCGCGCGGTCGGCGAGCAGCAGGTGGTCGACGAGGCGGACCGCCTGATCGTCAACACCGAAGACGAAGCGCACCAACTGGTTTCGCTGCATCGAGCCGATCCGCGCCGGATCGACGTGGTCCATCCTGGTGTCGACCTGCAGACCTTCAGCCCGGGCGACCGGACGGCCGCCCGCGCCGCGCTCGGGCTCGACCCCCGGGAGCGGATCGTCGCGTTCGTCGGCCGCATCCAACCGCTCAAGGCTCCCGACGTGCTGCTGCGGGCGGCGGCGAAGCTGCCCGACGTGCGGGTGGTGGTGGCCGGCGGCCCGTCCGGCAGCGGGCTGGCCGCCCCGGACGCGCTGGTCGGCCTGGCCGCCGAACTGGGTATCGCCGATCGGGTGACCTTCCTGCCGCCGCAGTCGCGCGATCAGCTGGTCGACGTCTACCGGGCCGCCGATCTGGTGGCCGTGCCCAGCTACTCCGAGTCCTTCGGCCTGGTCGCCGTCGAGGCGCAGGCCTGCGGCACCCCGGTGGTCGCCGCCGCGGTCGGTGGGCTGCCGGTGGCGGTGGCCGACGGGGTCAGCGGCACCCTGGTGCCCGGCCACGACGCAGGCCAGTGGGCCGACGCCATCGCCGGGTTGCTGGACGGCGACCCGGCCGCCCTGAGCCGGGGCGCCGTCGAGCATGCCCGGCAGTTCTCCTGGGACAACACCGTCGACGCATTGCTGGCCAGCTATGGGCGGGCCATCCGCGACTACGGCAACAGTCACCATCGCGGCGCCGCCCGCGACCTGGCGGCGCGGCGCAACGGCCGGCGCTGGGTGAAACGCCGCGGGGTGCGCGCGTGAGCGCGCAATCGAGCGCGCAGCAGGTCATCGAGGACACCCTGGTGCAGCACGATCTGATCTACACCCGGCACGAGGGGGCGCACGGCGGTCTGCCGGGGCTGATCGTCGAGCTTCCCGGCGAGCGCAAGCTGAAGACCAACACCATCCTGTCCATCGGCGAGCATTCGGTGCGCGTCGAGGCGTTCGTCTGCCGCCAGCCCGACGAGAACCACGAGGGCGTCTACCGCTTCCTGCTCAAGCGCAACCGTCGGCTCTACGGGGTGGCCTACACCCTGGACAACATCGGCGACATCTACCTGGTCGGCCGCATCGCGCTGGAGGCGGTCAGCCCCGACGAGATCGACCGGGTGCTGGGCCAGGTGCTCGAGGCGGTGGACACCGACTTCAACACGCTGCTGGAGTTGGGCTTCAAGTCGTCCATCCAGAAGGAGTGGGCGTGGCGGGTGGCCCGCGGGGAGTCGCTGAAGAACCTGAAGGCCTTCGAGCATCTGATCGACGACGACGACCACGGGGACGGCGAAGCGCGGTCGTGAGACACTTCCCGGCATGGCTTCGGACTCTTCGGCGGACTCTTCGGCAACTTTGATCCTGCTCCGCCACGGCGAGAGCGAGTGGAACGCCCTCAACCTGTTCACCGGCTGGGTGGACGTGGACCTCACCGACAAGGGCCGGGCCGAGGCGGCGCGGGCCGGTGAGCTGATCAAGGCGCTCGACCGGCAGCCCGACGTGCTCTACACCTCGCTGCTGCGCCGGGCCATCACCACCGCGAACCTGGCGCTGGACAAGGCCGACCGGCACTGGATCCCGGTGCACCGCAGCTGGCGCCTCAACGAACGCCACTACGGCGCCCTGCAGGGCCTGGACAAGGCCGAGACCAAGGCCAAATACGGCGACGAGCAGTTCATGCAGTGGCGGCGTAGCTACGACACCCCGCCGCCGCCGATCGAGAAGGGCAGCACCTACAGCCAGGACGGCGACCCGCGGTACGCCGACATCGGCGGCGGTCCGCTGACCGAATGCCTGGCCGACGTGGTGGCCCGCTTCGCGCCGTACTTCGAGGAGACCATCGTCCCCGACCTGAAGGCCGGCAAGACGGTGCTGATCGTGGCGCACGGAAATTCGCTGCGGGCGCTGGTGAAATACCTCGACGGGATGTCCGACGAGGCCGTGGTCGGCCTGAACATCCCCACCGGGATCCCGCTGCGCTATGACCTCGACGGTGACCTCAAGCCGCAGGTGGCGGGCGGCACCTACCTCGATCCCGAGGCCGCGGCGGCCGGCGCGGCCGCGGTCGCCAGCCAGGGCGCCAAATAGCCCCAGCGCACCCCGCCGCGGGCAAACGCCGGGTGAACGGCCGCGGAACATCTTCGCCGCCGTGTGTGACGTGTCCCGAATTGGCCGCACGCTGCTGGGATGACGTTCACCGGATGCGTACGATTTTCGCGTGAGTGTTGTTTCGGTGGCACTGCTGTCCACCGTGGTAGCGCTGATCGCGCTCGCTCTCGGGGTCGGCATCGGCGCCGGCCTCGCCCCCCGCATCCTCGAGCGCAGACAGCGCCGCGGAATCACCCAGTCCGGCATCACGGTCTCGCAGATGCTGCAGCACGTGGTGTCGCTGGCGCCGATCGGCATGATCGTCGTCGACGGCCTGCGCGACGTCGTGTTCATCAACGAGCGGGCCACGGAGTTGGGCCTGGTGCGTAACCGGCTGCTGGACGACCGGGCCTGGAGGGCCGCGCAGCACACCCTGACCACCGGCGAGGACGTCGAGGTCGACCTGTCCCCGCCGCGACGGCCGGCGACCGGCCGGTCCGGGCTGTCGGTGCGCGGCCACGTCCGCCTGCTCAGCGACCAGGACCCCCGCTTCGCGGTGATCTATCTCGACGACCAGTCCGAGCAGGCCCGCATGGAGGCCAGCCGGCGCGACTTCGTCGCCAACGTCAGCCACGAGCTCAAGACGCCGGTCGCCGCCATGGGTGTGTTGGCCGAGGCGCTGCTGGAATCGGCCGATGACCCCGAGACCGTGCAGCGCTTCGGTGAGAAGATCCTCACCGAGTCGCGACGGCTGGCCAACATGGTCGGCGAGCTGATCGAGCTGTCCCGGTTGCAGGGCGCCGAGCCGTTGCCTGAGCTCGCCGCGGTGGACGTGGACAGTGTTGTCAGCGAAGCGATTTCGCGCCACAAGGTGGCCGCCGACAACGCCGACATCACCGTGACCACCGACGCGCCGAGCGGCTTCCAGGTGATGGGCGATCAGACCCTGCTCGTCACCGCGCTGGCCAACCTCATCTCCAACGCGATCGCGTATTCGCCGAACGCCTCCAAGGTCTCGATCAGCCGTTGCCGCCGCGGCGACAACATCGAGATCGCGGTCACCGACCGCGGCATCGGCATCGCGCGGGCCGACCAGGAGCGCGTCTTCGAGCGGTTCTTCCGCGTCGACAAGGCTCGCTCCCGCGCCACCGGCGGCACCGGCCTGGGGCTGGCCATCGTCAAACACGTTGCGGCCAACCACAACGGCAGCATCCGGCTGTGGAGCCAGCCCGGCACCGGCTCGACGTTCACCCTGTCCATCCCCGCCTACACCGACGACGAAGACTCGGCCGACCGTCCAGCCGACAGCGAAGACAACCCTGCCGGTCGACCGGCCCACAATGAGGAGGCATCACGCCAATGACCAACGTGTTGATCGTCGAGGACGAGGAGTCCCTGGCCGACCCGCTGGCCTTTCTGTTGCGCAAGGAGGGGTTCGAGGCCACCGTGGCCACCGACGGCCCCTCGGCGCTGGCCGAGTTCGACCGGGCCGGCGCGGACATCGTGCTGCTCGACCTGATGCTGCCCGGTATGACGGGCACCGACGTGTGCAAGCAACTGCGGGCGCGCTCCAGCGTGCCGGTGATCATGGTGACGGCCCGCGACAGCGAGATCGACAAGGTCGTGGGCCTCGAATTGGGAGCCGACGACTACGTCACCAAGCCGTACTCCGCACGTGAGCTGATCGCCCGGATCCGAGCGGTGCTGCGGCGCGGCGCGGAGAGCGACGAGTCCCTGATCGGCGACGGCGTCCTGGAGGCCGGCCCGGTCCGGATGGACGTCGAGCGCCACGTCGTCACCGTCAACGGTGAGCCGATCACGTTGCCGCTCAAGGAGTTCGACCTGCTCGAGTACCTGATGCGCAACAGCGGACGGGTGCTCACCCGCGGCCAGTTGATCGACCGGGTGTGGGGTGCCGACTACGTCGGGGACACCAAGACCCTCGATGTGCACGTCAAGCGGCTGCGTTCGAAGATCGAGGCGGACCCGGCCAATCCGGTGCACCTGGTGACGGTGCGGGGGCTGGGCTACAAGCTGGAGGGCTGACCGCCGGGGCCGGTGATCGCGGCGGGGGCATCGGCCCGCCGGGTCAGCCGCTTCAGCGATCGGGTGGCCAGTTCGTCCCAGATGCCGACGCTCCAGCCCATGTGCATGGCGACGAAGGCGGCCGGAACGTACTTGCGGGCGGCGTCGTCCACGCGCCCGCGGGCTCGCACCGACGCAATCGTCACCGCCACCAGATAGGGCAGGGCCATCAGCAGGCCGCGGCCGGGACGGCGCAGTCCGATCAGCGCCGCCAACCCGAACCACGGCGCCAGGCAGGCCGCGGCCAGGTGGCGGGGTTTCATCGAGTCCGGATGCAGCAGCACCACGTCGGCCTTGCCGCGGCCGTACCGCAGGTACTGCCGGAACAGTTCCGCGATGGACTGACGGCACTCCCACTTGATCACGATGTTGGCGTCGAGGAGCAGCTTGCGGCCGGACTCGCGCAGGCGATAGTCGAACTCGAAGTCCTCGTTGGCGACCAGATCCTCATCCCAGCCGCCGAGATCCCGGATGACGTCGACCGGATACGCGCCGAACGGCACGTGGTCGACCTCCTCGACCTCCGTGGAGTGGTGATACTTGGAGTTGCCGACGCCGAACTTGCTGCCCATCACCGCGGCGATCGCGCGGCCGGCGGGCGTGCTGCCGACTCCGTCCTTGCGGCCACCGACGCCCCCCCAGCGCCCGGTCGCCAAGTGCTCGGCGAGCTGCGCGACATACGTCGGGGTGACGGTGGAATGTGCGTCGATCCGGACCACCCAGATCCCGCGGGCCTCGGCAACCGCGAGATTGAGGGAGGATGGGATGCTGATGTGGGGGTTCCGCACCAGTTCGACGCGGGGGTCGTCGACCACCTTCCGCTCGACGATCTCGGCCGTGCGGTCGGTCGATGCGTTGTCGACGACGACGATCTGCAGGTTGCGGTAGGTCTGGTTACGCGCGGAATCGATCGCCGCCCCGATCGTCTTCTCCTCGTTGCGGGCCGGGATGATGACGGTGACCAACGGCTCCTGGCCGGGCACCGGTTCGGTCACCACGGCAACCCCCTTCACGAGTCGAATGCGTCGGTTTCGGCACGCCGTACGCCCGGAATTGACCCTTCCGCAACTTCCGCAAAGCTAGCGCATCCGGCCGACAGGAAGCATCTGGGCAGGTCCACGGGGTGTACCCGGCGCGCGCCGAACCTTCCCATCCCAGTAAATCCGCGCAATCGTCCGTACCCAACTACGCTCACGCCTCAGCACCCGATCATTGTGGGCAACCACTTTGATCGGTGTCGGTTGACCTGGACCGCGGCCACTGTGCCGTCAGCCACGAAGGGGAATGATGAAGAACCACCGCGTCGCGATCGCCGTATTCGCGCTGATCGGCGCACTTATCGGTGGCCTGGCCGGGTTTCTCCTGGTCCCGCACGCCAGCCGCTACACGGCGTCGGCCAACGTCGCGCTGCTGCCGTCGCCCGACCTCACCCTGGTCGAGGCGTCCGGGTTCTGGGACGTACTCACCCGCGGGCAGGTCACCCGGACGGCCGCCGTCGTCTACGGCGACAAGCGCTGGCTGACCCCGGCGGCCAACGCGGCCAAGGTTCCGCAGGGCCAACTCGCCCTCACCGCTGCTGCGCTGCCCGAAACCACCATCTTGACCGTCAAGGTCACCGCGGGGTCCGAGGCCGCCGCCGAGACGGCGTTGACCGAGGTCTTGAATGCCGCCACCCCGCAGGTGAGCGCGCTGGCGGCGCCCTACACGGTCAAGGTGCTCTGGCCGCCGAAGGGTGGCGGCGTGACTCCGGTGCCCCTGCCCGGCCGCCCCCAGGTGGCGGCCGCCGGCGCGCTCGGCGGGCTGCTGGTCGGTGCGGGCGCGGGCTGGTTCTACACGCGTCGGTCGCGGGCCGGAACCGCGACGACGCGCCGCAGCTCGAGCGAACCCACCGGCGAAGACACGCTCGCCCGTTCATGACGGCTTCCGCCCGGGACCGGTGGCCTGCCGGCGAGGTCGCCGGCACGCTGCTGGCAGCGGGTGTGGCCACTCTGGGCGCCGTACTCGTACTCGGGGGCCAGAAACCCGCGTTTCTGATCGCCGCGCCGATCGGGGTCATCGGAATGGTCGCCGCGGCCCGTCGCCCGGTGGTAACGCTGGCCATCATGGTGGTCGTGGAGGTCACCAACGCCTCCGGAGTGCTGGCGCCACGCACCGGCCTTCCACTCTTCATGGCCTCTGGGTTCCTTGGCGTGGTCGCCATCGCCCTGGCACTGCGCGACCCCGCGCTGCGGGCGCGCTTGAACGGCTGGACCGTGTTCTGCGCCGGCTTGGTGGTGCTCTTCCTGATGACGCAGGCGGTGGCCGTCGTCGGCAGCGTCGACAAGACGACCTCGATCGGTTCGTTGCGTCGCATCGCGATCGATCTCACCTTCGCGTTGATCGTGCTGATGCTCATCCAGATCAGCGGGCGCCCCTGGACGGTGGCCGCGGCGATCGTCATACCGTTCACCGTGCTGTCCCTGTTGACGTTGGTCGATCAGTACGCCTTCGGCGGCACCGCGTCATTCGGTGGGTTCTCAACGGTGACGGAGGCGTCGGGTGTGGGCATCACCACACTGCGGTTCGGCGGTCCACTTCCCGACTCGAACTTCTGGGGCCGGCATCTGATCATGGGCCTGCCGCTGGCCGCCGCCTTGCTGACCCGGGCGCTGCGTTCCGATCGGCGGCTGGTGGCGGTCGGCTGGGCGGCGACCATCTTCGCCCAACTCGCCGGCATCTACCTCACGCAGTCGCGCGGCACCTTCGTTTCGGCGGGCCTGGCAATGGTCGTGTGGTTCGTCGCTTCCGGCCGCTCCCTTCGGCGCCGCGGACTGCTGATGCTGCCGGTCGCGGTCCTGCTGCTCGCGGTCCCGGGGGTCGGGAACCGGTTGGTGGGCACGGTCGAGGATCTCCTGCACGGACAGGCGACCGTGGCCGTGGACCCGTCGGTGCTGGGACGGCTCGCGGCGCAGCAGGAAGCCGGGATGATGTTCGAGGAGCGACCGTACTTCGGTTTCGGCCCGGGCACCTTTCCTGGCCAGGTGGTGAACTTCGCCGGCCGGGTGCCCCTGGCGGTACGTGAGCCGACCGACGCCCCACACAATCTCTACCTGGAGTTCGGCGCCGAATCGGGCATTCTGGGGCTGGTCGGGTGGTCGGTGATGATCCTCGGCTTCATCTGCGTGCCCATCCTGGCCATCATCGTCGCGCCGCGGTCCCGCGACCGGGTGCTGGCGGCGGCGGCACTGGCGGCGGTGATCGGGTGGTCGGTGTCGAGTATCGGGCTGCATCTGGCGTACCTCCGCACCTTGGGCGTGGCACTGGCCCTCGCGGGAGCACTCGCGCCGATGTGGCCGCCGCCGGCCGCGGCGCTGCGGACCCTGCGGCACGGGGTCGCGGTCTGGGCCGCTGCCGTGGGTATCGGCCTGGCGACGATGTGGCTGTTCGTCTTGGGCTGCAGTTCCGCGGGTGTCACCGCAAGTCAGCGAATGACGCTGGTACCCGTCGGGCAGGTGAACGGCTGGTACGCCTACGCGATGGACATCCGTTCCCGCATCGAGATGTTGCCTACCGTAGCGCTTTTGATGGACGACGAACATTCACCGGTTCGCATCACCGCGGATCCGGTGCGGGGCCTGCTGACCTTCACCGTATCCGCCGACAATGCCACCCAGGCCCGCGACCAACTGCAGGTGGCGGCCGCCAATGGCGACACATTGCTGAGATCCGCCATTGGCTACCAGCAGTATTCGCTCGAGACGGTCGACAGCATGCAGATCGAACCGACCAACCTGCATGCGCGTGCCGTGCCCTTCATCGGCGGAGCCATCGGGGCCGGGACCGCACTCGTCAGCGGCCTGTTGTTGACCCGGGTCCTAGCCCGGCAGCGCGAGGAGAGCGCGCCGGTGAAGGTCGCGGTGCCGCAAGGGGTCTCGTGACGCTCAGGTCCGGGAAGCCGGTCGTCCTCGTCGAGATGTCGCCGTCCGGCGGGCTGTTCCAATTCGCAGTCGAACTGGGTAACTCCCTGGCGGCGCGCGGCGAATCGGTGGAACTTTGGACCGGCCCCAGGCCGGAACTGGCGGCGTCGCAGCCCGGTTTCCGGATTCGCGCGGTACTGCCCACCTGGCACCCGGCCGAGGCGGAAGCTCATTCCCGAGTTTTCCGCAAGCTGCGCCGGGTCGTTCGGGCGGGGCAGCTGGTTCTGGCCTGGCTGGTACTCAGTGTTGGCCTGCTGGTGACCCGCCCCGCCGCGGTGATCTGGTCGAACTGGCGGTTCAGCTTCGAGCCGATGTTCGTCGTCGTGCTGTCGAAGCTGTTGCCCACCACGCTGTTCGGCCTGATCGCGCACGAGCCGCTGCCGCGTTCGGATGCCAAAGACACCAGTGCGCCGAAGACCGGCGGACTGCTCACCAGGTCGTTCGGTGCGGCCTGGCGATGCCTCGATGTGGTGTTCACGCTGGGTCCGAACACGCGCGAGTTGGCCATCCAGCACTGGCAGCCGCGTTGCCCGGTCTACGTAATCCCGCACGGCAGCGAGCCCGGGTTGCGTGGTGCCGGGGCCGGTGTGCGGCCGGTGAGTGGGACCGGGCCCGTCGCTTTGTTCTTCGGAGTGTGGACCAAGTACAAGGGCATCGAGGTACTGCTCGACGCGTTCGCCCTGGTTCGAGCGGAACTGCCGGACGCGCGGCTGATCCTCGCCGGTGCGGTGGGTGCGGACCTGGATCTCGACGGTGTGCTCCAACGGGCCCGGGTCGTGGGTAACGTCGACGCCCGCCCGGGGTACGTCCCGGTCGACGGGGTGGCGCCGCTGCTGGATTCGGCTCGGGTTGTGGTCACCCCATACATCCGCGCTACCCAGAGCGGGGTGGCCCACCTGGCGTACACGTTCGGGCGTCCGGTGGTGGCGACCACGGTCGGGGATCTGCCGGAAGCGGTGCAGGACGGGGTGACCGGGTTCTTGGTGGAGCCGGGCAACAGCGAGCAACTGGCGTGCGCGATGTGCAAGCTGCTCGCCGACCCGCAGTTGGCCGCCCGTCTCGGTGCGGCGGGGGAGCGGAGCGTCGCCGAGGCGTGGGCAACGGCGGCCGCGACGGTCTCCGAGGCATTGGCTCGTGCGGGGGGCGGGGATGTCGCGATCGGGAGCTAGCCGAATGATCGCCGCCCTCGTCGCGGTGACTGCCACACTCGTCACCCTCATCGCTGCGGCCTGCTCGAAGCGACCGGCACCGGTCGTTCCGTTCGCCGCCAGCAGTCCGTGGCGCCAGCTCATCCCGGCCGAGGTGAAACTGCATCCCGACAGTGAGGCCATGATCGCCGCGGTGCAGGGTGAGCGCGGGCTCTACGCCAACCTGGTGCAGTACGGCATCCCGATCTATACCGTGCCACCGCGAACCAACTTCTATTCGGTCGGATGCACGGCCTACACCAGCCGCGTCTGTCCGTTCGCCGGCTGGCCCGTGTTGATACCGGACGGGGCGCGGCCCAGCCCGGGCTCCGACGGCGCGATGGTGACGATCGACGAGGCAAGCGGAACGATCTTCGAGTTCTGGCGCGCAGTTCGCACCGGCGACGGATGGTCGGCGAGTTTCGGTGCGGTGAACAGCCTGTACGGCTCCGGCTGGGGCGGCGAATCCACCGGTTCGGGCGCGTCGCGGCTCGGCGGCGTGATCCGGCTGGCCGAGATCAGAGCCGGGACGATCAACCACGCGCTGGCCTTGCAGACCAACAACGCGTGCAACACGTTTCGGCCCCCGGCACTGAAGAGCGACGGCAAGTCGACGAGGCCCGACTGCCTGCCCGAGGGGACGTTGTTGCAGCTCGACCCGGCGCTGGACCTCGGCAAGCTGAAGCTGAAGCCGGGAGAGCAGGCCGTCGCGACCGCCCTGCAACGCTACGGCGGCTACATCATGGACGTGGCGGGCACACCGCTCAGTGTCAGCTTCGAACTCGACACGACGGCGACGCCGGGAACGCTCGGCGAAACCTACACGAAGGCCGGATTCCGTTGGGACTACGACGCAATGGAAAACGTCCCCTGGGAGAAGCTGAGGGTGTTGGGGTGACACCACCGATTCGCACACTCGTACTCATCGACGCCTTCCGCATGGGCGGCGCAGAGACACTGTTGGCGCCGATGATCGCGGCCTCCCGCGGCAGCGACATCGTCATGGACGTGGTGAGTGTGTCTCCCGAGGAGTTCAACTCCGAGAAGACGATGGGCATCCTCGCCGAGGCCGGCATCACCACCCGGTCGTTGGGCATTCGCCGGCTGCTCGATCCGGTTGCGCTGCCCCGGCTCACCAAGTTCATCCGCCAGGGCGGCTACGACATCGTGCACGCGCACCTCGAAATGGCGATGACGCTGGCGGTGCCGGCCGCCGCGCTGGCGCGCAGGCCCGCGGTGTGCACCTTCCACCACGTGGTGGTCCCGCTGGCTGGTCGGGCGGTGTGGCGCGAACGGCTCGCCGTCGAGGCCGCCACCCGGTCCTACCGGGCGCTGTTCGTCTCGGAGGCATCGCGGCGCTCCTTCCAGGAGGCGTACCGGCCGCACGGGATGCCGGGCAACTGGGCGGTGCTGCACAACGGAATCGACCTGACGAACTTCACCCCGGGCCCGGCCGACCCGGCGGCGCGCGCCGAGCTCGGCGGCGGCCCGGGACCAATGGTGGTGCTGCCGGGCGCCTTTCGTGAGTTCAAGGGCATCCCGGTCGCCATCCGGGCGTGGCCGCGGGTGCTGCAGAGGTTTCCCGATGCCGTGCTGTCCCTGGTCGGCGGTGGTGCGCATGAGCCGGAGCTGCGTGCCCTGGTCAACGGCCTCGGGCTGGAGGACTCGGTGCTGTTCGCCGGTGTGCGCACCGATATGCCGCAGGTGTATCGGGCGGCCGACGTGGTGCTGGTGCCGTCCATCTACGGGGAGAATTTCCCGACGGTGCTCATCGAGGCCTCCGCCACGGCCCGGCCGATCGCCGCCTCGCGGGTCGGCGGAATCCCCGACATCGTGCTCGAAGACACCACCGGCCTGTTGTTCGAGGCGGGCTCCGAAGATGGTCTGGCCGAGGCGGTTTGCCGCCTGCTCGGGGACCGTGAACTCGGGGACCGGCTGGGTGCGGCGGCCCGCGACCGCGCCTGCAGCGAGTTCTCGGCGACGGTGTGGCTGGACCGGTTGCGCGCCCTGTACCTACAGGCGATGGGCGACCGGCGATGAGCCGAGCCGACATCGTCTACATCGTGTCGCGGTTTCCCCTCACCACCGAGACGTTCATCGTCCGGGAACTGGACGGCCTCGACGGCAGCGGCAGGTTCGACCTCGAACTGCGCTCCCTGTTTCCTTCGCCGGACACGGTGGTGCACGATATCGCCCGGCGTTGGGACGAGCGGCTGATCCGCCCGTCCGCCGGGCAGGCCGTCGCCGGTTTCGGGTGGGCCGCCGTCACCCGCCCGCGCGCGCTGGCCGCGGTGCTGGCCGCCGTCACCGCCGGGTATCGCCGCCGCCCGAAGTTGTTGGCCCGTGCGCTGGCGACGGTGCCGTTGGCATGCGCACACGCCCGGGATCTGAGCCGGCGCAGGCACCCGCCGCACATCCACGCGCACTTCGCCACCTACCCGGCGCTGGCCGCGTGGGTGTGCGCCCGGCTGATCGGCACGTCGTACAGCTTCACCGCCCACGCCCACGACATCTACGTGGACACCTCGATGCTGGACCGCAAGATCGCCGACGCCCGCTTCGTGGTCACGATCTCGGAGTACAACCGCGAGTTGTTGGGGCGGCACAACCCGGCGCACACCCCAATCCATGTGGTGCACATGGGAATCGACACCGCGTCGTATCCCTTCCGCCCGCGCGGCATCCCCGCCGAGGGGCCGGTGCGGGCCCTGGTGGTGGCGTCGCTGCAGGCCTACAAGGGGCACGCGGTGCTGCTCGAGGCGCTGGCGATCGGGGGTGCGGGGGTCGACCGGATCACGCTGGACATCATCGGCGACGGGGTGCTGCGCGGCGATCTCGAGGCGCTGGCCGCGCGCCTCGGGCTGGGGCAGCGGGTGCGGTTCCTCGGCAGCCGCAGCGAGGACGAGGTCCGTGCGGCGCTGGCCGAGGCGGACCTGTTCGTGCTGCCGAGCATCGTCGCCGCCGACGGCCAGATGGAGGGCCTGCCGGTGGCCCTGATGGAGGCGCTCGCGAGCGGGGTGCCGACGGTGTCGACCGCCCTGTCCGGCATCCCCGAACTCGTCGTCGACGGGGTCACCGGTCTGCTGTCGGTGCCGGGCGACGCCGCCGACCTCAATGCCACCCTGGCGGCGATGCTGGCCCGCGGGCCGGCGACGATCGACTTCGCCGAGGCCGGCCGGGCGTTGGTGGTCAACGAGTTCGACGTGCACCAGTCGGCGTCGATGCTCGGCGACCTGCTGTCGGCCGCGGACCGGGACTAGCGGGGCGTCAGTACGCGCCGTCGGTGCTCAGCACCGTCTTGACGGTCTTGGCCATGATCACCAGGTCCTGGATCGGTGACCAGTTCTCCACGTAGTGCAGGTCGAGGCGGACGGCGTCCTCGGGCCGCAGATCCGAGCGGCCGCTGACCTGCCACAGGCCGGTCAGGCCCGGCTTGACGGTGAGCCGGCGGCTGACGAGCTCGTCGTAGGATTCGACCTCGCGGCGCACCTGCGGGCGCGGGCCCACGATGCTCATGTCGCCGCGCAGCACGTTGAGCAACTGGGGCAGTTCGTCGACGCTGTACTTGCGCAGGATCCGCCCGAAGGGCGTGACCCTCGGGTCGTTCTTGACCTTGAAGAACATCGGGCTCTGCTGGCCGCTGGCGGCGATCAGTTGCCCGGCGAAGCGGTCGGCATCCGCGCGCATGCTGCGGAACTTGAACATCTTGAACGTGGCGCCGTTGAGGCCGACGCGTTCGGAGGTGTAGAAGATCGGTCCCGGGCCGCTCAGCCATACCCCGACCGCGGCCAGGATCATCAGCGGTGCCGCCAGCACGAGTGCGACGGCGGAGAACACCAGGTCGAAGATCCGCTTGGCCAACGAGTTCGCCTGGGTGTACTGCGGCTTGCTGACCTCGAGCACGGCCATGCCGCCGACCGCCCGCATGTTCAGCCGGTGGTCGGCGATGTCGATGAGCCCGGGGGCGACCACCAGGTCGACACCCAGCGGTTCGAGGTCCCAGATCAGCTTGCGGATCTCGAGCTGCTGCAGGTGACAGCTGATGGCGACGGTGCTGACCCCGGTGCGCTGCACCGCGTCCACGATCGCCTCGTCGATCCCCACGACGGGGATGTCGCGGCCGCCGACCGAGATCGCCTCCTCGCCGGGCACCGGGCCCAGCGGTGTGCAGATGCCGTCGACGCGGTAGCCGGCCTCCGGCTCCTTGGCGAAGGTCTCCGCCATCTCGCGCGCCGCGTCGAGCTCGCCGACCACGAGCACGGAGGCCTGGTCCCTGCCGCGCTTGCGCCGTCGCACGGCCACCCAGCGCCAGTACATCCGGCCGCACATCAGCCCCACCGTCCCCAACACCAGCGCCAGGATCAGATGGCTGCGGGACACCTGGAGGTTGAGCAGCAGCGCGAGGATCGCGATCAACCCGAACAGCTGCAGCGTGGTCATCGCGATGTTGACGTACTCCTCGACGCCGCGGCCCACCACGCGGCGGGTGCGGCTGCCGCCCAGGGCCAGCAACAGCATCCAGAACGCCCCGAGGATGACCGAGGCGACGACGTAGCCGGTCGGGGTCGAGGCCAGCCAGCCGAGGTCGGCGGCGTACGGGTCGGACAGCATGTGCAGAACCGCCGCCAGACCCAGGGTGCAGCAAAGTATCAAAGCATCACTGACGACCAGTTTCCTGGCGTACCGCAAGTGCGCCAGCTCGCTGGCGGAGCATCGCGGTGCGGCGTCGAAGGAACGGAGGCGGTCGGTGAAAGTTGCGGGGCCGGGGCGGTTCTGGCGAAGCGACGGGGGACGCTCATCATCGGCCTGACTACCGCTATTCGAGGTGTCCAGCTTCATGAGCTAAAAACCAGTCTCCTCGAATGAATCCGACATTTTCCCGAATTTACGCCAGAGTAGTGCACCTTCGGACCAACCACCACCCGTGAGTCGGCAGGATTGGGTCCCGAAACATGTCGCCGAAAGTCCCTATCGGCAAATCATGCGGTGATTCCACCGAGGTTCTCGAACGTTTCGAATGTTGCGATGCCGGCCGGCGCCGGCGCGCTCACTTGGCGGCGGCGGTCGCCGGGTGCACCGCCACCAAGGGAAACCCGCTGCGGCGTTTACACATGGCGGCCAGTTCGGCGTAGGCCTTCTCGCCGAGCACCTCGGTAAGCTCGGGGGCGTAGGACTGCCACACCTGCTTGGCGCCGACATGGGCTGCCGGGTCGCCGGTGCAGTACCAGTGCAGGTCCTCGCCGCCGGAGCCCCAGCCGCGGCGGTCGTACTCGGTGATCGTGGTCTTGAGGATCTCGCTGCCGTCCGGCCGGGTGACCCACTCCTGCACCCGGCGGATGGGCAGCTGCCAGCAGACGTCGGGTTTCATGGTGAGCGGCTCGACACCCAGCTTGAGCGCCTTGCTGTGCAGCGCGCAGCCGATACCGCCGCTGAACCCGGGCCGGTTCAGAAAGATGCACGCGCCCTTGTACTTTCGGGTGCGCAGGTTCGGTTTGTCGTCGTACTCGTCCATCTCCAGGTAGCCCTTGCGGCCCAGGCCCTTGTCCCGGAACTGCCAGTCGGCGTCGGTCAGCTGGGTGACGGCGTCGTCGAGCCGGGCGCGGTCGTCGTCGTCGGACAGGAACGCCCCGTGCGAGCAGCACCCGTCGTCGGGGCGGCCCGCGACGGTCCCCTTGCAGGCCGGTGTGCCGAACACACATGTCCACCGCGAGAGCAGCCAGGTGAGGTCGGCGGCGATCAGGTGTTCGGGATTGTCGGGGTCGTAGAACTCCACCCATTCCCGTGGAAAGTCGAGTTCAACCTCGCCGGGGTGCCGATGTGTCACAGAGTTCAACGGTAGACGCACTAGGTTGGTGCACGTGCGACTAGGCGTGCTCGATGTGGGCAGCAACACGGTTCACCTGCTGGTGGTCGATGCGCATCGTGGTGGGCACCCGACGCCGATGAGTTCGACGAAGGCCGCGCTGCGGCTCGCCGAGGCGATCGACGACTCCGGCAAGCTGACCCGGCGCGGCGCCGACAAGCTGATCGCCACGGTCGACGAGTTCGCCAAGATCGCCGCCAGTTCGGGCTGCGCCGACCTGATGGCGTTCGCCACCTCGGCGGTGCGCGACGCCAAGAACTCCGAGGACGTGCTGGCCCGGGTGCTCGCCGAGACCGGGGTCACGCTGCAGGTGCTCTCCGGGGCCGACGAGTCGCGACTGACCTTCCTGGCGGTGCGCCGCTGGTACGGGTGGAGCGCGGGCCGGATCATCAACATCGACATCGGCGGCGGGTCGCTGGAGCTGTCCAACGGGGTGGACGAGGCCCCCGAGGTCGCGCTGTCGCTGCCGTTGGGCGCGGGCCGGCTCACCCGGGAGTGGCTGCCCGACGATCCGCCGGGCCGGCGCCGGGTGGCCATGCTGCGGGACTGGCTGGACACCGAGATGGCCGAGGCGGCGACCACCGTGCTCAAGGCCGGTGCCCCCGAGCTGGCGGTGGCCACTTCCAAGACGTTCCGATCGCTGGCCCGGCTGACCGGGGCGGCGCCATCGGCGGCCGGTCCGCGGGTGAAGAGAACCCTCACCGCCAACGGGCTGCGGCAGCTCATAGCCTTCATCTCTAGGATGACCACGGCAGACCGTGCCGAGTTGGAGGGAGTCAGCGCCGAGCGGGCGCCACAGATCGTGGCGGGTGCTCTGGTGGCGGAGGCGAGTATGCGAGCACTGTCGTTGGAATCGGTGGACATCTGCCCGTGGGCACTCCGGGAGGGCATCATCCTGCGCCGGCTCGACAGCGAAGCCGACGGAACCGCCTTGGTCGAGACGCCCGTGGGAGATGCTAAGAGCAGGGATTTTGATCGGCGAACTCCCGGCCGGTCGAGAGGCGACACACGATGACTGCACCAGACGACTCGCAGAACACCCGGCCCATCTCGGTGGCCGAACTGCTGGCCAAGAACGGAACCATCGGTTCCCCGCCGGTGGGCGGCCGTCGGCGGCGCCGGCGCGGCAACAGCGACGCGGTGACCGTGGCCGAACTGACCGGCGAGATCCCGATCATCCGCACCGGCGAGATTCCGGTGGCCCGCGAGGAGGCCCCCGCGCCCGCCGGCGAGGAGACCCCCGACGAGACCACCGCGGAGACCTCGTCGGAAACCGCCTCGGAAGCCGCCGCGTCGGCCGAGACCAACGGATCGGCGCCCGCTGCCCCCGTCGAGGCGCCCGCGGCGGAACCGGAGCCCGAGGAGCCGCAGCGGCGATTCGACGCGCCGCCCGAACGCGCCGACGCCCCACTGCCGCGCCGGGAGAGTGGACCCGCCCGCAGCTACGACCCGCGGCCCCGCCGCCGGCCGGTCGCACCGCCGGTCGAGGTGGCCGCCCCCGAGTCCGAGTCCGGCGCCGAGCAGATGACGTTCGATCCGCTCGACGACTCGGCCACCCTGCTGGACCTGAGCGGCGCGCAGCAGGAGGCCGACGGCGCCGCCGAACTGCAGTCTTATCTGCGGTCCTCGGGCGGCACCCTGTTCGGCGGCGAGACCGTGGCCGACGATCTGGCCCGCCGCGGCGTCGTGCAGGAGGACCAGGAGAAGTCCCCGGCGGCTGTCGCCGACACCGAGCCGGCGCCCGCGAAAGAACGGTCACGCGCGGGCACCCTGGCCGCCCTCGGGCGCGCCGGCCTGGCGGCGTTGCAGTCGATCCTGGCCGTCGCCTTCGGCGCCGGGCTCTTCATCGCCTTCGACCAGCTGTGGCGGTGGAACAACATCGTGGCCCTGGTGCTCTCGGTGCTGGTGATCCTGGGCCTGGTCGTCGCCGTTCGGGTGGTCCGCAAGACCGAGGACATCGCCAGCACGCTGATCGCCGTTGCGGTCGGAGCGCTGGTCACGCTCGGGCCGCTGGCCCTGCTGCAGTCGACCTGATTCGTCAGTGCGCCCAGCCATCAAGGTCGGTCTGTCGACGGCCTCGGTCTATCCGCTGAGGACCGAGGCGGCCTTCGAGTACGCCGCCGAGCTCGGCTACGACGGGGTCGAGTTGATGGTGTGGGCCGAGACGGTCAGCCAGGACATCGGTGCAATCGCCAAGCTCTCGCGCCGGTACAACATGCCGGTGCTGTCCGTGCATGCGCCGTGTCTGTTGATCTCCCAGCGGGTATGGGGCCCCAACCCGATCCCCAAGCTGACCCGCAGCGTGCAGGCCGCCGAACGGCTCGGCGCCCAGACCGTGGTGGTGCATCCGCCGTTCCGCTGGCAGCGCCGCTATGCCGACGGGTTCAGCGAGCAGGTCGCCGAACTCGAGACCCGCAGCGACGTGCTCGTCGCGGTGGAGAACATGTTCCCGTTCCGCGCCGACAGATTCTTCGGCTCGGGCCAGCCGTCGATCGAGCGGATGCGCAAGCGCGGGGGGCGTCCCGGCGCCGCCGTCTCGGCGTTCGCGCCGTCCTACGACCCGCTGGACGGTAACCACGCCCATTACACGCTCGACCTGTCGCACACCGCGACCGCGGGCACCGATGCGCTCGACATGGCCCGCCGGATGGGGTCGGGTCTGGTGCACCTGCACCTGTGCGACGGCACCGGCGCGTCCACCGACGAGCACCTGGTGCCCGGCCGCGGCAGCCAGCCCACCGTGGAGGTGTGCCAGATGCTGGCCGGCAGCGACTTCGCCGGCCACGTCATCCTCGAGGTCACCACGTCCGATGCGCGCAACAAGGCCGAGCGGGAGGCCCTGCTCGCCGAGTCGCTGCAGTTCGCCCGCAGCAACCTGCTGCGGTGAAGAACCGGGCCCGTTCGCGTTGGCGCGGCGGGGCGAAAGCCGAGAAGATTCCTCACCGGGTTCTACGATGGCCGGGAAACGCGGCGGCTCGTGGATGATCGGGGATTCGAAGTGGCGCAGGAGGAGGCGAACCACAAGCCGGCCGGTGAGACGACCCCGGACGACGGGGGAACTTCATCGGCGGCGGATTCGTCCCCCGCCACCGGGCGGCAGAGCGCATGGAACTACCTGGTCTTCGGGCTGAGCAAGAGCTCATCGCTGATCATGGCGGTCGTGGTCGCGCGGCTGCTGACGCCCGCCGATTTCGGTGTATTCGCCCTGGCCATGCTGGTCGCCAACATCTTCGACTACATGAAGGATCTCGGCGTCGGTCTCGCGCTGGTCCAACGTCCCGGTGACTGGAAGCGTTTCGCGCCAACCGGTTTGACCCTCACGGTGATCACCGGCGCGGTCGCGGGCGCAAGTCTCGCAGTGCTGGCGCCCGTTGGTGCCGCGGTGCTACACCAACCGAGCCTGACGCCGCTGATCCAAGTGCTGGCGATCGGACTTGTCATTTCGGCCCTCGGCGTCTTCCCCGATGCGCGGTTGCGTCGCGACCTCGACTTCCGCCGGCGGCTATGGCCGCAGTTCCTCGGCGCCGTGGCCAAAGCCGGGCTGACCATCGCGCTGGCCGCGACGGGAGTGGGGGTGTGGAGCCTCGTCTACGGCCAGCTCCTCGGTGTCGTCGTCACGACGGTGCTGTACTGGGCTGTTGCGCGGGTCCCGATGAAATTCGGGTTCGACCGGAACGAAGCCCGCGATCTCGTCCGATTCGGCGCTTCACTCACAGCCGTCGCACTACTGGCCTACGCGATGTTCAACACGGACTACTTCTTCATCGGAATGCGGCTGGGCGACACCCAACTCGGTATGTACACGCTCGCGTATCGGCTTCCCGAACTCCTTGTGTTGAACCTGTGCGTGGTGATCAGCGACGTGCTGGTCAGTGCGCTGTCGCGGTTGCAGCATTCGCGCCAGCTGGTGAACGAGCACTACTTGAAGGTCGCGACGGCGGCGATGGGGTTGACCGCACCCGTGAGCATCGGCCTCGCGGCTGCGGCGCCCGCGGTGATCGACACGATGTTCGGAGCTCAATATGCCGCTGCCGCACCGGCGCTGGCGGTGTTGTCCTTCTACGTCCTGTTCATGTCCATGTCGCATCATGCCGGCGATCTGTTCAAGGCCATCGGGCGGCCGGGGATCATCGTCTACCTCTCCACCGGCAGGCTGGCCCTGCTGATTCCGGCGGTGTGGTGGGCGGCCGGGCACAGCATCGTCATGGTGGCGCTCGCGCTGCTGGTGGTGGAGATAGCTCCATTCACCGCGAATGCGATGCTGCTGCGAAGGGTGGCCGACATCTCCTACGGAGCCAATCTGAGGTCGGTGTTGAGGCCGATTCCCGCGGCGTTGATCATGGGCGCCGTCATCTGGCTGGCAGCACGAATGCTGGTGTCGCTGCCTTCGATCCTGATTCTCCTCATCACGGTCCCGGTGGGTTTGGCGGTCTATCTCGCTGCGCTCCGGTTGACCGCTCCCGACCTGTTCGACATGGGCATGTCGGCCGTCCGATCGATCCGGGGCCGGGGTGCGGAGGCATCGTCCGCCGACCCGTCGGTCGCACTCGAGGCCGCACCGCCGGCGGACTCGGGACCGAAGATCTGAAGGCCCGCTGCCCTGTAGGGTTGGCAAACATGCGTGTCGCACTCGTCGGCCTCGGTTACATCGCGGATCTGCACTATCAGGCGGTCCGGAAGGCCGGCGCCGACGCGATCATCGGGTGCGACGTCAACCCGGCGGTGGCCGAAGCGTTCGCATCCCGTCCGGGGGTCGAGGCGGTCGTCGGGAGCCTCGACGAGGTGGTGGCGCTCAAGCCCGATGCGGCGCACGTGCTCACCCCGCCCAACGCCCACTTCGCCGTGGCCAAGCCGCTTCTCGCGGCCGGCATCGACCTGCTGCTCGAGAAGCCGATGTGCGACCGGTCGGCGGACGCCCGAAGCCTGATCGCACAGGCCGGCGAGGCCGGCGTCCTGCTGGGAACGGGTCACAACTTCCTGCTCTACCCGATCTGGGACAAGCTCAAGGCGGCGGTCGACGGTGGCGCGGTCGGTGCCCTTCGTTCGATCGACGTCTGCTACCGACGCCCGTTCCCGCCGTTGCGCGCCAACAACACTCAGCCCTGGGCGATGCGCGGGTCGCGCAACATTCTCTTCGAGGTGGCCCCGCACCCGTTCGCGAGCGCGCTCGACCTGGTGCCGTCGGTCGACGTGGAGCATGTGACGACATCACGGCCACAGGATCTGCCCAACGGCGTCCGCTTCTTCCGGGAGTGGAACATTCTTGGCAAATCCGGCGACGTCTCGGTGCGGTTCGATCTCTCGTTCGAGGACGCGTACAGCGAATCCTTCGTTCATGTCCGCGGTAGCACGGGTTCGGTGGTGCTCGACTTCGTCCACAACAGCGTCGTGGTCAACACCCGATCATTCGCGCCGGAATACGTCGAACTGGCCGAGCAGGGCCTGCACTCGGCGAGTGCCTACGCTCGCGGCGCCGTCGGCACACTGCTGGAAACCATGGCGGGGAAGGTCGGTTCGAAGAAGTCCGGCGCCCCGTATGAGCAGAGCATCGACCGGACGGTGGCCCAGTTCTACGCCGGCCGGCAGCGACGGGTGCTCGACCGGCGCCTGGGTCCCGATCTGGCTTTGCGCGTAGTCGAATTGGGCGAGGCCGTCGCGGAGGCCGCCCGCCTACCCGAGACCGCACAACCCGACCCCGTCGCCCAGGTGCGGGCCACCGGCCCGGCGCCGGACCCGACCCGGCCGCGGGCGTTGGTTCTCGGCGGAACGGGATTCATCGGCACGGCGTTGGTGCGCCGTCTTGCGACCCAGGGGGTGTACACCCGCGTCGTCGCCCGGCGTCCGGAGTCGGCGCGCGCCCGGTTCGCCGACCTTCCGAGTGTCGACGTGGTGCAGGGCGACCTCGAGCGGCCCGACGAACTCGTCCCGTACCTGGCCGACGTCGACGTCGTATATCACCTGGCGAAGTCCGTCGAGGGCACGTGGGAGGGCGTCCTTCAGCACGAGGTCGAACCGACGAAGCGGTTCATCGATCTGTGTGCCGACGCGCACGTCGGTCGATTCGTCTATGCGTCGTCCATCGCGATCTTCGATGCCGGTGATGCTTCGCGACCGATCACCGAGGCAACGCCTGCGAGTCCGGGAGTGGTCGCGACCTCGAACTACGCGCGGGCGAAGGCCGAGATCGAGGCTTATCTGCTCGAACGGCACCGCGACGCCGGGTTTCCCGCCGTCATCATCCGGCCGGCCATCGTGCTCGGGGTCGGCTCGGATCCCGCCCACGCCGGCATTGCCGCGTGGCCACATCCGAACGTGGCACTCCATTTCGGCAGTGGGCGGCACAGACTTCCCATCGTTCTCGTCGACGACGTCGCCGACGCCTTCGCCAAGGCGCTCGATCGACCCGGGATCGAGGGGCGCTGCTTCAACCTGTCGAGCCCCGGGTGTATCACGGCCGAGGAATATCTCGAAGAGGTCGCCCGGGCGTCGGCGAATCCGATCCTGCGCAAGCCGCGGTCGCTCCGAACGATGTACGCGTCGCAGGTGGCGAAGTGGTTGGTGAAGAAGGCGGTCGGCAGGAAGGATCCGCTCCCCAGGTGGGCGGATTGCAACGGTCGTAGCTTCGCCTCGCCGTTCGACTGTTCGGTGACGGAGGCCGCGCTCGACTGGCATCCCGAGTCCGATCGGTCCGTCTTGTTGTCTCGGGGCGTCACAGAGCCTGCGGAAGCATTCATCCGTTGACCCAGGAGACCCCTCGGTTCGCTGATGCGATGGTGCTGCACCGAACCGAGCACGGATTCGACGCAAACCTCAACGAGCACTGGACGATTGGGCCGAAGATCCACGGCGGGGTGATGCTCGCGCTGTGCGCGAAGGCGGCCCGCGAGGCCTACGGCTCCTTCGAGCCGGTCGCGGTTTCCGCCGACTTCCTGGCCGCCCCCGACCCCGGGCCGGTGCAGCTGGTCACCACCGTCCGCAAGCGGGGCCGGCGGATCGGCCTGGTCGACGTCGAACTCACCCAGGATGGGCGCACACGCGTTCGTGCCGTGGCGACCCTCGGGGAACCCGAGCACCTCGTCGAGCCCCTGCTGTCGGCCAACCCGGTGATCGGACTGATGGCCCCCGAACCGCCCGCCGGGGTGGAGCCGATCGGGCCGGGTCACCCGGCCGCGCCGATCAATAACCTGGCCCGCGGCTGCGACATCCGCCCGGAGCTGACCGAGACGTTCACCGCCGACGGCGCCCCGGTGTTCAAGATCTGGGTCCGGCCCAAGCAGGGTCCGGTCGACGTGCTCTTCGCGCTGATGAGCGGGGACATCTCGGTGCCGGTCTGTTACGCCGTCGACCGCCGCGGCTGGGCGCCGACCGTGCAGCTGACCGCCTACCTGCGCGCCCGGCCCGCCGACGGCTGGCTGCGGGTGCTGTGCACGACGACCCAGATCGGCCGGGACTGGTTCGACGAGGACCACACCGTCGTCGACAGCACCGGGCGCATCATCGTCCAGACACGCCAACTGGCTTTGGTGCCCGGGCAGTAGGGTTTGCGGGCATGGCCAGAATCGCGATCATCGGCGGCGGCGGCATGGGTGAGGCGCTGCTCGCCGGGCTGCTCCGGGCGGGACGACAAGTCAAGGACCTCGTGGTGGCCGAGCGGCTGGCCGATCGCGCCGACTACCTGTCGAACAAGTACTCGGTGCGGATGGCCTCGGTCGGTGCAGCGGTGGAGAACGCCGACTTCGTCATCGTCGCGGTCAAACCCTCCGACGCCGAGTCCGTGGTCGCGGTGATCGCCGAACTGGCCGCCCGGGCCGACAGCGACACCGTCGAGCAGGTGCTGATCAGCGTGTGCGCCGGCATCACCACCGCCTTCTACGAAGCCCGGCTGCCCGCGGGTTCACCGGTGATCCGGGTGATGCCGAACGCGCCCGCGCTGGTCGGTGCCGGGGTCAGCGCCCTGGCCAAGGGGCGGTTCGCCACCGACGAGCACCTGGCGCAGGCCTCAACTCTTTTCGAGAGCGTCGGCGCGGTGGTGACGGTGCCGGAAAGCCAGCTCGACGCGGTCACCGCGGTGTCCGGTTCCGGCCCGGCCTACTTCTATCTTTTCGTCGAGGCACTGGTCGACGCGGCGGTCGCCAACGGCCTGCAGCGGGCGATCGCGACCGATTTGGTGGCCCAAACCATGGCCGGTTCGGCCGCAATGCTGCTCGAGCGCATCGACGACGAGCGAACGGCGGGCACCGACACCGGGCTGGACACCACCCCCGCGCGACTGCGCGCCATGGTGACCTCCCCGGCCGGCACCACTGCCGCTGGCCTGCGGGAACTGGAGCGCGGTGCGGTGCGGGCGGCGGTGACCGCCGCCGTGGACGCCGCAAAAACACGCTCTGAGCAGCTAGGAATTACATCCGAGTAGTTCAAGAATTTTCTGAGGGATCTACCCACACCCGTCGCAGTAACCCCATACGCCACGCTATTCTCCTCGTGTATGCACGGGTCGGCGCCAGCGGTGGGGAAGCCGCTGGAACAGCCCGTGCCTGACGGATTGGGTTGCGATGACGTCTATGAACGGGCCATCGGCGCGAGACGCGGCTAGCGGAAAGTCGGCGCGTGATGCCGGTGGCGCCGACGGTCAGCCGGTCGTCAGAGCTCAATTTCTCACCGTCGCCGAGGTCGCTGCCCTGATGCGGGTCAGCAAGATGACGGTCTACCGGCTGGTGCACAACGGGGAACTGCCCGCGGTGCGGGTCGGACGCTCGTTCCGGGTGCACGCCAAGGCCGTGCACGACCTGCTGGAGACGTCGTACTTCGACGCCGGTTAGGCACCGCGTCCGCGCCGGCGTTCACGGCCGCTCGCGACCACCGTTTTCCGTTCCTCCCGCCCGGTTGGGTAAGGTGACCGGGACACAGGAGAGCCCGGTTTCAGCGGGCAGTTGCGAAGACTTAGGTAGCGGAGTTCATGGGTTCAGTCATCAAGAAGCGGCGTAAGCGCATGTCGAAGAAGAAGCACCGCAAGCTGCTGCGCCGTACCCGGGTCCAGCGCAGAAAACTCGGCAAGTAGCGTCCACCGGCCCCGGGCGATACCCGGGGTCCCGTCGAGTTCTGCCGGCCCGGCCGGTCCCCGCTAGGGTGTGCTGATGGAATCCGACGGTTCCGCTGATAATTCCTTGCACTATCCCAAGGTGGTGCTCGTCACCGGCGCATGCCGTTTTCTCGGTGGCTATCTCACCGCCCGGCTGGTGCAGAACCCGCTGATCAACAAGGTCATCGCGGTCGACGCGATCGCGCCGAGCAAGGACATGCTGCGCCGGATGGGCCGCGCCGAGTTCGTCCGCGCCGACATCCGCAACCCGTTCATCGCCAAGGTGATCCGCAACGGCGACGTCGACACCGTGGTGCACGCGGCCGCCGCGTCCTACGCGCCCCGCTCGGGCGGGCGCGCCACGTTGAAGGAGATCAACGTGATGGGCGCCATGCAGCTGTTCGCGGCGTGCCAGAAGGCGCCGTCGGTGCGTCGGGTCATCCTCAAGTCCACCTCCGAGGTGTACGGCTCGCACCCGCACGACCCGGTGGTCTACGCCGAGGACCGCAGCGCCCGGCGCCCACCGCGGGAGGGCTTCGCCCGCGACAGCATCGACATCGAGGGCTACGCCCGCGGGCTGGGCCGGCGCCGGCCCGACATCGCGGTGACCATCCTGCGGCTGGCCAACATGATCGGGCCCGCCATGGACACCGCGCTGTCCCGCTACCTGGCAGGCCCGCTGGTGCCCACGGTGCTCGGCCACGACGCGCGGCTGCAGCTGCTGCACGAACAGGACGCGCTCGGCGCGCTGGAACGCGCCACCATGGCGGGCCGGGCGGGCACCTTCAACGTCGGCGGCAGCGGGATCATCATGATGTCGCAGGCCATCCGCCGATCCGGTCGGGTGGCGGTCCCGGTGCCCAAGCTCGGCGTGATGGCGCTCGAGTCGCTGCGCAAGGCGACCCGCAACGCCGAGCTTTCTCGAGACCAGCTCGACTACCTCAGCTACGGCCGCGTCATGGACACCACCCGGATGCGAACCGAGTTGGGCTTCCAACCGAAGTGGACCACGCTGGAGGCGTTCGACGACTATGTGCGCGGTCGGGGATTGACGCCGATCATCGGGCCGGAATGGGTACGCTCTGTTGAGGGTCGCGCGGTCGCGGTGGCGCAGCGTTGGGGAAGCTGAAGAGATCTAGGTGGGGAAGAGGGAAACTGACGTGGCGGGCGAGTCCAAGGCGAAAGTGATTCCGCTGCACTCGAATACGAGTCGGGCGGCGGCTGCGAGGCGTGCCCGCAGCGCGCCGAGGCGGCCCGCCGACATCCCTCGCTGCTCTCCGATCCCGGTGCCACCGCCTCGGCGGAGGAAATCGCCGCCGTCGTCCGCGAGATCGACCATCTGCGCGCCGACGCGACCGGCTCCGCCACCGCCGAAGAAGCGCCCAACGAACTTGCGCAACGCATCGGTGCGGTCGCCGATTTCCTTCGGAAACGGTTGACCGGTGACTACAGCGTCGACGAATTCGGCTTCGATCCGCAGTTCAACAACGCCGTCGTGCTGCCGATGCTGCGGGTGTTCTTCGAGAACTGGTTCCGGGTCGAGGTCAGTGGGGTGGAGAACCTGCCCACCGAAGGCGCCGCCCTCGTCGTCGCCAACCACGCGGGCACGCTGCCGTTCGACGGGCTGATGCTCTCGGTCGCGGTGCACGACCATCACCCCGCCAACCGCGATCTGCGGCTGCTGGCCGCCGACATGGTGTTCGACATGCCGTTCCTGGGTCCGATCGCCCGCAAGGCCGGACACACCATGGCCAGCACCGTCGACGCGCACCGGCTGCTGGCCGGCGGCGAGCTGACCGCGGTGTTCCCCGAGGGGTACAAGGGCCTCGGCAAGCACTTCCGCGACCGCTACAAGCTGCAGCGGTTCGGCCGTGGCGGGTTCGTCTCGGCGGCGCTGCGCACCAAGGCGCCGATCGTGCCGTGCTCGATCGTCGGGTCCGAGGAGATCTATCCGATGGTGGCCGACGTCAAGCTGCTGGCCCGCGTGCTGGGCCTGCCGTACTTTCCGATCACGCCGCTGTTCCCGTTGGCGGGCCCGGTCGGGCTGGTGCCGCTGCCGTCCAAGTGGCACATCGCATTCGGCACACCCATCGAGACCGCCTCCTACGACGAGTCCGCGGCCGACGATCCGATGGTCACCTTCGACCTGACCGATCAGGTCCGCGAGACCATCCAGCAGACGCTGTACCAGCTGCTGACGCAGCGCCGCAACACGTTTCTGGGCTGAGTCCTAGCGCCGCATCGCAGCGGCGGCGATCGCGGCGACCTGTGCGTTGGTCTCCTCGTCGCCGTTGGCCTCACCGATCATGGTGACCACCGTGGTCATCACCGGGTCGCCGTTCTCGTCGGTCACCTCGCTGCGCAGCTCGCTGATGACCGTCCCGTGCGATTCGATCACCGAGTCCAGATACGAGTCGAAGTACAGCTTGTCGCCGGCCACTATCGGGCGGTGGTACAGGATCTTCTGGTCGCGGTGGATCACCCGGGCCAGGTTGATGCCGACGTCGAAATTGCGGAAGATCTCCAGCTGCACCTGACGGCCCGGGATCGCGATGAACGTAAGCGGCGCCACCACGTCGGGGTAGCCCGCGGCCCTGGCCGCCTCCTCGCTGAAGTGCAGCGGATCCTCGCTCTGGATCGCCTTGGCGAACTCGCGGATCTTCTCCCGCCCGACCAGGTAGTAGTCCGGATAGCGGAAGTGCGTTCCGATGATCTCGCTCGCGATCGACACGGTTTTCGAGCCTATCAGCGATCTTTCGGGGTCCGATCGGCCGCTGGGCACGCCGGGTACGGCCACCCAACGCGCGAGTGTGAATCCTCGGCGGCTATTCGCCCGATTTCTCGCCGAGGATTCACGATCGGCGACGGGGCACCCCTGCGGTCCCGCTCGGCCCTCGCGCCTAGTGGTGCTCGTGCCGCCGGGACACGGCCGCCGCGAGGGCTCCGCCGACCGCCCCCAACGCCAGCGCCGACGGCACCCCGATGCGGGCGGCCTTGCGGGCGGTGCGGAAGTCGCGGATCTCCCAGCCCCGCTCGCGGGCCAGGACACGCAGGTCGGCGTCCGGGTTGATGGCGACCGCCGTCCCGACCAGCGACAGCATCGGCACGTCGTTGTAGCTGTCCGAGTACGCGGTGCAGCGTTTGAGGTTGAGCCCCTCCCGGATGGCCAGCGCGCGCACGGCGTGCGCCTTGCCGACGCCGTGCAGGATGTCGCCGACCAGCCGCCCGGTGAACACCCCGTCGACGGACTCCGCGACGGTGCCCAGTGCGCCGGTGAACCCCAACCGCCGGGCGATCGTCTCGGCAAGCTCGTAGGGGGTGGCCGTCACCAGCCACACCTGCTGGCCGGCGTCGAGGTGCATCTGGGCCAGCGCGCGGGTGCCGGGCCAGATCTTGTCGGCGATGATCTCGTCGTAGATCTCCTCGCCGACGTCGATCAGCTCGGCCGTGGAGCGGCCCTCGATGAACGCCAGCGCCTTGCGCCTCCCCTCGGCGACGTCCTCGCTGTTCTCCCGCCCGGTCAGCTGGAACTTGGCCTGCGCGTAGATGAACTTCGCCATGTCGCCGTAGGTGAAGTACTTGCGGGCGGCCAGGCCGCGACCGAAGTGCACCAGCGACGAGCCCTGCACCAGCGTGTTGTCGACGTCGAAGAACGCCGCGGCGGTCAGGTCGGCGGGCGGCGGGCCGGGGGCGGCGACCGGCTCGGCGTCGGGCTCGCGGCGGGCGGCGGCGCTGGCGTCGCGGGCTACCGCGCTGGCCTGCTGGGCCAGCAGATCCTCGACGGCCCGCTCGGCGCTGGCCTGCCCCGCTTCCAGCTCCGCCTGGTCCTGGTCGTACTCCCCGGAACCCATGGTCATCACCCTATCGGCCGACCCGGCGGCCGCAGGTGCGACACTGTCGCGGGTGAGCCGAGCGCATGTCGAACTGCTGACCAGGCCCGGGTGCGGAATCTGCGACCGCGTTCACGACCGGCTGGCGCAGCTGGCCGCCGAGCTGGATTTCGAGCTCACGAGCACCGATGTGGACGCCGCCGCGGCCGCAGGCAATTCCGCCCTTCGGGCCGAGTTCGGCGACCGGTTGCCGGTGGTCCTGCTCGACGGTCGGGAGCACAGCTACTGGGACGTCGACGAGCCCCGATTGCGCGCCGATCTGGCGGGCCGGTGAACTCGCACACGAATTTGGTCAGCTGCCTGCGCGGGGATTACCGTGGAAGTAAGTTTCACTAACCGACTATTCCGTCGCAGCAAGGGAGCGGGCCAGGTGATCGTGCCGTGAGCGTCCTGCTGTTCGGGGTGTCGCATCGCAGCGCGCCGGTCTCGGTTCTCGAGCAACTGTCCACCGACGAATCCGATCAGGCCAAGATCGTCGATCAGGTGCTGCAGTCGCCGTTGGTGACCGAGGCCATGGTGCTGGCCACCTGCAACCGGGTCGAGGTCTACGCGGTGGTCGACGCCTTCCACGGCGGCCTGTCGGCGATCGGCCAGGTGCTCGCCGAGCACTCCGGCATGTCGATGGGTGATCTGACCAAGTACGCCTACGTCCGCTACAGCGAGGCCGCCGTCGAGCATCTCTTCGCGGTGGCCTCCGGCCTGGACAGCGCGGTCATCGGCGAGCAGCAGGTGCTCGGCCAGGTCCGCCGCGCCTACGCCTCGGCCGAATCCCACCAGACCGTCGGGCGGGTGCTGCACGACCTGGCCCAGCGCGCGCTGTCGGTGGGCAAGCGGGTGCACTCCGAGACCGCGATCGACGCGGCCGGCGCCTCGGTGGTGTCGGTGGCGCTGGGCATCGCCGGTACCCGGCTGGACACCGGGCTGGCCGGGCGGACCGCCGCCGTGGTCGGCGCCGGTTCGATGGGCGGGCTGTCGGTGGCGCATCTGGTGCGGGCCGGGGTCAGCCACATCCACGTCGTCAACCGTTCGCTGCCGCGCGCGCAGCGGCTGGCGGCCAGCATCCGCGAGCAGGGTGTCGGCGCGGAGGCGATGACGCTCGATCAGCTGGCCACCGCGATGGCCGACGCCGACGTCGTGATCAGTTGCACCGGTGCGGTGCGGCCCGTCGTGTCGCTGGCCGACGTGCATCATGCGCTGGCCACCTCGCAGCGCGACGAGAAGGCCCAACCGCTGGTGCTCTGTGACCTGGGGATGCCGCGTGACGTCGACCCCGCCGTGGCCGGGCTTCCGGGTGTCTCGGTGGTCGACATGGAGCGGGTGCAGCGGGAACCGTCGGCGCGCGCCGCGGCCACCGACGCCGAGGCGGCCCGCCAGATCGTCGCGGCCGAGGTTGCTGAGTACCTGTCGGTACAGCGGATGGCCGAGGTCACGCCCACCGTCACCGCCCTGCGCCAGCGCGCCGCCGACGTCGTCGAGGCCGAGTTGCTGCGGCTGGAGAACCGGTTGCCCGGCCTGGACGACGGCCAGCGCGTCGAGGTGGCGCGCACCGTTCGCCGGGTGGTCGACAAGCTGCTGCACGCCCCGACGGTGCGGGTCAAGCAGCTGGCCAGTGCGCCCGGCGGCGACACCTACGCCGAGGCGCTGCGTGAACTGTTCGAACTCGACCCGCAGGCCGTCGACGCCGTCGCCGCGGGCGAATTGCCGCTGGCGGCAGCGGAATTCGACCCCAGCCGGCGCGACGGCACCGAGTAACCCGCTTGACTGACGGCGGCGACGCGGTGATCCGGATCGGCACCCGGGGTAGCCTGCTGGCGACCACCCAGGCCGGCACCATCAGGGACCAGCTCATCGAGCGCGGGCACCGCGCCGAACTGGTCATCATCAGCACCGAGGGCGACCGCTCCCACCAGCCGATCGCCGAGATCGGGGTCGGGGTGTTCACCGCCGCCCTGCGCGAGGCGATCCACGAGAACCAGGTCGACATGGCGGTGCACTCGTACAAGGATTTGCCGACCGCGCCGGACGCCCGGTTCGTCATCGCCGCGATACCCCGCCGCGAGGACGCCCGCGATGCGCTGGTCGCCCGCGACGGCCTGGTGCTGGGGGAGTTGCCGGCCGGATCGGTGATCGGCACATCGTCCGTGCGCAGGGCCGCGCAGCTTAGAGCACTGGGTCTCGGTTTGGAAATCCGCCCCCTAAGAGGCAACCTAGATACCAGGTTGAACAGGGTAAGCAGCGGTGATCTCGACGCCATCGTGGTGGCCCGGGCGGGTCTGGCCCGCATCGGTCGCCTCGGCGATGTCACCGAGACGCTGGAGCCGGTGCAGATGTTGCCAGCGCCGGCTCAGGGTGCGCTTGCGGTGGAGTGCCGCGCGGGCGACACCGGGCTTGCGGCGCTACTGGCGGAGTTGGACGATCCCGACACCCGCGCCGCGGTCACCGCCGAGCGAACCCTGCTGGCCGAACTGGAGGCGGGTTGTTCCGCACCGGTGGGCGCGATCGCCGAGGTGGTCGAGTCCATCGATGAGGACGGCAACGTCTTCGACGAGCTGTCGCTGCGCGCATGCGTGGCGGCGGCAGACGGATCCGACGTGATCCGTGCGTCCGGCGTAGGCACGCCCGGCCGCTCCGCAGAGCTGGGGCTCGCGGTGGCCGCGGAGTTGTTCGAGCTGGGCGCGCGCGAGGTCATGTCGCACAGGGCTCCGCCGACGACCGAGGCGGAGTAGAGCGGGAGTGAAGATGACTGGGCACGGAAGCGGACGGGGCCGCAAGGCCAAGCCGGGACGCATCACGTTCGTCGGTTCGGGTCCTGGCGACCCGGGCCTGCTCACGACACGCGCCCGCGCCGTCCTCGCGAACGCCGCGCTGGTGTTCACCGACCCCGACGTGCCGCAGGCCGTGCTGACCGTCGTCGGCGCCGACCTGCCCCCGACCGCCGGACCCGCCCGGGCCGACGCCCCCCGACCGCAGGCCGAGGCCGACGGCGCGGTGGCCGACGAGATCGCCCCGCCGGTGGTCTCGGTCGGAGCCGACATCCGGCCCGCCCTCGGCGACCCGGCCGAGGTGGCCAAGACCCTGCTGGCCGAGGCCAAGGCCGGTTTCGACGTGGTGCGCCTGGTGGCCGGTGACCCGCTGTCGGTGGACTCGGTCATCACCGAGGTCAACGCGGTCGCGCGCAGCCACATGGAGTTCGAGATCGTCCCCGGCCTGCCCGGCACCAGCGCCGTGCCGTCCTACGCCGGTCTGCCGCTGGGCTCCGCGCACACCGTCGCCGACGTGCGCGGCGAGGTGGACTGGGCCGCCCTGGCCGCCGCGCCCGGCCCGCTGATCCTCACCGCGACCGCCTCGCACCTGCCCGACGCGGCTCGCATCCTCATCGAGTACGGCCTGGCCGAGAACACCCAGTGCGTGGTGACCGCCAACGGCACCACCTGTGCGCAGCGCTCGGTCGAGGCCACGCTGACCGGCCTGACCGACCGCGCCGCCCTGGCCGGCGGCAACGACCCGGCCGGCCCGCTGACCGGCACGCTGGTGGTCACCATCGGCAAGACCGTCGCCCACCGGGCCAAGCTGAACTGGTGGGAGAGCCGCGCCCTGTACGGCTGGACCGTGCTGGTGCCGCGGACCAAGGATCAGGCCGGCGAGATGAGTGACCGCCTGGTCGGTCACGGCGCCCTGCCCGTCGAGGTGCCCACCATCGCCGTCGAGCCGCCCCGCAGCCCGGCCCAGATGGAAAGGGCCGTCAAGGGTCTGGTGGACGGCCGCTACCAGTGGGTGGTGTTCACCTCCACCAACGCGGTGCGCGCGGTGTGGGAGAAGTTCGGCGAGTTCGGCCTGGACGCCCGCGCGTTCTCCGGGGTGAAGATCGCCTGCGTCGGTGAGGCGACCGCCGACCGGGTGCGCGCCTTCGGCGTCAGCCCGGAGCTGGTGCCCTCCGGTGAGCAGTCCTCGTTGGGTCTGCTCGACGAGTTCCCGGAGTACGACAGCATTTTCGACCCGGTCAACCGGGTGCTGCTGCCGCGGGCCGACATCGCCACCGAGACGCTGGCCGAGGGCCTGCGTGACCGCGGCTGGGAGATCGAGGACGTTACCGCCTACCGCACCGTGCGCGCGGCACCGCCGCCGGCCGAGACCCGCGAGATGATCAAGACCGGCGGGTTCGACGCCGTCTGCTTCACCTCCAGCTCGACGGTGCGCAACCTGGTCGGCATCGCCGGCAAGCCGCACGCCCGCACCATCGTCGCGTGCATCGGGCCGAAGACCGCCGAGACCGCGGCGGAATTCGGCCTGCGCGTGGACGTTCAGCCCGAGACCGCCGCGGTGGGCCCGCTGGTCGACGCGCTGGCCGAGCACGCCGCCCGGCTGCGTGCCGAGGGTGCGCTGCCCCCGCCGCGCAAGAAGAGCCGGCGCCGCTAACGCGGAATGCAGCCATGCCCGGTTTCCCCTCGCATCGTCCGCGCCGGCTGAGGTCGACCCCCGCGCTGCGCCGGTTGGTGGCCCAGACATCCTTGGAGCCAAGGCATCTCGTGCTGCCGATGTTCGTCGCCGACGGCATCGCGGAGCCCCGCCCGATCTCGTCGATGCCCGGCGTCGTGCAGCACACCCGTGATTCGCTGCGTCAGGCCGCCGCCGAGGCCGTCGACTCCGGTGTCGGCGGGCTGATGCTGTTCGGCGTCCCCCGCGACGAGGACAAGGACGCCGTCGGCTCCTGCGGACTGGATCCGGACGGGATCCTCAACGTCGCCCTGCGCGATCTCGCCAAGGACCTCGGTGACGCGACCGTGCTGATGGCCGATACCTGCCTCGACGAGTTCACCGACCACGGGCACTGCGGTGTGCTGGATGCGCGCGGCCTGGTCGACAACGACGCCACGAACGCCCAGTACGTGAAACTGGCTGTGGCGCAGGCCGAGTCGGGTGCGCACGTGGTCGGGCCGAGCGGCATGATGGACGGTCAGGTGGCCGCCATCCGGGACGGCCTGGACGCCGCGGGGTTCACCGATGTGGTGATCCTGGCCTACGCGGCGAAGTTCGCGTCGGCGTTCTACGGCCCGTTCCGCGAGGCGGTGGCGTCCAGCCTGCAGGGCGACCGGCGCACCTACCAGCAGGACAGCGCCAACGCGCGGGAGGCGTTGCGCGAGATCGAACTCGACCTCGACGAGGGCGCCGACATCGTGATGGTGAAGCCCGCGTTGGGCTACCTGGACATCGTGCGCGCGGTCGCCGACACCTCACCGGTCCCGGTGGCCGCCTATCAGGTGTCGGGGGAGTACGCGATGATCAGCGCCGCCGCGGCCAACGGGTGGATGGACGCCCGGGCGGCCGCGCTGGAGTCGTTGACCTCCATCCGGCGCGCCGGGGCCGACATCGTGCTGACGTACTGGGCGGCCGACGCGGCGGGTTGGCTGGCGTGAACCAGGACCCGCCCGCGACGACGCCCGCGCGCCCGGAGGACGTGGCGACGGGCTTCTGGCTGTGGCTGATCTCGCTGCCACTGCTGCTGACCGGATACCTGGTGGACGCGTTCACCGCCGCCCCGAAGAACACCTCGATGCTGATCCACGCCATCACCGCGATGTTCGCACTGATGTTGGGCGCGCTGGTGCTGACCTTCCTGCTGCTGATGCGCTCCGGGTACCGCTGGGCCCGCACGCTGCTGTCCGGCGGCGGGATCTCGACCATCATCTACACCCTGGCCAGCCTGTTCACCGTCTCGCGGCAACCGGTGGCGGCCATCGTGTTCGCCGTCACCGGCATCGTCGGCTCGGTGCTCATCGGCGGCGGGATGTACCTGCTGCACCGCCAGGACGGCCACGGGTTCTTCACCCGATGACCGCTAGGCTGGCCCGACGATGACCCCCACCGAACCCAGGCCCGCATTGGTCACCGCCGCCTTCTGGCTCTGGCTGGCGGCTGCGACGCTGCTGATCGTGACCGGGCTGACGCTGCTGCTGTCCGGTCCGGTCCCGGTGTTCTTCCGCACCGCCGGGGCGCTGTGGGTGGCCAGCGGTGTCGGGCTGGGGTTCCTGGCCGGCCGGACCCGGCTCGGCGACGCCCGGTTCCGCCGTGCCGCGGTGGCGTTCTCGGTGTCGCTGACGGTGTTGCTGGCGGTGTTCTCGCTGATGAGCCGCGGGGTGCTGTGGCTGGTCATCATCCTGCTGGTGTTGGGGGCGTCCGCGCTGGTGATGCGTCCGGTCGCGGCGAACTGGTTCCACCCGGACGAGCCGGCGGACCCCGATGCATGACGACGGAGCCGTCGGGCAGCCACCCGTGGCGGCGCCCGAGGTGCTGTTCTTCGAGAACGGGGCGACCTGGTACTGGCTGCTGGCCGGCCCGCTGTCCGCGGCGGCGATGCTGACGATCCAGCTCAAGGGCGGCATGGGATTCCAGTGGTTCATCCCGACGGTGTTCCTGGTGCTCGTCACCGGCTTCCTGACGCTTCAGGTCAAGGCCGCCCGCATCCACACCAGCGTCGAGCTGACCCGCGACTACCTGCGCCAGGGCACCGAGACCATCAAGGTGGCCAGCATCGTGCGGGTGCTGCCGCCGGCCCAGTACAAGGCCGGGTCCCGCGAGGCGGAGAAGTGGCAGGCGGCCCGCGCCCTGGGCGAGCTGACCGGTGTACCCCGCGGCCGGACCGGGATCGGCATCGAGCTCACCCACCACCGCACCGCGCAGGCCTGGGCCCGCAGGCACGAGCAGCTGCGCGAGGTCCTGACCCGGCTGGTCGACGGTGACGACCTCGAGGACCTGCTCCGGTGAGGCATGTCGTGCAGCTGGTCCTGGCGGGGCTGGCGATCGTGGGTGCGGTGCGCAGTTGGCTGCGATCGAGCCGGGTGGTCGACGTGGCCCCCATCGCGGACGGGCAGCCGGCCACCACGTCGGTGGTCTACCACGCCCCGATGCTGCTGTTGACCCTCGGCCTCGCCACCGCCGGGGGTGTGCTGCTGGTGCTCGGCATCGCCGGGCTGGTGCGGGCGCGAAATCGCCGGCGGGCTCAGAACACCCGGGTCTGACCCTCCAGCACCGGAACCGTCTCGGGCAGCTTGTAGGTCTCGATGCCGTTGCGGAACATCACCGCCTCGCGGGCGTGTTCCGGTAGGTGCTTGACCAGCCAGCGCGGGTCGTCGAACGTCCAGTGCGGGTAGTCGGAGGAGAACAGCAGGATCTTCTCGCAGTCCATCCATTCGAAGGCCCGCAGCAATTCGGTCTTGTCCTCCGGATAGTCCAGCGGCTGGGTGGTGAACTTGATGTGGTCCTTGACGTACTCGCTGGGCTTGCGCTTGATGTCCACCCAGTTCCGGCGCGCCTCATAGATCGCGTCCATCCGCCACATCAGCGGCAGGATCCAGTTGAAGGCGTGCTCCACCAACACGATTCGCAGCGTCGGGTAGCGGTCGAAGACGCCGTCGAAGATCAGGCTCATCACCTGGTTGGCGGCCAGCAGCGAGTAGGTGACCATGAAGTCGTGGTTGTAGCTGGGGAAGCCCACCGGCGGGATCGGCAGCGTCTCATGAGTGCCCCGGGCCAGGTGGCAGCTCACCGTGATGTCGTGTCTGGTGGCGGCCGCCCAGATCGGGTCGTACTTCGGGTCGCCCCAGGACGGGCGGGGTTCGGCCTTGATGAGGATCTGTGCCATGTACGGGTGCCCGGCCCACTTCTCGATCTCGCGGGCCGCACCGGCCGGATCCTCGATGGCCACCGAGATCGACCCGCGCCAGCGCTGGTGCCAGTTGGTCCGGCTGTCCAGCCAGTGCCGGTCGATCCAGATGTTGGTGGCGATCGCCGAGGCCTGCGCGGCCTCGGGCAGCCGGGCCCCGGCGGCCAGCGGCTCGAGGATGGCGATGTCGGCGCCGGCCTCCATGATCAGCTGGCGGAACATCAGCTCCGGATCACTGCCGGCGAACTCGCCGTCGGTGGGGAAGGTGTCGACCCGCATCGCGTAGGCATGCGCGTAGTCGGGGGCGTCGTAGTAGATCTTCTCGCCGACCGGGTGCGACAGGAAGTACTTGGTGCGCCACGGCTCGGGGATGTACTCGAGCAGCACCCCGCGCCGCGGCACCGGGTGCACATCGGAGTCCACACAGCGCACGGCGATGCGTTCCGCCGGTGCGGCGCGCTGCTCGGCATGGGTCAGGGTCATTCCACCAGTGTCCTCCCTCACCCGCCCTTGACGATATACCCCCTAGGGGTATAGTTCGCGGTATGACGACGACGGATCTCCAGCTGACCGGGATGAGCTGCGCGTCCTGTGCCGCGAAGATCGAGCGCGGCCTCAATGATCTGGACGGTGTGCGGGCGACGGTGAACTTCGCCGTGGAGCGCGCGCACGTCGAACACGGCGGGCAGGTCTCCAAGCACGACCTGATCCACGCGGTGGAGAGCACCGGCTACCACGCCTCGGTGATCGACCACTCCGGCGAGAACCACATGAACCACGACGTGCCCGCCGACCAACTGCGGCCGCGGCTGATCGGCTCGGCGGTGTTGGCGCTGCCGGTGCTGGCGCTGTCGATGGTGATGCCGTGGCAGTTCCCCGGCTGGCAGTGGGTGGTGCTGGCGCTGACCACGCCGATCGTGGTGTGGGGCGGCTATCCGTTCCACAAGGCCGCGCTCAACAGCGCCCGGCACGGCTCGTCGACGATGGACACCCTGGTCTCGATCGGCACGCTGGCCGCCTTCCTCTGGTCGGTGGTCGCCGTCGTGACCGGACACGGCCATGTCTACTTCGAGGTGGCCGCCGCCGTGACGGTATTCCTGCTCGGCGGCCGCTACGCGGAGGCCAAGGCCAAGCGCTCGGCCGGCGCAGCGTTGCAGGCGCTGCTCTCGCTCGGGGCCAAGGATGCCATCGTCGTTCGCGATGACGTCGAGGTTCGGATTCCCGTGGCCGACCTGCGGGTGGGCGACGTGATCGTGGTGCGCCCCGGCGAGCGGGTCGCCACCGACGGCGTCGTGGTCGACGGCGTTTCGGCGCTGGACACCTCGGCGATGACGGGGGAATCGGTCCCGGTCGACGTCGGCCCCGGAGCCGAGGTCCTCGGCGGCGCGGTCAACACCTACGGCCGGATCCTGTTGCGCGCCAGCAAGGTCGGCGCCGACACCCAGCTGTCCCGGATGGCCCGGATGGTCTCCGACGCGCAGAGCGGCAAGGCCTCGATCCAGCGGCTGGCAGACCGGGTGTCCGCCGTGTTCGTGCCCGCGGTGCTGATCATCGCGGCGGTCACGCTGGCCGCCTGGCTTCTTGCCGGAGCCGCTTGGACGGCGGCGTTCACCGCGGCCGTCGCGGTGCTGATCATCGCCTGCCCGTGCGCGCTGGGCCTGGCCACCCCGACCGCGATCCTGGTCGGCACCGGCCGCGGCGCGCAGCTCGGTGTGCTGATCAAGGAGCCGCAGGTGCTCGAGACCGTCCGCGGTATCGACACCGTCGTGCTGGACAAGACCGGCACCGTCACCTCCGGCGCGATGAGCGTCGCCGACATCGAGGGGGCGGACGCCGATACCGTGCTCGCCCGCGCCGCCGCGGTCGAGTCGGCCTCCGAACATCCGGTGGCCACCGCGATCGTGGCCGCCGCCCGCGGCCGCGGCCTGGCCGTCTCGCCGGTCACCGACTTCCTCAACGAGCCGGGCACCGGGGTGCGCGGCGTGGTGGACGGGGTGACGGTCCGGGTGGCCCGGGCCTCCGACGACGACGGCCGCACCAGTGTGGCCGTGAGCTGGGACGGCTCGCAGCACGGGGTGATCCGATTGGTCGACGCCGTGAAGCCCAGCAGCCCCGAGGCCATCGCTGAGCTGAAGGCTATGGGCATCACCCCGGTGCTGCTGACCGGTGACAACGCCGCCGTCGCGGCGCGGGTGGCCGCCGAGGTGGGCATCGCTGCCGATGACGTGATCGCCGGCGTGCTGCCGTCGGAGAAGGCCGACGTCATCAAGAACCTGCAGGCCGACGGCCGCCGGGTCGCGATGGTGGGCGACGGTGTCAACGACTCGGTGGCGCTGGCCACGGCCGACATCGGCATGGCGATGGGCACCGGCACGGACGCGGCGATCGAGGCCGGCGACATCACGCTGGTGCGCGGTGACCTGCGCACCGTGCCGACCGCCCTGCGGCTGTCGTCGCGCACGCTGCGAATCATCAAGCAGAACCTGTTCTGGGCGTTCGGCTACAACACCGCGGCGATCCCGTTGGCGGCGCTGGGTCTGCTGAACCCGATGATCGCCGGCGCCGCAATGGCGGTGTCCTCGGTGCTGGTGGTCGCGAACAGCCTGCGGCTCAAGCGGTTCCACTGACGACGGCGCCTGGCCGGCACTCGTTCTGCCCGGCTACGAGCGACTCTTCATCCGGCCGTCGGCCGTAGATGCTCGTAGCCGGGCAGATCGGGTGTCTCCCGGCGGCGGCACCCCCCGTGGGCACCCGTGCCGGCGACCCCTTGCCCCCCGATTGGACCGGCGTTAGAATTCCTCGCACGTAGAATTCATTGCCTGCTGAATTCGGTGGGCGAGCGTGAGGGGACCGGATTGGCGGCCAGGCGGATCCATACCGGGCGACGGCCCGGAACCACCACCACGCGTGCGCTGATCGAGGACGCCGCCCGAAAGCAGTTCGCCGAACTGGGCTATGACCGCACCTCGATCCGCTCGATCGCCAAACAGGCCGAAGTGGATCCCGCGCTGGTGACCCACTTCTTCGGCACGAAGTGGGAGCTGTTCCTGGCCGTCGTGGAGCTCTCGTTCGATCCGCCCGCCATGATCGAGGCGGTCGTGACCGGCGATCAGGAGCTGGTGGGCCGGCGGCTCGCCACCGCGGTGGTCGACATCCTCGGTGACGAGCAGCGCCGCCGGCCCATGCTGAGCATGATCCGCGCCGCCACCTCCGAGCCGGCGGCAGCCGTGCTGGTGCGCGAGTTCCTGACCCGGAACGTGTTGCAGCCCATCGCCGAGCGGCTCGGGGTGGCCGACGCCCGGTACCGCGCCGGCTTGGTGATGTCGCAGATCGTCGGCTTCACCATGGCGCGCTACGTCGTCGCCCTGCAACCGTTGACCAGGCGCTCCCGCGAGGACCTCATCGCGGACCTGGGGACGACCTTCCAGCACTACCTGCGCGGCGAGCTCGGATCGGGAGGTGGCCGATGAGGAAGCCCCCGGTCGGCCGCCTGCTGGCGCGCCGGTGGACGGTGCTGGTCGCGGTGGTGGTGGTCGCGGTGGCCGGCTTCGCCGTCTATCGGCTGCACGGCATCTTCGGGTCGAACAACGACGTCTCGGCCGGCGGCGCGCTACCCAACGACAACACCGCGTCCACGCCGAAGCATGTCGTCATCGAGGTCTTCGGCGAGCCGGGTGCGCAGGCGACCATCACCTACCTCGACGTCAACGCGCAGCCGCAGCGTGTCGACAACGCCCGGCTGCCGTGGTCCTACGACGTCACCACCACCCAGCCCGCCGTGTTCACCAACGTTGCGGCCCAGGGCGACAGCGATTCCCTGGGCTGCCGCATCACGATCGACGGCGCGGTCAAGGACGAGCGCACCGTCAACACCTTGAACGCCTACACCTACTGTCTGGAGAAGTCCGGGTGAGCGAGCATCAAGCCCAGCACAGTCCCGTGGTGCACCGCATCGCGCGCGGCATCCGGTGGTTCTCGGTGCCGATCGTCCTGGTGTGGCTGCTCATCGCCGCGACGACCAACGTCTTCGTGCCGCAACTCGAGGACGTCGGCAAGGCCCACAACGTCTCGCTGATCGCGGCGGATTCACCCGCGCTGCAGGCGATGAAGCGGATGGGCAAGGACTTCCACGAGTTCGACTCGGACAGCATCGCGATGATCGTGCTCGAGGGCGAGCGGCAGCTGGGCGCCGAGGCGCACCAGTACTACGAAACGCTGGTCCGCAAGCTGACCGCCGACACCAGACACGTGCAGCACATCCAGGACTTCTGGGGTGACCCCCTGACGGCCGGGGCGGCGCAGAGCAACGACGGCAAGGCCGCCTACGTGCAGGTGAATCTCGCCGGTAACCAAGGGGATTCACTGTCGCTGCAGTCGGTCGACGCGGTGCGCGACATCGTCGACCACACGCCGGCACCCCCGGGCGTGCACACCTACGTCACGGGTGCGGCGCCGCTGTTCGCCGACCAGCTCTCGGTCGGCAGCCGCGGCATCGGCAAGGTCACCGTCATCACCATCCTCGTGATCATGGCGATGCTGTTGTTCATCTACCGGTCCATCTCGGCCGCGGTGGTGACCCTGCTGACGGTGCTCGTCGAGATGTCGGCCGCGCGCGGCATCGTCAGCCTGCTCGCCGACTCCGGCATCATCGGGCTGTCCACGTTCGCCACCAACCTGCTGACCCTGCTGGTGATCGCCGCCGGAACCGACTACGCGATCTTCCTGGTCGGCCGCTACCACGAGGCCCGCCAGCTCGGCGAGGACCGCGAAACCGCCTTCTACACCATGTATCACGGCACCGCGCACGTGATCCTTGGCTCCGGGCTGACGGTGGTCGGCGCGGTGTCGTGCCTGAGCTTCACCCGGTTGCCGTACTTCCACAGCATGGGTCCGCCCGCCGCCATCGGGGTGGCGGTCGCACTGGTCGCCGCGCTGACGCTCGCGCCCGCGGTGCTGACGGTCGCGTCACTGTTCGGACTGCTGGAACCGCGGCGCTCGATGCGCACCCGTACCTGGCGGCGTATCGGCACCGCCGTGGTGCGCTGGCCCGGGCCGGTCCTGCTGGTCAGCCTCGGCATCGCGCTGATCGGCCTGCTCGCCCTGCCCGGCTACAAAACCAGCTACGACCAGCGCCGCTATCTGCCCGGCAGCGCTCCGGCGGTCGCGGGCTACGCCGCCGCGGAACGGCACTTCTCCCAGGCCCGGCTGAACCCGGAACTGCTGATGATCGAAGCCGACCACGACATGCGCAACCCGGCCGACATGATCCTGCTGGAACGGGTGGCCCGGTCGGTCTTCCACACCGCGGGCATCGCGGAGGTGCAGTCGATCACCCGGCCGCTGGGCACCCCGCTGGATCACACGTCGCTCGGCTTCCAGCTCGGCGCGCAGAGCGTCGGCCAGGTGCAGAACCTGCCGTTCCAGCAGGCCCGCGCCGCCGACATCCTGAAGCAGGTCGCCGAGATCGACACCTCGATCGAAACGCTCAAACAACAGCTCACCCTGCAACAGCAGGCCAACGCGGCCACCGACGAACAGGCCAGGGCGTTCCACGAAACCGTGGCGATCGCCCAGGACCTGCGCAACAAGATCGCCAACTTCGACGACTTCCTGCGCCCGCTGCGCAACTACTTCTACTGGGAGCCGCACTGTTACGACATCCCGGCGTGCGCGGCGGTGCGGTCGGTGTTCGACGCGCTCGACGGGCTCGACGCACTGACCGATCAGTTGGGCAATGTCACCGCCAGCCTTGACAAGCTGACCGCGCTGCAGCCCCAACTGCTCGCGCTGATCCCGAAGCAGATCGCCAGCCAGGAGGCCAACCGCGACCTGGCCATGACCAACTACGCCACCAACTCCGGGATCACCGCCAACAACGCGGCCAACCTGGACAACGCGGGCGCCATGGGCAAGGCGTTCGACGCCGCCAAGACCGACGACTCGTTCTACCTGCCGCCCGAGGCGTTCACCAACCCCGAGTTCCAGCGCGGGCTGAGGCTGTTCCTGTCCCCGGACGGCCACGCCGCCCGGCTGATCATCACCCATGACGGGGACCCGGCGACCCCGGACGGCATCGCGCACATCGCGGCCATCCGCAACTCCGCGAAGGACGCGGTCAAGGGCACCCCGCTCGGCAACGCCAACATCTACCTGGCCGGCACCGCGTCCACCTACAAGGACATCAGCGAGGGCGCGAAGTATGACCTGATGATCGCGGCGATCTCGGCGCTCAGCCTCATCCTGCTGATCATGGTGTTCGTCACCCGAAGCCTGGTGGCAGCGCTGGTCATCGTCGGCACGGTGGCACTTTCGCTGGGCGCCTCGTTCGGGCTGTCCGTGCTGCTGTGGCAGGACATCCTGGGCACCCCGCTGTACTGGATCGTGCTGGCGCTGTCGATCATCCTGCTGCTGGCGGTCGGCTCGGACTACAACCTGCTGCTGATCTCCCGGTTCCGGGAGGAGATCCACGCCGGCCTGAACACCGGCATCATCCGCGCCATGGTCGGCTCCGGTTCGGTGGTCACCTCCGCCGGCCTGGTGTTCGCCGCCACCATGGCCGCCTTCGCGTTCAGCGACCTGCGGGCCATCGCCCAGGTCGGCACCACGATCGCGCTCGGTCTGCTGTTCGACACCCTGATCGTGCGCTCGTTCATGACGCCGTCGATCGCGGCGCTGCTCGGCCGCTGGTTCTGGTGGCCGCAACGCGTCCGCCCCCGGCCCGCGAGCACGATGCTGCGGCCGTACGGCACCCGGTCCTCGGTGCGTCAACTGCTGCTGTGGGAAGACGATGAACCGGTGCTGGCCAAGGAGAAGTCATGACACAGAGCCTGTGGGGCCTGCTGACCCTGATCTCGTATGTGGCGGTATTCGTCTTCGCGGCAGGCGCTTTCGTGCTGGTGACCCGGCTGCTGAAACGTCAGGACAGTCCGCTGAGCGAACAGGTCGGCGGCCTCACCGCGATTCTGCGCAAGGTGCGCAAGCGCGAGCCGATGTCGGCCGAGGAACTGGAGTACGCGCGGCAGGTCATCGCCGACCGCAGATCGCCCCTGGCGTTCTGCATCCCGTTCGTGATCATCGGGGTCGGCTGCATCTACGTCTTCGGCAGCCTCGAGCAGTTGCACGGGCGCGATCCATCGATACGCACGTTCATCGGGCTGATCCCGATGCTGGCCGGCACCAACCTGACCATGCAGCTGCTGCGGATCGCGAAACTCAAGCGGCGCCTGCCGAAAGCCGCCGCCGACCTCACACCCGCCTGAGCAGCACCGCGTTCTCGAACGGCAGGGCGGCGAAGATCGGCCGCCACAGCCCCGAAACATGGCGGGCGGCTTCGGCTTTCGGCATCACCCGCGGATCGGCGACGGCGAAGGTCCGGCCGTACCGCTTGAGCCGCCCGCCGCCGGCGGCGGTGATGTTCTTCAGCCAGTCCCGGTCGGGTCCGTAGGTGAGCAGGATCGCCACGCCCTCATCGGTGCTGAACACCGTCAGCGGGGTCCGGAACTGGCGCCCGGAGCGGCGGCCGACGTGGTCGAGGATGCCCATCGTCGGGATGTAGCCCGCCCACAGGCGCTGGATCGGGTTGGTGACGTGCCGGTTGAACCGGGCCAGCCATTGCGGTAGCTGCATAACCCGATCAAACTCTGACTCATGGCCTATCTCAAGCCCCCCTGGTTCACCGCCAGGGTTTTCAACAAGATCGCGATGGCCACCGGGATCTCGGGGTCCGAGCGGCTCACCCTGACCGCCCGGTCCAGTGGCCGTCCGCAGGAGATCCCGGTGATCACCGTCGACGTCGACGGGATCCGGTATCTGGTGTCGACCCGCGGCGAGTCCGAGTGGGTGCGCAACGTGCGCGCCAACCCGACCGTCACCCTTGCCACCAAGGTGGGCACCGCCCGCTTCACCGCGACCGAAGTTCCGGTGCCGCAACGTGATCCGGTGTTGACGGCGTACCGGGCCAAGGCCGGCAAGACGGTCGACGGCTACTTCGCCAAGCTGCCGGACCCGGCCGACCACCCGGTGTTCAGCCTGACGCCGGTGTGAGCGCGACGACCAGCTGGTCGCCCGGGGAATCCACTTCGACCAGGCCGGGGCAGCGCTGACGCAGCTCGCCCAGTAACCGCTGCCGCAGCGTCTGTTCGGCCGCGGCGCAGCTCGCGCAGGCGCCGCCGAGTCGCACCACCACCTCGTCACCGAAAGGCTCCGCGGTCACCGTCCCGCCGTGTGAGCGCACGAAGTCACCGACCGAGCCGTCGATCAGGTCGGCCATCACCCGCATCAACACCTCGCCGGGTGCGGGCTCGACCACCCAGCGGGCCGGGGCGGCCAGCGCGTCGCGCAGCGCGGCCTCGACGGTGCGGCCCCGCTCGCGCCAGGACAGCCCGTCGCGCAGCCACAACCACACAGCGCCGTGCTCGACGAGCCCGCGGGTCAGCGTGCCGTCGTCGAACAATGCACCCAGTTCGCCCGGCGCGGTGCGGATTCGGCCGGGCGGCAGGCTGCCGGGCGGCACCACCCAGCGCACCGCGGCCGGCTCGCCGGCCACCCGTTCGGCGTGCAGCGCGATCACCACAGCGCGGCGACGATCGTCCTGGCCGCCAGCGCCATCACCCAGGCCACCACGAACATGTAACCGAACGCGATCGCCGGCCACTTCCACGACCCGGTCTCGCGGCGCAGCACCCCGACCGTGGACATGCACTGCAGCGCGTACATGAAGAACAGCAGCAGCGCCGCGATCGTCGGCGCGTCGAACAGCAGCCGGCCGGCCTGCGGCCCGCGTTCGACCCGCATGCCGCGCAGCGAGGCACCCGGGTCGTCGGGGGATTGCGCCGCCGCCACCTGGCCCAGCGTGGCGACGAAGGTCTCCCGGGCGGCCAGCGAGGACAGGATGCCGACGTTGATCCGCCAGTCGAAGCCCAGCGGTGCGAAGACCGGCTCGACCGCCCGGCCTATCGAGGCCGCGTACGAGTGGTCGATCACGTAGGCCGAGACCGCGGCCGGATCGTTGGTGTCGACGCCGGCGGCGGACAGCTGGTCCGGATGGCGCAGCGGCAGGTTGAGCAGCACCCACAACACGGCGGTGGTGACCAGGATGATCGAGGAGACCTTGCGCAGGAACGCCGCCGCGGCGGTCCACACCTCGGCGGCCATCGTCCGCAACCGCGGCACCTGATAGGGCGGCATCTCCATGTAGAACGGCAGCAGCGGGCCGCCGCGCGCGCTCAGCCGCTTGAACACCGCGGCCGCCGCCATCGCCGACACGGCGCCCATCAGGTAGAGCGCGAACATCACCACGCCGCGCGCGCTGAACGGGCCGACCCGCGCCGCCGAGTCGAACAGCAGGCTGACCAGCAGCAGGTACACCGGCAGCCGCGCCGAACAGGTCATCAGCGGGGCGCCCATCATGGTGGCCAGCCGGTCCTTCGCCGACGGCAGCGAGCGGGTCGCCATGATCCCCGGGATCGCGCACGCTACCGAGGACAGCAGCGCCACGAACGCGCGGCCCTCCAGCCCGGCGCGGGCCATCACCCGGTCCATCAGGAACGCCGCGCGGCTCAGGTAGCCGGAGCCCTCCAGCAGCGCGATCAGGACGAACAGCAGGATGATCTGCGGCAGGAAGGACAGCACGGTGCCGACCCCGCCGATCACCGCCTCGGACAGGAACGCCGACAGCCAGGACAGGTGCACGTGGGCGCTGACCAGGCCGCCCAGCCAGCCGAAGAAGTCCCCGACGTAGCCCTGCAGCGGCGCCGCCAGGGTGAAGATCGTCTGGAAGAACACGAACATGGTGAGCAGGAAGATCACCGTGCCGGCCACCGGATGCAGCAGCACGGCATCGATGCGGCGGGTGCGGTGGTCCAGGTCGGGCAGTTCGTAGCCCGCGGCCCGCAGCACCGAGTCCACCCACGCGGTGACCTCCGCGGTGTCGGTGGGCGGCGGCACCACCGGGGTGCTCCACGATTCGAAGCCGGCCATCGCCTGCCGCAGCGCGACGACGCCGTCGCGGTGGCCGGCCACCACCGGCACCACCGGCACGCCGATGGCCCGACTGAGCGCGGCGACGTCGATGTGCCCCTGCCGCCGGGCCAGGTCGTCGGTGAAGGTCAGCACCACGCAGGTGGGCAGGCCGGTCTGCAGCAGCTGGGCCAGCAGGCCCAGGGAGCGGCGCAGCGTCGTCGCGTTCAGCATGACCAGCAGCGCGTTCGGGACGTCGACGCGCAGGTTGTGATGGTCGGTGTCCAGGACGTCGACCACGATCTGCTCGTCCGGGCTGATCGGGTCCAGGCTGTAGGTGCCCGGCAGGTCCTCGACCACCACCGGCCCGTCGTCCAGCCGCATCCGGCCCTCGAACCGGGCGACGGTCACCCCGGGGTAGTTGCCGGTCTTGGCGTGCAGCCCGGTCAGTGCGTTGAACAGCGTGGTCTTGCCCGAGTTGGGGCTGCCGACCACCGCGAAGCGGGTCAGCCCGACGTTGGTGGCGGCTCCGCCGCCGCCGTGGTGGTGGTGCCCGCTCAACTCACCGGTTCCACGTGGATGCACCGGGACTGGTCGGTGCGCAGGGCGATCTCGTAGTCGCCGACGCGGTACACGATCGGGTCGCGCAGCGGCGCGCGGCGCACCATGGTGACCTCGATACCGGGCACGATGCCGAGGTCGAAGAACCGGCGGGCGGTGCTGGCGGCGACCTCGTCGCCGTAGCCGACGACCGTGGCCCGCTGGCCGCGGTCGAGGTCGGCCAGGGTGACCGTGGCCGGGGTGTCCACCTCGGAGCCGGACGCCAGCCGGCGCCGGCTCATGCGGTCGGAGACTGAGGACACGTAGGAGAGAATAGGCTTACCGACTGATCCCGGCGTGGTGGTGTCCGCCACCCGGAACGCCTCTCCTACACCCTGTAGTCGACACCGGTGTCCGGGCTGGGACACTGGTGGCCATGAGCAGCACGGACCAGGCCGCCCGGACCGCCGCGTCGGCCAAGTTGTTCGCCGACGCCTGCGCGGTGATCCCGGGCGGGGTCAACTCGCCGGTGCGGGCGTTCAACTCCGTCGGCGGCACCCCGCGCTACATCACCTCCGCCCAGGGGTACTGGCTGACCGATGCCGACGGCAACCGCTTCGTCGACCTGGTCTGCTCGTGGGGCCCGATGATCCTGGGCCACGCGCACCCGGCGGTCGTGGGGGCGGTGCAGCGGGCCGCCGCCAACGGCCTGTCCTTCGGCGCCCCCACCCCCGGCGAGACCGAGCTGGCCGCCGAGATCGTGGCCCGGGTGCAGCCGGTGCAGCGGGTCCGGCTGGTGAACTCCGGCACCGAGGCCACCATGAGCGCGGTGCGCCTGGCCCGCGGCTTCACCGGCCGGGCCAAGGTGATCAAGTTCTCCGGCTGCTACCACGGGCACGTCGACGCGCTGCTGGCCGACGCCGGCTCCGGGGTCGCCACCTTGGGCCTGCCGTCCTCGCCGGGGGTCACCGGCGCGACCGCCGCGGACACCATCGTGCTGCCCTACAACGACGTCGCCGCGGTCGAGGAGTCGTTCGCCAAGTTCGGCGACACCATCGCCGCGGTCATCACCGAGGCCTGCCCGGGCAACATGGGGGCGGTCGCCCCGCTGCCCGGCTACAACGCCGCGCTGCGCCGCATCACCGCCGAGCACGGTGCGCTGCTGATCATCGACGAGGTGATGACCGGCTTCCGGATCAGCCGATCCGGTTGGTACGGCGTCGATCCGGTGGACGCCGACCTGTTCACCTTCGGCAAGGTGATGAGCGGCGGGCTGCCCGCCGCGGCGTTCGGCGGGCGCGCCGACGTGATGGAGCGGCTGGCCCCGCTGGGGCCGGTGTATCAGGCCGGCACCCTGTCCGGTAACCCGGTCGCGGTGGCCGCCGGGCTGGCGACGCTGCGGCACGCCGACGACGCCGTCTACGCGGCGCTGGACGCCAACGCCGAGCGGCTGGCCGGTCTGCTCGCCGCGGCGCTTACCGAAGCCGGTGTGGCGCATCAGGTTCCGCGGGCCGGCAACTTCCTGTCGGTGTTCTTCACCGACTCCCCGGTGACCGACTTCGCCGCCGCGCGGGCCAGCGAGACCTGGCGGTTCCCGGCGTTCTTCCACGCCCTGCTGGACGCCGGCGTCTACGCGCCGCCCAGCGCGTTCGAAACCTGGTTCGTCTCGGCCGCGCTCGACGACGCCGCGTTCGAGCGGATCGCCGCCGCCCTGCCGGCCGCGGCGCGGGCGGCCGCGGAGGCCAAGCCGTGAGTTCCCTCACCAAGGTGCACGTGATGCGCCACGGTGAGGTGCACAACCCGGAGCAGGTTCTGTACGGGCGGCTGCCCGGCTACTATCTGTCCGATCGTGGCCAGGCCCAGGCCAAGTCGGTGGCCGAGGCACTGGCCGACAGCGACATCGTCGCCATCATCGCCTCGCCGCTCGAGCGCGCCCAGCAGACCGCGGCGCCCATCGCCGAGCGGCACGGGCTGAGCATCGCCACCGACCCCGACCTCATCGAGTCGCTGAACATCTTCGAGGGCAAGAAGGTGTCGCCGGGCGACGGCGCGTTGCGCGACCCGCGCAACTGGAAGTACCTCGTCAACCCGCTGCGCCCGTCCTGGGGCGAGCCGTATGTCGAGGTCGCCGCCCGCATGCGCGGCGCCGTCGAGCGGGCCCGCATCCTGGGCGCCGGCCATGAGGTGGTGTGCGTCAGTCATCAACTGCCGGTGGAGATCCTGCGCCGGGCCATGATCGGCAAGCGGCTGCCGCACGATCCGCGCAAGCGGATGTGCGGGCTGGCGTCGCTGAACACCTTCGTGTTCGACGGTGACGAGTTGGTCGACTGGCAGTACCGGGAGCCGGCCGAGCAGTGAGGCGGTTGGTGGTCACCGTGCTTGCGGCGGGGTTGTTGGCCGGCTGCTCCACCGGTGACGACGCGGTCGCGCAGGGCGGCACCTTCGAGTTCGTCGCTCCCGGCGGCAAGACCGACATCTTCTACGACCCGCCCGCCAGCCGCGGCAGGCCGGGATCGGTCAGCGGTCCGGACCTGATGGACCCGTCGAAGACGCTGTCGCTCAACGACTTCGCCGGCAAGGTCGTCGTGATCAACGTGTGGGGCCAGTGGTGCGGGCCGTGCCGTGCGGAGATCACCCAGTTGGAGAAGGTGTACGACGCCACCCGCGATCTTCCGGTGGCGTTCCTGGGAATCGACGTCCGGGACAACGACATCGACGCTCCACGGGATTTCGTCGCCGACCGCAAGGTCAGCTATCCGTCGATCTACGACCCGGCGATGCGCACCATGATCGCGTTCGGAGGCAAGTACCCCACCACGGTCATCCCTTCGACGGTGGTGCTCGACCGCGAGCATCGGGTCGCCGCGGTGTTCCTGCGTGAGCTGCTGGCCGACGACCTGCTACCGGTCGTGCAGCGGCTGGCCGCCGAACCCGCCCCGCCGAAACCGGCTGCGCCATGACCGGTTTCGCACAGACGGCGGCGGCGGGGCCGCTGCTGCTGGCCGTCGGCGTGTGCGTGCTGGCCGGCCTGGTGTCGTTCGCCTCGCCGTGCGTGGTGCCGTTGGTGCCGGGCTACCTGTCGTATCTGGCGGCCGTCGTCGGTGTCGACGACGTGGACGCCGGCGCCGGACAGGTGGCGTTGCGCAATCAACGGTTGCGGGTGGCCGGCTCGGCGCTGCTTTTCGTCGCCGGCTTCACCACGGTGTTCGCCCTGGGCACCGTCGCCGTGCTTGGCATGACGACCTCACTGATCACCAATCAGCTTCTGCTGCAACGGGTCGGCGGCGTGCTGACCATCGTCATGGGCCTGGTGTTCATCGGGTTCATCCCCGCGCTGCAGCGACAGGCCCGGTTCACCCCGCGCCGGCTCGCCGGGGTCGCCGGCGCGCCGCTGCTGGGAGCGGTGTTCGGGCTGGGCTGGACGCCGTGCCTGGGGCCGACGCTGACCGGTGTGATCACCGTCGCCTCGGCCACCGACGGCGCCAGCGTGGCGCGCGGGCTGCTGCTGGTGATCGCCTACTGCCTGGGCCTTGGCATCCCGTTTGTGCTGCTGGCGCTCGGATCGGGCTGGGCGGTCAACGGTTTCGGCTGGCTGCGCCGCAACACCCGCGCCATCCAGATCTTCGGCGGGCTGCTGCTCATCGCCGTCGGCATCGCGCTGGTGACCGGGGTGTGGAACGACTTCGTGTCCTGGGTGCGCGACGCGTTCGTCTCGGATGTCAGGCTGCCGATATGACGGCCGCCCCCCCGCGAGCAGACGCAAAGTCGCATAAAACGGGCGGTCCCAGTGCGATTTTGCGTCTGCTCGCGCGGTCGGCCCGCAACCTGTGGCGCGCGCTCACCTCGATGGGCACGGCGCTGGTGCTGCTGTTCCTGCTCGCCCTGGCCGCGGTGCCCGGCGCGCTGCTGCCGCAGCGCAGCCTCAACGAGGCCAAGGTCGGGCAGTACATCCTCGCCCACCCGGTCATCGGGCCGTGGCTGGAACGGCTGCAGTTCTTCGAGGTGTTCTCCAGCATCTGGTTCACCGCGATCTATGTGCTGCTGTTCATCTCGCTGGTCGGCTGCCTGACCCCGCGGATGATCGAGCACGTCCGCAGCCTGCGCACCACCCCGGTGCCGGCGCCGCGCAACCTCAGCCGGCTGCCGAAGTACGCCACCGCCGACGTGCCGGGCGATCCCGGGTCCGTCGCCGCGGGCATCTCGGCGCGGCTGCGCGGCTGGCGCCGGGTCACCCGTCACGACGGCGACATCACCGAGATCTCGGCGGAGAAGGGGTATCTGCGCGAGTTCGGCAACATCGTCTTCCACTTCTCGCTGTTGGGCTTGCTGGTCGCCATCGCGGTGGGCAAGCTGTTCGGCTACGAGGGCAACGTCATCGTGATCGCCAACGGCGGTCCGGGATTCTGCTCGGCATCACCGGCGGCGTTCGACTCGTTCCGGGCCGGCAACAGCGTGGACGGCACGTCGCTGTACCCGATGTGCCTGCGGGTCAACGATTTCCAGGCCCGCTACCTGCCCAACGGCCAGGCCACCTCGTTCGCCTCCGACATCGACTACCAGGCCGGCGCCGACCTGGCCACCGGCACATGGCGGCCGTACCGGCTCGAGGTCAACCACCCGCTGCGCATCGGCGGTGACCGGGTCTATCTGCAGGGCCACGGCTACGCCCCCACGTTCACGGTCACGTTCTCGAACGGGCAGAAGCGCACCCAGACCGTGCAGTGGCGCCCCGACGACCCGCGCACCCTGCTGTCCTCGGGCGTGATCCGGTTGGACCCGCCGGGCGGGATGTACCCGAATGCCGACGAGCGCCGCAGGCATCAGCTGGCGATCGTGGGGCTGTTCGCCCCCACCGCCGAGTTCGACGGCACCCTGTTGTCCTCGAAGTACCCGGCGCTCAACGACCCGGCGGTGGCCATCGACATCTACCGCGGCGACACCGGGCTGGACAGCGGCCGCCCGCAGTCGCTGTTCAGCATCGACCACCGGCTGCTGGAGCAGAAGCGGCTGACCAAGGTCAAGCGGATCAACCTGCGCCAAGGGGAGGAGGTGCGCCTCGACGACGGAACCGTCGTGCGCTTCGACGGCGCCACCCCGTTCGTCAACCTGCAGGTCTCGCACGACCCCGGTCAGGTGTGGGTGCTGGTGTTCGCGTTGACCATGATGGCCGGGCTGCTGGTGTCGCTGATCGTGCGCCGGCGCCGGGTGTGGGCGAGGATCGAGGCCTCATCTCCGCCCGGTACGGTGAATGTCGAGCTGGGCGGGCTGGCCCGGACCGACAATTCGGGCTGGGGCAGCGAGTTCGAGAAGCTCACCGAGCGGTTGTTGACGGATCTGCCCGCCGAGGCGCCGTCGAAAGAGAAGGTCTAATCGCATGAATACCGAGCACATCGACATCGGGCTGGCCCGGTACTCCGACTGGGCGTTCACGTCGTCGATCATCGTCCTCGTCGCCGCCCTGCTGCTGCTGGCCGTCGAGCTGGCCTCGAGCCGCGGCCGCAAGGTCGAGGCCCGCGAACTGGTGGCCGCTGGTGGAGCCGCTGGTGTGAGTGCCGACAGCGACCGGCCCGGCGTCGTCATCGACGAGCCCAGCCGCTCCCTGGACGAGCGGGCCGGCAAGGCCGGCCTGGCCCTGGTGTACCTCGGCATCGCGCTGCTGTTCGCCTGCATCGTGCTGCGCGGCCTGGCCACCGCGCGGGTGCCCTGGGGCAACATGTACGAGTTCATCAACCTGACCTCGTTCTGCGGGCTGATCGCCGGCGCCGTCGTGCTGCGCAAGCCGCAGTACCGCGCGCTGTGGGTGTTCGTCCTGGTGCCGGTGCTGATCCTGCTGACCGTCTCCGGCAAGTGGCTCTACACCAACGCCGCGCCGGTGATGCCCGCGCTGCAGTCCTACTGGCTGCCGATCCACGTCTCGGTGGTGAGCCTGGGCTCCGGGGTGTTCCTGGTCGCCGGTGTGGCCAGCATCCTGTTCCTGCTGAAGATGTCCCGCTTCGGGGAACCGGGTGCACAGGGAGCGTTGGCCCGCATCGTGGCGAAACTGCCCGACGCGCAGACCCTGGACCGGATCGCCTACCGCACCACGATTTTCGCGTTCCCGGTCTTCGGTTTCGGCGTGATCTTCGGCGCCATCTGGGCCGAGGAGGCGTGGGGCCGGTACTGGGGCTGGGATCCCAAGGAGACGGTGTCGTTCATCGCCTGGGTGGTCTACGCCGCGTACCTGCACGCGCGCTCGACGGCGGGCTGGCGGGACAAGAAGGCGGCGTGGATCAATGTCGTCGGCTTCGTCGCCATGGTCTTCAACCTGTTCTTCATCAACCTGGTGACGGTCGGTCTGCACTCCTACGCCGGGGTCAGCTGAACCGTTCGGTAGGGTTGTGGCGGCGCCACGAATATCACTCGACCCAGCGATACTTCAGGGGGAAGTGCACGTGTCCGATCCGCACAACAACGAACTGACCGATCCCACAACGGTTTTCCGTACCGAACGGTTCACCGATCCGGCGCTGGCCGCGCCGCAGCCGGACTGGTTCGCACCCACACCACCCACCGGGATTCCGCTCGACCCGATTCCGGCCGGGGTGTACCAGCAGCGGCATGCTCAGGCCGCTCAGGCCCTCGCGCACGTCATCGCGCCGCCGGTGCGGCCCACCGTGCCGCCCACGCCGTATCCGGACCTGGCGACCGGCGCGCTGCTCAAGCCCGCCAAGCCGGCGCCGACCGCGGGCTGGCGCAAGTGGTTGTACCTGTTGTCGGGCAGGCTGATCAATGTCGGCGACGGCCCACACGAGGCTCGGTACAACAGCCTGGTCGCTCAGGCGAACCGCCCGTTGACCGGGTGCTACCGGATCGCGCTGCTGTCGCTGAAGGGCGGCGTCGGCAAGACCACCATCACCGCCACGCTCGGCGGCACGTTCGCCTCCATCCGCGGTGACCGGGTGATCGCGGTGGACGCCAACCCCGATCGCGGCACGCTGAGCCAGAAGGTGCCGCTGGAGACGCCGTCCACGGTGCGCCACCTGCTGCGCGACGCCGAGGGCATCGAGCGCTACAGCGACATCCGGCGCTACACCTCGCAGGGCCCCAGCCGGCTGGAAGTGCTGGCCTCGGAAAGCGATCCTGCCGTCTCGCAGGCCTTCAGCGCCGAGGACTACAGCCGCGCGCTCGAGGTGCTGGAGCGCTTCTACAGCCTGGTGCTCACCGACTGCGGCACCGGCCTACTGCACTCGGCCATGACCGCGGTCCTGGCCAAGGCGGACACCCTGATCGTGGTCAGCTCCGGATCGGTGGACGGCGCCCGCAGCGCCTCGGCGACCCTGGACTGGCTCGACGCGCACGGGCACGAGGACCTGGTGCGCACCTCGGTGTGCGTGATCAACGCGGTGCGGCCCCGCTCGGGCAAGGTCGACATGCAGAAGGTGGTGGACCACTTCTCCCGGCGGTGCCGTGCGGTACTGGTGGTGCCGTTCGACCCGCACCTGGAAGAGGGGGCGGAGATCGACCTGAAGCGGCTCAGGCCCAAGACCCGCGAGGCGCTCGTCGAACTGGCGGCTGTGGTCGCCGCCGGCTTCCCGGCGGCGGCTGAACAATCCGCCTAGCGCGGGTTGTTGTCGTCGCGGCTGAGCCGCCAGAGGAATTCCGGATCGTCGTCGGGCCCGATGACGCGCGTCTTGGGCCGATCGGCCTGGCTACGGACGGCACGCCAGCCGACGTAGACCACTGCCGCGATGATCAGGATCAGAAGCAGGTAGAGCACGGGAACCTCCTTTGTCCGAATATACGCGCGTCGGTAGGCTCGGCGCCGTGTCCGATAAAGAGGCGGCCGGCTCGACGGGTCGCATGATCTTCGACGTCGTCCTGTACACGCTGGCGCGCATCGTGTTGGTGGTGGCCGTGACGGCCGCGATCTTCTTCGGCGCGCGAGTGATCGGCGTCCAGCAACTCCCGCTCGTGGTGGCGCTCCTGTTCGCGATCGTGATCGCGCTGCCGCTGGGTATCTGGGTGCTCGCCCCGCTTCGCCGGCGGGCCACCGCGGGCATCGCCGCCGTCGACGAGCGCCGCCGCACCGACCGCGAGCAGTTGCAGTCCCGGCTGCGCGGCGACAAGCCCGGAACCGACTAGCCGAAGCTCAGCGCCAACGCCACCGCGATCGACCACACCAGCATCGTCAGGCCGGTGTCCCGCAGCACCGGGATGAGCTCACGCCCGCCGAGGCCGCGCCGCACCGGTCCGGCCGCGCGCGCCGCCAGCGGAGCCGCCGCCAGACCCGCCGCGCACCAGGGCGTCGCCAGCATCAGCACCAGGGTGAGAACCGCGGCGACGGCCAGCAGGGACTGGTAGAGCACCCGGGTCCGCCGGTCACCGAGCCGGACCGCCAGAGTCATCTTGCGGGCCTGGGTGTCGGTCGGGATGTCGCGCAGGTTGTTGGCCACCAGCACCGCCGAGGACAACGCGCCGGTGGTCACCGCCAGGGCCAGGCCCACCCAGTCCACCCGAAGCGCCTGGGTGTACTGCGTGCCGAGCACCGCCACCAGGCCGAAGAACACGAACACCGCGACCTCGCCCAGGCCGGCGTAGCCGTAGGGCCGCGACCCGCCGGTGTACAGCCAGGCGCCGGCGATGCAGACCACGCCGACGGCGATCAGCCACGGGGCGCTCAGCACGGCCAGCGCCAGCCCGGCGACCGCGCCGAGGGCCAGGCTGACCACCGCCGCGGTCAGCACCGCCCGCGGCGACGCCAGCTTGGACCCGACCAGCCGCAGCGGTCCGGCGCGCTCGTCGTCGGTGCCGCGGATGCCGTCGGAGTAGTCGTTGGCGAAGTTCACCCCGATGATCAGCGCCATCGACACGGCCAGCGCCAGCAGGGCCTTCCACCACACCGCGCCGCCCAGCCAGGCCGCCGCCCCGGTGCCGGCGATCACCGGCGCGATCGCGTTGGGCAGGGTCCGCGGCCGCGCACCCTCCACCCACTGCGCCAGGCTCGCCATGCCGCCATCGTCGCACGCGGCCCGCACCGGTTCGGGCATGGCTCACAATGGTCGGATGATCGGAGTCATCGGCGGTAGCGGCTTCTACTCGTTCTTCGGGTCCGATGCGCGCAGCGTCAACCTCGACACCCCGTACGGCGAGCCGAGCGCCCCGATCACCGTCGGCCGGGTCGGAACCCACGACGTGGCCTTCCTGCCGCGGCACGGCCTGAGCCACCAGTACTCCCCGCACACCGTGCCGTACCGGGCGAACATGTGGGCGCTGCGGGCGCTCGGTGTGCGTCGGGTGTTCGGCCCGTGCGCGGTCGGTAGCCTCACCCCCGAACTCGGGCCGGGCGCGATCGTGGTGCCGGACCAGTTGGTCGACCGCACCCGCGACCGCGGCGACACCTATTTCGATTCCGGTGGAATCCATGTCGGTTTCGCCGACCCGTACTGCCCGACGCTGCGGGCGGCGGCCACCGGCCTGCCCGGCGTGGTCGACGGCGGAACCATGGTGGTGGTGCAGGGTCCGCGGTTCTCCACCCGCGCCGAGAGCAACTGGTTCGCGCGTGAGGGGTTCACGCTGATCAACATGACCGGGTATCCCGAGGCGGTGCTGGCCCGGGAGCTGGAGATGTGTTACGCGGCAATCGCTTTGGTGACCGACCTCGACGCCGGTATCGAGACCGGCGGCGGCGTGCGGGCCATCGACGTGTTCGCCGAGTTCGAGAAGAACCTGGTGCCGTTCAAGAAGCTGGTGCACGAGGCGATCGACCAGCTGACCTCCGACCGGGTGTGCACGCACTGCCTGGCGCACGAGGGTGTCGAGTTGCCGTTCGACCTGCCGTGAGGGTGCTGCTGACCGGCGCCGCCGGTTTCATCGCCGGCCGGGTGTGGGCGGCGCTGCTCGCCGCCGGGCATGAGGTCGTCGCGTTGGACGCGATGCTGCCCGCCGCGCACGGCCCGGGAGCGACGCTGCCCGACGGGTGCCTCCGGGTCGACGTGCGGAACGGTGACGCGCTGGCCCCGCTGCTGGCCGGGATCGACGTCGTGTGTCATCAGGCCGCGGTGGTGGGGGCCGGGGTCGATGCCGCGGACGCGCCGTCGTACGCGAGCCACAACGACTACGGCACCGCGGTGCTGCTCGCGCAGATGTTCGCCGCGGGGGTGCAGCGTCTGGTGCTGGCGTCCTCGATGGTGGTCTACGGACAGGGTGGTTACTCCTGTCCGGTGCACGGGGTCGTCGACCCACTGCCGCGCACCCGGGCGGATCTGGATGCCGGGCGCTTCGAGCACCGCTGCCCGGTCGGCGGTGAGGAGCTGGCCTGGCGGCTGGTGGACGAGGACGCACCGCTGGCGCCACGCAGCCTCTACGCCGCGAGCAAGACCGCACAGGAGCACTACGCGCTGGCCTGGTCGGAATCCGCGGGTGGTGCGGTGGTCGCGTTGCGCTACCACAACGTCTACGGCCCCGGGATGCCGCGGGACACGCCCTATTCCGGGGTGGCCGCGATCTTCCGGTCCTCCCTAGAGAAGGGCCAACCCCCAAGGGTTTTCGAGGACGGCGGTCAGATGCGCGACTTCGTGCACGTCGACGACGTCGCCGCGGCCAATGTGGCGGCCGTCGGTTCGGATGGCGGCGGCTTTCTGGCGGCCAACGTCTGCTCGGGGCGGCCGATCTCGATCATGGACGTCGCGAGCCGGCTGTGCGAGGCGCGTGGGGGACCGGCGCCGGTGGTCACCGGTCAGTACCGCAGCGGCGACGTCCGCCACATCGTCGCCGACCCGGCCCGCGCCGCCGAGTCGCTCGGGTTCCGGGCCGCGGTGCAGCCGACCGATGGTCTACGCGAGTTCGCCTTCGCGCCACTGCGGGCCTGAGCGGATAACCCCCGGCGCATACTGGGCTCTGTGAAGACAGAGATCTGCGACCAGTTCGGCATCGACTTCCCGCTGTTCGCCTTCAGCCACTGCCGCGACGTCGTCGCCGCGGTGACCAACGCCGGCGGGTTCGGTGTGCTCGGTGGCGTCGCGTTCACTCCCGACCAGCTCGACCAGGAGCTCACCTGGATCGACGAGCAGGTGAAGGGCAAGCCCTACGGCGTCGACATCATCGTGCCGGCCAAGTACGAGGGGAAGGGGGAGAACCTGTCGTTCGGCCAACTCGCCGAACGCATTCCGGAGGAGTTCCACAGCTTCGTCCGGGAGCTGTTGGCCGCCCACGACATCGAGGTCGACGACGAGCCGCGGATCGCGCCGTCGTCGCTCGGCGGCAACACCGGTGAGAGCCTGCTGGAGATCTCGCTCAACCACCCGATCAAGTTGATGGCCAATGCCCTTGGCGTGCCGCCGGACTACATGATCGAGGCGGGCAAGCAGACCGGGATACCGGTGGCGGCGCTGGTCGGCGCCAAGGAGCACGCCATCAAGCAGGTGAACGCGGGCGTGGATCTCATTGTCGCGCAAGGCACCGAGGCTGGCGGGCACTGCGGCGAGGTGACGACGCTGGTGCTCATCCCCGAGGTGATCGAAGCGATGGCGGAGTTGGGCAAGTCGGTGCCGGTGCTTGCGGCCGGCGGGATCGTGACGGGCCGGCAGATGGCCGCGTCGGTGGCGTTGGGCGCCGCGGGCGCCTGGACCGGTTCGGTGTGGCTGACGACGGAGGAGGCCGAGACCGCGCCGCACACCGTGCAGAAGATGCTGGCCGCGACGTCGCGGGACACCGTGCGCTCGGCCGGACGTACCGGAAAGCCGTCGCGCCAGCTTCGCTCGGACTGGACCGACGCCTGGCTGCCGAATCCGGGTGGCCGTCAGCCGTTGCCGCTGCCCTTGCAGTCGATGATCTCCGAGCCGGTGCTGCGCCGCATCGACAAGCTGTCCGAGGGCGGCCATCCAGGCGCCCAGCAGTTGGCGACCTACTTCGTCGGGCAGGGCGTCGGCCTGATGAACAAGGTGAAGCCCGCCCGCGAGGTCGTGCTGGAGTTCATCGAGGACTACCTGGCGGCCGCCGAGCGGCTGTGTCGATCACTCGAGGAGTGATCTGTCAAGTCATCCAATTGTGTTCTGTGGATGGATTTTTGGGGCTGTGGATAACTTCGGCGGGTGTCGGCGGGGAGGCATATTATTCAAACATGCGTTCGATCTCCGCGGTGCTCGACGATCTCGAGGGTGTCCTCGAGGAACTGTCGCGCCTCGACGTCGACGGACTCGCCGCAACCGCCCGCTACACGGTGCTGGAGCGGCTGGAGACCGCCGCGCGCCGCCAGACCGCCGTCGCCCACACCGTGGTGGCCGGGCTGGAGCAACCACCCGGCTGGCCCGCCCCGCACATCGCCCTGTCCGACGTGCTGCGCATCTCCCGCGCCGAGGCCCGCAACCGGGTGCGCGACGCCGCACAGCTGGCGCCGCGGCGTTCCCTGACCGGCCAGCCGCTGCCCCCGCTGCTGGAGGGCACCGCCACCGCCTGGCACGCCGGAGTGCTCGACGGCGAACACCTCGCGGTCATCCAACGGTTCCTGCGCGAACTGCCCGCCGCCATCGGCCCGGTGCAGACCGCCACCGCCGAGCGCACCCTGGCCGACCAGGCCGCCACCCTGCGCCCCGATCAGCTCCAGACCGTGGCCGCACGGATGGCCCTCGCGCTCAATCCGGACGGGAAGTTCTCCGATCAGGACCGGGCGCTGCAGCGCGGGTTCACCTGGTCCGGGGCGCAGCGCCCCGACGCCATGAGCACCGGAAAGTTGATCGCCACCCCGCAGTTGCGGGCCGAACTGGACGCCTGGT
>WBZS01000117.1_pt1 | contig 158882 bp, 146 predicted proteins | sample 5204201 | NCBI WGS metagenome assembly WBZS01 (sample SAMN12344357, study PRJNA552823) | activated sludge metagenome | biome: Activated sludge suspended growth; feature: Nitrification reactor; material: Wastewater; isolation source: activated sludge from nitrification reactor of wastewater... | reverse complement strand
ACTTGTTTTTTAAAGGCTTCACTGTAATGAGGAGTGGGGATACCGGATTTTAACCTAATTGTTAACTGTGCCATCTTTGTTGAATTTGTAGTCAACTTTTTTCAGGACGAGACATAGAGAATAAAAAACCCCGGGAATCCCGGGGTTTCCATTATGGTTAAAAAGAATTAATACTCATCTTCATTAAAGAAAAAGTCTTCCTGGCTGGGATAATCGGGCCAAATATCTTCAAGGCCTTCATAGAGGTCGCCTTCATCTTCCAGTTCCTGCAGGTTTTCAATAACTTCAATGGGCGCCCCGCTACGAATACTGTAATCAATCAATTCGTCTTTTGTTGCCGGCCAGGGTGCATCTTCTAAATGTGAGGCTAGTTCAAGTGTCCAAAACATTGTTCTTAACGTTTATTTTTTTGCAAATGTAGAGTTTACAACGAAATAACCAAATGTGTTTTTTCACATGCATTTTTCATTGACTTTCAACAAGTGACAAATAATTTACGGGTACCTGTAAAATTCTAAAGTATTAACGTAAACCAATATTATTTTGCACTTAAAGTACAATGGGGTAAATGAAATAGTCGCTTATTGCCTCATGGTTTAATAAAAAAATCGTCAGTTTTTACCGTATTTTCAAATAAGTTAAGGATCTCCGCAGGTGCTGCGGCAAGCTTTCGCAACCGGGTATCCATCCAGGCGCCTTCTACTTTGATAATGGCGCTTAAAATACCATCATTTTTAAAAATTTCATGCTGCATACCCCACCTGGAGGCGGTTTTGTTGTGCCAACTTATTTTTAAGGTAAGGCTTACCTTATCTTCAAATTTTAGTTCTTTGCGAAAACTACATTCTTCTTTCAATAAAATGGGGCCAATGCTTTCCCGGGCCATTACGGCAGGGGTTATCCCATTACGGGTTAGATAGTCCATACGGCAAAGGGCGCCAAAATCGTAATACTTTGAATGTAAAACATGAAAGTTCGGATCAAGGTCTGACCAGCGAAGTTGAATGGGCAGATGAAAAGCTATCATGTTAGATTAAATTAAGCATCAGGTTAAATATACAATAATTCGTAATATTCTTTAACCATACGGTTGCTATCAAATTGCCATCTTACATCACTCATCCCATTTTTTATAATTTGCTTCCAAACCGCTTTGTTTTCATAGTACAATGGCAAAATCTGGTTTTCCAAAATATCATACAGTTTCTCAAGGTCGTATTCATCCTGTTCAAATACCGACATTTTATCGTAGTCAGCCGGTGTAATTAAAAAGCCATTATTGCCATGATTGATGAACTCGCATATCCAGCCATCGTTGGTGCTAAAATTTACCGAACCATTCATAGCAGCCGTCATACCGCTGGTTCCACTTGCTTCCCGGGGTACCCTTGGGTTATTAAGCCATAGATCCGAAGCCTGTTTTAATCGTTTGCTTAAGGCCAGCTCATACCCAATGCACACAGCCATATTGTTATGCTCCTTGCCCAGGTTTACGAGGTTGTTAAATTCCGAAATGGCCGGGTAGTCCATAGGGTAGGGTTTACCTGCCCAAATAATTTGAACCGGGTATTTTTTATTTTCCAGCAAGGCTTTAAACCGGGCTTCATCTTCTGTAATTAATTCGGCACGTTTATACCCGGCAAAACGCCTGGCCCACACAATGGTAAATACATCGGGGTTAAATAATTTTCCGCTATTGTCAGCTACAAGGTCAAAAGCCCTTTTTTTCAAATAACGTTTACGGTCATCAAAGGCCACTTCGTTGTTCTCATCCATGTAGTGGTACAATTGCTTATCGGCCCAGTAATGCCAGTTTTGCGCATTCGTAATGGATTTAATTTCGCAAATGCCCTCATATTTACCCCACATTTTACGGCTTACTACGCCATGTAACTGGCTTACCCCATTGGCCAATTTTGAAAAACGAAGCGCTGCTAAGGAGTGATTGAATAAATCATCCTCTATGCCGGTGAGTGACCGCACTTCATCTATTGAGGCGCCATAAAAATAGCCCATCTTATCGCAAAGATGGATATCGTGTTTTTCGTTGCCGGCTTCTTCCGGTGTATGGGTAGTAAATACCAGGTGCTTTTTTACTTCATCTTTACTGCCGAATTTTTTCAGTAAGTAAAACGCTGAACTAAAAGCATGGGCTTCATTAAGGTGATAGATATCCGGATTAAAGTTGAGTAAATCCACCAGCCTTGCCCCTCCAATGCCCAGCAAAATAAATTGTGCAATTTTAGTGGCCACATTGGCATCGTAAAGCCGGTGGCAAATGGTTTGAGATACAAAATCATTTTCGGGCAAATCGGTGCTTAATAAAAATAACGGTGCGGTTTTAAAAGTCTCGGGGTTTAGGTACCAGGCCTTTACCCAAACGGAATGACCATGGATGGGAATTTGAAATTTAATGCCGGTATCTTCAAGGTAATTATAAATTTTTTCATTCCACTGTACCTGTAAGGTTTGATCGGGATTCCGGGCCTGGTCATAATAGCCATATTTCCAAAGAATGCCAATGCCAATGAGATTTTGCCTGAGTTCGTAAGCGCTGCGTAAATGGGAGCCGCTTAAAAAGCCCAGTCCACCACTATATATTTTTAAAGGTTGGCTAATGGCATACTCCATAGAGAAATAGGCGGCTTTCTTTTGGTATTGGTGATCAATAGGATAGGGAACCTGGAACTCTTGAAAATTCATAATTCAAAAAAATTTGGCACAAAATAACTGCTATTTAAGCAAAAAAATAAGCATTTGCCCTAAAATGTGTAAAAAAAACACATTAACTATTTTTTTGAGTATATTAATTTATTTTTTAGCTTTACCTAAATTTTTTTTCCAATACGATGAAATTAAGCGAAAGTGAAGAGAATTACATCAAGTGCATTTATCACTTGCATGTGCCGGGACAGGGCGTTTCGGCTACTCTTTTGGCGGCAAGTGTGCAAACCAAGGCAGCATCGGTTACTGAAATGCTCAAGCGGTTGAGCCGTAAGAAATTAATTAATTATAAGCCGTATCACAACTTTACATTAACCGAGTTGGGGAATAAAATTGCCCTTGAAGTGATTCGTAAACACAGGCTCTGGGAGTATTTTTTAGTGGAAAAACTGGGTTTTGACTGGCATGAAGTTCATACCATTGCAGAGGAACTGGAGCATATCAGCAGCAAAGAACTCATTCACCGGTTGGAGGCATTCCTCGGCTCGCCTTCTTTTGATCCGCATGGCGACCCTATACCGGACCGTTTTGGAAAAATGAAAACGGTACGCCAAACCTGCCTTTCGGAAATACCCGAAAAAAAATTGGTTACTGTAAATGCCATTACCGATCAAAGCGCTACCATGCATGAATTACTTAAGCATTATGGCATACATATTGGCACCAAAATAAAAGTAAACCGGCATTTTTCATTTGACGGCTCGGTTGAAATAAAAATTAATAAACAGCCCTTAATAACTTTAAGCCGCAAGGCAGCTCAATATATTTTTTGTACCATATGAATACACTCAATGACCAATCGGCCTCTTTAAGTGAAGTACATGAAACCGTTGATACCACAGCTTCGAAGCATATGGGTTGGAGGCGAATTTTTTCTTTTTTGGGCCCGGCTTACCTGGTGAGTGTGGGGTATATGGATCCCGGAAACTGGGCTACCGATCTTGCCGGTGGGAGCCAATTTGGTTATAAACTTATTTGGGTATTGCTCATGAGCAATCTTATGGCCTTGCTATTACAAGGTTTGTCGGCAAGGCTGGGTATTGTAAGAGGGCGGGATTTGGCACAGGCAAACCGGGAAGCTTTTCCCCGGCCGGTAAATTTTGCATTATATATTCTTGCCGAAATTGCCATTGCTGCAACCGATCTTGCCGAAGTGCTGGGTATGGCTATTGGTATTCAATTACTCACCGGGCTTCCCTTAATTTGGGGCGTAAGCTTAACTATTTTAGACACTTTTCTATTACTGTATTTACAGCGCCTGGGGATGCGAAAAATGGAGGCCTTTATTATTGCCCTCGTTGGCATTATTGCAATTTCCTTTTTTATTGAATTGGCGCTGGCCAAACCCGCTTTGGCAGAAATTGCTACCGGCTTTGTACCCTCTCTTCCCAACAATGAGGCGCTGTACATAGCTATAGGAATTATTGGCGCTACAGTAATGCCACATAATTTATACTTGCACTCTGCATTGGTACAAACCCGTAAAATTGAAAAATCGGATAAGGGCTTTAAAGATGCATTACGGTTTAACCGTATTGATACCACTATTGCACTCAACATAGCTTTTTTGGTTAATGCTTCCATTCTCATTCTTGCAGCTACGGTATTTTTTAAAACGGGCAACTCTCATGTGGCCGAAATTAAAGAAGCACACCGTTTGCTTCCCTCATTTTTAGGAAATGTTGCTCCGGTGCTTTTTGCCGTGGCATTAATTGCTGCAGGCCAAAGCAGTACGGTTACCGGTACGCTTGCCGGTCAAATTATTATGGAGGGCTATTTGCGTTTACGCATTAACCCCTGGCTGCGGCGTTTAATTACAAGGCTGTTAGCCATTATTCCTGCTTTTATTGCCATAGCCATTTATGGTGAGCATGAAGCCGATACCTTATTGGTTTTTAGCCAGGTGGTATTGAGTTTGCAATTGGGCTTTGCCATAATTCCGCTCATTCATTTTGTAAGTGATAAATCCACGATGGGCAAATTTGCCATTAAGGGCTTTACGCAAATTGCAGCGTGGGTTATTGCCCTGGTATTGGTTTATCTCAATATTAAAATGTTAATCAATGAAGTGATGCCGGTTTTTCGTGGAGATAATTTGTGGGCCATGCTATTGGTAAGCCTGCTGGCAGCCGCATGTTTGGGATTATTGTTTTACATTAGCTTCGTTCCGTTTTACCTAAGGAAAAAGAAAGCCGGTTCTATTCAAATGCATGGCGTAGCCAGTTTTCCCGAAACCTTTACATTACCCGTGTATAAAAAAGTGGCCGTTGCTTTGGATTTTAGTGCAAATGATGACAAGATCATTAGGCATGCCCTAGGCCAGGGTAATCCGCAAACCCAATACCTGCTTTTGCATATTGTGGAAAGCGCTTCAGCAAGCCTGCATGGCAATGAGTCGGCCGATTATGAAACACAAAAAGACAGGGAGCAACTGGAGTTGTATGTACGGCATTTAGTGGAAAAGGGATATAACGCCGTTGCTGAAATTGGCTATAATAAAAGAGTGAAAGAAATTGCTCGTATTGTAAAAGAAAGCCAGGCAGATTTACTGGTTATTGGCGCACACGGCCACACTACGTTCCATGATATTTTATACGGTCAAACGGTGAATGCGGTACGTCATGAATTAAACATACCGGTTTTAGTAGTTACCCTGAAATAACCCGTAATTTTTTTTCCAGCGTAAGGTTCCATTGCTCCTGCATATCTTCATTACGGCCGTTTTGAGTTTGCTCGTCATACTGCTTTTGCAGTTGATTCATATAATCCAGGCACTCCCTGTAAATAGCCGGAATCAAGGTTTTATAGTTGGATACTGAAATGCTGGCATTTTTTATTTTGGAAATGAAAAAGGATGCTGCAATAAAACTGATGTTAAAATGATGTTGCTCATGGTTAAGAATATACGCTGATTTCTTGTCGGCCTTTACCCATGATTGCGGTTTATTAAAGTAACAATATACGGCAATTTGCACCGTTAATTTTTCGCCGGTAGACGTTACCGAGGCTTTGTAGCCAAAGCCGCTCATGGTAATGGCAGCGGTTCTCCCGGTTTCTGCAGGAGGGCTTCCTTCAAAATCAGCCCAGCTTAATTTTTTGTTGGCGTTATAGTAAATCACTTCCTGTGGGGGCAATTCTGTTTGTTGGGTCCAGTAAACGCTAATATTGGATTGCGCTTTTACGGAAGCACTTAACAGTAAAGAAAATATGACTAAAAAAAATTTCATCTTCGGCTCAGCAAATAAAAAAGCTAAAGTGCTAATAAAAAATTAATGCCGGCAGGATTATCAATATCTTAACAGCTAGGAAATGTTCAGCCTGCGGTGAACGTTTTGCGCTATGCGTTCCATATTCATTTTTTTCATACAGTTAAAGTGTTCAAGCGGGCATTCATTTTCGCCATATTTACTGCAGGGCTGGCAGCAAAGATTAAGCAAAATATTTTCATAAATAGGTAAATTATCCTTAGGGCTGTAGGCAGATCCATAATAAGGCTCTACATCCAGTTGAGGGGTAGTGGCGCCCCAGATAGCCAGTACTTGTTTTTGAAAAGCGCAGGCAATATATTGCATGCCGGTATCATGAGAAATTACCAGTTTACTTTTGCGGATTAAATCAGCCGATTCCAATAAATTAAATTTTCCGCAGGAGTTATAAATTTTCACGGGATCCACCGATGCAATCTTTTTCCCGGCTCCCCGGTCTTCTTTACCGCCAATGAGTATAATGGGATGGTTGATTTTACTGCATAATTCCATTAATTGTTGAACCGGCAATTTTTTTGTTGCATAGGATGCGCCAATAACCAGGCAAATAAAACCCGCCTGGTGCGATGTGGGGATATGATCTTCCGTTACCTTTTCATTTTCCGGGATAAAAAAATCCAGGCCCAGGCCGTCGTCTGTTACACCAAGGGGAACAAGGGTTTCCAGGCTGCGCAGGGTAATATGCTTTTTGGGCATTATGTTCAGGTTAAACTCAGTGAGTAAAAACTTTTGAATGCTGAGTTTTTCAATAGTAAACGATTTTTTGCGTAAGGCCCACTTAATTTTTGCACTCCGGAAATTGTTGTGGAGGTCTATGACGTAATCATAATTTTCAGCTTTTAATTTGCCAATCAATTCCTTCATGTTCTGCTGATAATATAAGAACTTGTCAATATAGGGATTAAATTCCGTTACTTTTTTAAAACTGTATTTGGTTACAAAATGAAGTTCACATTCAGCCATCTGCTTTTTAATACATCTAAAAACCGGGCTGGCCAATACAATATCGCCAATTGAAGAAAAGCGTATCACCAGGATCTTTGTCATAAGGTTATAAAAGGGCTTAAACGTTTAGTTTAATTCGGGTTTTGCCGTATTATTCTTTTGCCGAAGGCTTCTTCCTGCCAAAAAAAAGTTTCCATATTACCGGTAATGTGGTGATGGCAACAATACCTAATACAATCACTTCAAGGTGCTCTTTTAAATCAAAATTATACCTGGATTTAATAAAGGAATTAAGGTAATGCCCGGCAAAAAGCATAGTTACGGCCCAGGCAATACATCCCACAATATTGTAAAACATAAATTTCTTTTTGTCCATTTTTACAATACCGGCCACTATTGGGGCAAAAGTGCGGATGATGGGTAAAAACCGGGCCACTACAATGGTACCGGCGCCATTTTTTTCATAAAAATCATGGGCTTGTTCCAGGTATCTTTTTTTAAAGAAAAAACTGTCTTTTCTATTATAGAGCGTAGGGCCGCTCTTAAGGCCAAACCAATACCCTACGGAATTACCGAGTACGCCGCTAATGATCACTAAAAGGGTGAGAATGAGCAATTGAAGAAAATCAGAACCGGTATTAATATTAAGGCCCTGCATAATTAAATCATTACTGTAAATACCGGCAACAAAGAGCAGCGAATCACCCGGAAGAAAAAACCCGGCAAAAAGCCCGGTTTCAGCAAAAACAATAAATAAAAATAGCCATAGCCCCCCGTTTTCAATATAAAAAGCAGGGTTTAAAAGTTCGTGCCAGTTAAATTCCAATAAAGTAATCATAGATGCTTGTTCTATCAAAAACGTTTTTGATTTTGCAATATACGCCAAATGCTCATTGCAATACGTTCATCCATAAAATATATGAATCCTAAGGTTCGTACCGATTATTTTCTTACTTTTCCGTAATTATTATTTGAATACAACTAATTTTTACTTATGAGTTTGTTTGTTAAAAAGCCTTTAGATATTCTATTAAATGAAGCTGACGAATCCGGCGAACATACCTTAAAAAGATCGCTGGGCTCATGGGGATTAATTGCCCTTGGCATTGGCGCTATTATTGGCGCCGGGTTATTCTCCATTACCGGTATGGCTGCTGCAAACCATGCAGGCCCGGCCATTACCATTTCTTTTATTGTTGCGGGTTTGGGATGCGCCTTTGCCGGATTGTGTTATGCCGAGTTTGCATCTATGATACCCGTTGCAGGTAGCGCTTATACATATTCCTATGCAACTATGGGTGAATTTATTGCCTGGATAATAGGGTGGGACCTGGTGTTGGAATATGCCGTTGGAGCCGCTACCGTAGGGATAAGCTGGAGCGGTTACCTCGTAAAATTTTTAAAAGGGTTTAATATTCATTTACCCGATGCCCTTACTGCCGGGCCCTGGGATGGGGGTATCATAAACATACCCGCTGTATTTATAATTGTGTTAATGAGTTTATTGCTTATTAAAGGCACCAAAGAAAGCGCCAGGGTGAATGCCGTTATTGTTGCTCTTAAAGTGGGTGTAGTGCTCACTTTTATATTTTTGGGCTGGCATTATATTAATACCAGTAATTATGACCCTTATTTTATTCCGGCAACCGAGCCCGGACACGAAAGTTTTTTTAATCACGGGTTTGGCGGTGTAATCAGGGCTGCAGCTATTGTTTTCTTTGCCTATATTGGTTTTGATGCCGTAAGTACAGCAGCACAGGAAACCAAAAACCCCAAGCGTAATATGCCCATTGGTATTTTAGGTTCATTGGCAATTTGTACCGTACTGTATTTGCTTTTTGCTCATGTAATGACAGGGGTAGCCAACTATAAAACCTTTTTGGGTACGGATAGTAAAGATGCCATAGCGCCGGTTTATGTAGCTATAGAACATATGGGTAAAGCTGATGCCAGTGGCATCATTCATCCCGATTATCCCTGGCTGAACAGGGCAATAGTTGTGGCCATATTGGGTGGTTATGCTTCGGTTATACTGGTTATGCTCATGGGCCAGTCAAGGGTATTTTATAGTATGAGTAAAGATGGATTGCTACCCAAAGTGTTTTCATCAGTGCATCCAAAATTTCGCACCCCGTCAAAAAACAATATGATGTTTATGGTTTTTGTAAGCCTTTTTGCCGCATTTGTACCGGCCAGGGTGGTGGGGGAAATGACGAGTATAGGAACCTTGTTTGCCTTCATACTGGTGTGTATTGGAATATTGGTAATGCGTAAAAAAATGCCGGATGTACCCCGTGGTTTTAAAACCCCGTTGGTGCCCATTGTACCGGCTTTAGGCATAATAACCTGTTTGTTTATGATGGTATTTTTGCCCATGGATACCTGGATCAGGCTTTTGGTTTGGATGTTAATTGGCCTGGATATCTACCTGGTTTATGGAGCAAAACATAGCCACCTTGGCGATGGAACGGGAAACCGTAACGGAATGAATATTGCCCGTTATACCGGCATGGCTTTAGCTGTTTTATTGGTTATTGTGGGCTTCCTTCATCAAAATGGCGTGGGGTATGATGCCGACAGGACCCTGCTCTATATTTCTATAATTTTTGCCCTGGTGCATATGGTAATGTATGGTATGAAACTTGCTAAAAAATAAGTGAGGAAAGTGTGAGTATTTCACAAACCAATCTTAACATTTATTTAGCCTGTGAAGAAAAAACGGCATCCCGGTTTTTGGGTTCTTTGTATTACGTGCCGGACAACTAATGCGGCAATAATTTTTAAGTTTAAATGAAGCAGTTTTTAATTATTACGTTTTTATATTTAATCCCAGGTAAAGGTATTGCCCAGGTGAATTTTTCGGATAGCCTGGGTACAATTACCGTGCAACAGGATAACCGCATTGTAATGCTCGGCGAAAAAATGGCGGAGTACAACAAAAATTTAGCTACCAAACCAAGGCTTTCAAAAGGGTTTCGTTTAATGCTTTTAAGCACCAATAACAGGGATTTGGCTATGAGCGTACGTACAAAACTATTGCAGCAGTTTCCCAAAGAAAGTATTTATATGAGTTTTCAAAGCCCCTATATAAAATTAAAATTTGGCAATTTTGAAGAAAGGGAAGATGCGGATAAAATGAGAAAATTATTATTGGCTAAAAAAATTGTACCCGGAAATATTTACATTGTTGCAGACAATATTGAGATTAACCCCAAAGCCATTATCCCCGATAATTAATTTTAACCCAGTACTTTCCTGATGATGAGGTAGCCGATAACCGCTACAAGGAGTAAGATGCCAATGCTGGTATAAAGGATAGTATCGTTATTCCAAAAATTCCGGTTGCGGCTCTGTTTGGGCTTTTGTAATTTATCTTTTAGGGATTTGTTTATTTGATAGGCCAGGAGTTCGGCTTTTTCTTTGCTGCTTATTTGGTTTAACCCTTCCACAGCATCGGCCAAAAACGGGTCGGCCCGGAGTTGTTGCTCCATATCCTGCTGCTCCTGCTCAGGCAATTTTCCATTGATATAGTGCAGTAATTTCTCCTGGTCTATATCATCATTAAGGCTTTTTAATATGTTTTTTAATTCATCATTCATGATCCTGCATTTTCAATAGTTGCAGTTTTAGGTTTCGTTTCCCGTTTTGTATAAAACTTTTTACCTGCATTAAAGTAAATCCCGAGCTTTCGGCTATTTGCTGATAGGTTTGTTTTTTTAGGTAAAATAAAGTTACGCAAAGCTTTTGTTCTTCATTGAGTTGTTCTAAAGCCCGGTTGAGCTGGTTCAGTTGTAAATCTTGTTGTAGCAATTGTTCTTTTGATGTAAGGCTTTCTTCAGCCGCAACTATTTTTTCATTAATTGGAGAGGTCTGCTTTCCTTTATTCCTTAGTTGCATCAGGCAATGATTGCGTGCAATGGTATATATCCAGCTTTTAAAATATTCTACCTTATACCTCGGCAACTCATGAATCACCTTTAAAAAAACCTGTTGCACAGCATCCTTTGCTTCTTCTTCATTTTTGAGGTATTTCATGCATACCCCAAGCAATAAATAAGTATAACGCTGAAGTAAAATGCCCAAATGTTCATTATCACGGGTCTGGGAAAAGCGTTCAAGAAGTTCAGAATCAGATTGGTATGATAAATTTTCACCGCTCAATGAAAACGTAGTTTTAAGATATTGATGTAAACATAGTATAAATTCCATAACCTTATGTGGATCAATTTGTATCTGCCACTATGTCACTTGTCTGAATTTTCCTGCTTATCTTTGCCCTTCGATTTTAATTGATGGAAGAATTAATGACACATAAAACAATTGATGAAAGCCGGCAGGGAGAAGCATTAACCTTGCCCGATAGGGCAAACGGACCCGGCTCAAAGAAATTTTATATTGAGAGTTACGGTTGTGCCATGAATTTTGCCGATAGCGAGGTGGTAGCTTCCATATTGCAAAATGAAGGATTTGGCTCAACCACAGAGCCTGAAGTTGCGGATCTCATTTTTATTAATACCTGCTCTATAAGAGAAAAAGCCGAGCAAACGGTTCGTAAAAGGCTCACCACACTCAAATCGTATAAAAGAAAAAATCCCGGTATGCTGGTTGGGGTTTTAGGCTGCATGGCCGAAAGGCTAAAAACTGCGCTGCTGGAGGAAGAGAAGTTGGTGGACATTGTTGTTGGCCCGGATGCTTACCGAACCTTACCCCAGTTGATTTCTGAAGCAGAAACCGGCCAAAAAGCCGTAAATGTATTATTAAGCCGGGAAGAAACCTATGCCGATATTTCTCCCATCCGGCTAAACAGTAATGCGGTAACGGCATTTGTAAGCATCATGAGGGGATGTAATAATATGTGTTCGTTTTGCGTGGTGCCTTTTACCCGTGGCCGGGAACGCAGCCGGGATGCGTATAGCGTAGTAAAAGAATGTGAAGCTTTATTTAATGAAGGCTATAAAGAAGTGACTTTACTGGGGCAAAATGTAGATAGTTACCATTTTATTGATGAAGCCGGTAACAAAGCCATCAGCTTTGCCAATTTACTGGCCATGGTGGCCGATATTTCCCCGGAGTTGAGGGTGCGCTTCTCTACATCTCATCCCAAAGATATTACGGATGATGTACTGTTTACCATTGCTAAATATGAAAACATATGCAATTACATTCACTTGCCTGTTCAAAGCGGAAGCACCCGAATACTCTCCTTAATGAACCGCACTTACAGCCGGGAGTGGTATGTTGCCAAAGTAAACAGGATTAGAGAAATTTTGCCCGATTGTGGTTTATCTACCGATATGATCGTAGGCTTTTGTACCGAAACCGAAGATGACCATCAGCAATCGCTTAGTCTTATGGAATATTGCCAGTACGACCTGGCTTATATGTATTTTTATAGTGAAAGGCCCGGAACCCTGGCTGCTCGCCGGTTTGAAGATGATATTCCCGAAGAAGTGAAAAAGAAAAGATTGCAGCAAATGGTGGACCTGCATCGTATCCATTCTTTAAAAAGTATGCAAAAAGATGTGGGCAAAACGTTTAAGGTGCTTATTGAAGGAGTATCTAAAAAAAATGATGGCGAATTGTTTGGACGAAATGATCAAAACAAAGTAATTGTTTTTCCCAAAGAAAACTTTCAAAAAGGGCAGTATGTAAATGTAAAGGTGGAGCGCTGTACAGCAGGAACTCTTATAGGAAAAGTTGTTTGGTAATTAAATTATGCAAAAGTTTTTTTTATTGTGGCTAATACTGTTTTCTGTTACCGGGTTACATGCACAGAAAGACAGTACCAGGTATTGGAAAAATGTTTTAAATAACACTCCGGCAGATAATTATTTTTGTTGTTTTCATATAAGCAAGAATAAAGTAGCTAAACGATATTTTTATTTTAAGAAGGATAATATTGGCTACCTGGCTTTTAGTGAAAATAAAAAATTAGTGAAAGTAATACCGGCAAAGGAAGATTATTATAAACAATTGGACGAAGATTTTGAATACATTCAATTTCTTACAAATAACCTCATTTGGGTATCAAAAAAATTGTGGCCAAACTATTATAATAAGCCCAATAAAGATAAAAGTGAGTACAAAAATGTTGCGATGAAATATAATGGCATTCACTGTAACCATTACCGATTGCCGGAAGATACTACCGGACTGCGTTACGAGTTTAAAGTAGCCTACGGAATTTTTGATGGGATTGTGCAAAAGATGGAAGCCGCATTTGAAGCGCCTGGCATTATTGATTAATTTTTGTTTAATGTTATTAAATCTACGATATCATAAAATTTTAAAAGGCACTAACAAAGCCGCAATAGCTGTGCTTATAAGCATTTGCCTTTTGCCAAACCTAAAGGCGCAAAAGAGCCTGCAACAATGGGATGATTATTTAAGAACCACGCATTTGGATGCTTATGTTAATTATTATGAATTCAAAACCGATCAGCATATTTTACATTCCATCCTTTATTTTGAATATAAAAACGATTCCTACTTAGTGGAGACTTATAATGGTAAGGTTACAAAAGTGATTCAAAATCCCGATTTGGATTTGTTCAATTTTATAATGGAAAATAAATCGGAATTTCCTAATAGCAATGGAAAACCGTTAACTGTTAAGCAAGCAAAGGTTTACAACCATAGATTATTTGAAGATACCTCTCAAATAAAAAAAGTTACTTCAATTAAGTATAAAAAATTTACTAAACAAATTGTCTGTATCTCTCAAGCTCAAACCGTACATAATTCAAATGATAATTCGTGCAATCTGTGGGGCGAAATTTTAGATAAAATGATGGGGGCATTAAGAGGTGATCAATAAGGTTACAAATCAATATAGGAGTATTTTATTAGTGAAATAAAAATAACATGGAACTTCAATCTTTAAAAAACAGGTTTGGAATAATTGGTAATTCACCTGGCCTTAACCATGCTTTAAATGTAGCGGCACAGGTTGCCAATACCGATTTAAGTGTATTGATTAATGGAGAAAGCGGTGTGGGAAAAGAGGTTTTTTCACAAATCATTCATGCCCTGTCGGCCCGTAAACACAATTCATTTATTGCCGTAAACTGCGGCGCCATTCCCGAAGGCACCATAGATTCTGAATTATTCGGCCACGAAAAAGGATCGTTTACCGGCGCAGTGGACAGCCGTAAAGGCTATTTTGAAACCGTAAACGGCGGTACCATTTTTTTGGATGAAATTGGTGAACTCCCATTAGGTACACAGGCAAGGCTGCTGCGTGTGCTGGAAACCGGGGAATACATTCGTGTAGGAAGCAGCAAAGTGCAAAAAACCGATGTGCGGGTTATTGCCGCCACTAATAAAGATTTGCTGGAATCTACGCATACCGGAAAATTCAGGGAAGACTTATACTACCGCTTAAATACCGTACCTATACGGGTGCCGGCATTAAGAGACCGTAAAGAAGATATTTACTTATTGTTCCGAAAGTTTGCGTCAGACTTTGCAGACCGGTATAAAACTTCGCCTGTGCAGCTTAGCGACGGCGCCATTGAGGTATTGCTCAATTACCCCTGGCCGGGTAATGTGCGGGAATTAAAAAATATTGCCGAGCAAATTTCGGTGTTGAGTAAAGATAAGACCGTAACAACGGAGCAGTTTCGGAATTTTTTACCCGAACAACATTTTGACCGGCTGCCGGTTTTAGCCGGGGGCAGCGGTAATGTAAGCCATGCTGAATTTGCCAACGAAAGGGAAATTTTGTACAAACTCTTTTTTGACATGAAAAAAGATGTGAACGAATTAAAAAAAATGTTTTTTGATTTATTGCAAAACCCGGCACACAGCTCAGCGGTTTTTAATGATGAGGAGCATTCTTTACATAACGAAATTTACCCGGCCGGTAATGGTTCAAACACTTTAATTAAAGGCAATGCACCGTTCATCTTGCCCGGCCGTTCAGCCAATGTAATACAGCCACATGAAGAAGTGGAAGAATCGTTAAGTATTATGGACAAAGAAAAGGAGCTCATCATTAAAGCGCTGAAAAAGCACCGGGGAAAACGAAAAGACGCTTCACTTGACCTGGGTATAAGTGAGCGCACCCTTTATCGTAAACTTAAAGAGTATGATATAGAAGATTTGTAATTGTTTAACACTGGTTTAATTATCTTGATGCAATGGTTTTCTTTAAAAACAAGTTAACGCTTTCTTTTTTGCTCATCCTGTGTGCGGCCTTTTTTAATGCCGCCACCTGCAAATACAGTTTTAATGACGTGGGCGCTTTATCACCCGATGTAAAAACCTTCAGGGTGAATTACCTGGAAAATAAAGCGCAATATGTCAATACCCGGCTCAGCCCGGACCTTACCGAAAAACTGAAGCAAAAGATTATCAGCACTACCCGCCTTAGGCAAACCAACAGCGATGATGCACACTATGATATCAGCGGCTACGTATCCCAATATAACATTACCTTTGTAAGCATTACCGGGAATAATACCAGTGGAAACCGCCTCAATGTGGGTTTTCATCTTTCCTTTAAGAATACACTGGATGATTCCAAAAGTTTTGAAGCCGATCTTTCCCGTTCCTATGATGTAAATGCCGATGCTTCACTTTCTCAAATTGACGCATCACTTTCGCCAGATATTGTACGTGACCTGTCTGACGAAATTTTTAATAAAATATTTTCCAATTGGTAAAATAGTTACAATGCGGCAGGATGACATTTTTAAAACCATTTTTAAAAAAACGTTTGACTCTTCGGAGGCTTACTTTTTAAAAAACATTATGGATGAATATCCCTATTTTTCTTTAGCTCATTTTTTTAAACTAAAGAAAGATACGGTGTATGATGAAAGCAGCGCTGCTAAAGCTGCCCTGCATTTTCAAAATCCCTTTTTATTAAATTTCCGGTTAAATGATCCCGAAACTGAGGCCGGGAAGCTTCCTGTGGAATGGATGGTTCAACCGGTACATAACAGTGATGAACACCATTCCCCTGCTGCTTCTGCAACTATCGAAAGCCAATCCATAATTCATGAATCTGTTTTCAAGGGTGAAGTTCAGAATAACACTCCTTTAAACCAGCATAATGAAACGCTTTCTTCGGATAGCAACGAAGCGGCAATGCAGCAGGAAGAAAAAAGCCAAATACCGGTAGTAGATGGGGCGTTGCAAAATTTACTGGATAAGAATAGCCTTTTAAAACCGGAAGAAGAGTATAAGGCGCAGGAAGAAAAACCCCAACCCCTAAACCAAAATTTGCCCGAAGCCCAACAAACGATGCCGGAACCTGTAGTTCCTTTAGTATCACCGGGTTTACCACAGGAATGGCTGTTTGAACCCTTACATACTACCGATTATTTTGCATCGCAGGGGATAAAAATATCTGAAGAAACGGCCACATCTGATACGTTGGGAAAACAGCTCAAAAGTTTTACCGAATGGCTTAAAACTATGAAAAAAGCAAGTCATTACAAAGTTTCTCCCGATGCACCACTTGACCGCACTGTGGAGCATTTAGCCGAAAAAAGCAACCAGGAACAGGATATTGTTACCGAAACAATGGCCGAAGCTTACATTAAGCAGGGCAAGTTGGAAAAAGCCCGTGAAACCTACCAAAAATTAAGTTTGCTCAATCCTTCAAAAAGTGCTTACTTTGCAGCCCAAATTGAATATTTAAAAGAGATTTAAGATGTTAGTTATATTCGGAATTTTAGTGATACTTGCAGCAGTAATACTGGGCTTGATTGTATTAATTCAAAACCCTAAAGGCGGCGGGCTTTCCGGTACTTTTGGCGGTATAGGCAACCAGTTTATGGGTGTAAAACAAACCACCGATGTTTTGGAAAAAAGTACATGGGTTTTTGCAGGCATCGTTGCCCTGCTCTGCCTGGTATCTCCTGCTTTTATCCCAAAAGAAGGCACATCTTCAGGTGATGATTTGCTTAAAAGTACACCGGTTACTGCGCCAAAAACGCAACCTGCACCGGCTACCAATGCAACCCAAATGCCGGGTACAGCGCCGGCTTCCACTCCGGATAGCAACAAATAATTTAGTATATTTTTTTTTACGCCCTGCAATAGCGGGGCTTTTTATTTTATAGCGGTAAGAAGTTAGCAATTTTTATAGGTTCTTCAACAATCATTAATAGTATTTTTGCCGGATGATAGCCATAGGCAATGTTTTACTAAGCGATGAAGTGATACAGGAGAAATTTGTTTGCGACTTGTCAAAATGTAAAGGCGCCTGTTGTGTAGATGGAGATGCCGGGGCGCCCCTAGACAAGGAAGAGTTAAAGATGATGGATAAAGTTTTTGATAAAGTAAAGCCTTACCTTAATGCCGAAAGTATTTCCGAAATAGAAAAACAGGGCCGTTATGTGTATCATAAAGAATTCGGCTGGGTTACGCCTGCAATTAACGGGGCTATTTGCGTATATGGCATAAAGGACAAAAACGGGATTGTAAAATGTGGAATAGAGCAAGCCTTTTACGATAATAAAATAACCTGGAAGAAACCCATAAGCTGCCATTTGTTTCCTTTAATTGTAAAAAAAAGTAAAAACAGCACTACAGAATATGTGAATTACGAACCCAGGGAAGACCATTGCAAACCGGGTTGCGCTTTGGGAAAAAAGCTTAAAGTACCCGTTTTTGAATTTTTAAAAGAGCCTTTAATCCGTAAGTTTGGAAAAAAATTTTACGAAGCATTAGCGGCTACCGCCACACATCTAAAAACAAAAAAATGAAGTCCCGTATTTTTATTCAATGTATAGCGTTATTCTTTCTTGCCGGATGTACGGCCAACCAGGCCAAAATAGATGGGAGCCTCAAAAAATTTTTTGATGCAAAAAATGTTGACGGCTGCTTTGCCTTTTTGGATAATTCAAACGGCAAAATTACCGTGTATAATTTTGCAATGGATACGGCCCGTTTTTTACCGGCATCCACCTTTAAGATGGTAAATGGCCTTATTGCCCTGGAAACAGGCGTGGCAACAAGTGAGAATATGATCATTAAATGGAATGGCCATAAAGCCAATTATCCAAATGGAAAAGAAGCCACCGATTGGAATAAAGACCTGACCTTTAAAGAAGCCTTTAAAGTAAGCGCAGTGCCTTACTTCCAGGAGCTGGCAAGGCAAATAGGTAAAGATACGATGCAGCTTTGGCTGGATAGCCTGGGTTATGGCACTAAAAAAATTAAAGGCCCCCTGGATTCTTTTTGGCTGAATAATTCATTGAAAATTTCACCCGATGAACAATTGGGTTTTATAAAAAAGTTATATTTTGAACAATTACCGTTTAGAAAATCCGTTCAGCAAACAATAACCGGTTTAATGCTGCAGGAAGATAATACCACTTATAAACTAAGTTACAAAACCGGCTGGGGTTTTGATGAAAAGAATAACAGTATAGGCTGGCTTACCGGTTGGATTGAAGAAAACAGGCATGTATATTTTTTTGTAACCCTTTTAAAGTCGCCCGACAAAAATTATGATATGTCCCGGGCAAGGTTATCCGTAACTAAAGACATTCTTAAAAGTTATGGCTTTTTTGAAGGGAAGAAATAAAAAGAAGTGGGTATGATATTTGCCACCCCGGTATTAGATTACCATAAAACCCGGTATCGTATAAAATGAATATCCCCGAATTCCAGTATAATTATTTATTAGTTACCCTGCTCTTGTTGCCTGTGGGGATCCTTATATTTTTACGGGCTTTAAGAAAAAAGAAACAGGCGGTAAAAAAAATTGGCGATGCCAGCCTGGTGAAGGAATTAATGGCCGGTTATAGCTCCAAAAAATATTTATTAAAATTCTTATTAGCGCTAACGGCACTGGGTTTTATGGTATTGTCGCTTGCCAATATGCGCACCTCTGCCGGAACACCATCCGGTAAAAGAAATGGGGTAGATGTTATGATTGCGCTGGATGTAAGCAAGAGTATGCTTGCAGCCGATGTAAAGCCCAACAGGTTAGAGAGGGCAAGGCAATTGATAAACCGGTTAATTGACCATTTGCCCGGCGACAGGTTGGGCATTGTGCTTTTTGCCGGAAAAGCCTATTTGCAAATGCCCTTAACGGCTGACCACAGTGCGGCAAAAATGTACTTATCCACTGCTTCACCGGATATTATACCCACACAGGGTACGGTAATTGCCGAGGCATTAAAAATGAGTAATGGGGCCTTTAACCGAAATGAAAAAAAATATAAAACCATTTTACTCATAAGCGATGGCGAAGACCATGATGAAGCAGCTTTGACAATAGCCAAAGAAGTGGCTTCTGCAGGCGTTATCATTCATACGGTGGGCATAGGTTCCCAGCAGGGATCTACAATTATAGATCCGTTAACCGGGCAGGTTAAAACCGATATTAATGGAAATGCCATCATTTCAAAATTAAATGAAAACGAATTAAGACAACTTGCCAAAAGCGGTAATGGCCTCTATCAATATTTTGACAATACCGATAAAGTGGTTGACCGTATTGTAGATCAAATATCCCATATGGAGCAAAAAGCGGTTAAAGATGATTCCTTAACAGACTGGCATAATTTTTTTCAATATTTTGCCGGGGCTGCTTTTTTACTTTTACTGATAGAGGTATTGGTTTCCGAAAAAAAGCGCAGGTCCACCGGGGGCAGCAGAAATAAATTGGTAACCGCCCTGTCACTCATTTTATTTATGGGGTATTCAGCAAAAGCGCAATCGGAAAATGAATGGATTAAGCAGGGAAATACAGCGTATCAAAAAGGCAATTACTCCGGCGCTGCTGAAAAGTACAGGGAAGCCATTAAGAAAAATCCTCAAAGCGGTATAGCCTATTATAACCTGGCGAATGCCCAATACAAATCCCGGAAAATTAATGAATCCATTGTATCGTATGATAAAGCCTCAAAATTATTAACCAAAGCGGCAGAACTGTCTGATGTATGGTATAATAAAGGAGTGGTATTGCAAAATGATAAAAAGAATGAAGAATGCATCTTGGCGTATAAGAATGCATTATTACTCAATCCCGGGCATGAGCAGGCAAGGCAAAACCTTCAAAAGGCATTAAAAAAACAGCAGGAGAAAAAAGATAAACAAAATCAGCAGGACCAAAATAAAAATCCGCAACCCAAGCCCCAGTCTTCTAAGCTTACTCAAAAAGATGCGGAAGAAAAGTTAAAAGCGCTCATGCAACAGGAGCAAAATCTCCAGGATAAACTTAATAAACAAAATGCACAGTCTCCCAATCAGCCGGAGAAAGACTGGTAAGACCCCGGAGTGTAATCATCCACTTTACAGGAAGAGAATCGTTACCTTTGCGTAATTAATTTTGATTCATGCAATCTTATTGCAATTCATTGGGTACCTATTCCCGGTTAAAAACACGTGAAGTAAAAATTGGTGAACTCCTGCTTGGTTATGGTCACCCGGTAAGGGTGCAAACCATGACCACCACAGATACCATGGATACCCAGGGCACAGTTGAACAGTGCATTCGTTGTATAGAAGCAGGCGCTGAAATGGTTCGGATAACGGCTCCATCAAAAAAAGAAGCGGAAAACCTGCGTAATATTAAAAACGAGTTACGCAAAAGAGGCTTTAACACACCGTTGATAGCCGATATTCATTTTACACCTAATGCTGCGGAAATTGCAGCCAAAATTGTTGAAAAAGTAAGGGTGAACCCAGGCAATTATATAGATAAGAAAAAGTTTGAACAACTGGAGTATTCCGATGCAGATTATGCTGAAGAAATAGAACGGATTAGGGAGCGGTTTACTCCGCTGGTACTCATTTGTAAAGAATATGGTACGGCCATGCGCATTGGTACCAATCATGGTAGTTTAAGTGACCGCATCATGAGCCGCTATGGCGATACCGCAATAGGAATGGTAGAAAGCGCTATGGAATTTTTGCGTATTGCAAGAAGAGAAAACTATCACAATATTGTGCTGAGCATGAAGAGCAGCAACCCGCTGGTTATGGTTCAAGCTTATCGCCTGCTCATTAAACACATGAGTGAGGAGTTTGGAGAATGTTATCCGTTGCACCTTGGCGTTACCGAAGCCGGTGATGGAGAAGACGGAAGAATAAAATCTGCAATTGGCATTGGTTCTCTTCTGCAGGATGGAATTGGCGATACCATACGGGTAAGTTTAACGGAAGACCCTGAATTTGAAATTCCGGTTTGTAATGACCTGGTTAAAAATTTGCCCGTTAATAATGAAGAAAAAGTAAAAGTTGAATTGCCTTACTCTCCATTTGAATATGCCAGGAGAAAAACACATGAAATCATCAATATTGGTAAAAAACATGTGCCAATTGTAATTGCAGATTTTATGGCTGCAAAACAAATTTCTCCTGCCGACCTTATTTCTATAGGTTATACCTATGATACGGCCACCGATAAATGGAACATTGCAGATGCCGCATCCGATTATATTTTTACTGCAGATAAAACCTTGCCCTTTTCGCTCCCGGGTACATTAAGGGTAATCTGTAATTATGCAACCTGGTTAACTACAAGTGAGCCGGATAAATATTTTCCGTTGTTTGATGAAAGCAATTATCAAAATGCAGTAAGCCTATCGCCTTTGCTCAATTTTATTGCAGTGAATGTAGATAAGGATGTAGCAGCTATCCTGGATTTCCTTCAAAAGAACAGGAATTTTGTGCCTTGCATTTATTCAAATGCACCCAATGCCATGCAAAAGTGCCGGTTGTTCTTTATTCAACTGATGCAACAGAATAGTACATGCCCGGTAATCATTGCCGTTGAAAGTACATATACATCAATAGATGAACAGTTAATTGATTTTTCGGTGGTATCGGGGGGATTGTTCCTGGATGGGTTGGGTGATGGAATTTGGCTGATGAACGAACCGGCAAAACTGGAGAATACCCGGCTAAAAGGCAGAACCTATTTGCCCATGGAAAACAACCACCGTTTTTTAAACAACACTTCTTTTTCCATACTACAGGCTGTTCGAACAAGAATTTCTAAAACTGAATTTATCAGTTGCCCAAGTTGCGGGCGCACCTTATTTGATTTGCAGGAAACCACTGCAAAAATTCGCAGTGTTACCCAACATTTGAAAGGTTTAAAAATTGCCATTATGGGCTGTATTGTAAATGGCCCCGGGGAAATGGCCGATGCCGATTTTGGTTATGTAGGCAGCGGTCCGGGAAAAATTACTTTATACAAGGGAAAAGAAATAGTGAAGAAAAATATTAACAGCGAAGTGGCTGTAAATGAACTCATTAATCTTTTAAAAGAAAATAAGGTATGGATAGAGCCGGAAAAGCCGGTGAATGCTTAGATGTATTGGCCGGTAGTTTATCGTTGGATGGTTCTGCCCCTACCTACTATAATTTTATTAATGCAAACAGATTTTTTAGTAATTGGGAGTGGCATTGCGGGGTTAAGCTTTGCCATAAAGGCGGCACAGGCTTGCCCCAATAAAAAAATTACGGTATTAACTAAAACGCAAAGTGATGAAACCAATACCAAATATGCCCAGGGTGGTGTAGCCGGTGTTTGGGATAAGGAGCACGACAGTTTTAAAAAACATATTGAAGATACACTCATTGCAGGTGATGGACTCTGTAATCCTGCCATTGTGGAAATTGTTGTAAAAGAAGGAGTGGAGCGTATTGAAGAATTAATCAGTTGGGGCGCAAATTTTGACAAAGACCCCGATGGCGATTATAAATTGGGGAAAGAAGGTGGCCATAGTGAGTTCCGTATCCTGCATCATAAAGATATTACCGGTTGGGAAATGGAACGTACCCTGCTTGCGGCAGCAGCAAAACAAAAAAATATTGAAATTATCAATCATTGTTTTGTAATTGATATCATAACCCAGCATCATTTAGGCTACCTCGTTACCAAGTCCACGCCCGATATTGAAAGTTATGGGGTTTATGTATTAAACCAGGAGACCAAAAAAATCGAAAAAATACTGGCTTCGGTAACCCTTTTGGCAACAGGCGGAAATGGACAGGTTTACCGCAGTACCACCAACCCGGCAATAGCAACCGGCGATGGCGTGGCCATGGTATATCGTGCCAAAGGGCGAATAGAGAATATGGAGTTTATACAATTTCATCCAACCGCTCTATATGAATCTGGGATACGGGGCCAGTCTTTTTTAATAACAGAAGCGGTAAGGGGAGACGGCGGCATCTTGCGTAATATAAATGGAGAAGCTTTTATGGAACGGTACGATTCCCGTAAAGACCTTGCTCCAAGAGATATTGTGGCCAGGGCAATAGATAATGAAATGAAAATAAACGGAACGGAGTTTGTTTACCTGGATTGCCGGCACATGAACCCCGAAAAATTTTTAGAGCATTTTCCAAACATCCATGCAAAGTGTAAAAGCCTGGGAATTGATGTAGCAAAAGATTTGATTCCTGTTTCACCGGCAGCCCATTATAGTTGCGGGGGAATTAAAACAGATGAATGGGGAAGGAGTTCCATTAAAAATTTATATGCGGCCGGGGAATGTGCCAGTACCGGCTTGCATGGCGCCAACCGCCTTGCCAGTAACAGTTTGCTCGAAGCAATGGTTTTTGCCCACCGGGCTTATTTGGATGCGGTGGAAAAAGTAAATCAACAGCCGGCTATTTCAGAAAAAGCAATTCCAGATTGGGATAATGCGGGTACAACAGCGCCCAAAGAAATGATTGTGATTACGCAAAGCGTAAAAGAACTTAAACTATTAATGAGCGATTATGTGGGTATTGTACGTAATAACGACCGCTTGCAAAGGGCAAACAGGCGGCTTGACCTGTTGTTTGAAGAAACCGTGAACCTTTATAAAAAATCTGAATTATCTCCGCAATTGTGTGAATTACGCAATATGATTACGGTTTCATACTTAATTGTAAAAGGCGCCGAATTGAGATATGAAAGCCGGGGGCTGCATTATAATACAGACTACCCCGGCAAAAGTGCTATTGTTCAAAATACGATATTGTAAACCGGCTTACTCTTCAATTAATACGCCCATTTTTCCCAGTTGATAATCCCGGTAAGCCTCCATAATTTCTGTGGAGGTATTCATCACAAAAGGGCCACGGGCTTCAATGGGTTCATTAATCGGCTCGCCACTTCCCACAAAAAACAGGCTATCTTCATTGGCGGTAATGGTAAAGAGTTCCCCATCATTATTGAATAAAACCAATTCTTTCGAATGAACTTCTGTAGTTTCATGAACAAGGATTTTACCTTTTAAAACATACAATAAGGTATTTTGGCTCTTCGGAAAATTAAAACGGTACCTGCCGCCTTTTTTTGCTTCCCCCATAATGGTGGTAACTTTGGTTAAGGTGGGAATTTTTCCTTTTACACCTTCTAAATTCCCGGCTGGCACCCTAAGGGTTATCAGGCCGTCTGTACTGGTTACTGTAGGGGTTTCATCTTTGGCAGATGGATAATAAGCCGGTTGATCCATTTTGTTTTTTGCCGGGCTGTTTACCCATACCTGCAAAAGCTCCTGTTCGCCACCATGTTCAAAAATATCATCAGGAACCCTTTCGCTGTGAATTACACCCATACCGGTATTCATCCATTGCGTACCTCCTTCATAAATCACACTGTTGTTGCCCCGGCTGTCCCGGTGATGCACCCCACCACGGTATATAAAGCTTACGGGGCTAAATCCACGGTGTGGATGTGGTCCAACGCCCTGCTGAGAAATAGGGATATTCTTATCTATTACGGTTTCTGCATGGTGAAAAACAAGAAATGGATCAAAAAAGCCCGATGCGGTGGGTAATAGTTCCCTCACTTTCATGGAACCCACGTTTATGGGCCTTCCGGTTTCAATTTTGTTAATGCTTTTTAGTGTCATAAGTTTTTCTCCTTTTATTTTTTTCTAGGCAAAGTTATGTATATTTGCTTACTTTTATTAAGTACTATATTATTGTATAGTACTATACAAAAGGTTAGTAAAGGAGTTTATTTATGGATCAAAAGATAAAGCCGGGTGATAAAGAATGCGCCTTATTGTTAAGGCCGGTTAAAGATGCGCTGGAAGTGCTGTCCGGCAAATGGAAACTGCAGATTATTATCGCCTTAACATTTGGTAAAAAAAGGTTTAAGGAAATCTCCAGGGAAATAGGCAGTATATCGGATAAAATGTTGTCCAAGGAACTTAAAGAAATGGAACGGCACCAGTTACTGCTGCGTACGGTGTATGATGCCTTTCCACCCGTGGTGGAATACGAGTTAACGGCACACGGCAAATCTTTGCATAAACTCATTGATAACCTTAGGGACTGGGGGCAACTGCACCGAAAAAAAATATTGGGAAAATAGGGCGGTACGGTTTAAAGAATAAATAAGGGTTACGGTAATGCTTTATATCTTTGCATTTTATAAGTAGTGTAACACTCCAATGTATTATATCGTTTACGGATTATTGTATTCCTTTTCGCTTTTACCTTTTTTTATTTTATACGGTATTAGTGATGTTATTGCTTTTACTTTATTTACCCTGCTGGGTTACCGTAAAAAGGTGGTGATGGCTAACCTGGGTATTGCCTTTCCCGAAAAAACGGAGCAGGAACGATTGAAAATTGCCCGGCAGTTTTACCGCAATTTTACCGATACCTTTATGGAAACCCTAAAGTTATTGAGCCTGTCGGAACGGCAAATTTCTAAGCGTGGCTTAATGGATGTTTCCGAAGTGCTGCCTTTGATTCAAAGCGGTAAAAACATCCAGATTATGGGCGGCCACCAAATGAACTGGGAATTTGTGAACCTGGCTGTTGCCGAAAAAATTAATATTTCGTGGGTGGGTATTTACCTCCGCATCAATAATAAAATAATAGACAAAATTATTTACCGGATGCGTTCCAGGCGGGGTACCGTACTGGTTGCAGCCCATGAATTTGTTACGTTAAGAAATGCCGTATTTAACCGCCAGTATGCAATAGGGTTGGCCGCAGATCAAAATCCCGGGAACCTTACCAATGTGTATTGGTTGAATTATTTTGGCCGGCCGGCGCCCTTTTTTTCCGGGCCCGATAAATCGGCAAGAGCGGATAATATTGCCGTAGTTTTTGTGAATATGGTTAAAGTAAAGAGGGGCTATTATAAATTTGTACCCGAAATTTTTTCCCGGGAAGGCTCTCAACTCAAAGAGAAAGAATTTACCCTTTGTTACCGGAACTTTATGGAACGGATTATACGGCAGCAACCGGCCAATTATTTATGGAGCCACAAACGCTGGAAATGGGGTTACCGGGAGGGGTATCATTGGATTGATCATTCACCTGAACCGCCTTTTGAAGAAGTACGGAGCCGGCATTATAACTGATGAGCCACGGGCTATTTAAGCCGTGCCATAAATACTTGTGGGCTGAATTTGGAAAATAAATTTCATTGAGGCTTCCACCCGGTTTCTTACGCCAATTTTTTTGTAAATATTTTTCACATGCTGCTTTACCGTATGGGTGGACAGGTAATTTTGATCAGCTATTTCCTGGTCAAATAAACCCATACTTACCTGTGAAAGGATTTCAATTTCACGGTTGGTTAATTCATTTCCTGATGTAGTTTTCATTGTTCAAAATTTAGGACACAAAGATGCGATTACAGGAAACCCAAAACAAGGTGAAAATCACCAAATTTATTGAGGGTGTTTTAACGGTAGTAACTGTTCTAAAATAGGTGGGGGCCGGTGTTTCCACCGGAAACGCTATTAATTTAAAACCGTTTTATCTTTTTCAATTTCAATGCTTTGCAGTTTTGAAATCTTTTCCCATCCGCCCAGTACATTCCTTAAATTATGAAGGCCTTGTTTTTTAAAAAGTGATGCAGCAATTACGCTCCTGTATCCGCCTGCACAATGAATATATAAATTCTGGTGATCTTCAAAATTAGCCAGTTGTGCAGGATCGGTCATTTCATGCAAGGGAAGGTTTGTAGCATCTTTTACATGCCCGTTTGCAAACTCCGTTTCCCTGCGTACATCAATAATATTCAAATGGGGATCATGTGGAAGATCCATGGCCAGTTCATCGGCTTCAATATCAATAATCATATCAATGGGTTCACCCGCTTCTTTCCAATGGTTAAATCCACCTATTAAAACGCCCTCCATTTTATCAAATCCCACCCGGGCAAGCCGTACTACGGTTTCTTCTTCTTTGCCTGTTGGGGTGATTAAGATTATTGAGTTGTCAAACGGTAATAAACTTCCCGCCCATTCGGCAAACCGCCCTTCCAGGCCTATGAAAATAGATCCGGGAACAAAACCTTGCGTAAATTCGGTTGCATGCCGGGTATCCAGGATAATGCTTCCCCGGTTTGCCCGTTCTTTAAACGTTTCAATATTTAAAGGCTGCAACCCCCTTTTTTTTACTTCTTCAAGTTTAGCATAACCCTGCTGGTTAATTTTGGCATTGATACTAAAATATACAGGCGCATCGGTTAAGCCACCCGTGATGGCGTTAATAAATTGCTCTTCGGTTTGGGGCTGAAGTGCATAGTTATTTTTCTTTTCATCACCAATGCTGCTAAAGGTGTTTGGACCAAGATTTTTGCCACAACTGCTCCCCGGCCCATGCGCCGGATATACGATGATGTCATTGGCAAGCGGTAAAATTTTAGTTTGAAGGGTATGGTATAAAATGGCCGCAAGTTCTTTGCTGCTCATATTACCACTGCTTAAGTCCGGCCTGCCAACATCACCCACAAATAACGTATCGCCTGTAAATAGTGCATGGTCTTTACCCTTTTCATCTTTTAACAGGTAACAACAGCTTTCCAGGGTATGCCCCGGTGTATGAAGGGCTTGAATCGTTATATGACCCAACGTAAAAATCTCACCGTCCTGGGCATTATAGGTTTTATAGTTTGTTACGGCTCCGGGGCCGTATATGATGGTTGCACCGGTTTCGTTGGCCAAATCAATATGGCCGCTCACAAAATCAGCATGAAAATGGGTTTCAAAAATGTACTTTATTTTGGCCTTTTTTTCCCTGGCCATTTCTAAATATTGCTGGGTATCCCTTAGTGGATCTATAACTGCAGCCTCGCCATTGCTTTCAATAAAATAAGCGGCTTCACTGAGGCAGTTGGTATAAAGTTGTTGTATAAACATGTGGCAAAAATGAGTTGTGAAAAAGTTCCAAAAATAAACAAAAAGCGGACCTAAGTCCGCTTTACAATCCGAGAAATACGTTTTACTAAGCTACAAGTTGCTCTACAATATCTCCAACCTGCTCAACTCTTTTATAGTTTACGGTATAGTAAATAAATTTACCATCTCTCTCCGTAATTACAAATCCGGCTTTACGCAAAATGGCTAAATGCTGAGAAGCCACAGATTGCTCCAAACGCATTTTTACATATATTTCTGTAACGGTGATCTTTTTTTCCGTTTCAATTAAATGTAAAATTTGTTGCCTTAATTTGTGGTTAAGGGCACGCAAAACCAATGCTGCCTTTTTTAGGTTGTGATAATTGATTTTTAAAGCACCTGAGGTTTCGTTAATCATGGTTTCCTCAGTTTCCTGTAAATGAGTGGTCACCGTCATAGGTTTAGTAATTTTTTTAATGCTTGAACAATGATTTGAAATACAAATATACACAAAATGTGCTATTTATTTTAATATAATATTGTTAAAATTAAAAATATGTATGGTTAATGGCTATAAAATTCCTTTATATAAATGGGTTCGGAGAGGGCTAAATTTGCAAAATTTTCTTCATAATACATTGAATTTGAAATTTTTGCTATTGAGCCGGGGATTAGCTCAGTTGGGTTAGTAACCTGTAATTTACTAATTGGGTAAATATTTGATATTTTGGAACTACCACTGCCAATAAATAGTGTATTGCTGCATAAGCCTAAAATATATTCTATAAAATCTTTATTTATAACTTCGGCTTTTGGGCTAATAATTTCTTTAAAAGAGGGGTTGTATAAAGCGGTAAATACTTCCATTCTACGGGCATCAATCATGGGGCAAAGAAAAGCTTCATTACCCAGGTTATGTAGTTGTACAGCCTGCGCCAATAGTGTTAAATTGTTAAGAGTTATAAGGGGTATATTTAAAGCATAGCAAATTCCTTTTGCAGCGCTCATGCCAATCCTTAAACCGGTATAAGATCCGGGTCCGGCAACTACAGCTACGGCATTAATTTTTTGAGGCGTTACGGATTCTAATATTTTTTTTATGGCAGTGTGTAGAAATGCAGCATGGTTATTTTGAATTTCATTTTTTTGGAGGGTTAAAATAACGCCATTATTTGCAATAGAGACTGATGCAACCTGTTCCGATGTGTCTATATTGAGGATATGGCTCATAACATACATTCTTTTACCAACCCGGGTGCAGGATGGTACCGCTCATCTGTTTTAGATAAATTGTTTAAAAGCTGATAAACCCTTTCCTTACCAATTTTTTCGCACCATTCAAAAGGTCCATAAGGATAATTGGTGCCTAATTTCATAGCCGTATCAATTTCTTTTTTGGTACTCACTTCCTCACCAAGCGCATAGTAAGCTTCATTGATGATTAATGCAATTACCCTTGCGCTGATAAAACCCGGTTGATCATTACAAAAAACAGGCTCTTTACCCAAATGTTTTAAAATTTCTATAACGGCAGCAGAACGTTCCCCGGTAATTTCCCATTTGGGTTTTTCTAAAAAACCATTCCAATCGTTAAACCGAATTACATGATCCGGAACATTTATTTCTTTATTGCTTTTTGTAACACAGCCTAAAAGAACCGGCTTTTTCATTTCGGTAATTTGGATGATTTCCCGCACATTAAAAATCATATAGGCATCTGCCTGCAGGGCAAAAAGCATTTCGATATTTTGAGCAGGGAGGATTGCTATGCCCGGGTTATTTTTTAAAAACTCCCATTGCCAGGGTTCATAGTGCAAAGCCGCTATTGTCATGTAATGATTTTTGCAAAAATAATGGCATAATGCAACAAATGAAGTTGTTCTTGTAATAATCTTCGGATTTATTGACATGCTGTTTATAACATTATGAATTAGATAAGCAAAGAATTTGGTTATTTTCGGTTTTATTTAAAATTTTCAGATGTCACCTTTAGTACTATTGCTTTTTGTTGCGGGTTATTTTCTTCTCTTGATTGCTGTAGCCTGGTACACCAGCCGTAATTCCAATAACGAATCTTTTTTTATTGGCAATAGAAATTCCAACTGGATGCTGGTTGCTTTTGGTATGATTGGCACATCTTTATCCGGTGTAACTTTTGTAAGTGTTCCGGGAGCTGTAGGTAAAGATGCATTTGCATATTTTCAAATTACCATGGGTTATTTTATTGGTTATATCATTGTGGCTTTTGTTTTGCTGCCTTTATATTACCGGTTAAACCTTACGTCTATCTACAGTTATTTAAGCGGCAGGCTTGGGGTGCATTCTTATAAAACAGGGGCTTCTTTCTTTTTAATATCCAGAACTCTGGGCGCTACGGCAAGGCTGTACCTCGTTGTAAAAATTTTGCAGGATGCCATTCTTTCTGATTTTGGGGTGCCGTTTTGGGTAACCACCGTCATCATATTAATCATGATCTTGCTGTACACCTATGAGGGTGGGGTTAAAACAATTGTTTTTACCGATACGCTGCAAACTACTTTTATGCTTACCGGTTTGGTGGTTTGCGTGGGATATATTTTAAGCACCATGAACCTGGATATTGGAGGCGCCATGCATCAAATGAATGAAAAAGGCCTGGGTAAAATATTCTTTACCCATCCCGACAGTAAATTATTTTTTCTCAAGCAAATTCTTGCAGGCGCTTTCATCACCATTACCATGACGGGCATGGACCAGGAAATGATGCAAAAAAATATTTCGGTGCGTACGCTAAAAGATTCACAAAAAAACATGGTAACCCTTTCTCTAATTATGATGGCGGTAATCTTGTTGTTTTTGTTCCTTGGTGGTTTATTGTATCTCTACTCCGAAAGCCTTGGCGCTGTAATGGAAAACGGGAAATATATGCTCAATGGGCATGAGGTTAATGGCGATAAATTGTTTCCTTATTTGGCCTTAAATCATATGCCGCATGTAGTGTCTGTTATTTTTATTATTGCACTCATCTCGGCATTGTTTCCCAGTGCAGATGGGGCCATAACGGCGCTCACTTCATCTTTTTGCATAGATATTTTAGGAATGCAGCGCAGGGAAAACTGGCCGGAAGCCGATAAGAAAAAAACCAGGCAACGAGTACACCTTGTAGTGGCATTTATTTTCTTGTTTTTTGTAATGGTATTTCATTGGGTAAATAATCCCAGCATGATTGGTGTAATTTTAAAAGTGGCCGCCTACACGTATGGCCCATTACTGGGCTTATTTGGTTTTGGCATGTTCACGAAACGTACCGTGATGGATAAATGGGTTCCGCTGGTTTGTATTACGGCTCCCGTACTGTGTTACCTGCTCGATAGTTTTCAAAAGAATCTATTTGGCGATTTTCAAATTGGTTTGGAATTATTGATCATTAACGGTTTGCTTACCTATGCAGGGTTGTTAATAATTTCAAAAAAAGCAAATTAATCTCATGCAATTGGTTCATCCATTAGTCGAAACCTATGCGGAAAAATTCACTTCGCCACTGGACGGGTTAAGGGATAGAGTAGAGCAGGAAACCCTGGCTAATCATGAACATTCCGTTATGATTAGCGGGCAGGTTCAGGGTATATTTTTGGAAATGATCAGCAGGATGATAAAACCCATGAGGATACTGGAAATAGGCAGTTTCACAGGGTTTAGCGCATTGTGCCTGGCAAAGGGGCTACAGCCCGGAGGTGTTTTACATACCATTGAGTTAAGAGAAAACGATGCAGCGTTATGTGAACACTATTTTAAAGAAGCAGGAGTGGAGCATCAAATAAAATTGCATTGTGGCAATGCGTTGAATATTATTCCTTCATTAAAGGAGGCCTGGGATTTGGTATTTATTGATGCTGATAAAGTTAGCTATATTCAATATTACGAGTTAACTTTGCAACAGCTTAAACCCGGTGGATTTATACTTGCCGATAATGTGTTTTTTCACGGCGAAGTACTGGAAGAAAAATTGACCAGGAAAAACGCAAAAGCAATGGCTGCGTTTAATGAGTTTGTGGCAAGTGATAACCGGGTGCAGCAGGTAATGCTTACGATAAGGGACGGTTTAATGATCATTAGAAAATTGTAAATGTTATAGCAGGATAAGTTTACCCTTCTCTGCATATGACCTTAAATAAAATAAATATCTTTTTAAATGAAAAAACTCGCTTCTGGAATTTTGTTTTGCTTAATGTATTATATTTCAACCGGCCAAACCCCGCAGCAGCAGGCTTATATTGAAACCTACAAAGACCTTGCCGTAAAAGAAATGAAACGCAGCGGCATCCCTGCCTCCATTACCCTTGCACAGGGTTTGCTGGAAACCGAAGCCGGAACCAGTGATTTGGTAAAACGATCCAACAATCATTTTGGTATTAAATGCAAAAGCACCTGGACCGGCCCATCCGTGAGCCATACCGATGATGCGCCCAACGAATGTTTTAGAAAATATGCCACGGCAGAAGAAAGCTATAGCGACCATAGTAATTTTTTGAAAGGAAGCGACCGGTATTCCTTTTTATTTGAATTGCCGGCAAATGATTATAAAGGCTGGGCCTATGGTTTAAAAAAAGCCGGCTATGCCACCAATCCCAATTATCCTAAAATCCTTATCAAGTACATTGAAGCCAATAATTTGCAGCAGTATGACGATGCGGACATCATTCCTGAAAATATCGCAAAAACCACACCCGAAGCTGTACCCGAAATAAAACCGGAAGCAAAGGCTGAAAAAAAATCACCCATTGCCAAAGTGGTTGATGTAGTGGAAAAAATAGTAAAACCCAACCCGGTAGTACCCAAAAATCCAAAGCTAATGGCCGGCAAATCAAAAGTAAACGGCATTAAAGCGCTGTTTGCTCAAAAAGGCACTTCATTGCTGGCCATCGCTACAGCAAATGATATTCCCCTGGCTAAACTATTGGAGTACAACGACAGGAAAACCGATGGCTTATTAAGTGAAGACCAGGTGGTTTACTTAGATAAAAAAATGAAACAGGGCAATAAGCATTTTTATTACTCGTTGCAGGATGAAACACTTTACCAGGTATCACAAAATTTTGGCATTCAATTGCAATACCTGGTGCAGTATAATAATTTATCCGAAACCGCTAAAATTAAAAAGGGACAAAAAATATGGCTGAAGCCGGATCCTAATTCCGAACTCACAAAATCTAAATAAATGCCCGTAATTAAAGTACACGACAAACAGTTTACACCGTATTTAACGGAAGCAGACATTACCCGGCAAATAAAATCCATTGCTGAAAAAATAAATAAAGACTATGAAGGGAAGCGTCCGTTATTTATAGCCATTCTTAATGGCTCTTTTATGTTTGCCAGCGATTTATTTAAATATTTAACCATAGAGGCCGAAATATCTTTCATTAAACTGGCTTCTTATAAAGGCACAAAAAGTACGGGCAATGTAATTACGTCCATTGGGCTTGATGAACCTTTAAAAGGAAGGCATATCATCATTCTTGAAGATATTGTGGATACCGGTAAAACCCTCTTTGAATTTTTGCCTCAATTGAGGGATCAGCAACCGGCATCATTAAAAATTGCTGCCTTACTGCATAAACCGGATGCGCTGAAATACCAGTTGGAAATTGATTATTTGGGCTTTAATGTGCCCAATAAATTTTTAATTGGCTTTGGCCTCGATTACGATGGACTGGCAAGAAACCTGGGTGAGATTTATCAACTTACCGGGGATTAGTTTATTCATTTGGGCATTAGACTTATAAAATTTCAATATTTACCAGGGTGAAAAGCCTCGCTGCATATTGCCTGTTAATGCTTTTTGCATGCATAGCAAAAGGCCAGTATTATTTGCGGGGTGAAGTAAAAGACGATAAAGGCAATACCCTTCAAAATGTAAAAATCTTTCAGCATAGCACCCGTTCTATGTATCAAACCGGACCTTGGGGAAGTTTTGGTATCAAAAGCCTTTTACGCACCGACTCGCTTACGTTTACCCTGGATGGATATGAAACATCCAGCCAATCTTTTTCCCATAATCAATGGCAAACCGTAGTTTTAAAAGCCAGTACGGTAAATAGCAATAAATCAAAACCGAGACTTATTTCGTTTTCAGGTAATGAAACTAATGAAGGCCGTTTTAGCAGCGCTTTTGATAATGAAACCTATTTTAAACTGGTGGAAAATGATTTTGTACCGGCGCTTCAATATCCCAAAAACAGTTTTTCATTAAACGTCAATAAAGCCTCATACAGTAATGTTCGCCGGTTTATTAATATGCAAAGCAAAGTGCCTGCCGATGCTGTAAAGATTGAAGAGATGGTAAATTACTTTAACCTCTTTTACCATAAACCCTATAACAACGATTTATTTAATATTGAAACTCAACTCAGTTCCTGCCCATGGAATCCCAATGGACAGTTGTTGTTTTTAAATGTGAGCGCCCGAAAACTGGATCTGTCAAAAATACCACCGGCTAACCTTGTTTTTCTAATTGATGTTTCCGGCAGTATGGATATGCCCAACCGGCTCCCGCTTTTAAAAGCGGCCTTTCAACTTTTTGTAAGAAACTTAAGGCCAATAGACCAGGTTTCAATTGTAGTATATGGCGGCTCGGTAGGCGTGTGGCTTGAACCCACATCAGGAATTTACAAAGATTCCATTGCCAGGTCAATTGAACAATTAACGGCTTCCGGGGATACACCGGGAGAATCGGCCATAAGAGCGGCCTATAACCTGGCCAGGAAAACGTATATAGCCAATGGCGTAAACCGGGTAATACTGGCTACAGATGGTGATTTTAATGTAGGAGAAAAATCGGAAGAAGCTTTAGAAGAACTCATCACTTTGCAAAAACAATCCGGCGTGTATTTAACCTGCCTGGGCGTGGGTATGGGCAATTTTAAAGATTCAAAACTGCAAACCCTTGCCAAAAAAGGTAATGGCAATTACGCCTACATTGATGATATTATGGAGGCGGAAAAAGTACTGGTACAGGAAATTACCCAAACCTTTTATGCCGTAGCAGATGATGTGGTGATGAATGTTGAATTCAACCCTTTGTGGGTTAAGCAATACCGCCTCATTGGTTTCGACAACCGCAGGGATGCTGTGACTGACCCTTCCAGCTATATAGAAGGCGGTGAAATTGGTAGTGGAAGCAGCACGCTGGCCATGTTTGAACTTATTCCGGCTAACCAGGCCCTTGCAGATAGCCAGCATATTGCTTTAATAAAATTGCGGTACAGCCTTTGTAATAATCCCGATGTAGAGTACCTCAGCTACCCGGTAAACAATAACTTTGAAACTTTTAATCGCCTGAATAACGAATTGAAATTAGCCACTTCAATTGCCATGTTTGGTATGCAATTAAGAAATTCAAAATACCTGGGTTCTACCAGTTGGCAAATGATCTATGATGTTGCCCTGCAATCCGCCAATACCTCCAACTTCCTTCAAAACGAATATCTATCTCTCATCCAAAAGGCCGACGAACTGTATAACGGGCCAAAGAAAAAATCCAGGAAGAACAAAAAGAAAGATTAAATTTTTTATTATTTCGTAAGTTTTTTTCGTAATTCTACTTTTATTTTCACTGCTGTTTATCGGATTGTTACGTTGTATATTTAACCGATTGGATATTGACAATCACCTATTTCCACTATTTGTGCAAATTGTTTGCCTTTAAGCACAATATTTTTTTTTCCGCATAGTTATATTTTCCGGATAGGGACTTTTTTGCTTAGCCAAAAATCCCTTATTAAATAGCTAATCACTGAAAAACCCAAGTTATGAACCTTATTTACAAATTAGGTAAACGCTGCATAGTTGTAGCTTTTTTACTATCCTTTAGTTTATTTCAAACGGCAAATGCCCAGCAATTTCTCACTACAATTGGTGGATGGAATGCATATGTGCATTTACCGGATGATTATAATGATGGCTATAATCAGTATTACCCACTCATTATTTTTGTTCCCGGCTTAGGCGAATGTGGAACCAACCCTTCCAAATTGCTGACTTACGGGCCATCAAAATTTGTTGCACAGGGCCATACCATGCAATTTTTAGTGGATGGAAAAACGATTAAGCCCATTGTGATTTCTATTCAGCCGGTAAATACCTGGCCAAGCCCTGCTTCAATCAATGACAGGATTGACTCTATTTTACTGCGCTGGAGAGTAGACCCTAAAAAAATTAATGGCACCGGTCTTTCAATGGGCGGCTGGGCCTGGCAAAATTATATTGATGGATACAGCCTTACCTATACCAACAGGCTGGCATCAATGGTGGTGATGAGCGCCGTACCGCCGGATAATACCATTCCTAAAATGCAACCTTATGCCGTTAATGGCGGAAAATGGTGGGGCTTTGAAGGCACCCAGGATTACCGTCTTATGGATATTATAAGGGATACCTTAAACAACGGTAAAGCAGCCGCTGCACGTTATACCCAATATGTAGGCGGCCATTGCTGTTGGAACACCTGGTACGACCCCGCCTGGACAGAAGGAGGAGAAAATATTTATACCTGGATGATGAAACAAACCCGGCCCGATGAAAGTGCGCTTCCGCTTATTTTGCTGGACTTTACCGCAATGCAAAATGGTAAAACAGCCTTAATTCAATGGAAAACAACGGAAGAAGTGAAGAGCGATTATTTTGTAGTTGAAAGAAGTATTGATGGAACCAATTACAGTAATTTAACCAACAACATACCTGCAATAGGCCAGGGTTCAAACATTAGAAATTACCAGGCTATTGATTATAACCCCAATGCAGATATGAATTATTATCGCCTGAAAATAGTGGACATTGACGGTAGCTTTGAGTACAGCAAAGTGTTGATGGTAAAAATGAAAGGCCTCAAAGGTTCACCCATCATTATTGGCGGTGTAATACGCAACGGAAGAATGATTGATATTTCCATTAACAGCCTTAGGCAAGCAACAGTATCCATGACCATTTCGGATGCAACGGGAAGAGTGTTACAACAATTTAGGGCCAACCTGGTTGCCGGGTTAAATACCATCAGCAGGCCGGCCGGGTTAACAAAGGGCATCTATTATATAACCCTTATACAGGCCGATGGCACAAGGCAAACGATACCTTTTTTTAATAACTAAGCATAACTAAACATTCGAGTTGAAAAGCGGCAATTCATTTTGCCGCTTTTTTAATGTTATGGATATCCGAATACTATAAATAAACAATTTCCGTTTACTTAAAGTTTATTGGTATTTTTATTAAAATTTTTTAAAAAATGGAATGGATAAGTATTTTAAAATGCCCCATTAGCGGAGCCGACCTTCGAAAACTGGAAACAGCAGAAATTAATGACCTGAATAATAAGTGTAAAGCCAACAGCCTTTGGCAATCTGATGGAAAATTGATGAATACAGAAATTAAAGAAGGCCTCATTACCCATACCGGCCAGTATATCTATCCCATTATAACCGGAATTGTTTTATTATTACCCGACCTGGCCGTTGTGGATGCTAAAGAAAAAATTATTGGAGATACCTTAAGTGACGATAAAAAACTGGTAAAAGACTTTTATGATAACCGGGGATGGCATACCACGGATAAAGGAGATTATGAAGATGCAGATATCTTTGAAGACCTGCGCCCCTTTGCACAGGACTATATTACCAAATGTCATAACCGGGTGAAGCGATACCTGAACCCTTCGGGGAAATATATGATGGATGCTGCTTCCGGGGCCTTGCAATACAACGATTACCTGCAATATTCCGAGGGCTACCAGTACCGGATTTGTGTAGATATGTCTTTTCAGGGACTAAGTGAATGTAAGCGAAAACTGGGTGATAAAGCGCTTTGCCTGCTTTGTGATATGACCAACCTCCCGGTGAAAGATGGCCAAATAGAAGGATTTGTATCCCTCAATACCATTTATCATATCCCCAAAGATGAACAGGTAAAAGCCATTACCGAACTCTACCGGGTTTTACAAAAAGGCGGCAAAGGTGTAGTGGTATATGATTGGTACAAACATTCTCCCTGGATGAATATTTCATTGCTGCCTTTTCGTGGGGTAGAGTATATCCGCCATCGCTTACGCAATTTATTTGCTAAAGCTTCCGGCAAACAAAAGGCTTCCAGGATGCTATATTTTTATGCACACCCTTATGAATATTTTAAGCAGCATTTACCAATGCCCTTTAAGCTGGCCTGCTGGAGATCCATAAGTGTACCGTTCATGAAAGTATATGCACATTCGGCATTGATGGGAAAACAACTGCTGGAAAAAATTTACCGGGCCGAGGAAAAAAATCCGGAAAAGTATGGCTTAAAAGGGGAGTACCCAATGTTTGTTTTTGAAAAATAATAAACGGTTATACCTCATGATTTTTAATGATGGTAAACTTCTGCTTTAATTTCATGAAGTGTTTTTCATACAGCTCGTAAGATAAGCCTGCTACCACAGCAGTAACAACAATGCAGGTAAGCGGAAAAATAATATCATAAGTGAAAACGCTTTTGCCCGGTAGGAATTTCATAAATACCATTAGAACCAATTGAGAGAGTACGGCATGGTAAACATAAATGCCATAAGAATATTTCCCCAAGGATTTTAAAAGGGGTACTTCAAGGTTTACAAAGAATTTTCCTGTACTGGCTGCCAGTATCAGGTAAGCATATAAAATGGAGGGAGTGGTGGCAAAAAAATAATCCTGCTCAAACCGTGGCATGGGAATAAACTTTATCATATACAAAAGAGTAAACAACGCAACCGTCACCTGTATCCATTTATTGGTTACATAGTACTCCACCCTGGCATAAATATTTTTGTTGAAATAAATATAAGCGGCTAAAATGCCCATACCAAAATTATCTATTCGGCAAAGGGTAAATAAATATAAAGGATTGTTATGGTTAAAGGATACCCCACGGTTTACATCCAAATATCTCATATAAAATTTAAAAATAAAGGCAAGGGCAATCATTCCTAAAATAATATAAAGGATATTTTTATACCATTTTTTTACCAGCCAGGGCGCCACTAAATAAAATTGCTCTTCTATACAAACCGACCAGTATAATTCAATAATACCCCTATTGAGTGTTGCAAATAAAAGTTGCAGGTTAATGCTAAACGTAAACAGGTAGAAAAGATTTTCTAAAACCGGGGTATGTACCGGGTTGCCGAGATGCCTCATGGCCCAGTCAATACCCAAAACCTGTACCAGGCCAAAGCCGAAATATAACGGCCAAATACGCAGTACCCGGCGAATATAGAAGCTCTTTACGTTAATGGTTTTTTTAAATTCATGCTCAGCAAAAAGCAGGTAAAAAATAAGAAACCCGCTTAAAACAAAAAATAAGGTAACCCCATAACCCCCAAAATCTTTAAACTGGTGAAGCAGGGTATTGGGTAAACCGGCATGGGTATCTACTTTATACTCGGAGGTATGCTGTAAGATTACCAGCAATGCGGCAATAAAACGAATACCATCCAAATTTTTAAAATAAACCTTCATGCAACATTATTTTATCAGGGTATCTATTTCCTCATGTATTTGATGTTGAGTGGAAACAGAAATTTCATTGGCTTTTTTTGCCTTAAACAGGGAAATGATTTGTAAAAAAATAAATTTTGGAATATGCCACAATGCTTTATATAAATTTTTTCCTGCGCCGTAATGGGATAATGCTATAAAGAACCCAATCGTAAAAACCATTAAGCAAATCACCCAAATTAGTGAATAAATGGGGTTAATGAAAAGGTTAACCAACGTAATGGCAAGGCTAAGAAGCAGCAACATAAATAAAGGCGGCCTTACCAATACAAAGCCAAACAACCCTTGGTTTAGGTTGAAATGAGCCATGCCTTTTGACATCAGCAAAAAGCCAAACTTTGAGTACCGGAACCAGGTATTTATCCACCTTGCCCTTTGTTTAACCAGCTGATCGGCAGAAGCGGTTTTCTCATCATATACAATAGCATCTTCGGCAAAGGCAATCCGGTGTTTTCTCAAAAGAATTTCTTTTTGCAGTATCTTATCAAACCCGGCGCCTGTAGAGGAGGAATGCTCCAGGCATTCTTTGTAAAGCGAAGTGCTAAAAGCCATTCCGGAGCCGGATAACATACAGGAAGACCCTATCCCAAACAAAATTTTCCTGTCGTAAAAAAGGTAATACAATTCATTAACGGCATCTAAAGATGCATATTCTGTATTGGTGTTTTTTGCCGCCCTTACACCCTGTACTGCCTTAAACCCCCGGTTAAACCATTTATTGAGCCCGGTTAAATAAGCCGGGTGGGTGAGGTTATCGCTATCAATGATTGTTACAATATTATGAGGCCTTTTAAAACTTTGAATGGCCAAAAAATGAGATTTGATTTGATTGCCTAAAACGGGATCCGGCCTAAGGATGACCAGTTTTTCATGTTCAGGAAATTGGGTTTCTGCATCGCAGTTATCGGCAACAACATAAATCATATAGTGCGGATAATGCTGCTGAAGCAGGGATTGGATAACATTGGGGAGGTTGCCGGCATATTTATACGCCGTTACAATGATGCCGTAATCCGGTGCAATAATGGGCTGGCTTTTAATTGCCGGGTTTTTGGGCATAAGAAGCCACCAACAATAAGAGATAACCGGAAACAGCAGAATAAGCGCAACGGCCAACTGAAAAATAATCCAGATAATATGTAAAGATTGTAAGAGCATTTATATCATATTCAATACCCGTTTATAAATTTCAAGAGTTTGGCGGGCTGTTTTTTCCCAACTGAAACGGGTGGCATTATTCAGGCCTTTTTTCTTAAGCTGGTTATACAATTCGGAATCAGTAAGTAAACGGTTAATTGCTAAAAAAATTTCGTTACTGTTTGATGCATCTACAAAATACGCCGCATCAGCACCCACTTCGGGCAATGAGCTGTTGTTGCCGGTAATTACCGGGGTGCCGCAAGCCATACTTTCTATTAAAGGCAGTCCAAAGCCTTCGGCTAAAGATGGATATAAGAATAAAACGGCATTTGCATATAATAAAGGCAATGCAGCGGCCTCCATATAACCGGTATAAATAATTTGGTTTTGTGGTAAAACCAAATGCTCCCGCTGAGCAATGGCCTCAATGGTTTCTTTTTGGCATCCTGATATTACCAACGGAAGAGGATGAGCGCTTTGCCGGCAATAATGTAAAAATGCTTTTAAAACTCCTAATGTGTTTTTTCGGGCAGCGCTATTTCCAAAATGCAATAAATATTTTTCCGGGAGCTGGTATTTTTTTCTAAAATCCGCCGAAACCTGAACGTCCGTGCAGGGTTTATACATGGAATGTAATCCATTATAGACCACATGAACTTTATCTTCCGGGAGATGTAGCGTATGAATAATTTCTTTTTTGGCAAATTCCGATACGGTGATAATGGCTTTTGCTTTTTTTGCCGCTTTGGGAACGACCCATTTCCGGTATAAATTACCAAAGTTTTGATAAGCGGATCCTTTAAACCCGCCCGGTTGCATATAAATCACATCATGTATGGTGATCACCATAGGGATTTTGGAAAACAAGGGAGCCGTATTGGAACAGCAATGCAATAAATCTGCCTTAATTTTTTTTACAAATGCGGGCAATGTGAATTGCTCCCAAAAGGGGTAAGGTTTTGCCGGCAAGGCTGTTACCTTAAAGTGATTACCGTTGGTTAAGCATTCGTCGGTATCCGCTTTTACTAAGATGTGATAAATGAAAATACCGGGTACTGCACTTTTTAGTTGATTTAAAATTTCCAATGCCACTATTTCCATCCCATGCTTTTTGGGACGAAACAACCGTTGGGCTTCAATGGCAATAATTTTTTTCATTATACCGTAGAATTTATAGAATGGGTAAAATTCCACCCTACCGCTTTTAAATACGTTTTTAATCGTTTAAAATTACCCGAAAAGGTATAAGTGAAAACCGTTTTTGGAAAAGTGAAACAACTGTAAAAAAGCAAAAAAACGATCCATTGAAAACCACTGCAATTTCTGCGCATGAATAAAATACGGTTACGGGAAAGATAATACTCTTTTAATAAGCTTTCTTTACCTACTGACATGGATTCCTTATGATAAATTACTGCAGAGGGTTCATAAAAAATTTTGTAACCGGCATTGCGTATGCGCATACTCCAGTCCCATTCTTCATAATAAAGAAAAAATTTTTCCGGGAACATCCCGGTTTTTTCTGCAACTTCTCTTTTTACCATCATGGCACAGCCATGTGCGCCAAAAGTATATCCCGGGGTATCAAACCGGCCATCGTCTTTTTGTTTATCACCAATGGTGGAAGTGCGGCCGGTGAACATATTCATTTTTGCAAACCCTGCATATTGAATATACTCCGGGTTATGATAGTATTTGATTTTAGGGCATACCACGGCAATTTGCGGGTCGGAAAAAAATGGGGCCAGTAATTTTTCCAGCAGGTCGGCCGTAACTTCAGTATCATTGTTTACAATAAAAAAAAATTCGCCTTTTGCCTGGCGCATTCCCCAGTTATTTCCACCGGCAAAGCCCAGGTTTTCATGGCTTCGCAATACTGTAGTGGCGGGGTAATTGCCTTTATTGATTAAAGCGCTTGGGTCATGGGTAGAGTTCATGTCGCATACCAAAATCTCAAAATTTTTATGAGTAAGCAAGCGGGTAGATTCCAGGAACCTGCAGGTGGTATCTGTGCCATTATAGTTTAAGGTAATAATGGAAACCAGGGGATTTGGGTAAGCGCTCATTACCTGCAAATCTACACATTCGTTTTTTGTAAAAGCGCAGTGGGGGTTTTCAGCATTATCTTAAAGTCGCCTCCAAGGCTACGGGTACGGGCATAGTCTATATCCAGGGAAACACGTTCTGCAGTACTCATTTCTTCGCTGCCTCTTTTGGAAACCTGCCAAAGCCCGGTAATGCCTGCAGGCGCCATAAAGCGTTCGGCCCATTCGTCGGTGGTAAGGCTTACGGCCTCATAAAGAGGCAGGGGCCTGTTGCCCACTATGCTCATATCTCCTATAAATACATTAAATAATTGGGGTAATTCGTCTAAACTGCTGTTGCGAAGAAATTTACCACATTTTGTAATTCGTGGATCGTCCTTTACCTTAAAAAAATTAGGCCCTTTTTCAACATTCGCATATTGATTTTGTGCGGCGAGTTCTGCAACTTTTTTGTCGGCATCGGCTACCATGGTGCGAAACTTGTAAAACTTAAAAATCCTAAAACCCTGCCCGGCTCTTGGAGAGCTGTAAATGGCGGGGCCTTTTGAGCCGAGTTTTACACAGCTTGCAATCATCAAAAAAAGAGGGGACAACAAAATTAATGCTGCACCGGAAACCAGGATGTCAAACGCTCTCATGAGCGGGTGCGTTTTATGATGGCGATGTTCTTTATGTTGGGCGTGGTCTTTTTTTAAAGCTACCCCCGTAATAAACCTGGCTTTATCCGGCAGGATACCGTAATTTTTCTTAAGGTTTACAATGTCATCAACCAGGTGCTGTTTATACAATTTATGATGTTCCTCCGGTTTTAAGGCCAGTTCATTATAAACAATGGGGATATAGCCTGCTTTTTTCCAGTTGGCCTGCCAAATTTTAAATGAAATAAGCTCTTTGTAATTTAGAGGGCTGTCAATAATAATAAGTTCGGGAAGAAAACCATTTTCGCCGGAGAGCCATTCAATGGCTTCCGTGAAATCATTTACCTGTTTACTTTGTGGAAAGTATTGAAGGAGTTCCTTTGAGGTAGTGTTGTTTGTGCTGCCAACAAATAAAAATCTATTTAAGGCAGGGGCATAATCCATTTCATTACCTTCTAAACCTTGTGATTTAGCGGTGGTTTGCATAATAAGCAATTTAGTAAATAAATACCAAACAGCCCGAGGTTAGCGGCATTGTTTGACGTTAATTAAAAAACTGATTCTTCTTAGAATATGTTGAGATTAAATGGTATCCTTCTCTTACGGGTTCCTTTATTGGAATATACATTTACCAGTTCACGAACTTTGTCGGAAAGGTAAACAGGGTCAAAAGGTTTGGTAAGAAACAGCGATACGCCGAGTTCGGCAGTTTTATGCTTTAATGACGGATCGTCGGAATTTGAAATTACTACGGTGCGTATAGTACCCAGTACTGAACTGGTGGAGATATGCTGTAATAATTTATAGTTATCCGACTTATCGTTAGGGATGTCTAAAATAATTAAGTCAGTCTCATTATTAGACTGCAATTCTTTCATGGCTTCGGCGCAGGAAAACGTCCTGGTTACTGCATAATGTTTTTTTAATACATTAGAAATCAAGTAACCTACCGGTCCATTGTTTTCGATTGTTAAAATTTCTTTTTTTACCACTTGTAATGATTTTTTGTTGTTGAAAACACATTATGTGCAAATAATCATTTCTCAAGGGGATAAATTGGAGACGTAGCGGCGCTTCGGTACCTTGCTATAGATAAATATTATATTCATCTACCGGCGATAGATACATAGATATTAGGAAATTACAGGTGTTCTTTGGAGTTAACGGAAAGGGTAATTGTAGGTATTGCGACTTAGGATAGAGTAATGAAAAACTCTCTTTGAGCCGTAAAACTATATAAAAAAATTGTATTCCAAAACTTTTTTTAAGAAAATATAAAAAAACTTAGGATTTTCTTTTGGCCTTTTCCCAAAGCACGGATTGCTTTTTGGCCAGGAACCGTTTTAAGCCAATGTAAAGGCATAGGTTCATAAATACAAAATAGTAAGGTACATACAGCAATTTCACTTTTATGTTTTGGAGCGAAAACAGCCAACTGAGCAAGGCTGCAAGGTAAAAACCTACCTGGAGGGCCAGCAAAATACTGTATAAAGGTTCATTTTGTGTGATCACCAGCCAAAGGTTACTTATTAATACCACCGGCAGTAAAAATGGACAAACGACCCATCTTAATACCCGGTGAGAAATATACTGGAACGAGAGCCTGCCGTATTTAAATATATTGAGCAGGCTTTTAAGCATCACTACCGACTGGAACCCGCCTGCGCTAATCCTTATTTTTCGTTTCTGTTCTTCTTTTATGGAATCCGAAGGCGCTTCTGAGGCATAGGCATTGGGCTCGTAAGCCACTCTATAGCCTTTTTGGCAAATTTTAAGGGATATGATAAAATCATCCAGCAGCACATCCTTTGCCGTAGGTTCAAAAAGTTCGGTTCGTATGGAAAATAATTCGCCGGCGGCACCTACAACACTGTAAAATTCTGCATCCAGCTTTTTTAAAAAGGATTCGTACTTCCAATAAAGACCTTCGCCTGCGCTTGCTGCATCTCCCGTTTTATTAAGGTCAAGCACTTTTTTTTCTCCGGCCACAGCGCCGGTTTTTTCGTTGCTATAATGCTTAACAATTTCACGGATGCAGCCTTTGTTTAAAAAAGTATTGGCATCGCTAAATACCACTATTGGTGTAGTAACAAACGGCATCACCCGGTTTATGGCGGCCACTTTTCCCTCTCTCTCCGGTTTAAAAAAGAGATTTATCCTGGAGTGGGCGCTTATAATCTCGGTACTGTTATCGTTGGAGCCGTCAGTTATAAAATATATTTGAAGTTTGTCTTCCGGGTAATCGAGTTCTAAACTATTTTTAATTTTTTGTGTAAGTACCTCTGCTTCATTGTATGATGCCACAACAAGGGTTACCCGAGGTTCAAAAACCTGCTGTATATGCGTTTCGACTGGTTTGCCAAATAACCTTTTTATTTTTAGAAACAGCCAAATTAATATCCCATAACCTATATAACTGTAAAAAATGATGAACAAACTTGCCCAAAATATAATCTTAACCGCCATTTTATTTAACCGGGTATATATTCAATTAATTTATAACAAAAGCAACTTGTAAACGCAATATCGGTGTATTGAGTATTTTTATTTAAAAAAATTTGCACAAATGAAAAAAAAAATCAAAATTTGTGTCTGTTATTTACCTCTGGTAATATTCAATTCCTCTTTAAAGCTTGATTTTTTGCCATAATTATTACAGGCACTTCCCGTTTTTAAATCCTCAATACGTTCCGGTATTGTATTTTATGTAATTCCACTTCCCTTAAACCCAATTCCTGTTCAGAAAACCAATCAATTCTAAAATAGAATACAGGAAATGAAAAAGACTTTTTACTTAGTTACTGCATTAGCAGGTTTACTTTTAGTTGCTACCACTGTAAAAGCCCAGTATGGTTATGGTTTTAATTCTGCCGATCCCAATATTGTATTTACCGGCGGTAACAACCCGGCAGCTCCGGATTGGAGCAATTATTATAAAATATTAAAGTGGGGCCATACCAACCGCCTGGGTTGGAATCCTTATAACTATGGATATAAGTGCTACTGGCACAGGGGAATGGTGTTTAGGGTAAAATTCCCTAAAACTTACCAGCAAGGTGTGCAGGATGGTAAAAAGTATCCCATATTTATGTTTTTTCATGGAATGGGAGAGCGAGGTACCATTTATGATAATGAATACCAGTTATTGCATGGCGGCCAATTGCATGCGCAAAAAGTGGATGCCGGAAATTTTGACGGCTTTTTAGTTTATCCACAGAGCACGGATGGTTCTTTCCAGGGGTATTTTCCTGCAATGAACTCCTTTATTGATTCTTTGGTTGCCAGCGCAAAAGGCGATGAAGACCGTCTTATTGTGAGTGGGCTTTCTGCCGGCTCGCAATCCAACTATGAATATATTTATCAAAACCCCAAAAGAGTAGCATCATTAATTATAATTTCTGCGGCTGCAACTACCTATTATTCTCAATTGTCCACCTACCTTACTGTACCTGTTTGGATTACTAATGGTGGAAAGGATGGTAACCCGGCCGCTGGTATTGTTACCACCCTGGTAGATTCTTTTAGAAATATGGGCGGAAAAATTATTCAAAAACTTTATCCAACAATGGGCCACGGGGTATGGAATGTTTTTTGGAATGAACCCGAATATTTTCCTTACCTGCCATTGCAACATAAAGCAAACCCATTAGTTTATTTTCAGCATAGTGAGTTTTGTTCTAATGAACCGGTAAATGCCCGACTGGCTTTACAACCCGGTTTTTACGATTATGAGTGGGATAAAGATGGTACCACAATTCCAGGGGCCAACAGTAATGAATACATAGCTACGGAATATGGTACCTACCGTGGCCGATTTAAACGTACATCAACCTCTAACTGGTCGGATTGGTCGCCAACACCTGTAGTGATTACTATTAAGCAGGCAACGGTTACTCCGCCCATTTCCATTAATGGTTCCTATAGCAATGTACTTCCATCACCGGATGGAAGAACCACCGTTCCTTTAATGGTACCTTCGGGATATGCCTCTTACGAGTGGAGACGCATAAGCGACAATTCGTTAGTAAGTGATACCAGTATCTACAGCGCTCCAATTGGTCAATACAAAGTAAAAGTGAACGAGCAATTTGGATGCTCAAGTGATTTTTCACCCATTTTTGATGTAATTGCGGCAAATGGGCCCAATGGTCCCGATCAGGCCAATAACCTTACTGCATTAACTTTATCCAATTCTTCCATTCAATTAGACTGGAATGATAATCCAACACCGGCATTTAATGAAACCACATTTGAAATTTACCGGAGTACCACAAGAGGCTCCGGATATATTCTTGCCGGCAGGGTGGGTGCGGATGTTTTGCAATACATTGATGAAGGATTAAGCGCCAGTACAAAATATTATTACATTGTAAGAGCTATAAACGGTAATGGCGCTTCGGGTGTAAGTAATGAAGCCAGCGCTACAACATTTGGCGACAATATAGCGCCTACCACACCACAAAATTTAAGGGTAACCTCTTCTTCCGCTACATCAATTAGCCTTGGTTGGGATCCTTCAACAGATGACGTGGGCGTATTTAAATACGATGTTTACGTAAACGGTGTTAAAAGCTATGTTACGAGCAATAATTATGCAACTGCCGCTAACCTGATCTCTAATCAATATTATTCCTTCTATGTAGTGGCAAGAGATGAAGCCGGAAATGCCTCTGTACCAACAGACCAGATTGTGGGTTTAACCAAAACATCGGGTTTAACATATAAATATTATGAAGGAACGTATAGTACCTTACCCAATTTTAATAATCTCACACCAATTAAAACGGGTACTGTGCCAAATGTTACCATATCTCCCCGTAACCGGGATGATAACTTTGCCTTTATGTGGGATGGTTATATAAATATACCGGTTGACGCAACTTACCAGTTTGAAACTTATTCCGACGATGGCAGCCGGTTATATATTGACAGGGAATACACCGGAACAGGCACAACGCCCACAGTAAACAATGATGGCTTGCATGGTGCACAATATGCATCCGGTACTGTACACCTTACTGCAGGTGTACACAGGTTTATTGCCACATTCTTTGAACAAGGTGGTGACGAGATGATGAAGGTATTTTGGAAATCGCCAACAGCCGGTATTAATGAACGAACTGAAATTCCGGATAGTGCATTCAGGCTCATTGTGCCTGTTAATACCCCGGGTTTACCTGCTGCTCCATCTAATTTAATTGCCAACGGTACGGGTACAAATAAAATAGCGCTAACCTGGACGGATAATAGCAACAATGAATCCGGTTTTCAAATTCTTCGTGGCAGTTCAATGGCAGGGCCCTATTATGCATCCGGAACTACAGGTGCCAATGCCACTAGCTTTACTGACTCTGTTGGATTGATAGCAGGTAAAAAATACTGGTATAAAGTAAGGTCGCAAAATAATTATGGTGTATCGGCTCTCATCAATAATTTTGAAGGGTCATGGACGTTTAATAATAATTATTCAGATGAAAGTGGTGCGGCTAACAACCTGTCGGGTTATGGATTACCTAAATTTAATACCGCAGCCGCCGAAGGAAGCCATGCTTTACAATTGAATGGTATTAAGCAGTATGTTAATGTGCCTAATAATACCACTACGCATTTCCCGGCTAATACCTATTCATCCCGTACTATTGGAATTTGGGTAAACCCAAGTAGTTCTGCTATTGCAGGCTCAAACAAAGTAGTATTGGATTTTGGAGGAAGTGATAACGGTATTGCCATAAGGTTCAATGCCGGTTCTTTGCAAGCTGCAATTGCAGGAAATAATGTAAGGAAAACACTTACCGTTTCCAATATTACATCCAACATCAATTGGATTTCAGGAAACTGGAATCATATTGCCCTGGTATATACTCCCACTAATCTTACTCTTTATGTAAATGGTGTTTCTGTGGGTACCACCACGCATACCATTGGCACCATATTTAATTCTACAAACCCATCTGCTTTTGGAGCTTCAAGAGGTAGAAATGCTTTCAATTCTGCTTCATCATCCTCCAACTTTGCCGGCTTTATTGATCATGTAACCGTAGTTAAAGAAGCTATAGCTGCAAGTTTGGTTCCTTCGCTGGTAAAATCCTGCCTGCAATCTGACACAACGTTTAGTTTGCCTCCCAAACCTTTGGCTCCATCCAACCTGGTGATAAATGGGGAAACCACTACTTCTATAGACCTGTCGTTTAATGATAATTCAAATAATGAAACGGGCTTTGAAGTATTCCGTTCGGTAGGAGATAACAGCAACTTCAGATATATTAAAACTTTGCCGGCCAATGCTACAGCTGTGGTGAATTATACGGATGATGAATTGTTTGCCAATACGGATTATTTTTATATTATTCGTTCTGTTAATGATGGTGGAAATTCAGCCTTTACCAGCCAGGCAAATACTAAAACTAAAAATAATTTACCGGGTTTCAACACCCTTCCGGCAGATTCATTTGTAATGCATTACAACACTACAGATCAACTCAATATATCGGCCTCGGATGTGGATGGTGAAACTTTGACTTTAACGGTTTTATCAACATTACCTCCATTTGTAACCTTTAACCCAACTGGAAGCGGAACCGGCCAATTTACATTTACTAATCCCGATGTTTTACAACAAGGCGACTATCCGCTCCAGGTAAAAGTGGAAGATGAGAATGCAGGTACCGATACCTTGAACTTTATTTTAGTGGTTAATGATAATAACAAACCGGTTCCTAATTCGGTAACGGATGTTACGCTGGCAGAAGGCGCTGTATTAAATGTGCCTGTACTGGCAAATGACGCCGATGGAAATACCGGATTGATTTGGTCTATTGTATCAGCACCGCCATTTGCCTCTGTAAATAATGGGGTAGATGGAAATGGAACAGTTGTATTAGCTCCAGGCTTTTCTTTTGAAGGAGTTCATACTATTGTGTTGAAAGTAACCGATGCCGGAGGAGCTTATGCATTACTAAGTTTTAATGCAACCATTACACATGCCGAGCCGGTGTCGGAAGTGGTTTATATGAATATGGAGAATGCAGCTCCAGGTGCAAATTCACCCTGGAATAATATTACCAATGTGGTAAGTTCTAATTTATTGAATGCAGAGGGTGTAAATACCGGTATTGGTCTCAATTTTAGTACCGGATGGTGGAGTACCAGTGGCCAGGGTTCTATAACAGGAGATAATTCTGGTGTTTATCCTGATAATGTAATACAGGATTTCTTCTATGGTGGTGTGTATGGATCGCCGGACACCGTAAGTATAACGCTAACCGGCCTAACCGTAGGCACCCGGTATAACGTAACCCTGTTTGGTAGCAGCTCATGGGCCAATTTTAGCAATAATGGTACTACCCTGTATCAATACAACGGCCAAAGCAAATCCATAGATGTACAAGGAAACAAAAACCAAACGGTTTCATTCAGCAGCCTGGCGCCTAATCCATCCGGCCAGTTGACTTTAAGAATGTTTAAAGCGCCGGGTTCACCCATTGCTGTACTCAATTCGCTTGTATTGGAAAAGCTGGTAAATGATTTATCAGTACCTGCTTTACCTGAAAATTTAATTGGCGAAGCCTTAAGTGATGCTGCAGTGGAATTATCCTGGAAAGATAAATCTTATAACGAAAATAATTTCCTCGTTTACCGTGCAACAAATCCTGCAGGGCCTTATACGGTAGTAAATGCCGGGGCAACTAATGCAAATGACAGTGTGTTTGTAGATAATACTACGGCAAGCCAAACCACATATTATTATAAGATAGAAGCCACTAACGATAATGGTACATCCGGTTTTACCGATTATGTAGAAGTGAAATCAACAAACCGCTTACCGGTATTGGCTAATATTGCAGATGTATTGGTACAGGGTGGGGCATCGGCAAATGTAAATATTTCCGGTACAGACCCCGGTGATGTGTTGAATTTATCGGTTGATGGATTGCCTGCATTTGCGGTATTTACTCCTACAGGTAATGGTACCGGTACCATTCAAATAAACCCGGGAACCAATGATATTGGCACCTATAATAACATCACTGTAATACTTGCGGATAATAACGGCGGTAAAACCGAGCAAACATTTAGCATCATAGTTACCGATCCAGCTGTACGTAATGTGTATATTAATTTTGGGCCCCAGGGTTCACCGGCAGGCCATGCACCATGGAATAATGTACTTACTTATCCGTTTACCAATTATGTAGTAAACAATTTAATGGATGATGCCAATGTGAACACAGGCTTCTCTATTCGCCTGGTAGATGGATGGGAAGGCAACCAATCGGCAGGTATGTACACCGGGTTTGACAGGGGAATTTACCCGGATAATGTGATGCAGTCCAGCATACATACCACCGATGCATTGGAGCATAATATAGAAATTTCGGGCCTCAATCCATCCATGCGTTATAATATTGTAGGTTTTAGCAGCCATGATGCAGGAATCAGTTCTTCAATGACCATGAAATCGGGAGCAAGTTCCGTAGTGCTGGAAGGCATGTATAACGATGTAAAATCGGTGCAGTTAAATAATATTACACCAAATGGATCGGGAATTATAACTGTTTCATTCAAAAAAACCACATCAGATTTACGTTATTTAAATCTCAATGCTTTAATCATCCAGGAGATTGATCCGTCATTTATTTCATCAAGCATTGTAAGGCCATACAACCTTATGGCAGAAACCCTGCTGGATAGCACTAAAATAAAACTTACCTGGAGCGATCAAAGCAGCAACGAAGCGGGTTTTGAATTGTACAGGGCTACTTCACAATATGGCTCTTACTCACTCATTGCCACTCTTGGAGCCGGCGTTACTACTTACACCAATACAGGTTTAAGCCCCAATGTGCGTTATTTTTATAAAGTACGCTCATACAGGGGTAGCGGTCTGAGCAGGAGAAATAGTGATTACAGCAATATTGCAACAGAGGTATTATCTCCAAGGATAGTGTATATTAATATAAATGTAGAAACGGCTTTTAATGCACCAGCACCCTGGAATAATTTAAACTCACCGGCAGTGGAAGGCGCTACGTTCTCTGATTTAAATGATAACAGAACGTATAACAGCGGTATAGAAATGGAGATTACCAAGGAATTTAATGGTACAGGTTATGCGGGTGTAAATTCCAATTCGGGCATATTCCCTTCTTTAGTGATGCAAAGTAATTACTGGAGCGATGCTAATCAGCTTAGCCAGGTTAAGTTTAAAAACCTGAATATTAACAAACGTTATCGTATTGGAATTTTTGGAAGCGCCATCTTCTTTGGTTATGCAATTGCAAATTATACCTGTAACGGCCATACCGTTCAATTGAACAGTTATAACAATAGTACCAAAATAGTGTACCTGGACGATTTGCAACCCGATGCTAACGGAGAACTGGTATTATCGGTTATCACTGCACCGGATCAGCCTTATACCTTTACCGGTGCATTTACGATTGAAAGTTACGATCCATTTGATAATTATACACCCATAAGCACCAATAAGCAGGCCGATGAAGAGGTGCCGGAAAATGAAAGCCTACCGGGTGAAATTATTAATGATGCAAAGAGTAACCAGCAAAACCACCCGGTTTCGCAAATTGGCAGGGGCAATGAAACAACGGCTGCTGTAGTTTCAGATAAGAGCGCCATAAATGTTTACCCCAATCCATTTACTAACAAAATTGAAGTGGAAGTAAACAATGCCCAGGCAAATACTATTTCAATACAAGTATATGATGTAAATGCAAGGTTGATTTATAAATCAGCACCATTTAAACCAATATCGGGCAGAAACGTTATCCAGGTAAATCTTCCTGGTGGGGTTTCATTGGCTCCGGGAAATTATGTACTCAATGTGTTGTTTGATGGAAAACCAGCCAAAACGGTTAAACTTGTCAAAATAAGATAAGCTGAAAAACCAAAAACTTAAAAAGTCTGCTATCTTCGGGGTAGCAGATTTTTTTAAATCGTATTTCAAAACCTCATAACTGAAATTACATGGAAGTATTGTATTTTTTAAAAGTACTTTACCGTAAAAAATGGATTATTCTTGGGCTAAGTTTACTTGCGGCCGTTCTTACTTTATTATTAATCGTTAGAAAACAACCCTTATATGTTTCTACTGCACAATACTCTACAGGGTTTACCACAGAACGATTAAGGCTTGCGGATGGTTCATCAGCCATTGATATTTATACCATTGAAGTAAAATTTGATAATGTTATTGCCACCATCACTTCGCCCCAGGTAATTAACTATGTAGGCTATACCTTAATGTTGCACGACCTTTCCGATACGGCTAACGCCTATACTAAACTCAGCCAAAATGCAAAAGAATCCCCCTTTTACAGGGCCATACAGCCCGATACCGCCAAAAGGATATTAGTTGCAAAACTGGCTAAAAATGAATTTCTAAAATCGGATATCCAAACCGAAAGAATCCTTATTGAGTATTTTAAATTATTTGGGTACGATTATAAATCCATATTACAAAACCTTATTGTTCAACGGGTAGCCCGAACGGACTACCTGGATATTTCATACCAATCTACCAACCCCGAGCTGGCTGCAATTGTGGTAAACAAAGTGGGAGATGAGTTTTTAAATTATTATAAAACACTCAATACTAAGCGTACCAGCGAATCGGCCGAGAGCATTACAACAATGATTGATAACCAGCAGCGAAAAGTGGATAGCCTGAATAAATTACTGATCAACGAAAAAATAAGCCAGGGTTCATTTGATCCGTTAAGCCGTTCTTCCACCGCAATGGAAACCGTAAGCTCGCTGGAATCAAAGCTGGCAGATGAAAAGGGAAAATATAATGAACACTCTAACCGTGTGGTATATTTAAAAGCAAGGTTAAACAGTTTATCAGCGGGTGGAGGAAGCAGTACAAATAACAATGCCGAAGTAGTGCGGTTAACTAAGCAGAAAGACGATTTAACAAAGGAGTTGGCCCGTAAAGGCGGTAACGATCCTGCCTTGATACAACAAATAAGTGATTTGAGGGCAGAAATTGTTCTTAAGTCCAATAGTGGTGTCAGCAAGTCGAAAAACAAAGATGAAATTGATAAAATCACCAGGGAAATTAATGAAGAAGAAGCGCTAATGAATGCTGCAGCTTCTACCATTGCCGATTATAACGCCAGCATACGCAAATACAGCGGCATGACCAATGTAAGTGTAGGTAGTGATGTTAAAATGGATGTAATACGCAGCCAGTTAGATATCGAAAACAAACAGTTGATTAGCATTAAAGATAAACAAACCCAGGTACAGGGTTTATCCAAAGACGACCCTACCGTGAACTTTATTCAAACCCGTGTAGGGCAGCCTGCGCCGGAGCCGCAATCTAAGAATACACTCATGTCCGTTATCCTTTCGGGAGCAGCCGTATTCTTTTTGCTTTCGGTATTATTTATTTTCCTTGAAATTTTCGACTCTTCAATAAAGCTGCCCTCTGTTTTTGGGAAGCTGACTAAAATGAAAACGGCATCAATATTAAATGCTTTAAAGTTTAAAAAACATTCGGCTACGGATATAATGCTCGGACAGGTAAAATCTACAAAGTCCAACGAAATGTTTAGAAACAATATCCGGAAATTGCGGTTTGAATTATTAAACAGCGGCAAGTCCATATTTTTATTTACCAGCACACAACCCAATACCGGAAAATCTACAGTGATTGAGGCCCTGGCCTCTTCGCTTTTATTAAACAGTAAAAAAGTGCTGGTACTCGATTTAAATTTTGCCCATAATTCGTTAACGGAAAAATACGGTTCAAAGGTTTTTATTGAAGATTTTGCAGGGAGCCGGGGCATTAACCCGGCACAAATTAAAAATGCACAAACGGAACATGAAGGCCTGTATGTAATAGGATGCAAAGGTGGAAATACCACCCCTTCGGAAGAGTTGTATAATTTAGACATGAAAGCCTTCCTGGATTCCCTAAAGCAGGAGTTTGATTTTGTACTTATTGAAGGGGCTGCCATGAATAATTTTGCAGATAGTAAAGAAATTGCCATTTATGCAGAAGGCGTATTTACCGTTTTTGCCGCCGATAACAGGCTGAGCCCAACGGATTATAGTTCACTGAAATTTATTACCGAACATAGTGCAAAAAATTTTGGGGCAATTTTAAATAAGGTGAATACCGATAACATTAATACCTAGTATTAGTGTACATTTTTTTTGCTTGTAACTTTACCAAAGAAGATGAAAACCAATAGACAGGCCTGGGTGGATTATGCCCGGGGAATTGCCATAATACTTGTTTTATACCGTCATGTATTTGAAGGAATAAAATATGCCGGTATTTCCATAGAGCATTATATGCCTGTTGAATATGCTAACATTATGTTTTACAGTTTTCGTATGCCCTTGTTTTTTATTGTATCGGGCTTTTTTGTGGCTAAAAGTTTGCAAAAAAGAGGCTTGGGAAATTTTATTGGAACCAAGGCACGAACCATCATTTATCCCTATTTTATTTGGGGGTTTATTCAAATTACCCTCCAACTCATCTTTTCATCTTATGTAAATGCCGATAAAGAGCAAATGCATTATATCTACCTGCTGTACTCACCCAGGCAGGTCGGCCAGTTTTGGTATTTATATGCACTTTTTAATGTAGCGGTTTTGTATGTACTCGTAAAAACCGTTTTGAAAATACCGGTATGGATCAATGCCGGCATAGGGCTGCTGATGTATTTGATTTCGGCCTATATCTTCCAGCATAATTTTAATGTATGGTTTTTATCAGATATCCTGCATTATTACCTGTTTTTTGCCATTGGAGATGCAGTGAGTGGTTTTATAAACAACCCCAAAAATGAGCACTATCTGAAATCACCCAAAATACTCCTATTGGCGCTATTGCCATTTCTGGCTTTGCAGGCCTGGTATTTATATTTAAACCTGCAGCATCCTATGCCCCATTATGATTATGTGGAGTATTATTTGCCTTTTCTTTTTTTACTTATTGCCTTAGTGGGTTGTTCATTTGTTATTTTACTGTCTAATCAACTGGAAAAGCAGGATTCACTCAAATGGCTAAGGGTTTTAGGCGAACATTCCTTATATATCTATGTAGCTCATGTAGTGGTAATGGCCGGGTTACGGATTTTCTTAATGCATGTATTGCATGTTAATAATTTGCCGGTACTGCTCATCTCGGGCATTGTAAGCGGTTTAATTATTCCGGTTTGGATCTATAAACTGGCAAAGAAGGCCAATATGGAATGGCTTTTTGCGTTAAAGGAGAAGAGTTTTAAAAAGTAATTTTATTATTTTCCAAAAGTTGAAAGAGAACAGTAAATATCAGGGATGGCTGCTGGCCGGAATTTATAACGGGCTTCAAAAATTATCAATACCCATATTTGGGGTGTTAAGTACAATTTTCTTAACGCATGGGGCATTAACAAAACCCGAAATGGGGGTATGGACCGTTTTCCTAGTGGTGACTTCATTTGTAGAACTCATCCGCCAGGCCTTGGTTAAAACTTCATTAATTAAGCATGTGAACCACGCCGGGGAAGAAGAACAAAAATATATTTTAGCGGCTGCATTAGTGATCAATATAGCCGTTACCTTTTTGCTCATTGCCATTATCCTGTTAGGCGCCGGGTGGCTCGAAGAGGTGCAGCATGCCCATGGCCTAAAATCCATGCTCTATATTTTTTCCGCAGGTATGATCCTGCTTATTCCTTTTTCTCATTTTGAATGGGTATTGTACAGTAAGTCGGAATTTAAGGGTTTGTTTTGGGTATATTTTTATCGCCAGGGCAGTAACCTGTTAATGATGGTTCTCTATTTTTTGTTTTTGAAAAATATTTCGCTGGATGTATTGGTGGTTTTCTTTAACCTGGCTATTTTGCTGGGCATCATTGTGGCTTACCTTAAAGTGAAAAAGCACCTTACCCGTACTTTTATCTTAAAAAAAGAATGGCTCAGCAATTTATGGCATTTTGGAAAATATGTTTTTGGCTCCGGTGTAAGCACCCTGGTATTTAGTAATGCTTCTCAAATGATGATTTCGCCAATATTAGGCAGCACCAGTTATGCCGCATCCCAGGGTATTGCCAACCGGGTCATTAACCTTTCCGATATTCCCTCGCAGGCGCTAAGTGATATTTTATATCCTAAAAGTTCAAAAAAAGAAAATGCCGATAACCGGGAACGCATTAAATATTTCTATGAAAAAACGGTGGGCGTTGCATTAAGTATTAATATGCCCATTGTGCTTTTTATTATCCTTTTTCCTAAAATACTTATACTCATACTCGGCGGTAAAGAATACCTCGATGCGGTTCCCTACCTGCAATGCATTGCCATTACCGGCCTGTTCCTCACTTTTTTGAAATACTTTGGTGTAATAATAGACTCTACGGGAAAACCCCGGGTAAATTTTTTAACCATTACAACCATTGCTTTAATTCATGTGGCTATAACCTATTTATGTATCAGCCAATTTGGATACATGGGATCTGCCTATGCGGCAATTATCAGTAATGTTATCGGCTTTTTAATATCACAAACCCTATTATACCGGTATTTTAAAATAAATTGTTTAAACTGTTTTAAATACGCTTTTGCCTTTTACCCGGAAATTACTTTGATACTAAAAGAAAAATTAAGAGTATAAATGAGTGTACCTGCTTTAGTCAATAGAGATATTATTATGATTGGCATACAGCCCTGGGATTTTGAAATTGGTTGCAATTTTAAAGATATGGCCTATGTAATTGCCCGGCACAACCGGGTAATTTATGTGAACCGGCCCCTGGACCGGGTTACCGCCTGGCGCCTGCCCGATGATGTAAAAACAAAAACCAGGAAGCAAAGTATTGAACGAGGGGAAAAAGTACTGGAGGAAGTTGAAAAAAACCTTTGGGTATTCAATCCTCCCGTAATGCTGGAATCCATTAACTGGTTGAACCATGGATTTATTTACCGGTATTTAAATAAAAGAAATAACAGGAAACAGGCAGCAGCAATAGAAAAAGCATTGCAAAACCTTAGTTTTAAAAACCCTGTTTTGTTTATTGATAATGATTTTTTTAACGGCCTCTACCTCCAGGATTTTTTGAACGTAAGTTGCACGGTATATTATTTAAGGGATTTTTTATTGGCACAACCCTATTTTAGCAAGCATGGCGTTTTTTCAGAGCCGGAGTTAATAAAAAAAGCGGACCTGGTAGTGGCCAATTCCTTGTATTTAACTTCGTATGCCAGGCAGTATAACAACAATTGTTTTTATATTGGCCAGGGTTGTGGCGATTTATTTTTCAAACCGGTTAAAACAGGAGCGCCGGCAGATATACAGCAAATAAAGCCACCCATAATCGGGTATTGTGGATTTTTAACTTCGGCAAGGTTGGATATTAAATTATTGGGCGATATAGCTAAAGCCCGGCCGGAGTGGAGCCTGGTATTGGTTGGCCCGGAGGACGATGACTTTAAAAACTCCGATTTACACACCCTGAAAAATATTTTTTTTATGGGCAGGAAAAATGAACCGGAACTGCCGGCCTATGTCAGCCGGTTTAATGTGTGCCTTAACCCTCAGCTAATAAACCAGCTTACCATTGGTAATTACCCCCGTAAGGTGGATGAGTATCTTGCAATGGGAAAACCGGTTGTGGCCACTGCCACCGAAACCATGGAAGCCTTTGCCCATTGTACGTACCTGTGTAATGGCAGCGAGGCCTATATTAGCGCAATTGAAAAAGCGCTGGCAGAGGATGATGCAGAAAAGCAGAAAATGCGCAAGGACGTAGCTGAATCGCATTCCTGGGAAAATTCCATTAACTTGTTTTATAACGCTGTGGCAGCACAGCATAAATAAAAAGATTATGGAAAAAGAAGAAGAACAATTTCATGAGGAGTTTCACGAAGAAACTGAAGGAGAATCCACTACAGGAAAGCTCACCCAGTTTGTGGCATTACTATTTGTAACTATTGTGATGGCATTTTTGTTTTTAAAAATTTACTTTTTCTAAACATGAAGGAGTTTCTCAAGGCAAAAGGAATTGCATTGGGCCATTGGTTACGGCATGAAGTTTTTTATAAAAAGCTCATTTCGCCCGGTGGCCTCATTTTGCTGGGTATTATGGCATTAGTATGCGGTTATATGTCGGCAAAAGGGTTCTTTTTTGTTCCATTGGCTTTGGGTATAGTATTAATAGGGCTTACGGTATTGTACCTATGCTTATTCAATCCTTTACAGGGTTACTTCCTTACCACCATAATCACTTTTTTTATATTTTATCCCGGTCACCTGGTAGGGCAGGACCTTCCCATTGCCTCTTCATTTGATTTGCTTTTTTATTTTTTAACCCTGGGGGCAATGCTAAGTAAAAAAATGAGGCTCATATCCACCCGGCATTTGTTTTCTACGCCCATATCCATTGTGCTCATGTTTAATGTTGCTGCCTTTGTTCTAGAAGCCTTTAATCCCAATATTCCCAATATTTCAGGATGGACAACACCGGTAAGGCGCTTATTTAGTTTGGTGCTGGTGTATATGGTTTCTTATTACCTTATTGATAAATACTGGAAGTTTAGGGTATTTATCCATTTATGGACCCTATTGGCATTTGTAGCCGGGCTTTATGCTATATACCAGCAGTATGTGGGCTATTTACCCGGTGAAATGAAGTATATCATGAGCCAGCCGGGTATGTTTGAGTTGTTGTTCCAGGGGGGACAATTCCGAAAATTTTCATTTTTTGGCGATGTGGTAACCTACGGCATTTTTAGTGGCTCATTTGGAGTGATGACCTTAATTTTTGCCATTAATGAAAAAGATAAATTTAAAAAGAGACTTTATTTTGTAATGACGATCGTATTGATGTTGGGCATGGCCTACTCCGGCACCCGTACCACCAATATTATTTTGCCTGCAGGTGTAGCATTGTATGGTTTAATTACAATCCGTAATAAAACCACCCTTATTGCGGTGTTTTGCAGCATTTTGTTTTTTATGTTTGTTTTATTTGCGCCCATCAATAGTAATCCTACTTTAAACCGTATTCGCACCACTTTTGACAGCAAAGAAGAATCCCTGAATGTGCGTAATAAAAACCGGCATTTTATTCAACCCTATATGCATTATCATCCCTTTGGTTCAGGAATTTCTACAACCGGCGTGGAAGGCAACATGTATTACCCCGGTCATCCGCTGGCGGGTTTTCCACCCGATAGTGGTTTGCTCAAAACCGGGCTGGAAATGGGCTGGATCGGTCTTTTGCTTCATTTGTTACTTAATGCCACTATTCTTTACCAGGGTATTTATTATTACTTTAAGATGAAGAGCCGGAAGTTAAAAGTGTATATGGTGGCTATTTTATGCGGATTGTTCCCTTATATGGTTTGCCAGTTTTCGCAGGTGGCAATAGGCCAGCTACCCTCAGCGTTATTATTTTATGCAAGTATGGCGCTTATTAAGAGATTAAAAGAGTACGATGATGAAGGCATTAATGTGGAAAAAGAAGAAGAGGAAAATTCAAAACCATGGCAATTATTATTTAAATAATATTATTTTAGTATCATGAAGAAAGCACTAACTCTATTAACGGGTATCTGTTTGTTAAGTATGTTGTGTCCGGCACAACGGATACAACAAGTGCCCGACAGCATCCGTAAAAAATATAAAGTAAGGCAACTGGAAGAAAAAGCCGAAGAAACTGCTAAAATTAATGAAGGCAAAAAGAAAGTAATTGATTTTACTAAATATGATAACGATTCATTATTGACCCTTAAACTCATTGAGCTGGCTTTGGCCTATAACCCCGAAATTGCCGTATCGGATGTAAATACCGATGTGTCTGAGGCAGAATTGAGGTATGCCAAAAAATCATGGCTCAATGCTATTTCAGCAAACGGCAACGTAAATGAGTTTGTAGTGAATAATTCGGCTGCAGCCAGCTTTTTTCCAAAATACAACTTTGGGGTATCGGTTCCATTTGATATTTTTTCGAGGGTAAAAAAAGATAAAGCCATTGCGAGGGGAAATATTGAAGTAAATAAGTATAACAAGCAAACCAAAATCAACATGGTAAAGGAAGAAGTGCAATTGAAATATGAAGCCTATAAAGAAATGAAGGAAGTGATGATGTTGCAGCAGGAATCCCTGGAATATGACCTTACGGCCAATGAAGCCGCAAAAAAATCTTATGCCGATGGAGAAATTACGCTGGAAGAAATGAATAAAGCCTACCAGGTGGTTTTGCAGGAAAAGTCAAAATTGGTTTCAAAACGAAGGAATTACCATGCCGCTAAAATTTCTTTACAGGAGTACATTGGCTACGAAATCATCGATACGGAATAACCAACACTTTCAACTGTATTTCTTAACCAGGGCAATTGCCCTGGTTATTTTTTATAGATACTGTTTAAAACGCTGTCAAGTTTTTGTAAAACATAATCCTGGCCTTTGGCGCTTAAATGGCCATGATCTATAAACATACCGTAATCACTGTTTTCGGGCCTGTATTTTTCTTCATTTAAATTGAGCAGCACATCCTTTGAAGTAAATAATGCATTGATACGCTTTTCAAAATCCCGGTTGGCAGTAATATCCACTTGATAAATTCCATAAGGTACCGGGCTGTAATAACCAATAACCTGTATGTTGTGGCTGCGTAATTTTTTTAGAATAAAGTCCAGCTCCTCGTAGGCTATGGGGTCAATGGAAATGGTATCAATTACTTTTTGTTCCACTCTTTTTATAATACTGTCTTTTGCATTGAGGTTATGCATTTCAAGTTCAAAATTATTCCATCCGTCGGTGTTGTAAACATTGGGCGAATACCGGCCCGGTGCAAGGTTGTATTTTCGTATCCCGTATAAAAAATAGGTTTTTAGTAAGTTGGTGGAGCCCAGGGCGCCCCAATATTCTTTGGGGTCAATGTAGGCGCTTTTGCGTCCATGGTCTTTGGTGAGGTACCGGCCCAGGCAAATGATGGCAAATTTCAAATGCCCTTTGTCTATTATGTTATTGAGGAGATAGTTCATCTCCGTAACATTAATGCCCATGATACTGGCATTGTAAATTTTATATCCCTTTAATTGATCGGGATTGAGGTTATCGGATAAAGACGGACCGGCAATTATACCTTCGTAATTTTCCGGAATATACCTCATGGAAAAAAGGTATTTGCTGGTACGTTCATTGATATATACTTTTCGCTCTTTTTTGCCACGGAACAATCCATAAATATCAATAGAATAATTGATGCCCACAATAATGGAAACCAGCAACACCATGATGAGGCCAAATTTTAATAAAAAGTTTTTACTGGTCATAATTAAAAATCAAAATAAAGAAAATCGCTGGCGGTTATTGAGTTTAGAAATAACAGGCCAAGTAAACCCAAAACAATCATGTAAATCAAATGCTTTTTATTGGGTTGAAACTCTGCAACAAGTTGTTTGGGGTTTTTCCAGAAAAGCAATAACACACCCAGGGTAATCATGGGCAGCAGGTAAATATCGGTAAAAACATGCGAGCCTTCATAGCGAATATTTTTTAACCCTACCATGCTTTTAATCACTTCAAAAGCATCACTAATGGATAATGCCCTAAAGAATACCCAGGCAAAGTTTACAAAAAGAAAAGTAATGAGAATGCCTAAAAAATCGCTAATGATAATGCCGGTCCTTTGCCATAAACGGTGTATGACCAGCGCTATGCCGTGCAGTAAGCCCCAAACTACAAAGGTCCAGTTGGCGCCATGCCAAAAACCGCCAATTAAAAAAGTGATCACCAGGTTGTTCATCATTTTAAATTCGCCTTTTCGGTTTCCACCCAACGGTATATAAATGTATTCCCTTAAAAAATTGCCCAATGTAATGTGCCACCGCCTCCAAAAGTCCTGGATGTTGGTGGATTTATAGGGCGAATCAAAATTTAACGGTAGTTTGATGTTGAACATGAGAGCAGCGCCAATTGCCATATCGGAGTACCCGCTAAAATCAAAGTAAAGTTGAATGGCGTAGGAGAGTGAAGTGATCCAACTGTCCACAAAAGAAAGATGAAGCGCCTCTGCATAGCCGGCATTTGCTAAAATGGCAAACGTATCGGCAATCATAATTTTTTTTATGAGGCCCATTAAAAACTGGTACAGGCCACGCACAAAGTTATCGCTATTGAAAAGTTTGGATTGTTCACTCTCAAACTGGGGTACAATTTGCTTGTGGTGTACAATAGGACCGGCAATTAATTGCGGAAAAAAGGCAACAAAAAGAGAAAAATCAAAAAAGTTGTAGCCCTTGGTTTCACCTTTGTAACTATCGGTGATATAGGCAAATTTTTGAAACGTAAAAAAGCTGATGGCCAGCGGAAGCATTATGGGGTCAATAATCAATTCATGACCTTTAGGCAAAAGAAGGTTGATGTTATCTACAAGAAAATTTGCATACTTGTAATAGAGCAGTACCGAAAGGTTCACCATTAAGCAGCCGATATAAAATATTTTGCGCCATTTGGGATTTTCTACATAATTAAGCCGTTGGCCTGCAAAATAATTGAAGAGCATTGAAGCCATCAGCAGCAACAGGTAAATGGGCTTCCACCAGGCATAAAAAAACAGCGAGCAAAGCAATAACCATAGTTTGCCTGTTTTATTTAATTTATACTTATTCAGTAAAAAATAAACAATTAATGTAATAGGCAAAAAGGCGCCCAAAAACTCCGGGGAATTAAATAACATGTTCTTATGGATTGCCGGGTTCAGTCATCTTCATCAGCGGTAAAGCAAATGATTTGCATAGATAAAGCTTTTTTTGCTTTTTTTGCTGAAAAATGGCACAAACACCTGAATAGCAAAACGAAATATTTGTGAGATAATTGTATTTCTATGCCGGTATTAAGGCAATAAAAAACCCGGGCTTAACCCGGGTTTGACTTATTTAACAAATGAAATTATAAGGCAATCTGTTTTTCTGTCATCATTTTCCTTAAGTTGATAAGGCCATACCTCATTCGGCCTAAAGCCGTATTGATGCTGCAATTGGTAAGCTGAGAAATTTCTTTAAAACTTAAATCGGCATAGTGGCGAAGAATGATCACTTCCCGTTGGTCTTCAGGAAGCAGGTCAATCATCTTTCTTACTTTATCATGGCTTTGCCCATTCATCATGCGCTGATCGGCGCCGGCTTCAGAAAAATTTAACGATTCAAAAATATCCCTGTCTTCACTGGTTTTAATGGTTGGTGTACGTTTTACTTTCCTAAAATGGTCCACACACAGGTTATGAGCAATACGCATGGCCCAGGGTAAAAATTTTCCTTCATCTACATAGCGGCCGCTTTTTAAAGTGTCAATTACCCGTATAAATACATCCTGGAAAATATCTTCTGCCAGGTACTTATCTTTAACCAATAAGTAGATAGAAGTGTAAATCTTGTCTTTGTAACGGGTTACAATTGCAGAAAGCGCTTCGGCATCACCATTAACATAAAGGTGTACCAATTGTTGGTCAGTTAGGTTGGAGAGGCATTTCATAACTTTTACTGTTTTAAAGTTTTTAGGACATTGTTAATTAGGGCCAATAAAAGCGAAGAAGTGCGTAGAACGAATGTGAAAGGAGTCGTTAACGGCTTTTCATCATTTATTGGATATTGGACTGCTAAAATATGTACAATCTTTATTTAACCAAATGTTTTTATAAAATTTTTTCAGATTTAGGGCAATAAACGTATAAATCCTATAGTTTTTGAAACCTGTTGTAGGAGATTTACGATTCCACTTTTCGGAAAGCCACATGCATTGTACATTTGTAGGATATGCTCAAAGAAAAAAAAATAACGGAAAAATTAAAAGATATTTCGCATTCCATCAATAATAATATTGTGATTAATGGTGCACGGTTGCACAATCTAAAAAATATTTCAGTTTCCATTCCACGTAATAAACTTATTGTTGTTACTGGTGTTTCCGGCTCTGGAAAATCTTCTTTAACTATTGATACCTTGTTTGCCGAAGGCCAAAGAAGATATGCAGAAAGCTTAAGCGCTTATGCACGGCAGTTTATGCAACGGATGAATAAGCCCGATGTAGATTCTATTAAAGGACTGTGCCCGGCTATTGCTATTGAGCAAAAAGTAGTTACCCGTACGCCCAGGAGTACCGTGGGCAGTATGACGGAAATTTATGATTACCTGCGATTGCTTTTTGCAAGGGTCGGAACGACCTTTTCTCCAATTAGTGGAAATAAAGTAAAGAAGGATGATAGTACAGATGTGCTTCAAGCTATCAGTCAGTCAAAGCCGGGAGACCGCATATTTATTTTGGCCGGCTTTAAAACCCAGGGTAAGAGAAATGTAAAAGAGGAACTGGGTATTTTATTGCAAAAAGGCTTCTCCAGGATTTATGTAAATGGAGGGGTACATTTAATAGATGAGGCAATTAAAGAGGATGCTGTATTACGGGATATTAAAACCGGTAAAGACTGTTTTTTAATAATTGACCGGCTGGTAAATAAAAATTTTGATGAAGAAGATTTACACCGCATTTCCGATTCGGTGGCAACAGCATTTATCGAAGGTGAAGGAAGCCTTTTTTTAATGATCAATGAAAAAACAAAACTACATTTTAGTAACAAGTTTGAATTGGATGGGATGCAGTTTGAAGAACCCGTGCCCAATTTATTTTCGTTTAATAATCCTTATGGGGCTTGCCCGGTTTGTGAAGGGTTTTCGCAAATTTTAGGACTGGACCCTGATTTGATTATACCCGATAAACGCCTGAGTGTGTATGAAGGAGCTATTGCGCCATGGAAAGGAGAAAAATTGGGAGAGTGGAAAAATGCCTTTATTAGAGCATCAAAGAAAATAGATTTCCCGATTCATACGCCAATTATGAAACTTAGTAAAGCACAGTTGAACTTATTATGGGAAGGAAATGATGGGGTGAAAGGCATCAATGACTTTTTTAAAGAAGTTGAGCAAAATTTATATAAAGTGCAATACCGGGTATTGTTGAGCCGCTATCGTGGCCGTACTACCTGTACTTCTTGTAATGGATATCGTTTACGTAAAGAGGCGCTTTATGTAAAAGTAGGGATGAAGCATATTGGGCAATTATGTGAAATGCCCGTTATAGATTTACAACATTGGTTTACCACATTAGAGCTAACCGATTATGAGCAAACCATTGCCAAAAGAATTTTGTTTGAAATTAAAAACCGAATTAAAACCCTTATTGATGTAGGGCTTGGTTACCTAACGCTAAACCGGCTTGCCAATTCATTAAGCGGTGGTGAAAGCCAACGCATTCAATTAACCAGGAGCCTGGGCAGCAACCTTACCAACTCATTATATATTTTAGACGAACCCTCCATAGGCCTGCATAGCAGGGATACGGAACGCTTAATAAACGTGCTCAAAGCTTTGAGAGATTTAGGCAATACCGTGGTGGTGGTGGAGCATGATGAAATGATGATGCGCCATGCCGATCACATTATTGATATGGGTCCACTGGCCAGTCATTTGGGAGGTGAAGTGGTGGCAGAAGGTAATTACGATGAAATTATTGCTCAAAAAAATAGCCTTACCGGGCAATATCTTTCCGGGCAACTTACCATTGACCAGCCAAAACTAACCCGAAAATGGAACCGGTATATTTTGCTTGAAGGTGCAGCACAAAATAACCTCAAAGACCTTACGGTAAAGTTTCCGCTAAACGTTCTTTGCGCTGTAAGTGGGGTAAGTGGCAGTGGTAAAACTACATTAGTAAAACAAATTCTTTACCCGGCATTGCAAAAACTAAAAGGCGAAGGATCCGATAAGCCCGGTACTTATTTTGATTTAAAAGGCGATCTGGATTTTATTAGCCAGGTAGAAATGGTAGATCAAAACCCCATAGGAAAAAGCAGCCGCAGTAACCCGGTAACCTATATAAAAGCTTACGATGAAATAAGGGATTTATTTGCTGCGCAACAGTTGAGCAAAATACGGGGCTTTCAACCCAGGCATTTTTCTTTTAACGTAGATGGGGGGCGCTGCGATGCCTGCAAAGGGGAAGGGGAGCAGGTTGTGGAGATGCAGTTTTTGGCAGATGTGCATTTGCAATGTGAGGTATGCAATGGAAAACGATTTAAAGAAGAAGTGCTGGATGTGAACTATTTTGGCAAGAATGTGTTTGACGTTTTAGAAATGAATGTAGATGAAGCCATAGCTTTTTTCAGCTCAGATAAAAAAAGCAAACAGGCACAAATTGTGGCACAGCGGTTACAACCTTTAAGTGATGTAGGCCTGGGTTATGTAAAGCTTGGGCAAAGCAGCAGCACCCTTAGCGGTGGTGAAGCCCAACGGGTAAAGCTGGCTGCATTTTTAGGCAAAGGTTCCTCTAACGGCCACATCCTTTTTATTTTTGATGAACCCACTACAGGTCTGCATTTTCATGATATAAAAAAACTCCTGGCTTCATTCAACGCCCTTATTGAACAAGGTCATTCGGTGCTGGTGATTGAACACAACACCGATGTATTAAAAAGCGCCGACTGGATTATTGATCTTGGCCCCGGCGCCGGCACAGAGGGTGGCCAGTTGGTTTTTGAAGGCAAGCCATCCGATTTAAAAAAAGCAAAAAGAAGTATTACGGGAAAATTTTTATAGTAAATGCCATGCGGATATTAGTTTTGGACAATTATGATTCATTTACCTACAACCTGGTTCACCTGGTGGAAAACATAACCGGATTAAAACCGGATGTGTACCGCAATGATTGCATAAGCCTTGAATCGGTAGTTGAATACGATAAGATTATTCTTTCTCCCGGCCCGGGAATACCCTCTGAAGCAGGATTGTTATTGCAGGTAATAAAAAAATATGCATCGTCCAAAAGCATCCTGGGTGTTTGCCTTGGGCACCAGGCTATTGCTGAAGCTTTTGGCGGTACGTTGGAAAATCTTTCCACCGTTTTTCACGGGGTAGATAGCAATTGCACAATAGTAAACGGCAGTAATCCTTTATTTAAATTTTTACCCGAAACATTTAAGATTGGGCACTATCATTCCTGGGTAGTGAGTGATAAGGGTTTCCCCGATGTTCTGGAAATAACGGCAAGAAATGAGCAAGGATATATTATGGCTTTACAACATAAAGAGTACGACTTAAAAGGGGTTCAGTTTCACCCGGAAAGCGTTTTAACTCCGCAGGGTGAGATCATAATAAGGAATTGGTTGAATTTATAACAGGGTACAACCTGCGCTGAAGCATTGATGTGGCGGTATTCTGTGTTCCGTCTGCCTGGAACCAATGCTGAGTGAAAATACAAAAGTTCATCGTTCATTCTAAAGCCCGGTGTTATTCATCTGCCGAAACCGAAGCTGATTAGCGATATGCAGCTGATTGTTATTCCGTCGCACCGCCACATATGCCAATGCAATATTAGCGGAAGTAGCTTAAAGAGATTTTAAAGATGCAATCAGGGAAGGGAGATATGATTCTTTTATTTCCCAAACTATCGAATAATCTATACCAAAGTAGTGATGAACAATCCGGTTTCTGAAACCTCTTATTCGATGCCAGTCAACTCCTTCGTGTTTGCCTTTGAAATCATCAGAGAGCCGGTTGGCAGCCTCGCCAATTATCTCAAAATTTCGGATTACAGCGTCAATAGTCTTGCTATCTATTGTAAATTCTTCAAATGAAAGGTTCTCCGTATAGCTAAGGATTTTATTTGCGCTTTCAATAATGTCTTCAACAAGAAGAGAAGGTTCTCTTTTAGACATAGATTATTTCAGATTGAATTTGTTGCAAATATTTTGGCTTTAAGCCTTTCTTGGAGACTAAATCAACCTTTTTTTTCAGTTTTTTTTCAATAAAGTCAGCCAAATCAATGAATTCGACGCCGACAGGTTTGCTAAAGTCCACAATGATATCTATGTCGCTTGTAGGGGAAAAGTCGTCTCTAACAATAGAACCGAATAGTCCAATCGAGTCGACAAAAAACCTCTGAGTCAACTCTGGTTTAAGCTGAGTAAGGATTTGTCGTATCGAATTGAGTTCTGTCATGCTTCAAAGATAATAAACTTTCAATAGCTATTTCTGCTAACACGCTGTTTTGCTCCACGCTTGCCATTACATTTTTCTTAAAAAAGAGGCAAGTTCTTCTACGTTATTTTCTATGATGCGGGATTGCTTAGGTAACGAAAGTAAGTGTTGGATATGGGCTGGCACAGGCATTACATCATTAATGATGGGTTCCATCAGGTCATAAAATTTCAATGGGCTTGCCGTTTCAACTATAAAGCCATTATCCTGCGGATGATGCCTGAAATATTTTTCCAATGCATTAAATCCTACGGCACCATGCGGATCTAAAAGGTAACCATATTGCTGATAGGTATTGCGTATGGTATTAATGGTTTCGGCATCCGAAATACTATAGGCTGTTAAGATATTTTTTAACTCAGGTAATTGATGCTGAAAGAGTTCAAGTATCCTTATAAAATTACTTGGATGGCCCACATCCATTGCATTAGATAGTGTGGGAATGCTGGGTTTGGGTTCTAATAAACCCGTTTTTAAGAATTGGGGTATGCTGTCATTGGCATTACAGGCGGCTATAAATTGCTTTGCCGGTAAGCCGGAAGCATAAGCCAGTAAACCGGCGCAGATATTTCCAAAGTTGCCGCTGGGTACGGCAATTACCGGGGTGCCCTTTTTTTTATCCCATAATTTCCAGGCAAAGAAATAATAAAATTGCTGCGGTAGCCAGCGGGCAATATTTATGGAGTTGGCCGAGGTTAAAAATAGTGATGGAAATTCAGGATGGCGGCTGAAAATATTTTTAACCAAGGCCTGGCAATCATCAAAACTGCCTTTTACTTCCAATGCATGAATATTATTACCCAGTGTGGTTAATTGTTTTTCCTGTACGCTGCTCACTTTTTTTGAAGGATACAGGATTACCACATCAATACCGGGAATGTTATAAAAGCCATGGGCCACAGCGCCCCCGGTATCGCCGGAAGTGGCCACCAGCACGGTAATTTTTTTGGCAATATTTTTTGCAAAATAACCCAGGCAACGGCTCATAAATCTTGCGCCAATATCTTTAAATGCCAAGGTGGGGCCATGAAAAAGTTCAAGCGAAGATATCCTGTTGCTGATGCTCGCCATTGGAATTGGAAACGATATAGTTTCGGCAGTTATATTTTGTAAAATAGTTTTGGGTATGGCATCGCCAACATAGGGTTGAATCACATCATAAGCAATGGCTTCAAAGCTGGCACTTTCAATATGGTTCAGCCATTCCTTTTGGAGAACGGGAATGGTTTTGGGAAAATATAATCCTTTATCCGGAGCCTGTCCGTTTAGCGTTGCGGTTTTAAAATCTGCAACCGGCGATTGCTTATTGGTGCTATAATAGAACACGGTTATACCTTCTTTTTTAATGGTTAATTAATTTTACGCCCTGGGTGTTTATGCTGGTTACATACACAAAATGATCAAGCCCTATTCCTTCATATACTTTTTGCATTTGGTCTTTAACCCGGTGAGCGGTTTCTTCATCTGTACTCAGCATAAAAACAGAGGGCCCGGAGCCTGAAATGCCCCCACCCAGTGCTCCGGCGCCGATACTTAATTTTTTTACCTCTGCAAATCCGGGAATGAGTATGCTTCTTACCGGTTCAATAATTACATCTTCCAGGCTCCTGGAAATAAGGCCGTAATCGTTTTGCAAAAAACCGGCAACCAGCCCTGCAATGTTTCCCCACTGTTTTATGGCATCTTTTAAAAGAACTTGTTTTTTTAAGATTTGCCTTGCATCTGATGTGCGTACTTCAATTTGAGGATGCACTACGGTTACCCAAAGCGGCGGAGCTGACAGGCTAATAATATCTAAAGGAAAAATACTGCGTATTAAAGTAATACCGCCATAAATGCATGGCGCCACATTATCGGCGTGTTTTACACCCGATGCTGCTTTTTCGCCAAATAAAGCAAATTGGATCATTTCTTCCCGGGTGAATGGATTACCCAGTAAATGATTGGCGGCAACCACGGCGCCGGCAGCGCTGGCAGCGCTTGAGCCAATTCCGCTCCCGGGTTTTATATTTTTTTTTATGACGATGTCAAAACCGGTTTGCTCGGGCAATAATTTTTTCATTTCCAGCAAGGGTGCTCCGGCTGTATTTTCAGAGGCCTCATAGGGTAAGGCATAGCCATCCGTTGATGAAATATGGATGGCTGATTTATCGGTAAGGGTAACCTGCATCTCATCCGCAGGATGGTTAAGGCAAAGGCCAAGGATATCAAAGCCACATACAAGGTTGGCAATGGTTGCCGGGGCGCTTACGGTTATGGTTCTTTGCGGAGTGGTATTCAATTGCATGTTTTCTCATTAATAAAAATCAGGCTTTTGCAGCCCTTATGATATCGGCAAAAACGCCGGATGCGGTAACTTCTGCACCGGCGCCCGCTCCTTTAATAACCAGCGGTTGATCGGAATAGCGCTGGGTATAATACAATACTATATTATCTTTTCCATATAGTTGATAAAAATCATGATCTGCCGGAATGTGTTGCAGGCCAACGGATGCCTTGCCTTCATCAAACCCGGCTACAAATTTTAATTTACAGCCGGCAGATTGGGCTTTTGCATATAAATCTTTGAAATGGGTTTCGTGTTTTTCCATTTGGGCATAAAAATCTTCAACGGAACCTTGCATACAATCTTCCGGTAAGAAACGGTTATTAGTGATATCCTCCATTTCAATAGTATAACCCGCCTCCCGGGCAAGAATCATTATTTTTCTCATTACATCTTTGCCGCCAAGGTCAAGCCGGGGATCGGGTTCAGTGTATCCTTCATCCTGCGCCTGCTTTACAATCGAGGCAAATGAACGGCTCCCGTCATAATGGTTAAATACATAGTTTAACGTACCACTTAAAACGCCCTGGATTTTTTTTATCCGGTCGCCACTCTGTATTAAATCATTCAAGGTAATAATAACCGGCAGGCTTGCGCCTACATTGGTCTCAAATAGAAAATAGGTATTAAATTCCCTTGCCGTTTGCTTTAATTTTTTATAAACCTCAAAAGCAGATGAGCAGGCTATTTTATTGCAGGCCACCACCGAAATACTCTTTTCCAACAAGCTGTGATATACCGTTGCCACCTCTTCACTTGCAGTAATATCGGCAAATACAGAGTTGCGAAGATTCATTTCTTTTATTTTTTTGGCAAACGAATGGATCGTTTCATGGGGGCCTTGTTCAATAAGGCTCTCCCAATTATTTAAATCAATTCCATGCTCATCAATTAAAAATTGCTTGCTTTTGGCAATACCGGCAACTTTTAATTTTAACCTCAGTTTTTCTTTAAGGAACTCTTGCTGAAGGGCAATTTGAGCCAGTAATTTTTTGCCCACATTGCCTGTGCCTGCAATAAACAAGTTGATTTCTTTGTATTCAATTTCAAAAAAAGCTTCATGAATTACATTGATGGCTTTATTAATATCGGCTTTGTTTAATACGGCGCTGATGTTTCTCTCCGAACTTCCCTGCGAAATGGCCCTGATGTTTACCCCGTTTTTTCCCAATGCGCTAAAAAGCCGCCCACTGATGCCGGTATGGTTTTTCATTTGGTCGCCCACCAATGCTATAATGGCTAAACCGTTTTCGACTTGTAAAGGTTCCACTTTTTTTGCATCAATTTCGTAAGCAAAAGCTTCGTCAATTGCCAGCCTGGCATTTTTGGCATTATGGGCATCAATCCCCACGCAAATGGAATGTTCAGATGAACTTTGGGTGATTAAGATCACGTTGATTTTTTGAGCTGCAAGCACTTCAAAAAGCCTTTTTGAAAACCCGGGAATACCCACCATACCACTGCCCTCCAGGCTGATAAGGGCAATATTGTTGATACTGGAAATACCGGATACGGTACTGTTATCATTTTTTGATTTTTTTTCAATGATGGTGCCATGGTCACCGGGGGCAAATGTATTTTTAATTGAAATGGGTAAACCTTTGTTCATGGCCGGCTGTATGGTGGGAGGATAAATTACTTTAGCGCCAAAATGAGAAAGTTCCATGGCTTCCTGGTAAGAGATGGAAGCGATGGTTTTTGCAGCGGGTACCAGCCGGGGATCCGCAGTCATCATCCCGGAAACATCCGTCCAGATTTCCAATCCTTTTGCCTGCAATGCTGCAGCAAAAATTGCGGCGCTGTAATCGGAGCCGCCCCGCCCCAATGTGGTAATAATTTTTTTATCATCAGCAGCAATAAAACCACCTGCTATATAGAGTGGAGCAGATTTTTCTTTAAAATAGTTTTGAATTTTAGCGTTGGTGATTTCAAAGTTTACCTGTGCATAGCCGTAATTGGAATTGGTTGTAATCAATTCGGTGGAATCCAGCCATTGAACGTTCCCATCGGCCTCCAGTGCAGCAGCAATGGTTCGTGAAGAAAGCAACTCGCCATAGCTCATCACTTTATCTTTGGTGCGTGCCGAAAGTTCTTTTAAAAGGAAAATACCATTACAAATATCCTCCACTTCGTTGCATTTGAGTTTAATAAAGCTGAGGATTGAACTTTGGGATTGAACCGGGATGAGTTGCCTTGCCGTATCCAAATGCCGTTCTTCTACCTGCTTTAATATTTCTTTATATTCTTCTTCTCCTTCAGAAGCCTTTTGGGCACAATGCAGTAACCTATCGGTAATGCCGCTAAATGCAGAAACAATCACCAGTCTTTCGGATGCTGTGTGGCGGTTCTTAATAATGTCAATGACTTTTTTGATATTTTCTGCGGAAGCAACGGAGCTGCCCCCAAATTTTAATACATACATATGGAATAGTTAACACAATAAAAAAAGAAAAATTTCCGGAAATTTTGGCCAGGGCCTAATGGATGATATGAGTAGATACAACCCTTAACGGGTTGTGGTAGTAGTTGTTGCAGGTACACTCACTGCAAAGAATGAAACGGTATATAAGCCATTGCTCATAAGTGCAAGTATAGTCTTTTATTTGGTAAAATGAAAATTAATTTCATTTTATGGGCCGGTTATTTTGGCAAAAGATTTAGGGTATGGCCCGGCAATCAAAAAGGGGCTGTAGTGCCCCTTTTTAACTGGTTTAATGCATGAATTATAGCTTTACAAATTTGATGCTTTGCTTTAAATCACCTGATGAAATATTAATAAAATAGGTACCCGGGGCAAGTTTGGCCATTTTTAGCGGTATCCGGTTAAGGCCCTGTTGCACCCTGGTATTTGTTGTATTGAGTTGAATTATTTTTCCGGCTACATCGGTAATGTTTATATCGATGCTGCCTTCAAATGGCGCATCAATTTCAAGGAGGGCATTTTGAGTTACGGGATTGGGGTAGAGTAATATGCCGGTAGCGTTGAAACCCACCACTTTTGTTTCACTGATGCGATAGCTGTTGTTTTGATCAATAATTCTCAGGCGATAATAATTGGTTCCTTTAAGCGGGGCTTCATCAATAAACTGGTACTGCATGGCGCCAGTGGCATTTACTGCTCCAATAGAAGTGTAATGAACCGCATTGTTACTGCGCTCAATAACAAATTTATTTACGTTAACCTCATTTGCGGTTCTCCAGGTTAAAACATTTTTTCTCCCGGTTTGCCGGGCTTCAAATTGAGTAAGCAAAAGCGGCAACGGTGTGCTTGGGCCAACCCCGGTGGCATAAGTGCCGCCGGTAAGATCGGTTAAGCCATCAAACTGTGCATATAATATTCCGTTAATGGTATTATTGAGTGTGTTGCTATTATAAATGGGATAGGAGTTGAGCACAAAATCGGGAATTACATGAGCCACATCTCCTGCAAAGGTTGATGTAGTTAATTGAAACCATTGAGAAGGTTCCAAAGTGCCGCTGTTGGAAGTGGCAAAAGTTGAAGCCGCATTTTCAATAGCGGTTTTTTCTGTGGCATTATAAAAGAAACGCAAGTTTACGGCACCCGTTAAAGTGTTACCCAATAAATCTACATTCCAGTAACGCTGCATGGTATAGGTAGCTTTTTTAGTTGGTATATCCGTAGCAGAAAAGAAACTTCCATCTAACTGAATGCGTGGAATGGCGTTGGCTTTAGGTAAAGCGTTGGCGCCGGTATTTCCGGGATCCCAGTTAATGGCAAGCAGGTAACCGTCTAAGTTTGCCGGATCGGAATAAAAAGTCCAGCCTGCATCTTCACAATTTTTTACCAGGTCAACGGCATTGGAAGATACGGTGGCTAAAGCTGCCGCCGGGCCGCTTGTAAATGTGGAGGCAATAGTATCATTCAATTGATCATCATCTCCCGGCAGGGTTACAAATGCGGTATCATAATTAGTTCCGGCGATAGGAGTGCTGATTCCATTAAATGTAATAATCTCGTTACCGCCGGCATTAATGGTTGTGCTATTGGTTAAAGTGCCGGCATACACATTGGCGCCGCCAACTTTTAACGTTACAGAAGCCGTTCCCGGCAAAATGGGGTTGGTACCCGCATTGGAAATAGTAACCGTAATATTTTTGCTGCAATTAGCTGCGGTGTTATGATTGATGGTTATTGCTGCTGCATTGATGGCTAATAAATGTTTGGGTTCAATCATAAGCCGGTAAGGAGTAGTGGTTACAGCGTTCATATCTACCCAAGTGCTGGTAGATACATTGTAATAATAAAAAGCGCCCTGCCTGATGGGTGATTCTTTCTGGTACGACAAAAAGATGCTGCTTGCAGAAACCACCTGCCTTACCCCGGCATAGAAATCCCCGGCATTTATGGCTACAGGCGCAGGCAACACTACATTATTGTAACCCACAGTTGTAGTAAGATTAATGGGTGATTCCCAAATTAAATTTCCCGGCGACCCACCCGGGCCCGTAGCATCCCAAAATGCAACTTTGTAGGTTCGGCCCCCGGTGTTGGAAAAATTTAATCGCATTTGAATAATACTGGTATTGATGTTGCTGTTAAACTTGGCGGCAAAATCAACCGTTGAAGTTGTAGAACCCGTTGCGCCAAAAGGATCCGTTTCATCAGCATAAGACCAGGTGTTTTCATTTACAATTTGTGAACTGGATTTACTGTCGTTGTCGGTAAAATCATCTGCGGGAATTGAAACGGTTACCGTATTGTTGCCCAAAACGGCAGGTGAAAAACTGGTAAACGTTACCAGTTGAGATGCATCAGGAGCCAGTGTTGTAATAGTTTGAACATCGGTAAAAGTATTTGCACCGGTAATATTTAAAGTAACATTTAAATTATTGGCTGTTGTTCCACCAAAATTTTTAATTAGAGCAGTTACAGTATGGGGAATTCCGTTTGGAATGGGTAGCCGGCCCAGGGTATAAACTTCCTGAACGGCAATATCGTTTACAAACTCATGTTTTAAACGTAAGGCTGGCCTAAAAGCGCTTTGTGAAAGTACGGTGCTGCCACTCAAGGCTATGGTACCATTATAGCGGCGGGTTGTAGTAAGCGTAAGGTTTACCGAATTGCCATTAGACGTTTGATAGTTAAATCCTGCATGCGAAGTGTTGTCGCTGCGCTCCACTAAAACCTGCAGGTTATCGCCGCTGTTTCGTACAAATGGAGTGGTGAGGGTAATATCGGTAAATCCCGTTGCAGTAATGGATACCGTACCGCTAAAAACCAATGTGTACCCTGCGGTGCTGTACGTGCCGGTAGTAAGTGTGGTGGTGGAAGAAGGTACATTCTTCATGTAAATATTTACATTGTTGAATGTAGTGGTAGCTCCAACGGCAACGGCCTTAAAGGCAATTTTTTCTATTGCAGTTGCAACGGATGTAAAATTTCCGGCGCCAATTTCATCGTTGGTATATAACGATTCGCTGGCATGGTAAAGATTGTTACCCAGGCCAATAAGACCGGATGTTCCGCCGGTATTATCAATGGTAACGGTTTGGCTGTTGGCAATCAATAGGCCCAAACAACCTAAAATGGTAAAAATTGCTTTCATAGTTATTTATTTAAAAGGTTAATACATTATCGTAACCGGTTGCTTTCTTTTACTATCTTATTATCATGAATTATTCCCCTTATAGCTAAAAACAAAAAAAGAAGAATAAATAAATGAAAAATAGAAGTGAGTACAAAATGCCCTTCGGTAAATTGCCCCGAATAATTATAGTAGAGTATAATCAAAACACATTCCAAAACCATGCTTCCGGCAATGAATTTTATTTGTATGCCCCGGTTTTTGAACAAAAAAATGGTCAATAAGGTAGTAACACCAATGGCAATGGTGAAAATGATGAGCAAAAAGTGATCTGTTGCATCCAGTGTGGATGAGGGAATCCCGGTTTTATCCGTTCCCATATAAAAGGGAAATCGTAGCGTTGCAAAAGAGCAAATAGAAGCCAGTAATAACCATACGGATTGAATTCTTTGTAACATGGGTTTAATTTTTAAGTTCGGGATATAAGGGAAAAGCTTGCATAAACTCTTTAACCTTTTCTTTAACGGAGCCTACTATTGCGGTATTATCTATATTCATTAAAACCTGGTCAATAAATTCCACAATGGCGGGCATTTGTTCTTCCTTCATTCCACGGGTAGTAATGGCCGGCACGCCAATGCGGATACCACTGGTAACAAAGGGACTTTTATCGTCATAGGGTACTGCGTTTTTATTTAAAGTAATATGTGCTTTATCAAGGGTTTCCTGGGCTTTTTTGCCGGTAATATTTTTATTTCTAAGGTCAATGAGCATCAGGTGATTATCGGTGCCGCCACTAATAATCTGGTAACCTTTTGCCAGCAATGCTTTTGACATAGCCTGTGCATTTTTTTGTATTTGTTTGGCATACACGGTAAAATCATCAGAGAGCAGTTCGCCAAAAGCAACTGCTTTAGCAGCTATAACATGTTCTAATGGCCCGCCTTGTGTGCCCGGAAAAACGGCCATGTCTAAAATATGGCTCATCATTCTTTTATTTCCTTTCGGGTCTTTTAATCCCATCGGGTTTTCAAAATCATTTTTCATTAAAATGATCCCGCCTCTTGGCCCACGGAGTGTTTTGTGCGTTGTGCTGGTAATAAAATGGCAATGGTCAAAAGGTGAGCTCAACAAATTTTTAGCAATTAACCCTGCAGGATGGGCAATATCACACATTAAAAAAGCGCCCACTTCATCGGCTACCCTTCTCATCCTGGCATAATCATAATCCCGGCTATAGGCAGAAGCGCCGCAAATAATTAATTTGGGTTTTAAAGAAAGGGCTTTTTCTTCCAGCATTTCATAGTCAATAATACCGGTATCTTTTTTTACGGTATAAAAGTGGGCTTCATATAATTTACCGGAGAAATTTACCGGTGAGCCATGGGAAAGGTGGCCGCCCATACTTAGGTCTAAACCCAATATTCGATCACCGGGTTGTAGTAAAGCAAGCATGAGCGCAGCATTGGCCTGTGCGCCGCTATGGGGCTGTACATTGGCGTATCCGCAATTAAAAACCTGTTTAATTCGGTCTATGGCCAGTTGTTCAATTTCATCAATAATTTCACAGCCTCCGTAATACCTGCGGCCGGGGTAACCTTCAGCATATTTATTGGTGAGTGATGTGCCCATGGCTTCCATTACCTGTAAGCTGGTAAAATTTTCGCTGGCAATTAATTCAATCCCTTCTCTTTGCCTTGTTAATTCTTTGCCAATTAATTTAAAAACGGTTTGATCTCTTTGCATTGCAGTTTTTTAGAGTACAAATATAAGCAGCCCATCCTGTTAGCCACTTAAGAATTATAGATTTTTAATCCGTTTTATTCAAACAAAATACATAATTTCACAGCCCTTAAATAACCCGGCAATTAATAATAAACCAATTTCTTTGTTTAGTTGCAGAAGAAATTCTAGCATATGAAGGCAATAATACCTGTTGCAGGCGCAGGCACTAAACTTCGCCCACATACATATACGCAACCCAAAGCGTTAATACCCCTTGCGGGAAAAACCATCCTCAGCATTATTATTGAGCAATTGAGGGATGCCGGTATAAAAGAATTTATTTTTATTATTGGCTACCTGGGTGAAAAAATACAGGATTATGTAGTGGCCAACCATGGCGATATACAGCCTTATTTTGTAACCCAAAACGACCGCCTGGGAACCGGCCACGCCATTGACCTTACTAAAAACCTGGTGGGTGATGATGAAGTGTTGATTATTATGGGCGATACCATTGCCGAGTATGATGTAGCCGATGTGATCAACGCCCCCACTTCGCTATTGGGAGTAAAAAAGGTAGATGACCCCAGGAATTTTGGCGTAGCCGAAATAAACGAAGAAGGTATTATTACAAGAGTAGTGGAAAAACCGGCCATACCTAAAAGTAATATGGCCCTTGTGGGTATTTATAAAATAAAAGAAACACAACAACTGTTTTCCTGCATTGAAAAAATACAGCAGCTTAAAATTAAAAGTTACGATGAGTTTAACTTAACGGATGCCCTGGAATGCATGATTAAAATGGGCATTGCATTTTTACCCTTTAAAGTGGAGAACTGGTTTGATTGCGGCAAAAAAGACTCCCTTATTGCATCGAATGCCATATTATTAAAAAAATTTGGCACCCGGTATAGCAAATCCGGCGATCATGAAAATGCCATCATCATTCCGCCCGTAAGTATAGGAGAGGGCTGTGTGATTCAAAATTCCGTAATAGGGCCCAATGTTTCCATTGGCGATCATAGCATCATGAGCAATTGTATTATAAAAGATACCATTATTGGCGCTTATTCCAACATCCAGGAAATTGTACTCAATAATTCCCTTATTGGCAGTGATGCATCGGTAAAAGGCGTTAGCCGTAATTTAAACATAGGCGACAATACCGAAATTGAATTAGGAGGTTCGTCCAAATAATGTTTAAATGTTAATAATTTAATCTTCCTCTTTTTTATTTAATTCCTATTTTTCATTTTTCTATATGAAAGTGAGTTCCGCAGGAGTTACCGGTTTATTGAATATTGATATACCCATTATACAGGCCGGCATGATTTGGGCAAGTGGGTGGCGCCTGGCCAGTGCCGTAAGTAATGCTGGCGGATTGGGCATTATAGGTAGCGGCAGTATGTACCCCGATGTGCTTAAAGAGCATATCCAAAAATGCAAACAGGCTACACAAAAGCCCTTTGCTGTAAATATTCCATTACTTTACCCGGATATTGACAAACATATAGGAACCATTATAGATGAACAGGTGCCCATAGTTTTTAGCAGTGCAGGTAATCCCAAAACCTATACGGCGTTATTAAAAAGCCACGGCATTAAAGTAGTTCATGTGGTGAGTAGTACAAAATTTGCTTTAAAAGCCCAGGAAGCCGGTTGTGATGCCGTGGTTGCCGAAGGATTTGAGGCGGGTGGGCATAATGGTAAAGATGAAACCACCATTATGGTTTTAATTCCATCGGTATGCAAAGCCGTTACCATTCCCGTAATTGCTGCAGGTGGTATTGCTACAGGCAGGCAAATGCTGGCCGCAATGGTTTTAGGCGCATCAGGTGTACAGGTAGGGAGCAGGTTTGTAGCAAGCCTCGAAGCCTCATGTCACAGTAACTTTAAAAATGCCGTTATAAATGCTGCCGAGGGCGATACCATGCTGAGCCTAAAAGCGCTCACCCCGGTACGATTATTGAAAAATAAATTTTTCGAGCAGGTCCAGCAGGCAGAATTCAATGGTATGTCCAAGGAAGATTTGGAAAAACTTTTAGGGCGTGGCAGGGCCAAAAAGGGCATGTTTGAAGGTAATTTGGAAGAAGGTGAATTGGAAATAGGCCAGGTAAGTTCAATGATTGAAACTATTAAACCGGCAGCAGAAATACTTCATGAAATTTGGGCGGAATACAATGATTTACTGTAATTTCCGCCAAAATAAAAACTATATCTTTGCCAACAGAAAATTAACCCAAGAAAATGCAGTGTAAAATTAGAGATTTTATATATAAACTTTTTTCAATCTTTTTTATTGTAGTCCTTCTAAATTTGCCGGCAATATGCCAGCCTCCTACCGGCATTCCACAGGAAATTAACCCTAATGAAATTAATCCGCAGGAATTGACCCAACCTCAGTTAAGGTCTTTATTGGAAGATAAAAACCGGGAAACCGGCAAAGACCGCAATGCGGAATTGAATTCTAAGCTTACGATTGAAAAAGACAGTGTGGTAAAAGATGATATTAAATTCAACGCCTACAGCCCCGATAATACTTACGGAACCAATTTTGCAGCTTTTGCACCCACAACCAGTGTAGATGAAATGTCCACACCGCCATTGGACTATCCAATAGGCGTTGGAGATAATATTATTGTTGCGCTTTGGGGTGGGGCAGAATTCCAGGAAAATTATATTGTGGCAAGAGATGGCGCCATCTTTCCATCTGGGCTGGGAAAGATTTATGTTCAGGGGCTTACTTTTGAAAATGCCCGTAAAGTGGTGTACGCCCGGTTTAAAAGTGTTGTTCCGGCAACAACAAATATTTCCGTAAGCCTTGGCCAGCCCAGGAGAATAAATGTAAACGTAGTGGGTGAGGTGAACAAGCCCGGCCCGGTTACGGTATCAGCATTCAGCAATGCGTTTAATGTAATCTATGCAGCCGGGGGAGTTTCTAAGTTTGGTAATTTAAGAAATATACAAATTAAAAGAGCCGGCCGCATTATTGACGAACTGGATGTTTATAAATATTTAACTTCCGGTGATTTTGGAAAGCATATTTATTTGCAAAACAACGATTTTATCATTGTGGGAATAGTTGAGAAAAAGGTATTGGCAACCGGGCAGTTTAAACGCCCCATGTTTTACCAGCTAAAAAAAGATGAAGGCGTAAAAGCCTTATTAAAATATACCGGCGGACTCACTTCCGAAGCCCTGGCCTCCAATATGAAAATTTTACGTTCCGAAAACGAAACCCAGGTGCAAAGAGATGTAAATGCCAATGCCATAACCCAATTACCCGACCAGGATTTCTTACTTAAAGATGGAGATATTGTAAAAGTGGATATTGTAAAACCAGGCCTAAGCAATAAAGTGGAAATAAGGGGTGAAGTTACATTTCCGGGAGTATATGAATTACGTAAAAACGACAGGCTTTTTGATATTATAAACCGTGCAGGCGGGGTAACCCGAAATACTTTTTTACCCAGGGCCTATGTATTTCGTAATGCCGGCGATTCCACCAGCTTGCAATCTGACCGGCTGGAAGTTGACCTTTCGGAATATAACAATAATGATACCAAAAGCCCGAGCAACGTGGAGTTAAATGTAAATGATGTAATCCAGTTGTTTTCACAAAGCGAGTTTTCCGATCCGCAATATGTAGAAATTTTTGGTGAGGTTAGGGTAGAGGGTAAAGTGCGAAAATATGGTGGCATGACCCTGGAAGACCTGCTGTATTTATCCGGGGGTATTAAACAATCGGCTGAATTCGGGCGGCTGGAAATTTCCAGTGTGGTGGATATGGATTCGGCCAGGAAAAGCCTTAAACCCACCCGAACCGTGGTGAAGTCATACGCTATTGATCCCAACCTGCAAATAGATTCTACAGCCGGTAAGGTTTTGCTGAAACCCTACGATCAAATTTTTGTAAGAAAAAATCCCAATTTTGAAATTCAACAAAATGTGGAACTTAAAGGATTATTGAAATATCCCGGCTTTTACCCCAGGCTTAGCAAATTTGAACGGCTATCCTCATTTATAGAAAGGGCCGGCGGCCTGGCGGATAATGCCAATGTGGGCGGCGCACTACTTTACCGGAGAACAGGCCAGTTTAGAGAAAAATACGAAAAAAAGCAAAAGTTTGATTCCCTGGGCCGCCCAATCATTGATAGTGTCCTTCAGGAAAAATTAGATTTGCTGGATGAGCCGGTAAGTATTGATTTGTACAATGCCTTAAAAAATCCTAATTCAAAATACGATATCATATTAATGGAAGGCGATGCATTATTTATCCCGGAAATAAACCCTTTTGTTACCATTCGGGGAAGGGTGCAATCTCCATTAAAAATTGCATTTGATAAAGAGCACACCAATTTATTATATTATATAGATAAAGCCGGTGGGTATGGCATACGGCCCTGGAAGCGGCGCATTTATGTAACCTATGCCAATGGCCGTAGTAAGCGAACCCGTGGCTTCCTGTTTTTCCGGAGTTATCCTAAAGTTGAAGAAGGTTCCATTGTAACCATTCCGGAAAAACCCAAAAGCGGCGATGTAAGTGATCTGACAAAATCTATTATTGTTGCAGCTATACCGGTAATTATTACAGGCTTTATATTTAAATACATCCGATAAAATTTTAAAAGGGTGACATCAAAAGAACTAACCAGGAAGGTTTTTATACGGCTGGGTAAACTCAAACTTATCCTACTCATTTGCGGCATTGCATGTGCCATATTGTTTTATCTATTAACCAAAACAATTTCCGTAGAATATACCGGTACCGCTACCATATTTCCATTAACCGCATCCAGTGAAAACTCTTCTACCTCAAACCTGCTTAAGGAACTTACCGGTGCCAGCGAAACACCAAAGAGTTTTAGCCAGGAGGCCTCCATAAATATTGTGGAGTTGGCAATGAGCCGCCGAACCCGTGAGGCAGTGGCTTTGGAAAGGCTACCGCAATTTGGCAATAAAACCATTGCAGAATTACTCATTGATGCTGAGAATGATAAAAAGTCGTTTTTATCCTCTAAAATAGAGATGCCTAAAACCGATTCGGCATTTAAAGCAGTGGGGGGTGAGATTTTAAATAGTCTTCAAACGGCAAAAATTAATAAAAACGGCATACTGGAATTAACCTTTACCAACACCAATAAGCAACTCATTACACCGGTTACCAATATTATCATCAATAAAATTTCGCAATTTTATATTGATCTGAAAATTCGCAAGGCCCGGGAAGATTATATGTTTACCATGCGCAAGCTGGATTCCTTAAATATGGTTTTAGATACCTATGATAAACGGGCGGTATCTATGGCAAATACAACCATGTTTGTTCCGGGTGAAAAAATTGAATATACCATTCCTAAAGAAAACCTTATTACCGATAAAGAAAGGGTGTTAAGGCAAAAAGCCGGCGCTGCAAATAACCGGGAAGAAGCCTTGTGGAGGCTTCAAAAAGCAACACCCATCATAGAAACTTTGGATAAGCCTGAGCCTCCGTTTAAAAAGAACAAACCTTCCGGGCTTTTATTTGGAATTGTAGGTTTTATTTTAGGCCTGTTGGTCAGTTCTTTTGTACTCATTTTTGATTTGCTGTATAAATATATTAATTCCGAAATCAACCATGCCGTATTTGGTGATGAAGCTGAGCCCGAAACGGCTAAAGCCGAAGCCCATAATACCCCTGCATCAACTTAACCCTGTTATTTACTTCCAAAGCTTTCCTGCCAGGCAACCATACCGCCCTGCAGGTTTTTTACATTGGTAAACCCAAGGGATTCCAGCATCATTGCAGCCTGCATACTTCGGTTGCCGCTACGGCAATAACAAATCACTTCCTGGTCTTTCCAGTCGTCTATTTCATCAGTTTGTAAAGAAAGAATCTGACCCAGGGGCAAAAAAGTTCCGCCAATATTAAATTCTGCACGCTCATCGGATTCTCTTACATCAATCAGGTTAATGGTTTCGGATTGATCTAACCTTTTTTTTAATTCGCCGACTGAGATATTTTTCATGTTGATCTAATTTTGGGTTTGGGTAGAATCGTTAAATGCTTTATTTTCCTTTGATAACCATAAATCCATTAGCTGGCCCGATTGCATATACATTATTTTTTTATCCAGGTCAGACAAGCGTGGGGGGCTTTGTTTAATGATATAAGCGGCAAGGGTATCTTTTATGCCCGGTTCTACAATTAATGCGCCCAGGTTAATACCATTATCCTGTAAAACGGCCTTGGCTTCGCCATACATCATACCGGTTACATCGGGCACTGGAATTCGAACATCCTGTAAGCCACCACCAATAACCAGGTTAATCTTGCTTCCCCATTTTATTTTGGCTCCGGGTTGAATAATGCCCCCTTTAAAATGTTGTTCCAAAACCGACCCCAGCATAAAATCGGGCCTAAAGCTGGTATCACCAAGTTGTAAATGACTGCGTTTTAAAATTTCAATGGCATAGTTCAACGATTTTCCCTGTAAATCGGGCATATCTACCAGGGGCATGGTTACCCTGTTTACAATTAATAACACGGTTCTGTTCACTTTTACGGTACTGTTGGCATCGGGTAGTTGTTTGATAACAACACCCATTTTTGCTGTATCGGTATAAATGGAATCCTGGATTTCTACATCAAAGCCCTTTCTTTTTAAAAGGTCAATAGCTTCTTCAGTTTTTAGATGGGTTACTTTAGGTACGGTTAAGTATTCGCCATGTTTTGTAATGAGGCTTAGGGTTTGCAAAAACCCAAAAATGATGAGCCCCCCTAAAAACAAGGCTACTAATACGTTTACCCAAAAAGGCCTATTGGTTATAAATTTAAACACGCTGAACGATTTGAATTATTTAAGGTTAAGGCTTTCTTCAATAAGCGCCGTATAAAATTCCTTTAAACTCCAGCCCATGGCTTGCACCTGCTGCGGTACAATACTGGCTGCACTTTGCCCGGGTACGGTATTAATTTCCAACATAAACGGGTGGTTTTGTTTTGCGTTGTAAATAAAATCTATGCGTACAATTCCTTTGCAGTTAAACAGCTCGTAAATTTTTTGGGCTGTTGCATTAATATTATCTGCCATTACGCCATCTATCTTTGCCGGGGTGATTTCTTCACTGGCGCCCTGGTATTTGGCTTCAAAATCAAAAAATTCTTTTTTGGAAATAATCTCTGTGATGGGAAGTGTAATTATACGGCCTTTGGATCTAAAAACGCCAATGGTAAACTCTCTTCCTTCAATAAATTCTTCTACCAGCACCTGGTTGTCTTCTTTAAACGCCCTTTCTAATGCAGCCGGTAAATGCGCCATATCCAATACTTTACTCATGCCGATACTGCTACCGCCGTTATTGGGCTTTACAAAAACGGGCATTTGTAGCGTTTGGGAAATTTGAAGGGCCGTGGTACCGTCTCCTTTAAATAAATGCATGGATTTTGCCACATGAATACCGGCAAACGCAGCAACGGCAACCGTATAACGCTTATTAAATGTGAGCGCCGATGTAGCCGCATCGCAGGATGTATAGGGAATTCCCAGGCAATCAAAATATCCCTGCAGTTTACCGTCTTCTCCAGGCGTACCATGTAATCCAACCAGCACGGCATCAAAATTAATTTTAGAGCCGTTTATCAATAAAGAAAAATCATTTTTATCAATTTCGATTTTTTCTCCATTTGCTGTTTTATGAAACCATCCGTCGGGGTGAATATCTATGAGGTAGCAATCCCATTTTTGGGTGTCGGTGTTTTTTAAGATAGTGTCTGCACTTTGGTAAGAAATAACGGATTCGCCTGAGTATCCGCCGGTAACTAATGCAATCGTTTTTTTCATGTGGGTAAAAAATAATAATTTAAGGTTGAGGGTGATTCATATTTATATTTAAACCTTCATTGCCGGAGTCTAAAACAAACTTCCAGGTGCCGTCTTTTTGCTTTTTCCATATGGAAACATAAGTGCCAAAGCTAAGGCTATCGTTTTGGTTTAGTGCAAGGGCATAAATTCCATACGTATAGCCCATATCAGCAGCTTGTGAAACAAAAGCAGTTTGGGGCTTCCAGCTTAAAGTAAACCCGGTGTCGTTGGCTTGTAATAAATAATCGATGGCGCTGGCTCCAATTAAGGGTACATATCCCGGCCTCAACATTACGCCATTGCTGTCAATGTATTCCATAAAAGCGGCTTTCATTCCTTTTTTTACACTCATATTTGAAAAGGCTTCATCCGTTTTAATGAGCGCCATTTTTTCTTCCGTTAAATTTACCGGTTTTTCTTTTTCCGGGGCTTTAGGGTTACAGGCAATAAGCAAAACCAATACCAATATGGCGCAACACCTCATATTTTTTTTATTTAAGGAGCAAGATAATAAAAATATTACGGCATACCGGAAACAGAAAGGCGAAAGTATGGTTAACTTTCGCCTGTGTGCAGGAAATATCACCTGCTTAATTAAGCCTTTCGGCTACAAAAAATCATATATGCAAAACGGCTTTTTTAGCCAGCAATTCATCTACGGTTTCTTTATAGGCTTCATCCGGTACGCAACAATCTACCGGGCATACCGAAGCGCACTGCGGTTCTTCATGAAAGCCCTGGCATTCGGTGCATTTACTGGGCACTATATAATAAATATCCGTACTTATGGGAGCATTGCGCTGATCGGCATCAATTTCGGTACCGTCTAACAATTTAAAACTGCCTTTTACGGTTGTGCCGTCGGCAACTGCCCATTCTACACCGCCTTCATAAATGGCATTATTGGGGCATTCGGGCTCGCAGGCTCCGCAGTTAATACATTCTTCTGTGATCTTTATTGCCATCAGTTGTAATTTTGCTTGCAATTTAATAAATAGAAAATGAATTTACAAGAAAGAATTTTATTGTTGGCTAAACTGGGAAATTATCTAAAAAATAACGACCGGGATTGGCTACAAGCCCGGCTTTTGGCAGAACAAAAAAACGCCTGGTTTACACAGGAGTTTATACAACATGCAGCCGAAGCCCTTTCTCATCATTTTTTACAGCAGGATAAAATGTTAGCATGGGCCGATTATTATAAAATTGATGATCCTATACAACCCCGGGTTGTGGGTATGGTAATGGCGGGCAATATTCCTTTGGTGGGGTTTCATGATTTTTTATGTGCTTTTATCACTGGTCATAAACAGGTTATAAAACTTTCTTCCAAAGATGATATTTTATTAAAGCATTTGGTGCATACTATGGCAGCATGGGATAAGCGGGTAAACGATCGGGTGCATTTTTCTGAAATGCTTAAAAACTGTGATGCCTATATTGCAACCGGGAGCAATAACAGCAGCCGTTATTTTGAACAATATTTTGGCAAATACCCCAACATCATCCGAAGCAACCGCACTTCGGTTGCACTGCTCACCGGAAATGAAACTGCCGAAGATTTGGAAAAATTATCCGATGATATACATCTTTATTTTGGACTCGGTTGCCGAAATGTAACCCATCTTTATGTTCCCGAAAATTATGATTTTATCCCGCTGCTTAAATCTTTTGATAAGTACAGTTATTTTACCGATCATTTTAAATACAAAAATAATTATGACTATCAATTGTCGCTGCTCTTACTTAATAAGAAATATTATATGACCAATGGCAGCACTTTGTTAACGGAAAACGATTCACTTTTTTCACCCATAAGCCAGGTATTTTACCGGTTTTATAACAATAGGGAAGCAGTGCAGGAAAGCCTGCAGGGAAATACAAATGTACAATGCATAGTAGGGCATCACCAGGTTCCCTTTGGCTATTCGCAAAACCCAGGGCTTTTTCAATATGCCGATGGGGTGGATACCATGGCCTTTCTTTTGGGGCTATAAAAAATAGTTCAGTTCAAACGCCATCTTAACAGGTGATGTACGAAAGTCTTACTAATTTAATGTTAAAGATGGCAGAAGGTGAAAATCAATTTGTCAGGCCTTCGTTACTTTGTGCATTGGGCATATCTTTTGATGCCCTTTTAATAGATAAAAATAAAATTTTAAAAGCACCATGAAACTGAAACAGATTTTAGCTACAATTGCCATTAGTGCAATTACTGCTTTAGGCGTTATTTGGGGATATGGAAAATTTATAAAACCCAATTACGAGGGCTCCTATGGCCAGCAATCCACTTTACCTTCTAATTATAAATATGCAGGATTTGAGAATGAGGCAGCAACGCCTCCCGGCTCGGTTGATTTTACCCAATCAGCGCAGGCGGCCATCCCGGCGGTAGTGCATATTCGCACTAAAACCAATGCAAAGCAAATAACAAATAGTACACCCCGTAGCAACCCTTACAGTGATTTTTTTGGCGATGATGATTTATTTAATCAACTTTTTGGTGGGGGAAGAGGGTATGTACCTGAGCAAAGAGCATCCGGCTCCGGAGTTATAATAAGCGCTGATGGTTATATTGTAACCAATAACCACGTAGTTGCCGATGCCGATGTAGTTACCGTTTCACTCAGCAATAAGAAAACCTATACCGCAAAAGTAATTGGCCGTGACCCGGCGTATGACCTTGCTGTAATTAAAGTGGACGCCAGTAATTTACCTTATCTGCTTTACGGCAATTCCGACAATGTAAAAATTGGCCAATGGGTATTGGCCATTGGTTACCCGTTAAACCTTGAAGCCACCGTAACGGCTGGTATTATCAGCGCTAAAGCCCGTACGCTGGGTTTAAACAAGCAAAAGGCCGGAGCTACCGCAGTAGAATCCTATCTTCAAACCGATGCTGCCGTAAACCAGGGCAATAGTGGTGGCGCCCTTATTGACACCGATGGCAAATTAATCGGTATCAATTCTGCCATTGCTTCACCTACCGGCTATTATTCCGGCTATTCTTATGCCATACCGGTAAACATCACTAAAAAAGTAGTAGATGATTTAATAAAATACGGTACCGTACAAAGGGCATATTTAGGCGTGTCTTATGTTGATGCCGGGGATTTAACCCCCGAAGAAAAAAAGAAAATTGAACTCCCATCAGAAATAACCGGTATTTATGTAAATGAAGCCGTTCCGGATGGGGGCGCTTATGCAGCAGGTATCCGTAAAGGAGATATCATAAAAAGTATAAACAATACCAACCTTCAAAGTGGAGCCGAAATGCAGGAGCAAATTAGCCGCTTTAAACCAGGCGATAAAATAAACGTAGTATATGTGAGAAATAACAAAGAAATTTCCACTACAGTTACGCTTAAAAATAAAGCGGGCAATTTAAGCATGGTAAAACAAGCAGATGCTATGGATAAACTTGGTGCCGACCTTTCAACGCTGGACGAAAATAGGGCAAAGGAATATGGCGTAAATGGTGGAGTAGTGGTAAGAAAAATTAAAGACGGCGCTTTAAATGACCAAACCAGGATGAAAGATAGTTTTGTGATTATTAAGGTAGATGACAAAGATGTTAAAAGCACCGATGATTTAAACAAAGCCATTGCTGATAAAAAAACCGTAACGCTAAGCGGCTTTTATCCCGGTTATGATGGTTTGTATGATTACCAGGTAGATCTGGATGGAAATTAAATCCTATTTAAACATTTCAATAAAAGGCTGTTCCTTCGGAATGGCCTTTTTATTTTCGCTTCAGTAAAGATGAAATGAAAAAAGTTATTAAACCGCTGTGTTTTCCCTCATTAAAGCCTGTACGGTTTCAGGGGTTTTTTGAAGTAAAACCACCGTTTTGCCCTTAGTGAGTTGTTGATATATTTCCGTGTTATAATGGCGTAGTGTGAGCAGGCTGAGGTTACGCTCCAGTTCCACGTCAAAGAATTCCGAAGCCAGGTGTGCAAGCTGATCAATTTTTTCTTTCCGGTCGTCGAAGCTGCATAATAGCGATATGGCGGTATTTTGCGATAAGTTGGGTTTAAGTTTTACGGTATCAAAAATTTTATGCAATTGCTCAATGGGTTTATCTTCCACAAATGAAAAGTCTTTTGACTTAAACTGCATGAGCGCCTGGTTCTCTTTTACTACAATAAGCGTAGGGAGTTGCCGGGCCAACTGATGCGTAATGGAGGTGCCTTGCAATTGGGGGTTTAAAAAGTTTTTTACAAAGAGTGGGATATTTTTATTTTGTAATGGTTTTATGGTTTTAGGGTGAATCACCTGGGCGCCGTAATAGGCCATTTCAATTACTTCGGTATAACTTAAGGAATAGATGTTTACGGCATCTGCAAATTTCCTGGGGTCGGCATTCATAACCGATTCCACGTCTTTCCATATAGTCACCGATTCGGCATTCATCAGGTTGGCAAATATGGCTGCGGTATAATCGCTGCCTTCTCTTCCTAATGTAGTGCTTTCGTTTTCAAAGGTAGAGCCAATGAAACCCTGGGTTAAAACCACGTCATATTGTTCAAATAAGGGCAAAACTTTTTCTTTAATCATGCTACCGGTAAAATCCCAATCCACACCGGCATCCCTAAAGTTGTTATCTGTTTTAATAACATCTCTTACATCCACCCAGGCAATATTCACTCCAAGTTCTAATAGGTAATGATATAAAATAGCGGTACTCATCAATTCACCGCTGCACACCACCTGGTCGTAATAATAATCAAACTGGCGTACCGGTTTATCATGCAGCAGCCATTCCACTTCGGTATTAAAGTCGTTTAACTGGTTTTCCCCCTGCAATCCCCGGGTAACGGTAAGGTATTTTAGGGTATTCCTGTGCTGGTCTTTTACCTGTTGAAATAAAGCAAGCGCTTCTTCTTTTTTTCCTTCAAAAAAACTTCCTGCAACTTTTTCAAGGGCATTGGTGGTTTTCCCCATGGCAGAAACCACCAGCAATAATTTATCGCCGGCCTGGGTTTTAATGATTTGTGAAGTACTTTTAATACGGTCAATACTATTAATGCTGGCGCCCCCAAACTTGAAAACTTTCATAATAAAATATAAATACCGGAAAACCCATGTCTAAAAACCTCAACTTCCCGTTCCGGTGTTTTTTAATAATGCTTACTTTTGGCCTGCAAATCTAATTGCCTAATTTGTAATCTTAAAAATAATTATGCTTGTTAACAGAGAAATACAAACCCTGGATGAATTTACCATTCAGCAATTAAGAAATTTTCCCAGGGCCACCGGGGAGTTGAGCAGCTTATTGAGGGATATTGGCCTGGCGGCCAAACGGATACATGTGGAAGTGAACAAAGCCGGCCTGGTGGATATTTTAGGAGATTACGGCACCACCAATGTGCAGGGCGAAGAAGTGAAAAAATTAGATGTATTTGCCAACGACCAGTTAATGGGTGTTCTGCGCCATGGCATAAGCTGTGCCGGCATTGGAAGTGAAGAGCTGGACGATATTGTAATTTTTAACGATGAAATCAGCAATAAATCAAAATACGTTTGCCTTTTTGATCCCCTGGATGGCAGTTCCAATATTGATGTAAATGTTTCCATAGGCACCATATTTAGCGTTTACAGGCGGGTAAGCGAATTGGGGAAACCCGCCACCCGGGAAGATTTTTTGCAGCCCGGAAATAAACAGGTAGCTGCCGGCTATGTAATTTACGGATCCTCTACAATGATGGTGTATGCTACCAATAGGGGCGTAAACGGGTTTACTTTAGACCAGGCCATTGGAGAATTTTCATTAAGCCACCCTGCCATAAAATGCCCTGAAAATGGCAAAATATATTCGGTAAACCATGGTAACTTTTTTCAGTATTTACCTACGGTAAAAAGTTATATTAATGTATGCCAAAATAAAACAAAAGAAAATGGCGGGCCGTACACGCAAAGGTATATTGGCAGCATGGTGGCCGATGTGCATCGGAATTTGATTAAAGGAGGCATTTTCATGTATCCCGGCACTACCGATAAACCTAATGGAAAACTCCGCCTGATGTATGAATGTAACCCATTTGCTTTTATAGTGGAAAAAGCCGGGGGAAGGGCCACCAATGGCGATATACGTATTTTAGATATTCAACCCACAGCATTGCACCAGCGCACACCGCTCTTTATTGGCAGCAATAAAATGATGGATGAATTAGAACAACATCATGTACCGAAAAAATAACAATGAACACACCCATCATATCCGTTAAAAACCTGTACAAAAAATACGGAAATTTTGAAGCGGTAAAAGGCATTTCCTTCGAGGTTTTTGAGGGTGAAATTTTTGGGCTTCTGGGCCCCAATGGCGCCGGTAAAAGCACCACACTCGAAATTATAGAAACGCTGCGTACTAAAACATCAGGACAAATTACCGTAAAGGGAATAGACCTGGATGAAAAGCCCGGGGAAATAAAAAAAATCATTGGGGTGCAGTTGCAATCATCCGGCTTTTACCCCGGGCTTAATTTGCTGGAACTGGTTGAGATGTTTTCGGGCATTTATAATTGTAACATCAATGCCATCGAATTGCTTAAAAAAGTAAACCTTGAAGAAAAGGCCCATAACAAGGCCAAGGAATTAAGTGGCGGGCAAAAACAGCGTTTTTCTATTGCCACTACATTAATCAACAGTCCGCAAATCATTTTCCTGGATGAACCCACCACAGGCCTCGATCCCCAGGCCAGGAGGAACCTTTGGGATTTAATAAGAGAAATTAGAAATTCCGGCACCACGGTTATCATTACTACCCATTATATGGATGAGGCCGAGCAATTATGCGACCGTATTGCCATTATGGATGAAGGTAGAATTATAAAACTGGCCAGCCCGGATGCCATGATCGATGAACTGGTAGCCGGGGGGTTTGAAAAACCCAAACCGGTAAAAGGCGCCAACCTGGAAGATGTTTTCATACATTTAACAGGAAAAGATATTCGGGAAGAATAACTTTGTATTTAAATATTAATCAGAATTAAAATAACAAAAAGAATGAAAAGAATTTTGCTCGTTACTGTTTTAGGATTGCTTACCGTATATACCTTTTCACAAAAAACGAAGAAAAAGCCGGCTCAACCCAACGTAACTACCACCCTGGAAATGAAAAATGCCATTGACAGCTTTAGTTATGCTGCCGGTGTAAATATTGCCAAAAATATGCAAGCCCAGGGTATTGATAATTTAAATGGTGATTTATTAAAAAGAGCCATTGATGATGTGTTAAAAAACCGCACCTTATTAATGGAAGAACAACAATGTAATATGACTTTACAACAAAAGCTACAGCAATTTCAGCAAGCCAAAATGCATGCCACCAAAGCAGCAGGAGAGGCATTTTTAGCCAAAAATAAAACCAGGCAGGGCGTTACCACTTTACCCAATGGCCTGCAGTATGAAGTTTTAAAAGCAGGTGATGGACCCAAGCCTACAGAAGCCGATACGGTAGTGGTGCATTATACCGGTACTTTAATTGATGGTACAGAGTTTGACAGTTCCGTAAAAAGAGGGGAACCCGCAACTTTTCCTTTAAAAGGAGTTATTAAAGGATGGACAGAAATTTTGCAATTAATGCCTAAAGGCTCCCAATGGAAAGTATATATCCCCAGTGAACTTGCCTATGGCGACAGGGCTGCAGGCCAGTTAATTAAGCCCGGATCCACTTTAATTTTTGATATTGACCTTATTGATATAAAACCAGCCATTGCCCATTGACCGATGATTTAAAATATCCCATTGGCAAATATGCAGAGCAGCCTTTTTCTGAAAGCCTTAAAGAAGAATGGATTGCAGATATTGCCCACTTACCGCAGCATTTGGAGTTTGCCGTTCAAAACCTTGATGAGGCCCAACTGCAAACACCCTACAGGCCGGGAGGATGGACGGTGAACCAATTGGTGCATCATATTGCCGATAGCCATATTAATGCCTATACCCGTTTTAAATTTATTCTAACAGAAGAGGATTATAGCATTAAGGCTTATCAACAGGATAAATGGGCCGAATTATGGGATACTAAAAATTTACCCGTAAATATTTCGGTTACTTTATTATTTGCATTGCATAAAAGGTGGACAGAAATTTTGAAAAATATTTCTGTAGAAGAATGGAAACGTACAGCATTTCACCCGGTACATCAAAAAAAAGTTTCGCTATGGTACCTTTTAGGAAGTTATGCATGGCATGGGAAACATCATGTGGCCCATATTATCCAACTTAGAAAAAGAATGAACTGGTAACACATTTATTACCTTAACATTTAAATCAAATACAATGGAACAAACTGCTCAACAAAACTATTTAAGTAATGAATTAACTGTTGATGCCGTGGCGTATGAACATTTAAAAGAAACCGCCATGTGGGGAAAATTCCTGGGTATAACCGGCATGCTGTTTTCAATCTTACTCATTGGTTTCGGTTTTTTTGCCGGTGCAATTTTTTCAAAACTAACTACTTTTCCGGGGGCAGAGCCAAATCCTTTGGCTGGTTTTGGTGTGGGGTTTATAAGCGCTTTGTATGTAATATTGGGCCTTATTTCAATGGCGTTATCGTGGCTCATGTATAAATTTGGCTCTAAAACACAGCAAGGCTTGCGTACCTCCGATCAAACCTCTATGAATGCAGGCCTGGCCAACTTAAAAATCCTGTTTCGTATCTACGGTATCATCATTATCATTTACCTGGGTTTTGTTGCGCTGGCATTGGTGGCTTCAATAATTTCCGGGCTTACAAAATAATACTGCAATATTTTTTTGAACCGGGTGTGTAATTCAGCTTTACGGAAGGGGAAGTTTTAAATGGATCTAATCAAATTATATTACCTTCATTTTAAAATTTTTTAAAAATGGGAATGATTCTTTCTTATTGGTGGTTATTGCTACTGATCGTATTTGTTTTTTCCGGCTTAGTAACCATAAACCAGGGTTATATAGGCGTGGTTACCATGTTTGGAAAGTACCAGCGCATCCTGCGCCCCGGGCTTAATTTTAAAATTCCGTTGTTAGAACAGATTTATAAAAAAGTGAGCATCCAAAACCGTTCGGTTGAAATGGAATTCCAGGCCGTAACGGTTGACCAGGCCAATGTATATTTTAAATCCATGCTGTTGTACTCCGTGCAAAATGCCGATGAAGATACCATACGAAAAGTGGCGTTTAAATTTTTCAGCGACCGTGATCTTATGCAGGCCTTAGTGCGTACAATTGAAGGAAATATCCGGGCATTTGTGGCCACCAAAAAACAGTCGGAAATTTTGGGTTTACGAAGGGATATTGTGGAATTTGTAAAAGAGCATGTTGATTCTTCCCTTGAAGAATGGGGCTACCATTTGCTCGACCTGCAAATTAATGACATAACCTTCGACCAGGCCATTATTGAAAGCATGAGTAAAGTGGTGGCCAGTAATAATTTAAAAGCTGCTGCCGAAAATGAAGGACAGGCCTTACTCATTACTAAAACCAAGGCGGCCGAAGCCGATGGTAATTCCATTAAAATAGCTGCTGAAGCCGAGCGCCTGGCGGCCCAGTTAAGGGGCCAGGGTGTAGCCTTATTTAGGGAGGAAGTGGCCCGGGGTATGAGCCAGGCTGCCGAGCAAATGAAACAAGCCAACCTGGATACCAATGTTATACTCTTCAGCATGTGGACAGAAGCCATTAAAAATTTTGCGGAATATGGTAAGGGTAATGTGATATTTTTAGATGGAAGCAGTGAAGGAATGGCCCGTACCATGCGTGAAATTATGGCCATGCAACAAATGGATGCCAAAAAATAGCAAGCCTCTTTTTTAGAAATTCCTGCTGAAGATTAACATTTCCTTGCAGGAACTGTAAAGAAGGATTTGTTTTATTGCAGGTAAATTTTGGAATGGTTTTTTCCTTACAGCAAATTTTTATTCTATAATTACAATTTATGTTCAGCATTTTTTTACAGGCAGATAGCTCCGTTGCTGCTGCATCAACAGCGCAGGTGGAAACGGTTTGGGGAATGTTAACCAAAGGAGGGCCTTTGATGATCCCTTTGTTTATTTTATTTGCGCTGGCCGTATTTTTCTTTTTTGAACGCCTGCTCATCATTCGCAAGGCCTCAAAAGTGGATGAAAATTTTATCCGGATCATAAAAGACCATATCATTAGCGGTAATGTAAATGCTGCAAGAAGCCTGTCTAAAAACACCAATAACCCGGTGGCCAAAATGATTGATAAAGGTATTCAGCGTATTGGCAAGCCCATTGATGCCATTGAAAAAAGTATGGAGAATGTAGGGAAGCTGGAAATATATAAAGTGGAAAAAAACCTCAGCATTTTGGCGGTAATAGCCCGTATTGCACCTTTATTTGGTTTTGTGGGAACCATAGTTGGTCTTGTTATATTATTGAAAGAATTTGCCACCATCAGCAATCCTTCTATCAGCCAAATTGCCGATGCCATGTATATTAAATTAATCACATCGGCCACCGGCCTTATCATTGGTATGTTGGCGTATTTAGGCTACAGTTACCTGGATACCCAGGTAAACCGGCTGGCCAACCGGCTTGAAGTGGCCAATAGCGAGTTTATTGATATTTTACAGGAACCCACCCGCTAAAATTTGAGCAAAAAAAATGGCAACTTTAAGAAATAACCGATTTAGGAATGAACAATCAGAAGTGGACACCGGTCCCCTGAATGATATTTTGTTTATCCTATTGATGTTTTTCCTCATGATCTCTACACTCGCCAATCCCAATGTAATTAAAATGAGTGTGCCACGGGCAAAAAGCGATACAAAGCAAAAGCAAAGTGTGGTTGTAAGTGTGGATAAGGATAAAAATTTTTATGTAGGATCCAAAAAAATTATTGCCGACTCTTTAGAACCTGCACTCAGAAAGTTTATTCATGAAGGCGATAGCATTAAGCCGGCCGTTGTAATCAATGCCGATTCTGTGGCACAGTGGGGAGAAATTGTGAGGGTAATGAAGATTGCCCGTAAACTTGGCGCTACCACTTCGGCTACCGTTACCGGCAGTGAGTAAAATGTACAAACCTGCTGTTATTAAATAAATCGTTTACACTCCTTGCTTTAAAACCGTTGTTTTCAAAGAGTGCAACAACGTTTTTGGCAAAATGATCCTGGATTTCTACAAATCCTATACCGTTTTCCGATAAAAAATCTTTAGCAAATAGCGCAATTTGTTCATAAAATAATAAGGGTTTTTCGTCGGGTACAAATAAAGCAATATGCGGTTCATGCAAATGCACATTCTTATCCATATTGATGATTTGGCTTTGCGGTATATAGGGTGGGTTACTAATGATGCAATCATACTTCCCGGTAAAAACCCATTTGCTTTGGTTTAAAAAATCCATGCAACTAAAGTGAATGGATACTTGGTGCATTATAGCATTTTTACGGGCTACCTCTAAGGCTTTTTCGCTTATATCAATAGCTTCAACATGGGTATGGGGCAATTTTTTTTTAAGGGTTATGGGAATGCATCCGCTGCCGCAGCCAATATCAATTACTTTTGGTGCATCCCAATCTTTTAAAAATTCTATAGCCTGCTGCACCAATTCTTCTGTTTCAGGGCGTGGTATTAAAGTATCTGGCGTTACTGTAAACTTTAGGTTATGAAACCAGGCATGGCCCAATACATATTGAACCGGGGTATGTTTTTTTAAATCTTCTAAGTAATGTAATAACCGTTTTTGGAGAGCGATATTTAATTGGATATGTTGATCATTGAAAAGGCCATTATGAAAAAGGCCTTCTTCTTTAAAAATTAAATGGGTAATGGCTTTAGCTTCGCCTTTATCATATATTTTTTCCAGCTCCAGTAAAAATTGATTGTATAATTTAGTGCATTCCATCCTGGCAAACTTACTAATTTTGCAGCGCCATTAATAGAAGTCGCATGAATGCCGATGAACACTATATGAGCCGTTGCCTGCAATTAGCCACTTTGGGTGCAGGAACCGTGGCGCCCAACCCAATGGTAGGGGCTGTATTGGTATATAACGGTACCATTATTGGGGAAGGTTATCATCAAAAATTTGGAGAAGCCCATGCGGAAATCAATTGCCTTGCTTCAGTAAAAGAAGAAGACCGGAAGTTTATTAAAAATTCTGTTTTGTACATTTCCCTTGAACCCTGTGCACATTTTGGCAAAACACCACCCTGCGTGGACAGCATCATCAGCAATAATATTCCGCATGTAGTTATAGCCTGCAGGGATCGTTTTGAAGCCGTAAATGGCAAAGGCGTTCAAAAATTATTAAGTGCAGGTATTAAAGTTACCGAGCAAGTACTTGCCAGCCAGGCTTTGCAGGTAAATAAACGCTTTTTTACATTTAATGAACAAAAACGCCCATACGTTATATTAAAATGGGCCCAAAGTAAGGATGGGTATATAGCCGCAACTAATGCTGCACCGGCTAAAATCAGCAACGAAATAACGGATAAATTGGTACATAAATGGCGGAGCGAAGAAGCGGCAATATTAGTGGGTACCCAAACGGCTTTGGTGGACAACCCCTCGCTCACCACACGCTTGTGGATGGGCAAAAATCCTGTAAGAATTGTTATTGATCTTAATTTGCGGTTGCCCGCTCATTTGAAATTATTTGATGGCAGGAGCAAAACAATTTTAATTAATTTGTTAAAAGACGATCAAAAGCCTAACCTGCAATGGGTAAAAATTGATCTTTCAAAGCCTGTACTAACCTCGTTACTGGAGGCGTTGAAAAATCAGGGTTTGTCTTCCTTATTAGTGGAAGGCGGAGCAAAGTTGTTGCAATCTTTTATTCAATTGGGCTTATGGGATGAAGCCAGGGTGATTACCAATGAAGCATTACAGCTTCACTCCGGCTTGCGGGCGCCGGATTTGAATAATTTCAGGCAATTTGATGAGCAAAAAATTTTGAGCGATAAAATACAGTTATTTCAGAACCTGTCTTCAATCCATCATCTTGGAATCTTTTAATACCATAAATCAGCAGGCAATGGCTGAGTATAAAGACAGGGGAAGTACTTTTCTTGCCTATATTTTTCCCTGTGCTTCTACCCGGGTGTTTAAAGCAAAAATGCAGGAATTAAAAAAGGAGCATCCTAAAGCCGTGCATTATTGCTTTGCCTATAAAATAGGTACGGATGGCAATAATTTCAGGAGCAGTGATGATGGGGAACCTTCCGGTACTGCAGGAAAGCCGATTTTAAGACAAATTGAAAGTAAAAAACTAACAGATACCGGTATTATTGTGGTACGATATTTTGGAGGTACTTTATTGGGTGTACCGGGTTTAATACAGGCCTATAAAACATCTTCATTACTTGCATTGCAAATTGTGCCAATCATTAGTAAGCCCATATTAAAATTTTATCATCTGCAATTTGGTTACCCGGTTTTAAATGAAATAATGTTAATAATCAAGCAATTAAATGCCGAAATTCAAACTAAAGAAACGCAGTTGTTTTGCAAATTAAGCGTTGGGGTACCACTAAATAAGTTAGAAGAGTTTATAATGCGAATAAAGAATTTGGCCAACGTTGAAATGACTGAAATATTGCCTTGAGGGTTAAAAAATACGGGTAAAAGCCCTAATCTTTAACATAAATTTTATAATTTTAAGGCCAATTCAAAAATTGTTATGAGAAAATTTACCTTACTCACTTTACTGGTTTTTCCGTTTTTGAAGGGCGAAGCCCAACAATTACACTTTACGAGCCAGTATTTGCAGCATAATTTCATGTATAATCCCGGCGCTGCAGGTATTGCCAACAATAATATGATTGGCATTTCCTATAGGGATCAATGGTCATCATTTCCGGGAAACCCCAAAACGTATATGTTATACGGAGATTTTAGTATTACTAAAATGAAAGCAGGGGTTGGCGCATACATTTACAGGGATGAAACCGGGCCTACCAGCCGTACAGGTATTGACCTTTCATTTTCAAAACATATTATTTCCATAGATTCCAAAAAGAAATTGGGGTTGGGTTTGGAAATTAGGGGCTTGCAATATGCCATTGATAAAAGTAAGATTAATATAGATGTTCAGTCTGATCCGGTTTTAGCTGGCTCTGATAATAAATTTGCATTTGATGCCGGAGCCGGTGTATATTATACCAATCAAAAATTAAGCGTGGGCGCTGCGGTAAGCCAGTTAATTCAATCCAAGCTTGAATTTGGAAGTCCTTCCAATGCCAACCAGAGGGGCAAATTGTACAGGCACTATGTTTTTAATGCCAATTACAAAATACAAACCGGCGAAAATATTTATTTACTGCCCAATGCTTTGATGAGGATCATAGAACATTCTCCATCAGAATATGAATTTGGAATGATGTTTAATTACAAAGAAAAAATATGGTGGGGCCTTCAATACCGGATTGATCAATTCTGGTCTATGCAGGCAGGTGTAAAAATTTTACAAAAAATAGGGTTAACCTACAGCTATGATTATTATCAAACGCCCATAAATGTATTTACATCCGGCTCAGGTGCGCATGAAATAGGCATTCGTTTCGACTTAAAGTCTAATTCACCACAGTTTTAAACATATATAAACCAGAATAAATTACTAATAAATAACTGCATATGTCATTTACTATAAATAAAAAGGAAACCCCAAAATTTGCAATAAGATTTGCAATGCCTTTTTTAATAACGCTGTGTTTTGTTCTATCTGCCCAGTTAAGCTATGCGCAGCCTGCCAATAATGAGCCCTGCAACGCTACACCCTTAACGGTGGGTAATAATAATTGCACCTATGAGCAATTTACACTTGAGGCTGCTACAACTACAACCGGCGTTCCTATCCCCGGTTGTGCAAGTTTTACCAATGTGGCAAACGACCGGCCAGATGTGTGGTTTACGGTAACAGTTCCTGCTGGCGGCGCCTTGATATTTGATACCCAACAAGGCGTGGTAACTGATGGAGGAATGGCTATTTACAGGGGAACTTGTAGTAACCTTACCCTAATTGAATGTGATGATGACGACAGTCCCAATGGATTAATGCCCCGGATTATGCGTTTTGATTTGATAGCCGGCGAAACCATTTGGGTGAGATTTTGGGAATATGGCGGAAATAATAACGGTACTTTTAATATTTGTGTAACCACACCGCCACCACCTCCTTCTAATGATGATCCCTGCACGGCTATTCCTTTAACAGTTGGCAACGGCGTTTGTAACTACACCCAATATACAAATGCATTTGCGTTAAATTCTTCAGGCGTACCCGATCCCGGTTGTGGCGGATATCTTGGTGGTGATGTTTGGTTTACCGCTGTTGTACCCGCTGGCGGCGCTTTAATTTTTGACACCCAGCAAGGCGTGGTAACCGATGGTGGTATGGCTATTTATAGCGGCTCCTGTGATAATTTATCATTAATTGCCTGCGATGATGATAATAGTGCAAATGGTTTAATGCCAATGATTCAAAATAACGCATTAACCCCGGGCACAACAATTTGGATAAGAGTTTGGGAAAACGGTAATAACAACAATGGAACCTTTGGTATTTGCGTTTCCATACCGCCGCCTCCTCCCACCAATGATGATCCTTGTACAGCCCTTAATATTACTGCTGCCTATACTTGTAATTATACCATGTACTCCAACCAGGGAGGAACCACTACGGTTGGAGCGCCTACACCCGGTTGTGCAAGCTTTACATCACCTTCGGCAAGTAAACCCGATGTATGGTTTAAAGTAACAGTTCCCTGCGAAGGAAAATTAATTTTTGATACTCAAACAGGTACCATCACCGATGGTGGTATGGCCATTTACCGTGGTACCTGCGATAATCTTACTTTAATAGAGTGCGATGATGACGACAGCCAAAACGGCTTAATGCCAAGAATTGTAAGGAACGACCTGGTTTCCGGTGAAACAATATGGGTAAGGGTTTGGGCTTATAGTGGCATGCAAGGTACATTTGGGCTTTGCATTACCGTTCCACCACCCTCGCAACCCTCTTCAAATTGCACAACGGCGCAGTCCTTCTGTACCAGTGTATTTCCTGATACCGTAATGAATGTTACCGGCGTACCGAGTCTTGGACAGGTAGATTGCTTATTCACCACTCCAAACCCCACATTTTATTATTTACAAATTCAAACTGCCGGTGATATTAATATCCATATTACCCAGTTCACAAATGCAGGCGTACCCATTGATGTGGACTTTATAGTTTGGGGACCATTTAACGATCTTGCATCCGTATGCGGCCCTGCCGGCGGTATTGATGTAAACGGACCTGTAGTGGATTGTAGTTATTCGGCGGCACCGGTCGAGGATGCCTTTATACCCAATGCACAAGTCGGGCAATATTATCTCTTCCTGGTAACCAACTATAATGGCCAGGCAGGGTATATTGTTTATCAGCAAACTGCTGGAACCGGTAGTAGTAACTGTAACATTGTTTGCCAGCTTGATGGCAGCAATGATGGGCCGGTTTGCCCGGGTGGTTCAGTAAATCTTTTTGTAACTGATGTGCCGGGCGCTACTTTTAGCTGGACCGGTCCAAATTGTTTTACTTCTACTCAGCAAAACCCTACAAACGTATTTCCTCCGGCAATACCGGGTCAATATGTTTATTTTGTAACGGCAAATGCACCTAATGGTACCATTTGCTATGATACTACCCTGGTAACGGTACTTGCACCCCCCGATTTAGGATTGGATTCAACAGTACAAATTTGTGCTGGTAGTACTACCGACCTCACAACTATTTATAATACTACAGGCCTTACTACTACCTGGACGTTTGGCGGGGCTCCTGTGGCAAATCCAACGGCTGTTTCAGAGGCCGGAGTTTACCAATTATCAGTAATTAATTCAGATGGTTGCGTGGATACTGCAAATGTTACAGTTGAAACCTTCCTTATAACAATTGGTCAGGATACTACATTAAATATTTGTGAAGGAGGTTCCGCAAACCTAACTACCGTTTATAATACAACCGGCTTTACAACTGCCTGGACCTTTGGCGGCAATACCGTAACTACCCCCGATGCCGTAACGCAGGGAGGAGTGTACCAGTTAATTGCCGAAAATGCTTTAGGTTGTGCAGATACGGTAAACGTTACCGTAGTAATAGATGTGGTGAGCGCAACTGCAGGTTCTACCAATGCCAATTGCACCGATAATGGTGTTGCCAGCGTTACAGCACCACAAGGCTTTTCACCATTTACTTATGCAATCAATACAGCGCCAACAGACTTTTTACCAACACCCGATTTTAGCGTACCGCAAGGCAGCTATACCATTACCGTAAAAGACTCATTGGGATGCGTAAAAGATATACCGGTAACCGTTGGCTTTACCAATAATATGGTTTTAAGCGCTATGGGGGATACCTCTGTATGTAATGGATCTCAACCGGTAACGCTTACCGCTTCAGGTAATGCAGCCTCATACTCATGGAGCCCAACCGAAGGATTAAATGATCCTACTTCGGCTACACCTCAATTTACACCTACGGCAAGCGGTACCTTTACCTTTACCGTAACCGGTACTCTTGGCCTTTGCACCCTTAATGAAAGTGTAACCGTAAATGTATTTAATGGAGTAAGTGTAAACATTATCCAGTCAGAGTTAGAACTGGTGCATGGTGAACAAACATTTATACAGGCAACCGCAGGTTCAAATGCAGTTTCATTTGCATGGACACCGCCAACAGGTTTAAGCTCTGCAACCGTATTATCGCCTGCTATTCATGGTGATGTAATTGGGGTTACTACTTATACACTCACTGCAACGGATGCAGATGGTTGCAAATCTTCAGACAACATTATTGTAAATGTAATACCCTATTGCATTAAAGTGGCCAATGCATTTACACCCAATGGTGATGGCATTAATGATCTCTGGATGGTTTATGACAATATTGAGTGCCTGAAAAATGTGGAAGTAAGCGTATTCAACAGGTATGGCGCCAAAGTATATGAAAATAAAAATTATCAGAATAACTGGAATGGTACTTATAAAGGTAAACCGGTTCCAGATGGCACCTACTATGGCGTACTTAAATTTAGCCTTGTTAATGGCCGTGTATTTACGGTTAAAACCGATTTAACCATTATGCGTTAACCCGGATAATGTACATTTTTAAAAGCCTCCCCAAAAGGGAGGTTTTTTTATTAAAACCAGTACGATTAAATAAACGCTAAAGTTTCACCGTGTAGGCTTCACTAAATTTTAGGCAAAGCGTTCACTTCAAAAGTATAAATTCCTGTAAGTTTGTTAAAGATGGATGTTGAAACCATAAGAGATTTTGCACTTTCATTGCCAGGTAGCACAGAGGATTTCCCTTTTGGGCCATCAACCCTGGTTTTTAAAGTGGGAAATAAAATTTTTTTGTTACTGGCTTTAGATGAAGTGCCACTGAGGTTTAATGTAAAATGCCGGCCCGATGAGGCTATTGAATTAAGAGAAAATTTTCCGGGTATTGTTTTGCCCGGTTATCACATGAATAAAAGGCATTGGAATACGGTTGTGGTTAAAGGCAGCATTAAATCTTCAATGATCCGGCACATGATTGAGAACAGTTACCGTTTGGTAAACAAAGTAAAATAAGGTTATGAAAATTAGTACCAGGGCCATTATTTTTATTGCTCTTTTGCTGGCCATTGCATTTTATTATTTAGGGAAGAGAAATGGGGGTGCACAAGTTAAAACCACGGTTATTCAGAATGCTGCATTTATAAAGCAAATTGCAGAGCTGGGCGCTTTAAATGTAGGAGGTACGGCTACCATTAAGGAAAGCAATAAAGAAGACAATGCCGGCATGTATGCTGAACTTAAAAATTACTTCATTGAAAAAACCATCAATATCAACATACCTTATGAAGCTAAATACGGTGTGGAATTAAACCAGCAATCCATACAGATCGATACTAAGGCAAAGCAGGTTAAGATTTATCTTCCTTCGGTAAAATTATTGAGTTTCCAGTTGCATTTAAATAATATTGAAGCTATTGGAAAAACCGGTTGGTTCAATAATTTAAGTCTTGACGATTTTGTAAAAGTGGAGAAAATATTATATACATCCACATTAAAAAGCCTGGAGCAAAATGCGGCCCATAAAAAGTTAGCGGAAGAGCATATTCGCAAGCTCTTACAAAAATATTACGACCCTATGGGTCTTACCGTGCAATGTGTATTTGCTGAACGCAATAAGCCCGTGGCTCCATAATAAAATTACGGGTTCGGCTATTCAATGATTTTATTTCTCATGGCATACATAATTAACCCGCCAATGGTTTTGGTATTGGCTTTGTTTTTCATGTTTTGCCTGATGGTTTCTATGGTACGGGGGCTTAAAAATATAATTTTAGAAATTTCTTCGGTGGTTTTATCTTCAGCCAGCAGTTGAAGAATTTTCACTTCTTTTTCATTAAAATTTACAGGAGCATGGGCGCCATAATTTTGACGTACGCCTTTTTTTTGCATCAGCCTTCCTTTAAAGGCTTTATTTACCAGGTCGTTAAAATAAAAATCTTCTGTTACGCATGAGATAATGGCTTCATAAATTTCTTGCGGGTCTGTGGTTTTGGTAAGAAAGGCATTAGCGCCCATTTCCATCATTTTACTGATCATTTGCTGGTCGTCGTACATAGAGAGTACTATGATCCTGATATCTTCATGCTCTTTTCTAATCAATTGTATGGCATTAATGCCGTCAATTTCCGGCATGCGGATATCCATCAATAATACATCGGGTTTTTTAATGCCTATTTTGTGGATCATGTCCTTGCCATCTTCGGCCTCCCATAACATTTTAAGGTTGGGTTTATCGCTAAGCGCCATTTTAATACCGTCCCGGAAGATTTTGTGGTCGTCGGCAATGGCAATTTTAATTTGGTTTTCAAAAGACATGTGTAAGCTCCTGGTTTAATATTTGGATAGGCGTTCTAATGTTTCTCTACACTTTAAAAAATGGAAATTTTACTGTTAATTCTTCTTTTTTAAATGCAAGAAACGAAATTTTATGGTAAAAATACTTTTCAAATTTAACGTAGTAGTACCATAACTATTGCATACTCGATAATATTTTTGTACTTACTTGAGGTAGAGGATCTGTTGTAATTCTTAAACAATATATGCAGGGTGTTAAAAAAGTGTGGAAGTTGTATGTGATTTTTTGACAATATGAGTATTTTTTCTAAGCAAATTTCCTATAAGCTATCGTATTTATCCTTCGTATTCTTACCATAATTTCAATAGTAAAAATACTATTTTAATTCGTATATTTGCGTTGATAGTATGCTCTTATTTTAGGCATTTATACTCTGAAACACTTATCTGTATTGAGTTTTTCTATATCGTAAAGATACGTTATTGGAGTAATCCACTTTTGTGGATAACTAAATTGGGGCATGTTTGCATTGATATTTAATCGTAAACCACAAATCTAATTTTATTATGTGGTGTTTTGCATGGTGGTAAGTGTTTTAAGATTCTTTAGTTTCTGATAAGTATTTTTTATATTTGTTGAAACTAACTACAAGATTCTGAAAAACTTATCTATTTTAGGACCATTTATTGAACTTCTGCCTTTAATTTTTTGTTTCATATTTCGAAAGAAATTAAAAACAAAAGCGTTAAAGGCATTTTTTATGTATAGGGTTGGGGTTTTTATTTTTTTTATTCTGTCATTTTTATCATTTATCCTTAAATCGAAGTTAGGCTCTGCTGATATCTTGTATATTCTATTAAATCTTTCTACACTCTTTGAATTTGCTGCACCTGCGTTTATTGTTTATTGCCTTTTGGATAGCGTGCTTTTTAAGAAGATAATACGTATTACGGTTCCGGTAATTATAGCCTTTGCATTATTGTACTGTACATGGTATGGATGGGATACGCTTTATACTTTACCAATGATGGTATCTTTTTTTGTACTGATGGTTTACCTCATTTTTTATTTTTATGAAAAAGTAAGAACGGTTACCAATATTCCCTTATCACAAACCATCAGTTTTTGGATTTGTGTGGGCTTTTTTATTTTTATTACCGGGTCTTTTTTCTTTCCCATTATTTTTGATGTGAGTAATAATAATGCGTTGCAGGAAAACATACGAATAATTTACAGCCTTATGACAATCGTTAAGGCAATTATTTTTTGCTTAGCTTTTTTGGCCACCGAACCCAGCAAAGGCACTGAAGAGTTGATGATACCTGATGATTTGAAGCTCGATGACTTTACACCCGAAAACCTTAAAAACCCTTCATGAGAATGTTTTTTTTACAGGTGATACATGAGGCCCAGGATTCATCCCGGATGATGCTGATAGGCTCTATAGGCATGATAACCCTGGCCGTTGGGATTATCATTTTTGTAATCATGCACCAGCGAAAGGTTATCCGGTTTCATCTTCATATGAAGAGAATGGAGGCCGAAAAGCAACAATTGCTCCTTACGGCAAGTATCCGCTTCCAGGAAGAGGAGCGCCAGCGCATTGCGGCCGATTTACATGATGATGCCGGCCCGCTTTTAGCCACGGCAAGGCTTTATCTTAACGAGAATATGGTGAACCTCGAAAAACCTGCCCAACTTCAAAATATTTTTAGTGCAAGACAAATTATTGATGATACCATACGCTTAATTCGCAATATCAGTCATAGCCTGATGCCTCCAACCCTCAAAAACTTTGGGCTGGAAAGCGCCACCACCGATCTATTCCAAAAAATTAGCGGAAGCGGCCAAATAAATGCAAGCGCCAGGTTTCATGATTACCGGGAACGGCTAAAGCCCGACCAGGAATTACTGGCATTTAGAGTGATACAGGAACTTGTGGGAAATATTATAAAACACAGTAATGCGGCTTTTATTCATCTCACTCAAAATTGTACCAAAGAAAATATGTACATCCGCCTGCACCATGATGGTAAGGGAATAGTGCAGGCCGAATTTGATAAACTTAACCATGTATCTTCCGGCCTGGGCCTTAAAAATATAGCCAGCCGTATGAATGTATTGCATGGCAGAATCCTGTTTGAAATAGACCAAAGCCATACTTATTACAAAATTACCCTGGAAATTCCCCGTGAATATGAACAGGAATTATCGTTAGTGGTTTAAGAATAACGATATTTGTTTTTAAACTTTACTATAACCTTCGGGCTTAGACAGGATTATAAATTTTTTTTTTTGTAAACTTGTACCTATTTTTACGCTAAGAGTATGACCCCCGAAACGATCAAAGTAGCTATTGCCGATGACCATAAAATATTCCGTAAAGGAGTAATCCTGTCGTTACGGCCCTATACCAACCTTGAGTTTGTGTTTGAAGCCGAGAATGGGGAAGAGTTGATTCAAAAAATTCCGGAAGGCAATCCCGACGTCATCCTTTGCGATTTAAAAATGCCCGTAAAAGATGGGATTGATGCCACCAAAGCCATTACAAAATTATATCCCAACATCAGGGTAATTATTCTTACGATGTATGAAGATGACCGTTTTGTTGGACACCTTATGGATTGCGGTGCATCGGGGTATTTATTAAAAAGTACCGATCCGGCCGAAATCAGGAGGGCGATAGTGGATGTAATGCGTACCGGTTTTTATCTCAATCCATTTGTAAATAAAGTATTGATCAAAAAGAATTACAGTAAGCAAAAATTTAATCCATCCCTTAACTCTGAAGTGGTGCTGTCCGAAAGAGAAAAAGAAGTGCTAACCCTGGTATGTATGGAATTTACAGCCAGTGAAATTGCTCAAAAAATGGATATTAGCGCCCGTACCGTAGAGGCCATAAAAGACCGGCTCATGGAACGTTTTGGAGTTAAAAACTCTGTAGGCCTTGTATTTTATGCCATGAAAAACCAATTAATCGAGTAGCAGCTTCCCCACTCATTTCTTTAACCTGGCAGGGTTATTTTGTATAAACGCTTTCCAATCTTTAACACTGGATGCAGGCTTGTTTTGCAAAGATGATTGTTGAAAATAGTGGCACACGGCCACGGCCAGTGCATCGGTGGCATCAAAACTTTCAGGCCTGGTTTTAAGATGCAGTAATTGCTGCAACATTTTATATACCTGTTCTTTGGCAGCATTACCGTTTCCGGTAACCGATTGCTTTATTTTTTTGGGTGAATATTCAAATACCTCCAGCCCTTCATACATTGCCGATGCAATGGCTACACCTTGTGCCCTGCCCAGTTTGAGCATACTTTGTACGTTTTTACCAAAAAAAGGGGCTTCTATAGCCATACATTCCGGTTTCTGAAGCCTAATGATTTCAGTAATTTTTTGTTGGATCCTTTTTAATTTTTCATAGCTATCCAGCTTTGCCGAAAGCTTTAGTGTACCCATTTCTAATAATTCCATTTGCTTTCCCTTAAGCTTAATCAGGCCATAGCCCATAATTACAGTACCCGGATCAATACCTAAAATGATTTTTGATGAATTTTGCAAGGAGGAACTTATTTTTACTTATCTAAAATACTATTTGCCTGCGTAAAAATATTAAAATATTAATCAACTGGTTTTTGGGTCCGTTGGTATTTGTGTTACTGGCCTGGTCGTTATATAAAAAAGTATATATGCAACCGGATTTTAGCAACCGCTGGCAGCATATCAAAGAGTCTATTCATAACCCGTTGCTATGGCTGGTGCTTTTTTTAATGCTCGTAAACTGGGCGCTGGAATCCCGTAAATGGCAATTACTGGCAGCGCCGCTTGAAAAAATATCTTTTTCAACAGCCGTTAAATGTGTGCTGGCCGGTTGCAGTATAACGATGCTTATGCCCAACCGAATTGGGGAATACGGTGGCCGGATTTTATATATGCATGAGCAAAACAGGCTTAAAGCTATTTCACATACCATTCTGGGTAGTATGAGCCAGTTATTTGTTACCCTTATAATGGGTACTGTGGGCTTGTTTTATTTCAGGTTTATCAGCAATGAAGGCAAAATGTTAAATGTTCTGATTTCGCCTTTTCTGTTAAACATTTTGCTTTATATATCGGTCTTAGTTAGTGTAGGATTATTAATGTTATACCTGAGAGCAGGATTTTTAGTAACATTAATACATAAGGCCGGGGTTTTTAAAAAATTTGTTAAGTATATTGAACACCTGGGTGATTTTAGCCGTAAACAATTGTTAAGGATTTTGTTTTTGTCTATTTTGCGGTATATGGTGTTTATCTTGCAATACATGCTACTCCTGCATGTAATGCAGGTAACCCTAAACCCGGTATTATGTTTTTGGCTGCTTGCCATTTATTATTGGTTAATGGCTTTTACCCCAACTATTGGATTTACGGAGTTGCCGATTAGGGCAACGGCAAGTGTTCAATTACTACAGGTATTTAGTGCAAATATTTTGGGAATAGAAGTGGCCTCGTTTGCAATTTGGTTAATAAATCTTGTACTGCCGGCTATAGGGGGCAGTATTTTAATATTGAAATTAAAAATTATTAAAGAAAATGATTAAAGCCTTTACAAAATCATCCCTGGCGGCTATAGCTTTTTTGGCTACTGCAGGTTTTACTTTTGCACCGGCACAACTTTCGCAAAGCCAAAATGGGAGTGATTATTGCGGTATCCGCAACACGACCTTTAAGGCTGGGGAAAAAGTATTGATGAAAGTGTATTATAGCGCCCTTGGCGGATATATTGGCGCCGGCGAAGCCACGTTTACTACAACACTGGAACGATACAATGGAAAGCCCGTTTACCATTATGTGGGAGAAGGCAAATCGTATTCCTTTTTTGATAACTTTTTTAAGGTGAGGGACCGGTATGAAAGTTATGCCGATACCGCTACGCTGCTTCCTTACAAATTTATACGCAATGTGGACGAAGGCGGCCATAAAATTTACAATAATATAAGTTTTAACCAGGAGGCTAATACGGCTACCAGTACCAAAGGCGTTTATTCCATTACCGATTGTATGCAGGATGTGGTAAGCGCCGTATATTATTCCCGTAATATTGATTTTAATAAGTATAAGCCCGGAGATAAGATCCCGTTTGATATGTTTTTAGATGATGAAATTTTTCACATGTACATCCGCTATATGGGAAAAGAAAAAGTGAAAACCCGTTATGGCAAGTTTACCGCATTTAAAATAAAGCCCTTGCTGCTTAAAGGAACTATTTTTGAAGGTGGGGAAAAAATGAATGCCTGGATCAGCAACGATAACAACCGTTTGCTTTTAAGGGTTGAAAGCCCTATTTCTGTGGGAAAAGTGGTTATTGATATGATGGGTTATCAAAACCTGAAATATCCGCTTAGTTCATTACTCAGTTTGCGTTAGCCATCCTTAGATTTCTGAAAGAAGGAAACGGTCTTTCATCCGTATGCCTTTTTCCGTCAATTGCAGGTTACAGCACTCTATCTTAGGGTCGTGTTCAAAAAACAAAATATAGTCGTTTTGTAATGCCTCTATTAAAAAAGATTTTTTTTCATTAAGCGTTGTTAAGGGAAACATATCATACCCCATGATGTATGGAATAGGAATATGGCCGGCAGAGGGTAATAAATCGGCCATATAAAGTATTGTTTTTCCTTTATAACTTATTTGAGGCAACATCATAGCTTCGGTATGACCAAAAACCTGCCGTATCACTATGTTATCCGGGAAATGCTGGCCTTCCGATTCAATAAATTTTAATTGCCCGCTTTCTTTAATGGGTAAAATATTTTCTTTTAAAAATGAGGCTTTCTCCCTGTCGTTGGGCTCCGTAGCCCATTTCCAGTGGCGGGCATTACTCCAGTAAACCGCATGTTTAAACGCCGGCAATAATTTTTCACCCTCCCTGATGATACTGCCGCCGCAATGGTCAAAATGCAGATGGGTAAGAATTACATCGGTAATATCATCTTTGCTAAAACCATGTGCAGCCAGGGATTTATCCAGGCTATCATCGCCATGCAAATAGTAATGGCTGAAAAATTTTTCATTTTGCTTGTCACCAATGCCGTTATCAATTAAGGTAAGCCGGTTTCCGTCTTCTATTAAAAGGCACCGTAAAGCCCAGGAGCATAAATTATTTTCATCTGCAGGATTAATATTGTTCCAAATACTCTTGGGTACAACACCAAACATAGCGCCGCCATCTAATTTAAAATAGCCGGTATTAATACTATATACATTCATAAGTTTGTTTTTATGGATTCATTTTTTTGTGCCTTAAAGGCATAGATCAAAAATAAAAAACCTATACTAAAAAATGCGATTAATGAAAACACAGAGCTTCGCATATTTATTTTTTCCTCAATTAATGCAAATGTGGTAAGTCCTATGATAATGGCCACTTTTTCGGTAATATCATAAAAGCTGAAAAAAGATGCGGTATCTTTTGTTTCTGGCATTAATTTACTGAAAGTGGATCGGCTTAGTGATTGAATCCCCCCCATAACTAAACCCACAATCATTGCCAGGATATAAAAATCAGTGGCCGTTTGCATAAAATATCCATACACACACAGGCCCACCCAAAGTAAAACTACGGCCATTAGAATTTTTAAATTACCATACTTCATAGATAAGCGGCTGATGATAATAGCGCCGGGAATAGCCACCAATTGTATGAGTACCACCGTAACTATTAAATTGGTAGAGGGTAAGTTTAAAACTTTGCTGCCAAAATTGCTCGCTACCAGCATAACGGTTTGTACGCCCATGTTGTAAAAAAAGAAAGCCGCTAAAAACCTGCGCATCACTTTCATATTTTTTACCTGCGAAAAAACTTTTTTGAGTTCAATAAAACCGCTGGAAAACACATTTATTTTAAAAGAGTCTTCGTTTGCGGGTTTGGGATTGGGTAAGCGTTTGAAAGGTATTTGGGCAAAACCGATCCACCAGATGCCCACCAATAAAAAGGTTGCCCTAACGGCATCGGCTTCCGAATTAATAAAAGGAAGTTGTTGATGAAATAGTACAAGGCAAAAACCGATAAGTTGCATAATCACACTTCCAATGTATCCAAAAGAAAAACCCCGGGCGCTTATACGGTCACGGTCCTCAACGGAGGCAATAACCGGCAGGTAAGAATTATAAAAAACCAGGCTGCTGTAAAAACCTATTGCGGCCAGCATCATAAAAATTACCCCAAAGGAAATATTCTTTTCGGTAAAGAAAAACAGGCAACTGCAGGATAGGGCTCCAAGGTAGCAGAAAAACCTCATGTACTTTTTTTTGTTTCCCCGGGCATCGGCAATAGCCGTAAGTATGGGTAGGGTAAGGGCTACAATAAAATAGGCAAAAGCCAGGGCATAATTGTATAGCGCCGTATTTACAAAATACCTTCCGGCAAAAGGTACAGTACCATTTAACGGTGGCGCCTTGGTGATTTGGGTGAAATAAATAGGAAAAAAAGTGGTGGTTATAACCAGGTTGTACACCGAGTTGGCCCAATCGTACATAGCCCATCCGTTAATAACCCTTTTAGGAGCCGTTTGCATGGTTTAGAAAATAAGTGGGTAATTTAAAACAATTCCCTTAAAGAACTACAAATTGTCAATTCCAATTTTGCCTTGTTAAAGCCTAAAGGGTTAATTTAATTTAGCGAGTTGCTGCATGAGCGCCCTAAATTCTTTTGGAGCCGGGGCATCCAGTTGAAGTTGCCGGCCATCCTGTAAGGGGAAATTTAGCGTTGCAGCATGAAGTGCAAGCCGGTTAATTACCGGGGTTTCCTGTTCTTCTTTTTTGCTCAGCTTGTATTTTTTCTTTAATGCAGATAAATAAACAGGGGAGGCGTTCCCATAAATTGCATCACAGGCAAGCGGATGACCCAAATGTTTGCAATGCACCCTTATTTGGTGCGTACGGCCGGTATGCAATTCAAATTGTACCAATGAATAATGCCGGTTTGCCTTAAGTACTTTGTACGATGTTTGAGAAGGTTTCCCTTTTCGGTGTATTACCATTGTACCTTTTGCCAACGGGTTTTCGGAAATGGGTGCATCTATTGTTCCTGATGTGTTTTGCGGCATACCCAATACAATTCCTAAATAAAATTTTTGAATGGTTCTGCTTTCAAATAATTGAGATAAATATTTGTGCATGGCTTCATTCTTTGCAAATAATACCAGCCCGCTGGTTTCTTTATCAATGCGGTGAACGGTATAAATGGAACCGTATTTCTCAATAAGAATATCTTTTAACGATTTTTCTGTTTGCATCCTGTCGGGGATGGTAAGCAAGCCTGCAGGTTTATTTACGGCAACCAGGTTTTCGTTTTCATAAAGGATAAAGTCTTTATTTTTTTGCACCGGCTGGTTTTTTAGATGCATTAAGGTATTTAAGCAGCCTGATTTCTTTTTCACTCAGGAACCGCCATTTTCCCCGTTCTACATTTTTTTTGGTTAACCCGGCATACATCACCCGGTCCAGGCCTTTTACATCGTATCCCAGATGTTCAAAAATGCGGCGTACAATGCGGTTTCGGCCGCTGTGTATTTCAATACCAATAATGGATTTGTCTTTAGTGTCGGCATAAGCCAGGCTATCTGCAGCAATTACGCCATCATAGAGTTTGATGCCTTTCAATATTTTATCAAAATCATTTTTCACCAGTGCCTTATCTAATTTTACCTCGTAAATTTTTTTTACTTCATAGCTGGGATGGCTTAGCTTTTGGGTAAGATCGCCATCATTGGTAAGAAGCAATACGCCGGATGTGTTCCTGTCTAACCTGCCAATGGGGTAAACCCGTTGCTGCCCCGCCGCTTTTACCAGCTCTAAAACGGTTTTACGGCCTTGAGGATCGTCGGTTGTGGTAATATAATCTTTGGGTTTATTGAGTAAAATGTAAACCAGGTTTTTGGTTACAAAAACTTTTTTGTTGTTAAAGGTCACTTCATCGGTTTGCTGCACTTTATAACCGGACTCGGTAACAACTGCTTTGTTTACTTTTACTTTGCCTTCTGTAATCAGTTGCACGGCATCCCTTCGGCTGCAAATACCGCAATGCGCCAAATATTTGTTTAAAGGCATGGTTTCATGTGTGGCTTTGCTGCTTTTTTGATCTTTAGCAGTAGCTGAGGCCGTAGGTTTTGCAGCATTACCCAATCCTTTTTTTTGCTGGTATTTTTCTTCTTTCAGTTTGTCAAAGTAGGCAGCTCGTTCTTTTTTATACTTTTTTTTCTCCTGCCGGAAACCTTCTTTGATAACGCTGTTCTTTTTTTGTGTTTTGAATTTTTTAAACGGGTCTTGACTCATTTTTTGAGGATTTGCTGTTTTTCAACAGTAGTGAACGGCAAAGTTAGGAAAGCCTGGCTTTCATAAGGCATTGCAAAAGCAAAATAATTCGTGCAATTTCAAAACCATTTGGCGGAAGGAATCCTATTATTTTACATAATTAAAAACCAGGGCAGCCAAAACGGCTCCAATAACCGGTGCAATAACCGGCACCCAGGCATAATTCCATCCGCTATTGCCTTTTTGCCGAAGCGGTAAAATAAAATGTGCAAACCGGGGACCCAGATCCCTTGCCGGGTTAATGGCATAGCCGGTAGGCCCGCCCAAAGAAAGGCCAATGCCTAATAAAAGTAAGCTTACCGGTAATGCATCCAAAGTGCCTAATGTAGCGGCGGCAGGGGAAATGGCTAAAACGCCAAACATGAGTATAAATGTACCAATACCTTCCGTGAGGGCATTATTCAACGGTTTGTAGATATTGGGTGAAGTACAAAAAGTTGCCCTTATACTTTCAGGGTCTGTGCTGTCGTCATAATGGGGTTTATAAACAATCCATACTAAAATTGAACCCACAATAGCGCCGGTAAACTGTGCAATGATGTAAGGAACTACCAGGCTATTATCAAATTCGCCTAAATAAGAAAAGGCAAGAGTAACTGCGGGGTTAAGATGGCCACTTCCTCCAAGCATGGTGCAGGTATATACTGCAACAAATAGCGCCATGGCCCATCCAAAAGTAATGACCAGCCAACCACTGTTATGGCCTTTGGTTTTGCTGAGTAGTACATTGGCTACAACGCCATTACCCAACGTAACTAATAAGGCGGTTCCTGTAAATTCTGCGAATGCTGCCGTCATGGTTTTTAAATTTTAAATTGTAAAGATTATTCTGCCAGGGCTGCCCTTATGGCTTTATGCCAGCCGGCCTGTAACGTTTTTCTGATGGAATCATTGAGTGATGGTGAAAAAACGGTTTCCGTTTGCCAATGTTGCTGAAGCGTAGCAAGGTCTTTCCAAAAACCTACGGCAAGGCCTGCAAGATAGGCTGCACCTAAGGCGGTGGTTTCCGTAATTTTTGGACGGATGACTTTTGAATTAATAATGTCGCTTTGAAATTGCATCAGCATATTATTTATGGTGGCTCCGCCATCAACCCTTAATTCTTTAATGGGTAGTTTGGCATCGGCTTCCATGGCATTTAATAAGTCCATGCTTTGAAAAGCAATACATTCCAATGCGGCTTTGGCCAAATGAGCATCTGTAGTTCCTCTTGTGAGTCCGGTGATGATGCCCTTTGCATGTGGGTTCCAATATGGTGCGCCGAGGCCTGTAAATGCGGGAACAAAATATACGCCGTCACTATCCTGAACTTTTGCGGCTAAAGGTTCCACATCCTTTGAGTGTTGAATCAATTTTAATCCATCTCTTAGCCATTGCACCACGGCGCCGCCAATAAATACGCTGCCTTCCAATGCATAATGCACTTCATCTTTTATTTTCCAGGCAATGGTGGTCAATAAATTATTTTTTGACGTTACCGGTTTGGGGCCGGTATTCATCAGCATAAAGCACCCCGTGCCATACGTGTTTTTAACCATGCCCGGTTCAATGCACATTTGCCCGAAAAGCGCAGCCTGCTGATCTCCTGCTATACCTGCCACGGGTATGGGTTGTGCATTGAGTATATTAGACGTATATCCATAAATTTCACTGCTTCTTTTTACTTCAGGTAATATGTTTTTGGGAATATCAAAAAGCCGGAGTAAATCCTCATCCCATTTTAGTTCATGAATATTATAGAGTAAGGTTCGGCTGGCATTGCTTACATCGGTGGCATGTATTTTTCCGTTGGTTAATTTCCATAGTAGCCAACTGTCAATGGTGCCAAAGCAGAGTTCATCATTTAGGGCCTTTTGCCTTGCACCCTCTACGTTATCTAAAATCCATTTGAGTTTTGTGGCAGAAAAATAAGCATCGGTAACCAGGCCGGTTTTTTGAAAAATTTCATGGTGATTCCCTGCCTTTTTCAGTTCATCGCAGTAGGCTGCGGTACGCCTGTCCTGCCATACAATTGCGTTACAAATGGGTTGATGCGTTTTTTTATCCCATACTACGGTGGTTTCCCGCTGGTTGGTAATACCAATTGCTGCAATATGACTTACGGGGATGCCGGCTTTGGCAATGGCTTCTGCTGCAACGCTAATTTGAGAACTCCATATTTCATTGGCATCATGCTCCACCCATCCGGGTTGTGGAAAGTGTTGGGAAAATTCTTTTTGTGCAATGGAAACCATATTGGCCTGTTGGTCAAATAGGATGGCCCTTGAGCTGGTTGTTCCCTGGTCTAAGGCAAGAATATAATCAGCCATTAAAAATGATTGTGTGCTAAATGTACTGTAATTTTTCAGAAATACCCGATGCGCCTTTATTGAGGTATTAAATAGGATTGAGCTACCGTATGAAATTGCTTGAGTTGTTCCGCAATCCATTTTTCGTCCCGGTTTAATTCGTTTGCCATAAGCAAGGCAACCGTTGGCGCTATACGGAGGCTTTCTGAAGCATCTAATAATAAGGCCCGGGTTCGGCGGCTCAAAAAATCTTCCACGGTACGGCACATCTCCTGCTGAACGGCCCATTTTACCTGGGCGGAATGAATTTTTAAGGCTTCACTAATCCATTCTCCTTCCCAATTTATTTTTTCCAGGTCACTGCCATAATAATAAAATGGATGCTGAAGGTTTGGGGTTGCAGTATTGCCATGTAAAGCCAGGTTTTGGGTAACGGAAGGGCGATGCGGCCATTGTAATTTTTGCTCAATTTTATTGATGCAGTCTTCGGCCATTTTTCGGTAGGTGGTCCATTTTCCACCTATAACGGAAAAGAGTTGAGAGGGGCTAATGATCATTTTATGGCCCCTCGATATTTCTTTGGTATTTTGATTTCCGTATTGATTTGCAGCAAGCGGACGCAACCCGGCAAAAACACTTAATACATCTTTTTGTTCTGGTTTGTTGATTAAATATTCCGATAAGCTGTTTAAAATAAAATTGATTTCCTGTGCCAGTGCAACGGGCTCAAGACTAATGGAATCAACAGGAGTGTCGGTTGTGCCCACTAAAACTTTTTGATGCCAGGGTACAATAAACAAAACCCTGCCATCGCTGGTTTTGGGAATAAGAAGGGCTTTATCGGAAGGGTAAAACGACCGGGGTAAAACCAGGTGGATGCCCTGGCTTGCCCTTATGGTTTTTTGCTGCTGCGGATTGTCCATTAAAAGAATTTGGTCTGCAAAAACCCCCGTGGCATTAACGACCGCTTTAGTTAAAAATGAAAATTCTTTGCCGGTTTCTACATCTGTGGCATGCAGGCCGGTAATAATGCCGTTTACATCTTTGATAAGGGATTGTACTTTCATGTAATTAAAGGCAAAGCCCTGGTGATCCCATATCGATTGAAAGAGATTTATAGCAAGGCGACTGTCATCAAATTGCCCATCGTGGTAAAGTATAGCGCCTTTTAAATTTTTAACGATTACACCCGGCAATTGCCCGGCAGCTTTTTTTGCGGGTAAAAAATAGGAAGCGCCCATACTGAAGCTTCCCGAAATCCAGTCGTAAAGTTTTAATCCTATGCGGTATTTAATCAAATCCCAAAAATGATACACCGGAACAATAAAGGTTTTATTTTCCACCAGGTGGCGGGCATTTTTTATTAATAACCCCCTTTCAATACTGGCCTCCCTTACCAGTTTAATATTACCCTGCGCTAAATACCTTACACCCCCATGTATGAGTTTTGTGCTTTTGCCCGATGTGCCTTTTGCAAAATCGGATTGCTCCAGTAACAATACTTTGTAGCCCCTTGTAGCGGCTTCCAATGCGGTTCCCAGGCCTGTTGCCCCACCTCCAATTACAATGATGTCCCAAAGTATTTGGGCTGCAGCAATTTCATGTAAGGCGTTTTCTCGTTGCGGTAAAATATGATCCGGCCGGCTCATCACTATGGGCAATTATTATACCTGCAAATTGCTAAACCTTTATGGCAATACAAAAAATTACCGGCCCAATTCAGTTAGGGGTATTAAAAAACCGCCTTGATTTACAAAGCGGTTTCGCTACTAAAGTTTTTTATTAATGAAATTATTTATTGGCTTTACCTCTCCTTTTGCCTTCTCTTCTGTTCTGCATGTTTTCTTTATTCCTTTCATCCATTTTTTTTATTTGTTCTTCATTAAGAATGCTTTTACGGTCGGTTACAGCCTGCTGATGTAAAGCTTTTATTTGTTCTTTCTTTTGTTCTTTGGTGAGGGTGGTATTGGACCGTATTTCCTGGAGTTTGGCCTTGGTGTTTGCATTAATGGATTGCATTTTTGCAGCCTGGTCGTTACTCAGGTTTAAGTCTTGTTTTAACTTTTCGCCTTTTTGAATCTTGTCTTCTTTTTTATTCATCCGTTGTTCCTTCATTTTTTCTTTTTGCTCAGCGGTAAGCACATTTTGTATTTTGCCTTTATAGGTTTCCATTATGGCTTTTCTTTGCTTATCCATATCTGCCTGCGACTGGCCGGAAGATTTTAAAGTTTCCAATTGGGCTTTTTGCTCTTCCCTGATTTTTTTGATGTCGGCTTTTTGGGATTCGGTAAGGTTGAGGCCTTCCATTTTATTGCCTTTATGATGGCTGCCGGTTTTTTGAATGCCTTTAGACTGCCGTTGAACCTGGGCTTGCGATGCAAATACAAATGCTGTAAATACAAATGATAATGCTAATATTTTCTTCATGATTTTATCTTTTATGTGAGTATAGACTATGTTTTAAAATTGACGTTTAAACCTATTGCTTAAAATTAAGTTAAACGAATAATTTGGTCAAATATTATTCAAAAAATTTATTTGTTTGCTAATTGGCCGCAGGCGGCATCAATATCTTTTCCACGGCTTCTCCTAATGTGAACGTTTACCTTTCGGTCGGCAAGGTATTTTACAAAGGCTTCGGTATGGTTTTCGTCTGATTTATGAAACGCAATACCTTCAACCGTATTATATTCTATTACATTGATGGTGTGTACGGGAATGCGTTTATATATTTCTGCCAGTTCTTTGGCATCCTGCAGGCTATCATTAACGCCGTTTAGCAATACATATTCTAAAGTAATGGCCGATTTGGTTTTGGCGTAGAAATAATTTAGCGCTTCAATTAGGGATTTAATATTATTGGTTTCATTAATGGCCATAATTTCATTTCGTTTTACATCGTTGGCAGCGTGTAAGGATAAGGCCAGGTTAAATCTTACGGCATCATCGCCCAGTTTTTTGATCATTTTAGCTACGCCTGCGGTAGAAACGGTTATTCTTTTGGGGCTCATGCCAAAGCTATCGGGTGCGGTAATTCTTTCTATGGCTTTAAGTACATCTTTATAATTCAGCAGGGGTTCGCCCATGCCCATAAATACAATATTGGTAAGCCCGGAGCCAAAGGTTTTTATCGCTTGTTCGTTAAGGATAGCCACCTGGTCGTATATTTCTTCAAAGCTCAGGTTGCGTTTGCGCTCCATGCGCCCGGTGGCGCAAAAGCTGCAACTGAGGCTGCATCCAATTTGGGAAGAAACACAGGCGGTAAATCTCTTTTCGGTAGGAATAATTACGCCTTCCAGCAAATGGTTGTCAAATGTGCGAAAACGCATTTTAACTGTTCCGTCGGTGCTATTTTGTATAAAGTCGGTGCGGATGCTGTTCAGGTCAAAATCCGCTTCCAGTTTTTGTCTTAACTCCAGGGAAAGATTGGTCATTTCACTAAAATCACGGGCATTTTTCTTCCAAAGCCATTCATACGTTTGAATAGCCCTGAATTTTTTGTCGCCAATGGCAATAAAATAGTCTTTTAACTGGTCCAAACTCAGTTCCCGTATGTTTTTGGGGTAATTCATTTTACAAAGATACGGATCGCTTAAGATTGGGGAATTTTGGTTTTCTTTGCTTTGGAAATGCTATTTAAAAATTCATTTTTTGTATATGCAGGAAGTATTTGTAATAGATGCCGTACGAACGGCAATTGGAAAATATGGAGGCGCATTGAGTACGGTTCGCCCGGATGATTTATTGGCGCATGTTATAAAGGCCTTAGTGTTACGCAATACTGCCATTGATGTAAATGCCATTGAAGATGTAATAGCCGGCGCAGCCAATCAAAGTGGCGAAGATAACCGTAATGTGGCCCGTATGTCGGCATTATTAGCCGGACTTCCTGCTTCGGTTGCCGGGGTAACGGTAAACCGGTTGTGTGCAAGTGGCCTGCAGGCCATTATGGATGCGGCAAGGGCCATTGCCTGCGGCGATGGGGAATTGATGGTTGCCGGCGGTGTGGAAAATATGACAAGGGCGCCTTATGTACTTCCAAAATCTACGCAGGCTTTTGATCGTAAAGCCGAAATTTTTGATACCACAATGGGGTGGAGGTTTATTAATTCCCAACTTTCTACACTTTATTACCCTTACACCATGGGCGAAACGGCAGAGAATGTTGCCCGGCAATGGAATATCAGCCGCCATGCACAAGATGAGTTTGCTTTGGAAAGCCAGCAGAAATATGCCACTGCATTTAAGGAAAAAAAATGGGCAGATGAAATTGTACCTATATCAATTACCCTTGGAAAAGAAATAGTGGATTTTGATAAAGATGAACACCCTAGGGAATCATCGCTGGAAAAACTGGGGCAACTTAAGCCGGCCTTTTTAAAAAACGGTACCGTAACGGCAGGCAATAGCAGTGGAATCAATGATGGCGCTGCAGCTTTGCTGCTGGCCGGCAAGGAAGCGGTAAGAAAATACGGGCTAATCCCCATGGCAAAAATTAAATCAATGGCGGTTACAGGTGTAGAACCTGCGGTAATGGGTATTGGCCCGGTGCCGGCAAGCCGAAAAGCGCTTGAACGTGCAGGTATTTCGGTAAATGATTTGGATTTGATTGAACTGAATGAAGCTTTTGCTTCGCAAAGTATTGCCTGCATTCATGATTTGGGATTAGACCTGGAAAAAGTAAATGTGAATGGCGGCGCTATTGCCCTTGGCCATCCTTTAGGTTGCAGCGGTGCAAGAATAAGTACTACATTATTACATGAAATGAAGCGGCGGAAATGCAAATTGGGGCTTGCCACAATGTGTGTAGGTGTTGGGCAGGGCGCTGCAATTATTTATGAAGCCATTTAGTATCGGGGGTTACAATTTTCCGATAATACTTTTGAGCATTTTATAATTGGTGATTACACAAATAAAAAATAATAGCAGTGCAAGTATGGCTACCCAGCCTTGGATCAACGGGGGCAATAACTCCGTACCATTAAAAATTCCCTGCCTGAAAATTAAATGAAAAAGCTGGGTGAGCAGCAGGGCCACTATAATGATGCCGGCATAAACAGGGATCCATTTTTGAGAAACCGTTTTCCCCAACCATAAGGGCGAGTAGCCTAATGTAATGAGCAATTGCAAATGATCTTTGCTACGGGCAATCATGAGTTGCAGGTAAAAAGAAAACAGCAACATAGCCAGCAAAATAACCAGTACAGAAAATACCGCCATTCCGCTTAAAACACCCTGTAGTACCTGCTTTACACGGCCAAACTTGGTTTTATCTTTGTTTACCCTGTAGTCTTTTTGTTGTAAGAAGTTAAGCAATTCTGCACTGTTGGCGTCGGTGGTTTTAATATAAAGTCTTGATGCCAGTGGGTTCTCTGCGTTTCCATAATGCTTATTGGCCCATGTGAGAAAAGACTTGGGAACGAGTATGGAATTCACCCGGTCTGTAAGGCCGACGATATGCCCTCTAAAAGTTTGAACTCCACCGGGAGAATAACATTCCAGCATAATATTTACACTTTGTATGGTTGCCTGGCTTAATTGCGGCAGTTCCTGGGCGGGTGCAAATACATTATAAATTTCCAGGTAGTCTGATGAAAAAATGATGGGTACATCCACCTGGCCGGGTTGCCATTTAAAACCGGGAGGTAGGGTATCAATAAACGCATCGTCAATAGATTCCAGGAATAGGTCGGTGCTAAAGGGCAGGATATTTCCTGCGCTGGCCTTTGCCCTAAACTGGTTACTGATGAGCGGGGCCACATCGCTGATAAAAGGCTGTTTTTTTAGGGCTTCAATATCCGATGGAGTAAACCGGTTGTCGGCGCCCATATTTTGGTTGGTAATATTTTTAGAGATGGAAATATAATCGAACCCGTTTTTACGCAGGTTTTTTTCTTTGATGAGTAGTTGCAGGTTAAAATACATTTGGGCGCAACAAAACAATAAAAGCATTCCCACCACAAGACCGGCATAGCTGCCAAATTTTGTGAGCCGGTTTTCGCCGGTGTTGAGTAAAGGGGAAATGGTTTGATAGGAGATTTCGTTTTTCACAGGTATAAGGTTCTTTGGGCATTAAAAAATTCAATTGGCTTTAAATCGGCAAGAATAATAGCTGCATGGCGTTGTGTGGCTTCAGTTTCAATAAGGTACATTGCTTTTTTCCGGTTTTGATCATCCAGGTGGCTAAAAGGTTCATCGAGTAAAATACAATCAAAAGGTTGCTGCAGGGCCCGTATCAAAGCAATGCGCTGTTTTTCACCATAGCTGCAAATTTGGGCCTGTTGATTTAATTTAGCTTGTATGCCTAAAGCGTCGCTCATGGCTTCCATGGATTCCGGTTTTTTATACGGCTGGAGCTTTCTTTTAATTTCTATATTTTCCCTCCCGGTTTGATGTGGGAATAAGCGCAGGTCCTGGAACATGATGCTGAGGTGTGCCGAACGGTATTTTGCCCAATCCTCCGCAGAGAAACTACGGGTATTTTTTTCGTCAATAAAAATATCGCCGGTATAATCTTTTCGTAGGCCATAGATGAAACTGATGAGTGATGTTTTGCCACTTCCGCTTGGCGCCACTATTTGTACCCTTTCGCCGGGCCCAATAGCCACATGCTTATTCCAAATATCCGACTGAGCGGTTGTGCTTTTGTCCATAAATACCGGGGCCACATTATTGAGAATGATTTGCATGCTTTTGGAATATTACAAACCGCCAATAGGGCTTATTGGCGGTTTGCAGATAAAAAGGAATAAATTATTTTGGTGAAACAGCCGGGGGCTGTGTCACTACGGACGTATCGGCAGGAGGTACAAACGTAACGGTTGTATCTATTGACGGGCCGTAATCTTTTGCCAGCTTTTCTCTTCTGAGTTTTTCCAGGTTCATGGCTTGTGCCAGGTACTGGTTAAGTTGTTTTAAGCTGTTAGTTTTTGTATCTTTTAAATTCACTTCAAAATAACCTTCCATGGCATTGTTTTTTAGTTTGCCGCCATTCATTACGGCATTATCCCAAAAGTTTTGGGCCAGTAATAATTCTTCTTTCTCCAATGAATCCAGGTATTTGCCCGTAAGCATGGAAGAAATAATTTTTTGAATATTGAGGTATCCACCCATTGGATAACCGGAAATGGTATTCAGGAAAGGCAAATTGGTTTTTCCACCTGCAATAAATTTATCGATATAGGGTTTGTGGTTTCCAATGGCAAAATATTTATCATTAGAGTTGAACGCTATTTTTTCAGATGCACTATTACCGGAGATTTTTTTACCGGCATCAATTAGTTTTTTAAATGATGCTTTATCGCCAATGGATACGGCAAAAACAAAATTAGCATCCTGCTTGCCGGAACTGTCTGCTTTTAAATCAGTTGCGGCAAATAAAACATCGCCACCATTTGCTTTGATAAAATCATCAATAGTTATTCCGGCTTCGCTGAGCCCCATATTAACGATCCCTTCAATGCCCATAAGCTTAATGAGTTCCTCTAAGCCTTTGGGTTTAAAATTTATGGCAAACAGGCCGGTAATATCGTTGCTTTGCACATTATTGAGGAGGTCTTCATTTACTTTTGAACCTTTATAATCCTTCCAGATTTTTTCAACCTCTTTACCGGCAAAGGAGAGGGTTTGTGCCGTAATTTTTCCATCATCAAAAGTTACAGCACCACCGGTGGCATTGCCATTGTATAGTTTGGTTAAGTTGAGCATGGGCATTATGGCCATTGCGCCAATATTGCTTTTCATTAATTCTTCGCCATTAAACCATAAATGGAAATCCCCTTTGAGTTCGGAAACTGCGGTAAACCTGCTGTCGGTACCCAGGCTTTCGTTGTTTTTAATATCGTATAAAGAAGCCAGCAGCGCCGTCATATCCTTAGTTTCAATAGTGGGTGGCTTGCTGGTAGAGTCTTCATTCATAAAATCGTATTTACTACGATTGTTGAAACCGGGTACTTCCCCGGCAATAATAAAACGGTTCCCTTTGCAGGAAGCGGTAATTTTATCTTTACTGTAAAAATGAACGCCGGCTTTTTCGGAATGGCTGATACCCGGTGAGGCAGAGGAAATAAAGGTTTTGAATTTTGCGGTATCTTTTAAATATCCTTCAAAAGCAACATAACCATTTGTAGAGTCGGTTGCATAAAATAAAATGAAATGATTGTTGATGTCAATACCGGTGTTCTCCGGGTTTTCAAAAGCTGATTTCGTAACAGCCGACAGGCTGCTGTCTTTGATCAATTCTTTAAAAGCAGCATTGTTTTTGATGCTGTCCCAGGGTAATTTTTCGTTTAGCGATTTGCCATCTGCCAAAAATGCAAAAACGACATTTTTAGGAATGGTTAACCCAATTGTATTATTGGATTTTTTGCAGGAAAAGAAGATAATGGACAAAAAGGCCAATACCACTAAAGAAAGAAAACGGTTCTGTTTCATATTACGTGTAAAATTTTTTAAGTAAATGATGGTTAATGCTAATTTATAAAGAAATAAAAAAGGGTAATAATTCTGCCAAAGGTAACTGATGTTGCTCTCCCTGCTGAAGATTTTTAATCACAATCTTTCCGCTTTCCAACTCACGGCTTCCCAGGATAACGGCAAAGGGAATCTGTTTTTTTTCGGCAAATTTAAACTGCTTTTCCATTTTTGCCGGTTCGTGAAAGAGTTCGCAGGCAATACCCTCGTTGCGAAGTTGCTGCACCAGTTCAAACGCTTTTTCAGCTTCTTTTTCACCGAGGTTAAAAAATAAGGCTTTTACGGATTGTTGAAGGGTTGACGGAAACAAATTGAGTTCTTCCAAAACATCATAAATCCGGTCCACACCAAAGCTAATTCCTACGCCGGGAATCCCCGGTACGCCAAAAAGACCGGTGAGGTTATCGTATCGCCCGCCACCGCCAATGCTACCCATTTGCACTTCACGGGGCGCTTTGGCTTCAAAAATAACGCCGGTGTAATAATCCAACCCACGGGCAAGGGTAAAGTCAATTTCAATATGGGCTAAATCGGCTTTGGCAAGTATGTATTTTAAGTCATCAATACCTTTTTTTGCATCCGTATTATCTCCAAACAGTTTTTCAATTTTCATTAATTTTTCCTGGTTGGTTCCGGTTACCATCAGGTAATCTTCAACCAGCTTCACCTGCTGTTCCGTAAGTGAAGGGCGTAACAGATCTTTTACTTTTTCAAGGCCTGTTTTATCAAGTTTATCAATAGCATTACTTATGGGGATGAGCATTTGAGAGCCCCCGCAATTTTCTGCAAGGGCAGCTAAAATTTTACGGTGGTTTATTTTAAGTACATACTGCTTAAGGCCCAGCCGGGTAAAAACGGTATGATACATCAACGCCAACTCCACTTCATTGATTAAGGCATTGCTGCCCACCACATCGGCATCGCATTGGGTAAACTCCCGGTAGCGGCCTTTTTGCGGCCGGTCTGCACGCCATACCGGCTGCAGTTGGTAGCGTTTATAGGGGAAGAGAAGTTGCTTGTGGTTCATAGCCACAAAGCGGGCAAAGGGAATGGTGAGATCATATTTTAAGGCCCTCTCGGTTAGCGAAGCCGTATTTTTTCCCAAAAGCAATTTTTCAAAACCCTCTTTTGCTTTGTCTGTATTTTTAGGATCGTTAAGGCCGTTGTTCAAAACTTTAAAAATAAGCTTATCGCCCTCTTCGCCATATTTGCCCATCAGGGTTTCCAGGTTTTCCATGGCCGGTGTTTCCAAAGGTTGAAAACCGTATAATTCAAAAACGGTTTTTATCGTGGAAAAAATATAGTTTCTTTTTTGCACGGTTTCTGCATAAAAATCCCTCATTCCCTGTGGTAAAGATGGCCTCGTCATTTATAATTGCGCTTGATTTGATGGTAAGGGTATGGCATACGATGTAATAATGGCGGTGCAGGTTTGGTCAATAAGTTCATAAACTTTTTCAAACCCGTCATACCCGCCATACCAGGGATCCATTAGATCGGCATTTTTTCCCGGGTAAAGTTCATTTAAAAAATAATCCACTTTTTCCGGAATAAAATGTTTGCCGGCAATCTGTTGCACTTCTTCCAAAACATCTGCAGCCATCACATAAATTTTGTCGAATTGTTCCATATCGGATGGTACAAATTTCCTTGCTCTTAAATCACTGATGTTAAGCTGGTGGGCTTCGGCTACTTTTTGAGTAAGATGAAAGGGTGTTTCGCCCACATGGTAACCATTGGTGCCTGCACTCTCAATTACCCAATTGAGCCCGTGTTCAAAAACCTTTTTTCTTAATACGGCTTCTGCCAAAGGGCTACGGCAAATATTGCCAAGGCAAACCATTAAAATTTTCATTCGGCAAAGATAAGGGTTGCCCAAATGCCGTCAAAAGCCTGTGATGATATGGCCCCGGGGGTTCCGTGGTCTTAAAATCTGCAGGCAAGATTTACTAAAAAGCAGGGCAGTGATTTTTATGCACTTTTTTTGCAGCCGGTTTGTTGATTTAAAAAGCGGAATACCAATTTAAGTATGGAAATTATTGAATTAAGGATCTCATAGGCAAGGCCCTCTAATTTTAAAACTAAAAAAATTAAAAGTTGTAAATTGCCCGTCCTAAACTTTTGATATGGCATTGGAAGAATTTGATAAAGATGAACAGCATAAAGGAGACCGTGGGTATAGCCGAATGCGAAGCATAATGGACCTTGGAATGGGCCTGCTTTGGTTGGCAATGGGTGTTTTTTTGTTTTTTTATACTTATTTAAAAACCCGATTGCCGGTAAACCTGGATGAAACCACCCGGAAACTATTGGGTGCGGTCTTTATAGTATATGGCTTATTTAGAATTTACAGGGGCATTAAGCAAAACTATTACAGGAAAAACTGATGAAACAACATTTTTTATCCTGTATTGTTTTTTGCAGCCTTGCCGGTAGCCTGTTTGTGGCTTGTAACCAGGGCGGTAAAGAGCAAAAACTCTATGATACACCCGGTCATGGCACTATAAATATAAGTGTAGATGAATCGTTTAAGCCGGTGATTGAGGAGCAAATAAAAATGTACGAAGCTTCCTTCCCCGATGCCCATATCATAGCGCATTATAAACCGGAAGCGGAATGTTTTAAAGATTTATGGAAAGATACTTCCACAAGACTCATTATAGTAAGCCGTGGCTTAAATGAAAAAGAGGAGGAGTATGCCAAAAATAAAATGAACTATGTACCCGGCTGGAATTTATTGGCGTTGGATGCCGTGGTGGTTTTGGTAAATGCTAAAAGCACCGACAGCCTTTTTACCTTAAACCGGCTAAGAGAACAAATGGAAGGAAAAATGAACAGGCAGCAAAAAATAGTTTTTGACGGTGTAAACGCCACCGGAACGGTGCGGTTTATTTTAGACTCTGTTTTAAAAGGCAATAAATTTGACACAACTGTTGTAAAAGCAGCAAAAAACAGTGATGAAGTGATTGATTATATTGCTGAAACGCCCAATGCTATCGGACTTGTGGGCTTTAGCCATATTGGCAACCCCGAAGATACAGCACAGGTGAACAAACTAAAAAAAGTAAAAATGGCCTATGTGCAATGTACGTTTTGCCCCGATTCGCCATTTGTAAAGCCCATGCAGCAAACCATAAGCAATAAACATTACCCACTGGTAAGAGGCATCTATTATATTATAAACGAAACCCATTTGGGCCTGGGAACCGATTTTACCGGGTTTTTAAAATTTGAACGGGGGCAATTAATTTTCAGGAGGGCGTACCTTGTACCGGTAATGCAATTTGATGTAAGGGCGGTTAATGTAAATGAGAAAATTCCTGAAAATTAACAGGCTCCTTAACGTTTTTTTATATTTTTATCAGACATTGCAACAGTCTAAACTAAAAACAAAACATAACCAACGATGAACAAACTGAAAACAACTGTACTTTTTTTATGCTTCATTTGCTTCGGTCAAACCACATTTGCACAAAGTATAGAGCAGGGAAAAAAGTTTTTGTATTATGAAAGGTACCAGAGCGCCAGGGATTTGTTTAAACAAATAGTAGATAAGGAACCGGCCAATGAAACGGCAATATATTTATTGGGTCAGGCTTATATTGGGTTGGAAGATTATGCCGACGCTAAAAAACTTTACCTCGATAAGCTTGCTGCCAATCCAAGCAGCCCTTTAATTTTAGCCGGGGTGGGTCATGTGGAGTTGATAGAAGGAAAATCGGCAGATGCCCGTAACCATTTTGAAACGGCAGTTTCGCTAAGTGATGGAAAACGGATAGATGTGTTAAATGCGGTGGGGTATGCCAATGGAAACCCCGATAGTAAAAACGGGGATGCCAATTATGCCATTCAAAAATTAAAACAGGCTACCCAAATTAAAAAATTTAACGATCCAGAAGTATGGGCCAATCTTGGAGATGCCTACCGCAAATTTGCCGATGGCGGTAATGCCGTAATGTCCTACAATGAAGCGTTAAGGATTGATCCTAATTATGCCCGGGCCATTTACCGCACCGGCCGGGTTTATCAAACCCAGGGCGTAGCACAAGAGCCGTTGTATATGAAATATTATAACGATGCCATTGCCAAGGACCCTGCCTATGCACCGGTTTATCAAACCTTGTACAATTACTATTATAATACCGATGTAAATAAATCAGCCGAATATCTTAATAAATGGCTGGCCAATTCCGATGATGATCCAAGAGCCTGCTTTTTCAAAGCATCTATGAAATATGCCCAGGGCTTGTTTTTGGAAACCATACAGGCAGCCGATGCATGTATAGCCGCAGAAGGATCAAGCCCTTATCCCAATTTATATGGTTTAAAAGCTTATGCCAATGATAAGTTGGAAAATCTTGCTTTAAAAGCAAAAGATACCGCAGGTGCCATAAAGTACCGGGAAACGGCAAAAGCATTATTTGAAGAATATTTTAAATACCAATTGCCCGAAAAAATAGGCGGTGGCGACTATGCAGCTTATTCTACCCTATTATTAAAAATACCCGGTAATGAAGATAAAGCAGCACAGTTTGTGTTAATGGCTGTTGATATGGATAGTATAGAAGCCAATAAAGTAACTTACTTAAAAGGGATGGCCCAGGCTTTAGAAAACCAAAAAAGGTATAAAGAAGCGGCTGAATGGTATAAGAAAGTGTTGAATGTAAAACGAAACTATACCAATGTGGATATTCACAATGCAGCATATAATTTTTATCGTGCAAACATTTATGATTCCGCAGCATATTATTACCAAATGTATGAAACCAAATATCCAACCGATGTATTTGGGTTTTACATGGAAGGTAAGGCCCTGCAGGCAAAAGACAGTACCGGCGTTTTAGGCCTTGCCGTTGCGCCTTACAGCAAAGTAGTGGAACTGGGCGAAGCTGCAGCCGATAAATCAAAAGTCAAAAATCAGCTATCAGGCGCTTACCGGTTTTTTATTGAGTATTATTACAATCAGAAAAAAGATAAAGCTTCTGCGTTGGCCTATTTGGATAAAGCCTTGCTGCTGGAGCCCGATGACGCACAGTTACTGGCCAATAAGGAGTTTATTAGTAATAACGACCCTAATGCCCCTCCAAAGCCGCCTAAAACACCAAAGCCGCCAAGAAAATAATTTCACATTAGTCATTTACATAAAGCCTGCAATAAAAAGATATTGTGGGCTTTTATTTTATATGATGGAATATTCAATAGGCTGTCTTATTTTTGCAGTTGAACCAGTTTTGAACGTCATGGAATTTTTTTTATTACAAGCCAATGAGTTAAACAGCGCTTATAATTATTTTCCCATAGCCCTGCAATTAATTTTTGGCGCCGGCCTGGTAGCCACCATGATCATTGGCTCCAGCCTGTTGGGTCCAAAAAGGAGTACCCCGGAAAAATTACAAAATTTTGAAAGTGGAATAGATATTAAAGGAAATGCCCGCCAGCCTTTTGCCATCAAATACTTTTTGGTGGCTATTTTATTTGTGCTTTTTGATGTTGAAGTTATCTTCTTCTATCCTTATGCGGTAAATTTTAGGGAGTTGGGATGGGAAGGATTTATTGCCGTAGTGTTATTTGTTTCTCTCTTTTTATCCGGCTTTATATATATAGTAAAAAAAGGCGCTTTAAAGTGGGAGGATTAAGGGTAGTAGAAATTACAAAATAAGACTTGCTGAGCTATTTTGAAAAAGTACCGGTATAACCCAATATTGTAAACAGCAAGCAAAAAAGGCTATTCGGTTAAAATTTAAAGAAAGATGGAACGTCCGGTTCAATATAATAATACGGTAAAATTTGTAGGAATACCCGAAGGGTATATGGGCGAAGGCTTTATGGCAACCAGTTTTGAAAAAGTGGTTGGCCTGGCTCGTAAAAATTCTATTTGGCCCTTACCCTTTGCCACCAGTTGCTGCGGTATAGAGTTTATGGCTACTATGGGCAGCCATTACGATTTGGCCCGTTTTGGTTCAGAGCGGGTGGGTTTTAGCCCAAGGCAATGCGATCTCTTAATGGTGATGGGAACCATTGCCAAAAAAATGGGACCGGTATTAAGGCAGGTGTACATTCAAATGGCCGAACCCAGGTGGGTAATGGCGGTAGGAGCTTGCGCCAGCAGCGGAGGTATTTTCGATTCCTATTCGGTAATGCAGGGTATTGACCAGATGATTCCGGTTGATGTGTATGTACCCGGTTGTGCACCAAGGCCCGAAGCTATTTTAGATGGCCTGTTAAAAATCCAGGATTTGGTACATAATGAAAGTTTACGCCGCCGCAATAGCGATCATTATAAACAATTGCTGGCCGGCTATGGCATTCAATAAAATAATAAACGGTTTTTTATAAGATAAAATGACTAACGAAGGGATACAGCAAAAGCTTACCGAAAAATTTGGCGACCAACTCAGCAATTGGGAGTGCACCTATGGTATGCTTTCTTTTACAGCACCCAAAGAAATCAATTTAAAAGTATTGCAATTTCTTTATGATGAAGAAGAGTTGAAATTCCGCTTTTTAACCGACCTGCAGGCGGTTCACTTTCCCGATAATACCGGCAATGAATTGGCCGTAGTGTATCATTTGCACAATATGGTTGATAATATCCGGCTGCGGTTTAGGGTATTTACATCGGTGCAGGATCCTACGGTTTACAGTGCAACCGCATTGTATGCCGGGGCCAATTGGATGGAGCGGGAAACGTATGATTTTTTTGGGGTGCAATTTATTGGTCATCCCAATTTAATCAGGGTGTTAAATGTAGATGAGATGGATTATTTTCCCTTGCGTAAAGAATATCCCGTAGAAGACCAAACCCGTGCAGATAAAGATGATGAAATGTTTGGAAGGGGAAATTATAAGGGTTGAGTAAATTGAAACCACAGCAGCGCTGTTAAGTTTATTATATGTCAGAAACAACAGAACATATCTTATTACCGAAAGGTTCTTTAGAAAAGCAAACCACTACGCTTAATCTTGGGCCCACACACCCGGCAACTCATGGAGTTTTTCAAAATGTGCTGGAAATGGATGGGGAACGCATCATGAAGGCCACATCTACCGTGGGGTATATTCACAGGGCATTTGAAAAAATTGCCGAACGCAGGCCATTGTATCAAATTCAACCCTTAACCGACCGGTTAAACTATTGCTCATCTCCCATAAATAATATTGGCTGGCAGCTTACCTGCGAAAAATTATTGGGTGTAAAAACACCCAAACGGGTGGATTATCTCCGCATCATCATCATGGAGCTGGCCCGCATTTCCGATCATCTCATTTGCAACTCTATAGTTGGCGTAGATAGCGGCGCCTATACAGGATTTTTATATGTAATGCAGTTTAGGGAATTGATTTATGAAATATATGAAGAAGTGTGTGGCGCAAGGCTCACTACAAATATTGGAAGAATCGGCGGCTTTGAAAGAAATTTTACCCCCGTTGCCTGGCAGAAACTCGACAAATTTTTGGATGAAAAAACAGGCTACCCGGCACAGTTAAGAGAATTTGAAAACCTGTTTACCCGCAACCGCATTTTTATGGAACGTACCATTGGATGCGGGGCAATAAGCGCCGAAAGGGCTTTAAATTACAGCTTTACCGGGCCAAATTTAAGAGCAGCCGGTGTGGATTACGATGTAAGGGTACATACCCCTTATAGCAGTTACTACGAGTTTGATTTTACCATACCGGTAGGCAGCACCGGGGATTGCTATGATCGCTTTTTGGTGCGCAACCAGGAAATGTGGCAAAGCTTAAGCCTTATAAAACAGGCTTATCAAAAAGTGCAGGCCATTAAAGGAGCCGATGCCGAAGTGTACCATGCCGATGTGCCCGAGTTTTACCTCCCCAAGAAAAAAGATGTTTATACCAAAATGGAAGAGCTGATCTACCATTTTAAAATTATTATGGGAGAAACCGAAATGCCTAAAGGCGAGGTATATAATTGTGTGGAAGGGGCAAACGGAGAGTTGGGCTTTTATTTTGTAAGCGATGGTGGCAGAACACCCTATCGCCTGCATTTTAGAAGGCCCTGTTTTATTTATTACCAGGCTTACCCCGAGTTGGTTGAAGGCGGTATGCTGAGTGATGCTATAATAACCATGAGTAGCCTCAATTTAATTGCAGGTGAATTAGATGCTTAAATAAATTATGTGTTTAGCAATATGAGTGTTGAATTTTCAAAAGAAAAGTTGGATAAGGTGGCGGAAATAATCAGCCGTTATCCCGAAGGAAGGCAAAAAAGCGCCTTGCTCCCCGTTTTGCATTTGGCACAGGAAGAATTTGGAGGCTGGCTGGATGTACCGGTTATGGATTATATAGCCACACTTTTAAAGCTTGAACCTATTGAAGTGTATGAAGTGGTGAGCTTTTACTCTATGTATAACCAAAAGCCTGTGGGCAAATATGTGTTTGAAGTGTGCCGTACCGGCCCTTGCATGGTTTGCGGTTGCGATGATATCATTGAATACATCAAGCAAAAACTCAACATTAAAGAAGGTGAAACCACTACTGATGGTTTGTTTACATTGAAAACGGTGGAGTGCCTGGGCGCCTGTGGCTATGCACCCATGATGCAATTTGGTAAAATTTATAAGGAGCATTTAACAAAAGAAAAAGTAGATGCTATAATCATGGAATGCAGGGCAGCAAATAATTAAAAATTAATAAATCAACGGTGGAAGCTATAATACCATATCTAAATTTTAACGGAAATGCCGCAGAGGCCCTGGCCTTTTATTCCCGGGCTTTAAAAGGCAGCGTTACCCTGCAATCAACATTTGGCGAAGCCAATATGGCGCAGGATGAAAGCATGAAAAATAAAATTTTACATGCCGTTTTTGAAGCAGGGGATTTAAAATTTATGGTAAGTGATTGCCCGCCGGGAGTAAGTGTGCAGCCGGGCGATCAGGTGAGCTTATCGTTAAATTTTACGAATCTTGAGGCAATTGAAAACACGTTTGCCGCACTGGCCGAAGGGGGGAGCATAACCATGCCAATTCAAGATACTTTTTGGGGTGCAAGGTTTGCCATGACCAAAGATAAGTTTGGCGTACATTGGATGTTTAACTATGATTATCCAAAAGATGAAAAATAAGTATTAACTGAAATAACGGAAATTAAAAATAATGAAGTGGTAAGGTAATGGTGATGAGCAAGACGGTGGAATAATTTTTTTAAAAGATGAGTAAAAAAATATTATTAGCAAAAGCACATGTTCCCGGCATAAAATCCTTTGAGGTATACAGAAGGGAAGGTGGATACCTAAGTGTGGAAAAGGCGCTAAAAATGAAGCCTGAAGAAATTGTGGAAGAGGTGAAAAAAAGCGGCCTGCGTGGACGTGGAGGTGCAGGGTTTCCCACCGGTTTAAAATGGAGTTTTATTGCAAAACCTGCAGGAGTGCCCCGCCATTTGGTGGTGAATGCCGATGAAAGTGAACCCGGCACATTTAAAGACCGTTACCTGATGGAATTTATTCCTCATCTTTTACTGGAAGGAATGATTGTATCATCATTTGCATTGGGTAGTAATGTTAGTTATATCTACATCCGTGGTGAATATGCCTGGATAACCGATATTCTTGAAGACGCCATCTTTGAAGCAAAACAAAACGGGTTTTTGGGAAAAAATATTTTAGGCAGCGGCTTCGATTGTGAAATATATGTACAGCGTGGGGCAGGCGCTTATATCTGCGGTGAGGAGACTGCATTGATTGAATCGCTTGAAGGCAAAAGGGGCAATCCCAGGATTAAACCGCCTTTTCCTGCGGTAAAAGGGGTGTGGGAAAGGCCCACCGTTGTAAACAATGTAGAAACCATTGCAGCCGTGGTGCCCATTATCAATGAAGGCGGCGAAGCATATGCCAAAATTGGTGTTGGAAAATCTACCGGTACTAAATTAATTTCGGCTTGTGGTAATATAAATAAACCCGGAGTTTATGAAATAGATATGACCATTTCGGTGGAAGAATTTATATACAGCGATGAATATTGTGGCGGCATCCCCAATGGTAAAAAATTAAAAGCCTGCATTCCCGGGGGCTCATCGGTACCCATATTACCGGCAAACTTATTGCTCACCACCGCTAAAGGCGAAAAAAGGATGATGAATTACGAAAGCCTTGCCGACGGAGGCTTTGCAACCGGAACGATGATGGGCTCCGGCGGATTTATTGTGCTGGATGAAGACCAATGTGTGGTAAAACATACCTATACCCTGGCCCGGTTTTACCGTCATGAAAGTTGCGGCCAGTGCAGCCCCTGCAGGGAAGGTACCGGATGGCTGGAAAAATTATTACACAAAATTGAATTTGGCAAAGGCGCCATGAAGGATATTGATTTGTTGTGGGATGTGCAGCGCAGGATTGAAGGCAACACCATTTGCCCATTAGGGGATGCGGCTGCATGGCCGGTTGCCGCAGCTATAAGGCATTTTAGAGATGAGTTTGAATGGCATGTAAATAACCCGGAGCTAAGCCAAAGAGAAAATTATGGCCTGGCCCATTATGCCGATGACCTTAAAGTGCAGGCAGTATAACGATTTAAAATGAAGAATTTTGAAAATGTTAACCGGAAAAGAGAAGAAAGCATGAAGAAATGGAGATCAGAAATTGAAGGGTTAAAAAAATAAATTATGGCAGACGAAATTAAAAAAGATGCTCCGGCAAAAGTAAAAGTAACTATTGATGGGTTTACCATTGAAGTGGCGCCGGGCACTACTATTTTAGATGCGGCACGCCAAATAAGTTTTGAAGTGGCGCCACAGGCCATGTGTTACTACAGCAAGTTGGAAGACACCGGGGGCAAATGCCGCACCTGCCTGGTGGAAGTGGCTGCAGGCTCTGCTGCCGATCCCAGGCCAATGCCCAAACTGGTAGCCAGTTGCCGTACTGCGGTTATGGATGGTATGATTGTAAAAAATACCACAAGCGAAAGAGTGCTGGATGCCCGTAAAGGCGTGGTAGAATACCTGCTCATCAATCACCCGTTGGATTGCCCTATTTGCGACCAGGCCGGTGAATGTTACCTTCAGGACCTAAGTTACGATCATGGAGATTCCGGCAGCCGTTATGAGTTTGTAAAGCGTACGTTTAAAAAAGAAGATATCGGCCCGTATATTCAATTGCACATGACCCGTTGCATTCTTTGCTACCGCTGTGTTTTTGTTGCAGCACAACTTACCAATCAAAGGGTACACGGTGTAATAGACCGTGGAGATCATGCAGCCATATCCACCTACATAAAAAAAGCTATTGATAATGATTTTAGCGGTAATATGATAGACGTTTGCCCGGTGGGCGCCTTAACCGATAAAACGTTCAGGTTTAAAAACAGGGTTTGGTTTACCAAGCCGGTAGATGCACACCGTAATTGCGAAAACCCCAAATGTTGCGGAAAAGCCACCCTTTGGTTAAGGGGCGATGAAGTATTTAGGGTTACCACCCGAAAAGATCCTTTTGGTGAAGTGCAAAGTTTTGACGGAAAGCCGGGATGGATTTGCAACAGCTGCCGGTTTGATAAAAAGAAAACTGCCGATTGGGTTATTGAAGGGTTAACCACCATATCCCGTCATTCGGTAATTGGCGCCAATAAATATAAAACGGATGATAAACCTAAGGAAACCTATGGCGAAGTGATGAATGGCAGAACCCCTAAAATATTAATGGACATCCATAAAATAAGTGAAGTGAATGAAGAAAACAGGGATTTAAGCCAACTCAACAGGCCGGCTAATTCATCGGATTTTAAAGATTGATAAAACTGAACTCAAGCATTTATAATGACAGACTTATTATTTATAGACTGGGCTTTATTTTTAGAAAAATTGATTTTGATCATTGTGGTGGTATCGGTTTCGTTGGTTGTGGCCATGTACACAACTTTTGCCGAACGCAAAGTTGCCGGTATATTGCAAGACCGGCCTGGGCCCAACAGGGCAGGGCCTTTTGGAATGTTTCAACCCCTGGCCGATGGATTAAAATTATTTTTTAAAGAAGAGATTGTTCCCAATTTTTCCTCTAAAGCCTTATTTATTTTGGGGCCGGCTTTAGCCATGCTTACGGCTATAATGACCAGCGCCGTTATACCCTGGGGCGAAAAAATTGTGCTGCCCGGCGGTAGAGAAGTGGCTTTGCAAATTGCCGATGTAAACATTGGCATCTTATATGTTTTTGGCGTGGTGAGCATGGGGGTTTACGGTATTATGATAGGTAGTTGGGCAAGTAATAATAAATATTCTTTGATGGGTGGGCTAAGGGCCGCATCACAAATCATCAGTTATGAACTGGCCATGGGGTTATCTTTTATTGCCTTACTCATGATAACCGGCACACTAAGTTTAAATGAAATTGTGGTGCAGCAACAAAAAGGCGCATTAGGCGGATTACTCAGTTGGAATATTTGGAAACAACCTTTAGGCTTCCTCATCTTTTTAATTTGCGCATTTGCAGAATGTAACCGTACGCCCTTTGATTTGCCCGAGGCAGAAAATGAATTGATAGGCGGTTACCATACCGAGTATTCCTCAATGAAGCTGGGCTTTTACTTATTTAGCGAGTACATCAATATGTTTATCAGCAGTGCGGTAATGGCTACTTTATTTTTTGGCGGCTACGATATCCCTTTTGTAAATGAAGCTTCGCTATCGCCAAACCTTGCTGCCGTGTTAAGCGTGGTTTCATTATTTATTAAAATTTTGTGTTTTATATTTTTATTTATGTGGGTTCGATGGACCATACCCCGATTTAGGTATGATCAACTGATGCGTTTGGGATGGAGAATTTTAATTCCACTGGCATTATTTAATATGCTGGTAACAGGTGCGGTAATATTATTCCTTAATAAATAAGGCATAACTTATTTTTGTAAAACTTAGTGAAAAAGCAATGCAGGCATTAACCAACAAGGCAAAACCGGTAGATAGAAGGCCCATGAACCTTTGGGAAAGATTGTATTTGCCGGCAATATTTAAAGGGATGTTCATCACTTTTGGGCATATTTTCAAGAAGAAGCCCACCATACAATACCCGGAAAAAACCCGGCCCTTTAGCCCGGTGTTCAGGGGATTGCATATACTTAACCGGGATGAAGAAGGGCGGGAAAACTGTACCGCATGTGGTTTGTGCGCCGTATCCTGCCCGGCAGAAGCCATCACTATGGAAGCAGCGGAACGGCTACCGGGTGAAGAGCACCTGTACCGGGAAGAAAAATATGCAGCAAAATACGAAATCAACATGCTGCGCTGTATTTTTTGCGGCTATTGTGAAGAAGCCTGTCCCAAAGATGCTATTTACTTAAGTGAAACCTTTGCACCGGCAGACTACCAGCGTAAACAATTTATTTATAATAAACAGGATTTGTTAATTCCTCATCCCACAGAAAATCCCGAAGCCTATAAGAAAGCTTTAGGTAACAGGGCTAAAAAGGAAAGTTAAAAAATCCGGCAAGTCAGTTCAGGAATGATAAGTATTTTATTTTATATTTTATCGGCAATAGCAGTGGGAAGTGCACTGATGATGCTGTTTTCAAAGAATCCCGTTAAAAGTATTTTGTGGTTGATTGTGGTTTTCTTTTCCATAAGCGGGCATTATGTATTATTAAACGCACAGTTCCTGGCCATAGTCAATATCATAGTGTATGCCGGGGCCATAATGGTGTTGTTTTTGTTTGTGGTGATGCTCATGAATTTAAATGCCGATGCCGAACCGATAAAAAATTACCGCCTGAGGCTGGCAGGGATCCTATCCGGCGGCTGCCTGTTTTTAGTATTACTGGCAGCATTTAAAGATTCGGGTGTAAATAATATGGTGTTAATGAAAACCGGTGAATCGGGATTGATTGAAAAGCTGGGCAAAACATTATTCACCAATTATGTACTGCCTTTTGAAATCAGCAGTGTGCTGTTTTTAAGCGCCATGATAGGTGCGGTGATTATTGGTAAAAAAGATAAACCCGTTTAAAGTACTCTATATGAAAAAACTTCTTATACTATTAATGCTGGCCTGCTTTTATGCAGGAAACAGTGTGGCCCAAATTGATTTAAAAAACCTGGATCTTGAAAAAATAGATTTAAGAAAAATTGACTTATCAAACATTGATATCAGTGCGTTATTGGGCAAAACCATTAACGTTAAAAAAGGCTGGGCGCCAAAATTTGCCTTAGGCAAAAGCCCAATTGACAAAATTTTTAATGTTGCAGAAATAATCGGTATAAAGAAAAACGATAAAGCCAATAAGCTTTTTAAAACGTTTAAAACCGGAAGAACCATTTATAAAGTTGCAGCCTATGCCGGCGCTGCCGTAGCCGTATATGGAACGGCCCGGTCCTTGAAAAACTCGGTTAAAAAAAGTGAATATCAAACCGCTATTACCACCGGCATCAGCAGTATTGCCAGCGGTATAATCGTAAAACTGCTTACCAAGGGCGCTTCGTACAAAGCAGTGGATATTTTTAACGGGGTGGCCACTAAAACAATAAAAGATATACTATCCATAAAGCCGGCTTCTGAAACACTGGGAGTGGGCCTTTATGTACAATTATAAACTATGGATATTACTTATTATATAGCGTTATCACTGGCATTATTTACCATTGGTATTGTGGGCGTACTCATCCGGCGCAATGCCATTTTAATTTTTATGTGCATTGAATTAATGCTCAATGCCGTAAATCTATTGCTGGTGGCTTTTAGCAAAATGCATACGGCCAATATGGCTACGGTAGCCAAAGATTCGGCAACCTTTGCCAGCGATGCACAAATTTTTGTATTTTTTATAATGATTGTTGCTGCGGCTGAGGTGAGTGTAGGGCTGGCAATCATTGTGATGTTATATAGGAATATTCATTCCATAGATGTAAATTTTTTGAACAGGTTAAAGCATTAATTGCTGCTGGCAGTTAACACGATTCAGGCTTATGAGTACAATTTTGGATTTAGTTTGGTTAATCCCGGTGTTGCCGTTGATGGGTTTTATCATCAATGGCGCCGGCCGTAATTTTCTTTCAAAAACCATCGCCGGCTTTTTAGGCAGCGCTGTGGTGCTGGCATCGTTTATTATTAGCCTGCTGGTTTTTTGCCAGGTTAAACAGGGGCTTTCTGCTACGGTTCACTTATTTAATTTTATTTCTATTGATACCTTTCAGTTGGGTTTTGATTTTAAGGTAGATGCCCTCTCATCTTTATTTCTATTGATTATTACCGGCGTGGGCTTTTTAATTCATGTATATTCTATGGCCTATATGCATGATGAGCCAAAAAATGATTTTGCCCGTTACTTTTCTTTTTTGAACCTGTTTGTATTTATGATGTTGCTGCTGGTATTGGGCAACAATTTTGTAATTATGTTTATCGGCTGGGAAGGTGTGGGGCTTTGTTCTTACCTGCTTATTGGCTATTGGTTTAAAAACACGGAGTTTACCAATGCGGCTAATAAGGCCTTTAATATGAACCGTATTGGTGATTTTGCCTTTTTAGTAGCCGTATTTTGGATTATGCTCAGGGTAGGTTCATTAAATTTTGACAGCGTATTTACTGCCGAAACTTTAGCAAAGTTTTCTGCAACCGATATTACGGGTATTACCTTATTACTGCTGGTAGGTGCTACAGGTAAAAGCGCCCAAATACCGCTTTACACCTGGCTGCCCGATGCAATGGCTGGCCCAACGCCGGTAAGCGCCTTAATACATGCGGCTACCATGGTTACCGCCGGTATTTATTTAATTGCCCGTAGTAATGCCTTGTTTTCCTTAGCGCCTTTTACGCAATCTATCATTACGGCTGTGGGCCTGGCAACGGCTTTGCTTGCGGCTACTATTGCCATAAAACAAAATGATATCAAAAAAGTATTGGCCTACTCCACGGTAAGCCAGTTGGGTTTTATGTTTATTGCCCTGGGAACGGGTTATTATGTTGCTGCAGTATTTCATGTACTCACCCATGCATTTTTTAAAGCCTTGTTATTCCTGGGTAGCGGCAGTGTAATTCATGCCATGGGGGGCGAGCAGGACATTCGTAGAATGGGTGGATTGCATAAGCACATGAAAATTACCAGTATTACATTTCTCATTGGCTGCCTTGCCATATCCGGTATTCCCGGCTTGTCGGGATTTTTTAGTAAAGATGAAATACTTGCCGGCGCTTTTGGCGCCAGTAAAATAGTGTATGGCCTGGCTTTGTTTGCAGCATTGCTTACGGCGTTTTATATGTTTCGCTTATACTTCATCACCTTTACCGGTAAATTCAGGGGTACAACGGAGCAACAGCATCATTTGCATGAAAGCCCCTGGCTAATGACGGTTCCACTGGTTATCCTGGCCTTGTTAAGCATCATTGGAGGATATATAGGCGTACCCGAAGTTTTAGGCGGTCATCATGAACTGGCGCAATTTCTTTCACCCGTGGTTCCTCATCAAAATTTTCATCTGAGCCATAGTACGGAATATTTTTTAATGGGTTTATCAACCCTTTTGGTTATGGGTTCCATATTATTTGCCTGGTTTAAATTTAAAAACTACCAGGCTGAGGGAGACGCTAAAGGATTTGGAAAAATATTGCAAAACAAATGGTATGTAGATGAGTTATACCAGGCCCTTGTGGTGAAACCGCTGATGGCCTTATCTGCCTTCCTGGATGGTATTGCCGAGAAAAAAGGAATTGATGGTACGGTGAATGGGGTGGGCAGGCTGGTAAACTATGCCAGCAGGCAGGCCCGCCTTTTGCAAAGCGGGCAGGTAGGCGCTTATGTGCTGCTTATGGTTTTGGGAATGATCTTGTTATTTGTAATTCAATTGTTCGTGTAAATTAAAATAGTGTATTTTGGGTACTTATATTACTTTTCCTGAATTATTAGTTTGGCTTCCTTTTGTAGCCGGTATCCTTTGTTTTTTTACCGGTAAAGAAAAAACAGCCAAAACTCTGGCATTTCTTGCCTCAATAGTGGTGTTTGCAGTTTCCCTGGCCAGCCTTTGCTATACCGATGCCCAATATTATTCTTACAACAATGTGGTGTACTACTGGCTAAAGTATTTGGGCAGCAGTATATTTTTTAGTCTCGATGGCTTATCCAGGTTACTCACATTGCTTACAGCATTGGCCTATCCGCTCATATTTGCAGCTACCTGGAGAAAAAATATAAAAAATGCGCCTGCTTTTTTCGGGTTGATGTTATTGGCCCAATGCGGTATTATGGGTGTGTTTACGGCACAGGATGCATTGCTGTTTTACTTTTTTTGGGAGTTGGCACTTATCCCGGTATATTTTCTCAGCAGCAAATGGGGCGATGAAAAGCGCATACAGGCTACGTTCAAGTTTTTTGTATATACGTTTGCCGGTTCGTTATTAATGCTGGTAGGTATTATTTATGTGTACTTGCATACGCAGCCCCGTACTTTTTCTGACGGTACTTATGCGGCTCATTCTTTTCTGTTATCTTCTTTCTATAATGCCTCATTAAGCGGGGCGGAACAAACCTGGTTATTCTGGTTATTCTTTGTGGCATTTGCCATTAAAATGCCGGTGTTTCCATTCCACTCCTGGCAACCCGATGTATATGACCAGGCTTCAGCGCCGGTTACCATGGTACTAAGCGGTATAATGGTTAAAATGGGATTATATGGCGTATTACGATGGTTGTTACCGGTGTTTCCGCTGGCTTCGGTAAAATTTTCGCAGGTTGTGATCGTGTTGTCTGTAATGGGGATCATTTATGCCAGTTGTATTGCCCTGGTACAGGATAATTTCAAAAAATTAATTGCCTTTTCATCTATTGCACATATTGGGTTGATGAGTGCAGCAATTTTTTCTTTTAATGAAATTTCCATGAAAGGCATGATGTTTCAAATGCTGGCGCATGGTATAAGTGTAATAGGATTGTGGATGGTGGCTGAGCTCCTGGAAAGGCAGGTGAATATTAGAAAAATGAGCGAGTTGGGTGGCATCGCAAAAAAAGCGCCGGCATTAACCATCTTTGCCGTTATAATAGGGTTGGCCAACCTGGCTTTACCACTTACCAACTCTTTTGTGGGTGAATTTATGATGTTAAGTGGTTTGTTTGCCGTAAATAAATGGGTTGCAGCTATTGCTACATTAAGCGTTATCCTGGTTTCTGTTTATACGTTAAGAATGTTGCAAAAGATTTTTTATGGAAACAGCAATGCGGTAACCGAAGCGGTAAAGGATATTTCTTTGGATGAAAAAGTGGCGCTTTCCATCATCGTAGTGGGAATATTAATTACAGGGGTTTTCCCTCAGCCTGTTTTTGATCTTACCACCGATGCTGCCAACTGGATATTAATGAAATTAACTTAAAGAGAGCCCAATGGAAATTTTGGGAGCGTTAAAATTATGAATGCAATAGTATTTTCTGCTTTATGGGGTGTGGTGATGATGTTTGCCGGGGTGTTTTTAAAAAACAAAGCAATGGCCAGGGTCATGGCTATTGGCGGCGCATTAATCGGATTGGTTGTTTCCATCCTGGAGTTGCAAAGCGGGTCACCTTTAATTCATTACGATGCCCTTCATCTTTTAAAAACCAATAATTTTAATCTTACATTCATCATTGTGGTTTATGCGGCCCTGCTGCTCTTCTTTTTGCTTAGCGGCCGGGATGTGGAAAAAGTAGGGAATCATGTTGCCGAATATTTTTCGCTGCTTTTCTTTATCATGTGTGGTGTATGTATTTCGGCTACGTTTAACACGTTGCTCATGCTATTCCTGGGCATAGAAATCATGTCTATTCCATTGTATATCCTCACCGGCAGCGATAAGCGTAATTTAAAAAGTAATGAGGCGGCTCTAAAATATCTTTTATTAGGGAGTTTTTCAACCGGCATTTTATTGCTGGGTATTACATTTATATATGGCGGCAATGCCAATGGTTCATTCTATATTGATCGTATTCAAATTGGGATGGGTAAATTATCGGTGATGATGGCTGTAGGTATTGTATTATTGATGATTGCCCTTTCATTTAAGGTATCGGCGGCGCCCTTTCACTTTTGGGCCCCCGATGTATATGATGGTGCGCCAACGGTTTTCACCTCCTTTATGATTACCATTATTAAAGTGGCCGGTTTTGTAGCTTTTCTGCGATTGTTTGATACCTCTTTTATTAAGGTACAGGAGCAATGGCAAAATCTTATTGCACTCATTATATTGGCAACCCTGCTCATTGGTAATATTACGGCCGTGTTTCAGCAAAGTGTTAAAAGAATGATGGCCTATTCCAGCATTGCCCAGGCCGGGTTTATGCTTTTTGCCATTTTTGCATTGGGGCAGCCTGCAAAAGAAGGCCTTATTTTATATAGTGCGGCTTATTGCCTTGCCTCAATAGGTTTCTTTGCCATTTTGCTTAAAATGAAAGATTATACCATTGATGGGTTTAACGGCCTGGGAAAGGAGCATCCCGTTTTGGGTTTTGTGGCTACCGTGTGTTTATTATCCTTAACCGGCATCCCGCTTACCGCAGGTTTTTCGGCAAAATTTTATATGTTATTGGCTGCAGTTAACAGCGGAAAATTTTTATGGCTGGTAATTGTTGCCGTATTAATGGCCGCCGTAAGCGCCTATTATTATTTTAGGGTAATACAGGCTATCTATTTTAAACCATCACCCGGCGAACCCATTGTAGAAACATCTGAAATTACTACAGGTTTTAAGTTTTGGCTGATTGTTACAGTGGCACTCATCATCGTTTTGGGAGCCTATCCTGAGGCGTTGCTGGGCTGGTTATATTTTTAAGACTTCATTTAAGGCATTAAGCTTAATTTCGCTTTATGTCTTCTACGGTTAAAGAATCCATTTCATTAAGCTGGGCAAATGTAAAAAGCAACAAGCTACGTACCGGCATCACTGTGGTGATTATGGCCCTGGGTATTTTTGCGTTAATCCTTATCATTACGGCCATAAGGGCTGCCAGCAACAGTTTAACCGATAGTTTCTCAACGATGGGCTCTAATACCTTTGGGATTAGCTATAAGTCCAGGTTCATGCGGTTTGGAAATAACCGGGGCGGAGCTGCGCAACAGAAAAAAAAGGGCCGCCAAAAGAAATCCAATATTGGCATACCGATTAGTTTTAATGAGGCCAGCGAATTTAAAAGCCGTTATGCCTTCCCGGGTACGGTAACCAGCATTGCTCTTATGGGTGCATCTGAAATAGTGGCGAGCTATGGCAATAAAAAAACCAATCCCGATGTAAATATTTTTGGGGGTGATGAAAATTATGTTGATTTGAATGGTTATTCCATAACTGCAGGAAGAAATTTTACAGTAACCGAATCCGGTTCAGGAAGCAGTATATGTATTTTGGGGAGTGCCGTTGCAGAGAAATTATTTCCCGAAAACCCGGCAAAGGCAATAGACAAAGTGATCCAGGTAGATCACCGCCCGTATAAAGTGATCGCCGTTTTAAAAGACAAAGGATCCAGCGCTTTTTTTAATACCGGGAGGGTAGTGCTTTTGCCACTTGCCAATGTACGGCGCTATTACAGCACTTCCCAAACATCCTATAACCTTGCTGTAAAAGTAAGCGACCTTAAAATGATTGATATAGCAACCGGTGAAGCAACTGCGGTTTTCAGGCCCATAAGAAAACTGCAGGTAACAGATGAAGATAATTTTAATATAGACAAAAGTGACAGCATTGCCGAAACCGTAATCAATAACCTGAGCTGGCTGGAGAAAGGAACCATTGGAATTGCATTTATTACTCTTATTGGAGCCGCAATAGGCCTTATGAATATAATGTTGGTAGCCGTAAATGAACGTACCAAAGAAATTGGCCTTCTAAAAGCCCTTGGTGGAACCAAGCAGGACATCCGAAAGCAGTTTCTCTTTGAGTCTATTATCATCAGCCTGATAGGAGCAGCTGCCGGAATAGTAGCCGGAATAATAGTAGGTAATATTGTGGCCATATTACTAAAAACAGGTTTTGTGCTCCCCTGGGGCTGGGTGCTAATATCCATAGTGGTATGCAGTTTTACCGGGCTTGCCGCCGGCTTGTACCCGGCATACAAGGCCTCAAACCTGGATCCAATTGTGGCGCTTCGGTATGAATAAATTGGGGAAAACACGGTATTTAGTACAGACATCATAGCTATATTTTATTTTTTTTACAAATCGCCCCCAAAACTTTCAATTATTTTATTAACTTGTTGGCTCGTTTTGCTGGGAAAAAAATATTTAATTATTTTTTCTTAGCATTGCAGGATAAAATTATTTAAGCACCATTAATTATCAACTTCACTTACTAAAATTTGAATTTTATGGCAGACATCAAACCAACTGCAACTACAAAACCGGCTACTTCGGTTCAGGCAAAAAAATCAAGTAACATTATTTCTTTGATTGCTCCGGTATTGTGTGTATTAACCGGCTATCTTTTTTGGCGTTTTTATTTGGGTAACCCCGATGCATTTACCCATGTAGGCACCGGCTGGTTTTGGCCAAGCCACGAAGGATTGAGAGATCCCGGCTCTATACATAAAATGTATTTGGGAGGTATAATTGTACCCATACTCATTGGCTGTTTTTTAACGGTATTGGTATTTGTAGTAGAGCGCTTTATTACCATCAGCAAAGCAAAGGGCAATGGTAATATTGCTGATTTTGTACGCAAAGTGCAATATCACCTGGCCAATAAAAATGTAGATGCTGCGCTGGCAGAATGCGATAAACAAAAAGGTTCTGTAGGTAATGTAATGAAAGCCGGCCTTCACCGTTATAAAGAAATGGTGTCTAACACCGAGCTCAATACCGAACAAAAAGTATTGGCCATACAAAAAGAAGTGGAAGAAGCCACAGCGCTTGAACTTCCCATGATGGAAAAAAACCTGGTATTCTTATCTACCATTGCATCCGTAGCAACCCTGCTCGGATTGTTGGGTACGGTATTGGGTATGATCCGCTCATTTGCTGCCCTGGGAGAAGACAGTGGTGGTAGCGGTGCCGCTCAAAAACTTTCCATTGGTATTGCCGAAGCCCTTTATAATACGGCATTAGGTATTGGAACCTCGGCTATTGCTATTATTTTCTATAATATATTCACTACTAAAATTGATGCAATTACCTATGGCATTGATGAATCAGGGTTTACTTTAACTCAATCTTTTGCTTCGCTCTATAAATAATTTATGGAAGCAGGCAAATTTTGCATCATAAAGTAGAAAACCTTATAAAATATATTAAGCATGCCAAAAGTTAAAATACCACGTAAGAGCACAAATATTGACATGACGGCAATGTGTGATGTGGCGTTCCTTTTGCTAACATTCTTCATATTGGCTACCAAGCAAAAGCCACCCGAAGTGCTTGCGGTTACACCGCCAAGCTCTATTTCGGCAAAGGCAGTCCCCGATAAATCTATCATGATAACACTCACAAAAGATGGGAAAGCCTTCCTGATGTTGGGTGATGATACCAAAAAAGGGGAGATATTGGAGAATGTTAACTTAACCAAGGGACTTAACCTTACTCCATCGGAGCTAACCAAATGGAAAAAACAGGAGTTTTACGGCTTACCTTTCAATATGGTAAAAAGCGCCCTTGCATTAAGCCAGCAGGTGCCTGCCACAAAAATGCCCGGTATCCCTATTGATAGCTCAAATAATGAAATGACGGACTGGGTAAGAAGTATTTCCAATGTATATGCCGGCACCGATCAGCGGACGCTACAGGAAATGCTAATGGTAAAAGGGGATAATGAAACCTTGTATCCGCAATTTAAAGCAATTAAGCAATCGTTTAAAAAGAACGATATTTTTAAATTCAGGATTGTAACCAATGGAGAAACTGTTCCGATAGGTTCGGAATTATATAACGAGTCGGTTTCCGGAGCAGGCGAAAAGTAATTTTATTTATTAAAAAACAAAAATAGTTCCAATGGCAGAAATGGATACCTCGTCGGGTGGCGGCCATAAAAAAGGGCCCGGCGTAAAAAAATCAAAAAAACTATCCACCAGGGTTGACCTTACACCCATGGTTGATTTGGGATTTTTGCTAATCACTTTCTTTGTGTTTACCACAACCATGAGCCAAAGCACGGCCATGAATATGAATGAACCCAAGGATGATGATACCACGCAGCAGCTTAAAGTAAAAAACTCGGGCGCTATGACCATTTTACTGGGTCAAAAAGACCAGGTTTATTATTACTTTGGCCAGTTGGATCCCAATACTTTAAGTGAGCAATTCAAGTCTTCAAGTTTTAAAGATATCAGGGATATTATTGTAAAGAAAAAGAAAAGTACACCGGAAGGCGATTTAATGTACATCATAAAATCCGCTCCCAAGTCCACATTTAAAAATGCCATTGATATACTGGATGAAATGAGTATATCGGCCATCAAGCCCGGCCACTACGCCGAGGTGGATATCACCCCACAGGAGATGGAACTCATAAGGCTAACCGAGCAGGCAAATGGTATAAAATAAATTTGTGGAATTGATGACATTTTTGAATCTCTTTTAGAAACAAACATTACAACAATGGATGTAAACAAAATTTTAAATGCCGATTTTTTGGACATCTTATTTGATGGAAAGAATAAAGAATACGGCGCATACCAGTTGCGTAAAAATTACCCCAAAACCATGGCAAAGGCGCTCATTATTACGGCTGCCTTGCTTGTACTGGTATTTTTGGGTTCGTTACTGGCCAATAAAGTATCTAAAAACACTACTGCGGAAATTGATGTATTGGAAACGCAAATGGCCGACATCAAAAAAGATGAGCCATTACCACCTCCGCCACCACCTCCGCCACCACCTCCTACACCTCCGCCACCACCGGAAATTAACCAGGTGAAATTTGTACCGCCAAAAGTGGTTAAAGATGAGGAAGTGAAGCCCGATGAAAAGATTGAAGAAGTAAAAGAAGACCAGGCGATAAGCACCAAAACGGTGGAAAGCGAAAATAAAACCCAAGTGGTGCAAGCGCCGGTAGAAGATAAAGGAACCCAGGTGGTAGAAGCGCCAAAAGACGAAGATGAAAATAAAATTTTCAATAAAGTGGAAGTGGAAGCCAGCTACCCCGGTGGACAGGCGGCTTGGATACGCTATCTTAAAAGCAAGCTAAATGCCAACGAGCCTGTAGATAATGGTGCGCCTCCCGGTGTTTACCAGGTAATTGTTAGGTTTATTGTGAGCAAAGATGGCAGCATTAGCGATGTAAAAGCTGAAACCTCCCATGGATATGGAATGGAAGAAGAAGCCGTAAGGGTAATTAAAAACGGCCCCAAATGGGTGCCTGCCCTGCAAAACGGGCGGAACGTAAATGCCTACCGCCGCCAGCCCATTACCTTCCAGGTACAGGAAGAGTAAATTTTTAATGCAACTTTATTAAATAATTTTAGCCCCCGTTTCGGGGGCTTTTTCTTGCAAATTAAATTACAAAATTTAGTATTAATATTTTAAAAAATTGTTTGTGCGTTGAATTTATGCCAATAATTGTTCTTTGAATAATTTTTTCAATTTAATTTTCCGATCTTTTCCGGTGGGCAGGGTAATTTTTTTTATTCAAAAAATTTTATGGAATCCGTAAGGTTAGTAGCTCTAATTAATAAACGAATAATTTTGCTATGGATGCCACTACAATTCTAAACGCCGATTTACTCGACATTTTATTTGATGGAAAAAATAAAGCTTATGGAGCATACCAGATAAGAAAAAAATATCCTGAAGCAATGGCAAAAGCTTTGTTCACCATTGCAGGGTTAATACTGCTTTTTTGGGCTGCAAACTTGTTTATACCTAAATTGAAAAATAAAAGCAACAAAGAAATTTTTGTAAAGGAAGTGTTCATCGGAGATCTAAAAAAAGAGAAATTGCCAGAGCCCAATATTTTGAAACCCTTACTCAAAAACACATTACCTAAGAAAGTTAACCAAATAAAATTTGTAAAACTTATTGTGGTAGATGACAAAGAAGTAAAGCCTGTTGAAAAAATTGAAGACCTTAATGAAAACCAGGCCATAAGCTCCCAAACAATCAAAAGTGAAAATACTATTCAGGTGGTACAGGCTCCGGTTGTAGATAAAGGTACAAACGTAACAGGAGAGCTGAATGTAAATGACGATGAAAATAAGATCTTCATTATAGTAGAAAAGGAAGCCGGCTTTATTGGTGGCCAGGCCGCATGGGTTCGCTATCTTAAAAGTAAATTAAATGCCGATGTACCTGTTGAAAACGATGCGCCACCGGGTGTTTACCGGGTAATAGTAAGGTTTATTGTGAGTAAAAACGGTGCTATTAGTAATGTACAGGCCGAAACATCGCATGGATACGGAATGGAGGAAGAAGCAATAAGAGTAATTAAAAACGGGCCAAATTGGGTGCCTGCTCTTCAAAACGGGCAAAATGTTAACGCTTATTGCAGCCAGCCTGTAACCTTTCAGGTTACAGAATAGAAATTGCTAAATATTTTTTTGATAACAGCTTCCTTATTTGGGAGCTTTTTTTTGTTAAATTAGTAGTTTGCAATAGTCATTAATTGAGCATGAATTTAAGTTTAAATTTATCGGATACCATTGTGGCCCTGGCTACAGCCCAGGGCGTAGGAGCCATTGGCGTTATTCGCATAAGCGGGGCAAAGGCCATTCAAATTACCAATGCCTTATTTCCTCATAAAAATTTAGCGCTTCAGCAGTCGCATACCCTTCATGTAGGCCTATTAAAAACTAAGGATGAAATCCTTGACGAGGTAGTGATTGGCCTTTTTAAAAGCCCTTCATCTTATACCGGTGAAGATATAGTGGAAATAAGCTGCCATGGCTCAACTTTTGTACAATCAAAAATATTAGAAGCAGTGATATCCCAGGGCGCAAGGTTGGCCCTGCCCGGAGAATTTACCCAACGGGCATTTCTTAATGGAAAAATGGACCTTGCCCAGGCGGAGTCGGTAGCCGATCTTATAGCCGCTAATACAAGAGCAGCCCGTCAAACGGCTTTAAACCAGTTAAGGGGGGGATATTCCAAAGCGCTTAATGATCTTAGGGAACAACTATTGAATTTTGCAGCCCTTATTGAACTGGAACTGGACTTTGCGGAAGAAGATGTAGAATTTGCCAATCGCTCTCAATTGGAGAAACTTATTCATAATTTCCTGGAGAATATTAACCTGCTTATTCATTCTTTCCAACTCGGTAATGTTATTAAAAACGGCGTTGCTGTTGCTATTATTGGTCAGCCGAATGCAGGCAAATCCACCTTGCTGAATGGTTTGCTGAATGAAGAACGGGCCATTGTAAGTAATATAGCCGGCACAACAAGAGATACCATTGAAGAAGCCGTTAATATCAGGGGTATTATATTCAGGATTATTGATACCGCAGGAATCCGTGACCATACTACAGATACCATTGAAAATTTGGGTATTGAACGGAGTAGGCTATTGGCAGAAAAAGCCGATATCATCATTCATTTGCATGATGCTGCCGGGAATATAGAAGATGACCTTAAAATTGAAAATTGGCTGAAACCCTTTGCAGGACGGGTAATTGATTTGTATAATAAAGCCGATATTTTAAGAAAAGAGTGGGACAAAGAAGACATAGACGGTTTGCTCAAGCCGGGCTATATCAGCGCAAAAGAACCCGGTGATATTGCTTTGGTAAAAGAGATGCTTTATCAAAAAGTGATTAATGAAGATGTGTCAATGGAACAAACCATTGTAACCAATACCCGCCACCTGGAAGCTTTAAAACAAGCCCGCCAAAGCCTGATAGCGGTTAAAAACGGCATTGAGCAAAACATTGGAGGCGATCTTATGGCCGTAGATATCCGCAGGGCATTGCATTACATTGGCGAAATTACGGGAAGGGTAGAGTTGGACCGGGATATCCTGGGTACTATTTTTGGAAAATTTTGTATCGGAAAGTAATTTACTTTCTTTTGTTTGTTAAGTGCCTGTTTTTGTTGAGTTTCAGTACACTTTTCTTTCTCTTTTTTGTTGCCCAACTCTACTTTTTTACTTATATTTGTTGCCCAGTTGTTGCCCAATTGGCTATTTTGTTGCCCACATATCAGTTTGATGGAAGTCAGGCGAAATAATGCACCAAGTAGCACCACCCAGCAACATACTGCAACAAATAGCAACAAATGAGTAGTACAATTAAACTTCCCAAATTCTGCGACCATTGCGGTAAGGCTTTCATAGCCCAAAAGACCACAACAAAATATTGTGGCCATAAATGCAATAGTGCTGCCTACAAGAAAGCCAAACGAGAAGAAAAGGTAAACGCTGAATTTAAGAACCAACAAAGCAAAATTGTTTCCCCTGCTCCAGTAGTTGCTACTGAAACCCTATCCAACCCGATAGCAGGTCATCACACTAATTTAAGAGAGAAAGAATTTTTAAGCATACTGGAAGTTGCTACCCTTTTGGGTGCAAGTAGATGGACCATTCAACGGATGATAAAAAGTAATCGTTTGCCGGTGGCAAAGCTGGGCAGTCGTACCATCATCAAAAGGGCTTCAATTGATAATTTATTTAACTGATAAGAATATGAAAGTAACATTAAGACAACGGCTCAAAGGCGATAAAATAAGCCTTTACTTAGAGTACTACTCAAACGGCAAACGCCAGTATGAATATTTGAATTTGTACCTAACACCCGACCCCGAAAAAGGGAAGCTAACCAATGCAGTAAAAGAAGAGAATAAAAAGATATTGGCATTAGCCGAAACCATCCGCAGTAAAAGGCATTTGGAGATACAGAATAGCACTTACGATTTCCACGATAAGGAGAAGTTAAAAACGTACTTCATTATGTATATGGAGGCATTGGCTGAAAAGAGAAAAGACAGCAAAGGGAATTATGGCAATTGGGATAGTACCATAAAGCACTTGAAAAAGTATTGCCCAAGAGATATACAATTTAGCCAAATCAATAAAGCATTTGTAGATGGCTTCAGGGATTACCTTTTGAAAGAAGCCAGTACCAAAACCAAAAAGGCAATTTCAACAAATACCAAATACAGTTACTTTAATAAGTTCAGAGCAGCACTCAAACAAGCTGTGAGGGATGGCATACTAAAAACCAACCCTGCGGAAATGGTAGAAGGCTTGCCACAAGGCGAACCAGTAAGAGAGTTTTTAACCCTTGATGAATTAAAGACCTTAGCCAAAACCGAATGTAAAAACGAGTTTATGAAAAGGGCTTTTATTTTTGCTTGCCTTACTGGATTACGTTTCAGCGATATTCAGAAATTGAAATGGAGTGAAATGCAACAATCAACAGAGTTAGGGCATTACATCCGTTTCGTACAGCAAAAAACAAAAGGATCTGAAACATTGCCCATATCTGATGAAGCCTATAATTTGTTAGGAGAAAAAGGCAAGCCAGCCGACCCAGTATTTCCTGATTTGATTTACTCCGATAGTCGCAATGCTGATTTGTATAGATGGATGATAAAAGCAGGTATTGAAAAGCACATCACTTTTCACTGTGCAAGGCACACATACGCCACGTTGCAACTTACTTTAGGTACTGATATTTTCACAGTATCAAAATTGCTTGGACACAGGCATTTAAAAACAACACAGATTTATGCTAATGTAATTGATGAAAAGAAAACAGTAGCAGCTAACAAAATAAATATTGGCTTATAATGGAAATAAAAATATTGAATAGCATTTTGTTCAAAGAACTTATGCCCTGGACTTTTGATGCCAAAGGCACAAAAGCCATCAACGAGAAAATAAAAAAGGTAGGCAGTAAAGAACCCACCACAGAAGCCGAGTTGGTACAACAGCTTCAAATATTGTTGGCTGATTATTCCGACCTCTCCAAATGGCTTACAAAGCAAAATACAACGGGAACCAGCACTTTGAAAAACCATTGCTACGCAATAGATTTTCCAGCTTACAGCGATGCAGTAAGTAAGTTTTATAATGCAGTTATCAGCCTTGAAACACTTCGTGTTTACAATGCTTTTAATACCAAGATGCAGAAGTACAGCAAAAAGGTGGATATAGTCTACCACACCACTATTGCATTAAAGAACATCAAAGCACTTGCAGTAAACACAGTTAAGGAGATTAAGGAAAGAGGATTTGAGGAAGCTCCTACGGAGCAAAGCTCGTTACCTCATTTTGTATTGCAGTTGTTAAGGCAGCACCTCACTATTTTATTTTTTGATATACAGGAATTGAGCAAAGCCAGTATCGACAGCCCCACCAGTATTGAAGATTTTTATTTGTTGGATTTGAATTTACCAAAGGCACAAATTAATGAATTGCAGAAAGTTGAAATTGAAACAGAAAAAGCCGAGAAACCAACCACCAAAGAAAAACTATCATTCGGCTTTAAAGGAACAGAAGCAAAACTGAAATCTACCATCACTTCATTAGTAAACCAAGTAGATTTATTGAATGAGGAAAAATGTAACGCAGACCATTTAGTAACCATTCTAACATCAAAGGCACTTACTACCAAAATGCACAAAGTGTATTTCGGTTGCGAAACAGTGCAGCTTAGATACATCATTGATAAACTTAGTGCCAGCTTCAATAATCTAACACCAACAGCACTTGAAAAATCTGGTTTGTTTTATACAAAGACCAATAAACTATTAAAGGCTCAAAATCTGTATTCCAATAAAATTGAAAGCCCCAAAAATCAGTCAACCATTGACAACATAATCAACCAAATGAAATAAAAAATAGTGAGATTAGGGAGTTATCTCAATGAGATATAACACTCTAATTCTTTGCCCCTGCTGCATTGTAGAGTTTTGTTCCATCAAATTTTAAATAATAAAAAGATGGCAACAGAAAATTTAATTCTCGACAAGCTCACAGAAATTGCAAACAAATTAGATGAGCAAAACTTACTGCAAAAAACAGTATTAAACTTCAACGAGGCTTGCACATACCTTGATGTAAGCCCCTCACATTTGTACAAACTTACAAGTACAAAGAGTATTCCCCATTTCTGCCCACAGGGTAAAAAACTCTATTTCAAGCGTTCCGAGTTAGACGACTGGTTGCAGCGTAACCGTCAATCATCAACCGATGAAATTGATGCTATGGCTACCGAGTACATACTCAAGAACAAACGCAAATAGATTTTTTTAACCGATAAGAAAGAAAAGAAATGGCATCAAGTACCATATTTAAAAACTTTACTATCCCGGTAGAAAAAAAATCTCTACTGCTGATAGGTAAAGACATTATTTCCGACAAGTACAAAACGGAAGTAGAAGAAATCCGCAATCTTATTGCACAGGGCAATAAGGCAGAAGCCGACAACAAAAAGAAACAGTTATTAGCTTTTACGCCTTCGGCTGTATTCAGCGAAAAAAGGCTAATGCAATATCTTGAAATGTATAGTGGCTTTGTGCATTTAGATTTTGACAAACTAACACCAGAGCAATTGCAAACTGCATTTGCAAGCATTAGTAAAATCTCCTACACATCACTTTGCTTCATCAGTCCAAGTGGCAACGGCCTAAAAGTATTTGTTGAGGTAAGCACCGAACTGGAACACCACGACATTGCTTATTTGCAAGTGCAGAAGTATTACGAACAAGCCACAGGACTAAAGGCAGACCCAAGCTGCAAGGATGTTACAAGGCTTTGTTTTATGAGCCACGACCCCAACGCATACCGAACCATCCAAAACGAGAAATTCATTGTGGCTTTGCCCCAATTCATTCAAGAACAACAATCGCAAACGCCTACGGCTATTGCTCCAGTTGTTCCAATAGTAACGGCAGAACCCGAAGACCTCAACATTACATTTTTATTCAATCAACAAATTCAATTCACAAACCAAAAAGCATCATATACCGATGGAAACAGAAATAATTATATTTATCTGCTTGCTTCTAATTGCAACAGAGTTGGTTTATCGCAATCCGATACTGAAATACTATGTACACAGCATTTTGATTTACCTGAAAGAGAAATTAAGACTGCCGTAAATAGTGCCTATTCACACCACACCCAAGAACACAAAAAGTTTGAACCAAAGCAGAAGGCAACGGATCAAGAGGAAACACAGCCCGAAGAACAAATGCCTACTTTGCCCGATGCAGTGTTTGACACAATACCAGAGTTTTTAAAACACATTACAGGAGTAGCCACCACCAAAGAGGAAAGGGATATTTTATTGTTAGGTTCATTGGTTACGTTAAGTGTGGCATTTCCTAAACTCATTGGTAAGTATGGCGACAATCCAGTAAATGCAAATCTGTTTATTTTTATTTCTGCCAAAGCATCAGCAGGGAAAGGTATTTTAATTCATTGCCGAAAATTGGTTGAACCCATACACTTAGCATTAAGAAACCAAGCCAAGATAATGAAGCAACAGTTTGAGGTGGATATGCAAGAGTACAACGCAAACAAGGGTAAAGATGCCAACATCGAAAAGCCACAGAAACCACCTCAAAAAATGTTGTTCATTCCTGCCAATAACAGTGCAACAGGCTTTTTAGAAATATTGGGCGATAGCGATAAAAGAGGGCTTATTTTTGAAACAGAGGGTGATACCCTTGCCAAAGCATTTAAAAGCGATTACGGAGACTTTAGCGATGGTTTTCGCAATGCTTTTCAACACGAACCTATCTCATATTATCGCAGAACAGACAAGGAGTATGTAGAAATTGACAGACCTTGTTTATCAGCTTTACTTTCAGGTACTCCCAAGCAAATTACAACCCTCATTCCGAATGCTGAAAATGGTTTGTTCAGCCGTTTTATGTTCTATGTAATGAATATGAAATTGATTTGGAAAGATGTATTTGCCTCTAAAACCGAGAACGGTTTAGATGTGCATTTTGAAAAGCTGGGCAATGAGTTTTTCAGTTTGTACCAAACTTTACAAGCCAACCCCGATGTACACTTTTCTTTGACCGCATCACAGCAATTGCAGTTCAACCAATTCTTTGAGAAAATGCAAACCCTGTATGTCAATATCCAAGAAGAGGAGATTATCAGTTCAGTAAGGCGTTTGGGTTTAATTGCCTACCGTATAATGATGATTTTTTCAGCACTCCGTATTATGGAAGATGGAGAAATTACTCAAAACCTAATTTGTAACGATACCGACTTTCAAAATACGTTGGATATGATTACCATACTGG